>Ga0136630_1000439_pt1 | contig 15874 bp, 16 predicted proteins | sample AntDrymUQ5682106_2_FD_105496 | JGI IMG/M metagenome (GOLD analysis project Ga0136630, IMG submission 105496) | Polar desert sand microbial communities from Dry Valleys, Antarctica - metaG UQ568 (21.06) | ecosystem: Environmental > Terrestrial > Soil > Desert | place: Antarctica: Dry Valley...
CGACCCGCCGGACCTCCTCGACGCCAGCCGGCGGGCTCAGCGTGCGGACGGTGCCATCCTCGAGGACGATCCGCGCGGTCACCGGGGCGCCCGCGTGCGCGTGCGCGTGCGCGGCGACGGTCCGCCGGTCCCCGACGCTCGTGACCACCGTCGGCGGCAGCAGGGACCGCCACGCCCGGGTGGCGGCCTCCGCGAGGGCGGCGCCGGCCTCGGCCTCGTCGCCGGCGTGGACGCCCATGGCCGCGAGGGCGGACCGGACGCCGGTCTCGGTGACGGCGACCGGCTCGTGCCTGTAGTCCTCGTAGACGCACGCGACACCGTACGCCTCGGCCAGCGCCGCGAGCGCGCCCTCGACCCGGTGGTCGTCCATGCCAGTGCGCTCCACCCGTACATGCCACGAGGCGGTCCCGGGCGGGACCGCCTCGCGAGCCTCCGGCGTGCGGGTCAGCCGGCCTTGGTCTTGGCGAACACGACGGCGACCTCGTCGATGAGGTCGAGCAGCTTCTGGGCGACCGCCGGGTCGACGGTGTGCTTGGCCTCGCCGGCCGCCTTCGTCGCCCGCCAGAACAGGTCGTGGAGCTCGGGGAACTGCTCGAGGTGCTGCGGCTTGAAGTAGTCGGTCCACAGGACCCAGAGGTGATGCTTGGTCAGCTCCGCGCGCTGCTCCTTGATCAACAGCGCCCGGTCGCGGAAGACCTCGTCATCCGACGCGTGGTACTTCTCGATGATCTTCTGGACCGACTCGGCCTCGATGCGGGCCTGCGCGGGGTCGTAGACGCCGCAGGGCAGGTCGCAGTGGGCAGAGACGGCGGTGGGGGCGCTGACCCGGTCCATTGCGGTCAGCAGGCGGTGGACGAACATTTCGGACGCTCCTTCTCCAACTCGGGACATGCGGGCCTTCGGGCCTACTCTAACCGGATGGGGTGGCGGCGAATCCGGGTGGGCCTGGCCTGCGCCGCGGCGCTGGCGTGGCTGGTCGCGCGGCGCTTCGGCCGCGTCGCGGTGACCGGCTCGAGCATGGCGCCTGCCCTGCTGCCGGGCGACCGGCTGCTGCTGGTCCGTACCCGGCGCCTGCGCCCGGGCGACCTCGCCGTGGTGCGCGACCCCCGGCAGCCGCGCCGGCCGGTCGTCAAGCGCGTCGCCGCCGTCGGGGCCGACGGGGCGGTCGACGTCCGCGGCGACAACGCGGCGGCGAGCACCGACAGCCGCACCTGGGGCCCGGTCCCGCCCGACCTCGTCGTCGGGCGGGTGCGTTCCCGCTACTTCCCGCCGGCGCGCTCGGGCCGCGTTGCGGGGGAGGCCCTACCGAGGTCGTGAGAATCGCCTCGGACGAGCCTCGGCGATTCACACGTGTCAAGCGCTCTGGCGCTCGGCCGTCTCCGCGAGCAGGACCTCATCGCGCAGCGGGCCGGCGATGAACTCCTCGACCATGTCGTGGCAGACGTCGTCGGCGAACTGCGCCGGCGGCGACTTCATGAAGTAGCTCGAGGGGCCGAGCAGCGGCCCGCCGATGCCGCGGTCGAGGGCCACCTTGGCGCACCGCACCGCGTCGATCACGACACCCGCGCTGTTCGGCGAGTCCCAGACCTCGAGCTTCAGCTCGATGTTCAGCGGGACGTCGCCGAAGTTGCGGCCCTCCATGCGGATGTACGCCCACTTGCGGTCCTCGAGCCACGGAACGTGGTCGCTGGGCCCGATGTGGATGTTGTCCTTCGCGATCCCCGCGCCCATCTGCGACGTGACCGACTGGGTCTTCGACACCTTCTTGGAGGTCAGCCGGGAGCGCTCCAGCATGTTCATGAAGTCCATGTTCCCGCCGAAGTTCAGCTGGTACGTGCGGTCGATCGCCACCCCGCGGTCCTCGAACAGGCGGGTGAGGATGCGGTGGGTGATGGTCGCGCCCACCTGGCTCTTGATGTCGTCGCCGATGATCGGGACGCCCGCGTCGGCGAAGCGTTGGGCCCACTCGGGGTCGCTCGCGATGAAGACGGGCAGGCAGTTCACGAACGCGACCCCCGCCTTGAGCGCCTCGGTGGCGTAGAAGCGCGCGGCGCGCTCGCTGCCGACCGGCAGGTAGCACACGAGCACGTCGGCCTCGGCGGCGCGCAGCTCGGCGGCGACGTCGACCGGCGGGGCGTCGCTCTCCTCGCAGACCTCGCGGTAGTACTCGCCGAAGCCGTCGAGGGTCGGGCCGCGCAGGACCTCGATGCCGACCGGCGGGACCTCGGCGAACTGGATGGTGTTGTTCGGCGGGGCGACGATCGCCTCGGAGAGGTCACGCCCGACCTTCTTCGCGTCGACGTCGAAGGCGGCGACGAAGGCGATGTCGCGGACGTGGTAGCCGCCGAGCTCGGTGTGCATGAGCCCGGGGACCCGGGTGGACGGGTCCGCGTCACGGTAGTAGTGGACGCCCTGTACCAGCGAGCTGGCGCAGTTGCCAACGCCGACCACGGCGACGCGGACCGGCGAGGTGTTCAGGCGGCCGGGGCTGCCCATCGGTTCTCCTTGAATCGGCGACCGGGAGGTCGGGGTCTGTCGTGCGGTGCCCGGGCGGGGGGCCGGCGCGGGCTTGTTCATCGTTGCTGCAGTTCTGACGGCGTCCCGTCCGTGTCCGCCGCATGCGCGTCGGAAGGCGCCTCCGGCGGCGGGGGCCTGACGGGCTGGGCGGGCTCGATCCCCCCGCGCTCGATCGCGATGAGCTCCTCCAGCCAGGCGATGTCGTGCGCCGTCGTGTCCATCCCGTGACGCATCAGCGACAGGGTGTACACGTCGGTCCGGCCGCGGCGCGCCCGGTTCAACGACCGGCTCCCCTCGGCGAGTTTGTCCTCCAGATACGCCTTGCGGCGTTCCAGCAGCCGGATACGGGTCTCCGGCTTCAGGTAGGCGAAGAAGGCCAGGCGGAGGGGGAACTTCTCCTCCTCCCATGCGCTGCTCGCGCCTTCGGAGATGAGCTCCATGAACTCGCGCTCGCCGCCCTCGGTGATCCGGTAGACCTGCTTGCGGCGGGAAGTCTCCTCTGGGGCGAGGAACTTCTCGACGAGCCCGCGGCGCTCGAGCTTCTTCAGCGCGGGGTACAGCGAGCCGAACGAGACGGTCCAGAAGAACCCGAGACGCTGGCCGAGCTGCTTGCGCAGCTCGTACCCGTGCATCGCCCGCTCCTTGAGGAGTCCGAGGATGGCCAACTCGAGCATCGGGGTTTCGTCCTGAGGTCGGGGTGCGGCGGTTGGTATGGCAGCGCGATATAGCGTCATGCTACATCGTTGCGATACGTCGGCAACACATCCGTGGCCGGGCCTCCGCCTCGCGCGCCCGCTTTCGTAGACTTCGGACGTCGCCATGAGGGGCTTCATCGACTACCGGATGGCCAAGCGGGCACTCGTCCGCCAGGTCACGCGCGGCCTGGTGCCGATCAAGGACGTCTGCGACGCCCATCCGGAGCTGCTGCGCGCGGCCCGCAACATCGGCGCCACGACCAGCCGCACCTGTCCGATCTGCCGTCTCGCCGACGACCGGGCCGACGTCCCGATCGACGAGACCCAGACCCTGCGCCTCGTGACCTACGTCTTCGGCGACGACCTGCGGCAGAAGTCGGGCCACGTCGTGTGGAACCGCGAGGAGCTCGACGACCTGTCGCGCGCGTACCGGTCGTTCACCGCCTACGTGGTCGAGTGCTGCCTGGTGTGCGGGTGGAACCACCTCGCGGAGAGCTACCTGCTCGGCCGCGCCCACGCCGGCTGACCTCGGTGGTCGCGGTCGCGCCGCGATCGCCATCCGATCCTGACGTGGACGCACCGGTCGTCCAGGACAGGCCGGGATTGAGCGTTTCCGCACGGTGGCTGGCACACTTGTCGTCCATGGACCCCCAGCGCCAGCCTCCTCGGAGGAGAGCCGGGCGCACTCACGGTCAGTCCGGACGTCCACGCCGCGCCCCCGCGGCAAGTCCGCGCGCTGGCTCGCCGCCCCCCGGAAGCCGGGCCGTCGCCGCCGATCAGGAGGCCGCCGGTCCTCGGCAGCGCGCGAGCGCGCCCACGCGTCGGCCGGCGCCGAGCCGCCGCGGCCGCACCGCGAAACGGCCCGCGAAGCCGCGTCAGGCGGGCCGGGGCGGGGGCCGCCGGCCCCCCCGCCGCACCGGCCGGCCGCGGCGGCGGTGGCTGCGCCGGTCGATCCTGCTGCTGCTGCTGTTCCCTGCTGTCCTGCTCGTCTTCGCCGGCGTGGTGCTGTTCTTCTACTTCTTCAACTCGATCCCGCTGCCAGAGAGCATCGGCTCGCGGCCGACGGAGATCCTCGACTCCACCGGGCGGGAGTTCGCCACGCTCCAGCCGGAGTACCAGCGCGAGGACATCGCGCTCGACGCCCTCCCGCCGCACGTGACCCAGGCGGTCCTCGCGGCGGAGGACGCGAACTTCTACACCCACCGCGGGGTCAGCCTCCCCGGCATCTTCCGCGCCGCCCTGAGCAACGTCGTCCGGGGCGAGATCAGCCAGGGCGGCTCCACGATCAGCCAGCAGTACGTCAAGACCGTCACCGCCGACGACGAGCGCACCGCGCTGCGCAAGGTCCGCGAGGCCGCGCTGGCCGTGAAGCTCGAGCAGCAGTACTCCAAGGACGAGATCCTCGGCTTCTACCTGAACACGATCTACTTCGGCCGGGGGGCCTACGGCATCCAGGCGGCCGCCCGTGCCTACTTCGGCAAGGACGCGGCCGAGCTCGACGTGGGTGAGGCGGCGATGATCGCCGGCATCATCCCGGCGCCGTCGCGCTACGACCCCCGCGACAACCCCGAGGCGGCCCAGAGCCGGTACCGCTACGTCCTCGACCGGATGGTCGACGACGACCTGCTCGACCCGGTCGACGCGGGCCGACTGCGGGCGATGCCACCCCAGACGGTGGCGCGCGAGGCGGTGCGCTTCAACGAGGCGCCGTTCTTCGTCGACCTCGTCCGCCGCGAGCTCGAGGAGAAGCTCGGCGACCAGCTCTACACCGGGCTGCGGGTGACCACGACGCTCAACATGGGTGTGCAGAGCCACGCGCGGCAGGCGTACACCGCGGCGTTCGCCGGCATCGAGCCGCACGGGGCGCTCGTGGCGCTGGATCCCGGGACGGGCGGGGTCCTCGCGCTGGTGGGCGGCAAGAACTACGCCACCGACCAGGTCAACCTCGCGCTGGCCCAGCGCCAACCGGGCTCGACCTTCAAGCCGTTCACGCTCGCCGCGTGGATCGAGCAGGGCAAGTCGCCGGAGAGCTACTTCGACGCGCCGGCCGAGATCACGCTGCCCGAGGCCGACAACGGGGCGGATTGGGAGGTCCACAACTACGAGGGCGCCTCCTACGAGCCGATGAGCCTGCGCGAGGCGACGCACCGGTCGGTGAACACCGTCTACGCCCAGGTCCAGACGGAGGTGGGCGCACAGGCCACGGCCGCGCTCGCGGGCCGCGCCGTCGGCCGGGAGCTGCCGGCCCACAGCTCGCTGGTGCTCGGCACCACCGAGGTCTCGCCGCTCGAGCTCGCCGAGGCCTACAACACCTTCGCCGCGGGCGGGGTGCACCGGGAGCCGTTCACCGTCCGGGAGGTCCGCAACGCCGCCGGGGAGGTCCGCTACACGCACGAGACCACGGAGAACCGGGCGTTCAGCGAGCAGGTCGCCCACGGCGTGACCGACGTCCTCCAGGGGGTCGTCAACCGGGGCACCGGCGCGGCTGCGGCGATCGGCCGCCCGTCGGCCGGGAAGACCGGCACGACGCAGGACTACGGCGACGCCTGGTTCGCCGGATACGTCCCGCAGCTGACGGCCGTCGTCTGGATGGGCAACCGCGACGACCGCCAGACGATGGCCGGCGAGCCGACCGGTGGAGGCCTGCCCGCCGAGACGTGGCGGGACTTCATGGCAGCCACGCTCGAGGGCGTCGACGTCGCGGCCTTCCCGCCCCCGTCCATGTCGGACCTGATCGTGACGCGCGCGAGCCCCACGCCCACGCCCACCGAGACGGCGACGGAACTTCAGTGCGCCGAAGGCGAGGTGGCCGTGACCGCCACCTCCCCGGAGACGACCTCCGAGACCGCCTCCGAGCCGGCGCAGGTGTGCGTCGCCACCACCCCGACCGCCTCGGCGTCGCCGTCGGCGAGCCCGACCGTCTCGGCGTCGCCGTCCGAGACCGCGTCACAGGCGCCGAGCGAGCAGCCCGAGCCCACCCCCTCGCCGGAGCCCAGCGAGAGCCCGACCGGGGAGGAGCCGGAGGTCCCCCCGCCCACGGTCACGGCCTCGCCCACGGCCGCGCCCACGCCCGCGCCGACGGCGACCAAGACGCTGGAGCCGACCGCCGAGCCGACCGAACCGGCCGGCGGGGAGGGGATCCGCGACGTCATCCCCGCTCCCGGCGGCCTTCCCGGACGCGTGCCCGGCGGCTGAGCGCCGCCCGGCGTCCGGGGCGGCGGCGTTCAGGGAGGCGGCGATCACCCACAGAAGGACCGCCGCGCGCACGAGCACCGCGAAGGCGAAGACGCCGTACCCGGGCGCGGGCGCGAGTCCGATCTGCCCGCCGAGGAACGGGAAGCGGACGGCGAACACCATCAGGTCCGCGACGGCGAAGGCGGCGAACGGCGCCGCCCTCGGGAGGGCCAGGGCCATGAGCGGGAGCAGCCAGAGGCTGAACTGCGGCGAGTAGACCTTGTTCGTCAGCAGGAACCAGCACAGGAGCGGCAGCGCGAGCCTCCACCAGTCCTCCGGCGGGGACAGCCGGGCCCCCAGCGCCGCGATCGCCGTCGCGCCGACGAGGAAGAGCGTCGCCGAGGCGCGGTTGAGGGCGGCGACGTCGAGGCCGGCCCCCCGGAGTTGTTCGACGGCGAACCAGAGGCTGTCCCAGTCGGCCGGCCGGTCGCGGTTGAGCTGCAGGAACAGGGCCCACCCGTCGGGGGCGGCGACGAGGACGGGGACGTTCACCGCCAGCCACGCGCCGCCGGCGGCCAGGCCGTGGGCCAGCGCGGCCCGCCGGCGGCCCTGCGCCAGCCGCGCGGCGACGATCAACGGGACCAGGACCGCGGGGAAGAGCTTGGCGGCCGCGCCGAGACCGGCTGCCACCCCGGCCAGGCCGTCCCGGTCGCGGCGGTGGAGGACGACGGCGGCCAGCAGGAGCGCGACCGGCAGCGCGTCCCAGTTCATGAACGCGTAGACCGCCAGGGTTGGCGACAGCGAGAACCACAGCAGCCGCTCCCGCGCCGCGCCGGCCCGGTCGAGCAGCAGGAGGGCGCCGAGCAGCAGCGCCGCGCCGGTCCACGCGGTCGCGTGGTAGTAGCCGGCCGGCGTGTCGGCGACCAGGCCGGTGAGCCACATCTGCGCCCCGGTCAGGACCGGGTACTCGACCGGGGCGTCGAGGTAGGGCACCCCTCCCTCGCCGATCCGGTCGGCGAAGTAGAGCGCGTAGACGTCCGTGTAGCACCAGCCGGCGAACTCCTCCCCGTCGGTCCAGCCGCCGTCCAGGCACCGGGCTTTCGTCCACCAGCCCGCCAGCAGCGTCAGGCAGCACAGCCCGATCGCGAGGGCGAGGCTCTGGCGGAGGCGCGATACCTGGGTGGACACCGGCGCACCGTATCGCCCCGCCCGCCGATCGCCGGGTGGCGGGAACCAACCCGGCCCCCGGGGCGTCAGGACGGATGATGATCGCCGCGACCGCGCCCGACCTCCAGGCCGACCTTCCGGCGGCGCTCGGGCTGGCCTACCTGCTCACGGGGGACCGGGCCCTTGCGGTGCGGCTGGTCCAGCGGGCGGTGGCCGACGTCTCGGGCCGGCTGCCCGACGGTGCGGCCGCCGAGTGCGTCGCCGCTGGTCTGCGCGAGGCCGTCGTCCGCGCGTGCGACCCGCGCCGGCGGCGCGGCGGCGCGCGGGAGGCGCTGCGCCGCGGCGAGCTGCCCCGGACCTGGATCTGACGAGACCCGGATCTGACGAGGCACGGAGCTGACGGGGCCGGTCAGACGTCCTTCTCGCGGCCGGGGACCGGGCCGACGCCCGCGGGGACCTCCCCGGGGCGGTCCGGCGGGCCCGCGCGGAGGCTCGCGACCACGACGACCGCCAGGATGCCGACGATCACCCCCAGGCTGGCGAGCGGGTCGATGTGCGGCAGCGGAACGCCGGCGAGCGACTCGATGCCGTCCTGCTCGAGGCTCTCGATCACCAGCTTCACGCCGACGAAGCCGAGGATGACCGCGAGGCCCGCCTTGAGGTAGCGGAGCTTGTCGGCGACGCCGGCGAGCAGGAAGTACAGGGCCCGCAGGCCGAGGATGGCGAAGATGTTCGACGTGAGCACGATGAACGGGTCGCGGGTGATCGCGAAGATCGCCGGGATCGAGTCCATCGCGAAGACGAGGTCGGTGAACTCGACGAGGATCAGGACCACGAACATCGGCGTGGCGAGCAGCCGGCCGTTCTCCCGGACCCAGAAGTGGTCCCCGCGGTAGCCGTCGGTCGTCGGCAGCACCCTGTTGACCCGCTTCAGCAGCTTCGACTCGGTGACGTCGGGGTGCTGGTTGCGCTGGGTCCAGGTCTTGACGCCGGTGTAGATCAGGAACGCGCCGAAGATGTAGAGGATCCAGTCGAACCGCTCGATGAGGGCGGCGCCCGTGAAGATCAGCACGGTGCGCATGACGATGGCGCCGAGGACGCCGTAGAACAGCACCCGGTGCTGCAGTTCCCGGGGGACCGACAGCGCGCCGAAGATCAGGACGAACAGGAAGACGTTGTCGACCGAGAGCGACTTCTCGATGACGTAGCCGGTGAAGTACTCGAGGACGACGTTGCCGCCGTCGCCCTCGTGGAACCGGGTGAGGAACAGCCCGAAGAGGATCGCGCACCCGATCCAGATCGACGACCAGATGCCGGCCTCCTTGATGGAGACGGCGTGGCTGTCCTTGTGGACGACGAGCAGGTCGATGGCGAGCAGGACGGTGACGACGACGGCGAAGATGCCGTACAGCAGCGGATCGGACAGCAAGCGGGTTCCTCCTGAGGGCTCTTCACGACGCGCGCTGCGGCGCACGCCGTTCTGCCCGAAGGTCTCGCATCCACGCTGTGGGCGCCGATCCGGGTGGGTGCGGCCCACCGTGCTGACGAATCGCCACCGGAAGGGCCGTCACGGCCGTTCCGTCGCTACTCTCCCTCGGCAAGGGTCGGTGCAACAGTACCCGACCGCGCCGATCAGACGCGGCTGCGGGCCTTGGAGCCCATGAGCGCGCCGACCACCAGCAGGACCACGGCGATGATGAGCGCCCACTTCAGGCCCTCGACGAACAGCCCGACGCCGCCGAAGATCAGGGCGAGGATCAGCAGTACAATGACGAGTCCCATTCCGTTCTCCTTGGTCGCGGGTTGCCTGCGTGCTACCCGCGGCGGGCGACTCTGACTCGTGAATGGCCGGATTTGCGGAGGCGATTCTCATGGCCTCGGTGGTGGCGGTCGCGCAGCGACCCTCATGGAACGCCGACACGGAGCGTGAGCGGGAGGCGGCTCAGGTCACGGGCTGCTGCTCGGAAGCCGGTTCGTGGAAGCGGCTGTCGGCCTCCTGCTCGCTGCTCGCCACCGCGAGGCCGCGCCGCCGCAGCCGTCCCTTGCTGTACCGGTAGAGCAGGAACGCGAGGACCGGCGGCACGAACATCGACGCGATGCGAAAGCCCCACGTCGCCGTCTCGATGGGGATGCCGGTGAGGCGGGAGAGCTGGTCGTTGGTCGCCGCGGCCGAGGCGATCAGGACGAACGAGAACGTCCCGATCGCGTACGCGGCGCGCAGGGGGATGTCGAGGGGGTTCTGCAGGACGTGCCATTCGCCGGACAGGTGGTACACCCGGCGCTCGATGAAGGGGTAGGCGATCAGCGCCCCGAACACCAGACCGGGCAGCACGACGCCGGCGATGAAGGGACCGGAGATCGTCAGGCCCGGCAGGTCCCATTCCAGCGCCGGGATCATCCGCAGCACGCCCTCCAACCAGAACATGAACCAGTCCGGCTGGGCGTTGTTGCCGACCTCGGCGGGCACGTAGGGCCCCAGGAGCGCGACGTCGCTCCAGGGGATGAACACCGCGGCGAGGGTCAGCAGCCCGGCGGTCCACAGCATCAGGGTGGCCGACTCGGCGAACTGCGCGGGCCACAGCGGCTTGCCGACGATCATGCGGTGGCCGTCGATGCCGGTGCGCGGGAACTGGGTGTGCTTCTGCCGGACGAGCAGCAGCAGGTGGAGGCTGACCGTCCCGATGATGATGCCGGGCACCACCAGCACGTGGAAGGCGAAGAAGCGCGGGATGACGTCGCCGGTCGGGAACTCGCCTCCGAAGATCCAGAAGGCGAGGCGGTCGCCGACGAACGGGAAGCTCAGCACCTCCGAGTACGCGATGCGGATCCCGGTGCCGGCCAGCGAGTCGTACGGCAGGGAGTAGCCCAGGAACCCCTCGGCGATCGCGAGGGTCAGCAGCACGATGCCGAGGTGGTAGTTGAGTTCGCGCGGCTTGCGGAACGCGCCGGTCAGCAGGATCCGCAGCATGTGTAGCACGGTCGCGGCGAGGAAGAGGTGGGACGCCCCCCGGTGGATGCGGCGGATCAGCAGGGCCCCCGGCACGTCCTCCGACATCCGCAGGATCGACTCGAACGCGGCGGGCATCGACGTGCCGACGTAGAGCGGGTTCGAACCGGTGTAGATCACCGGCTCCGTGGACGGGCGGTAGAACAACGTCAGGAAGATGCCGGTCGCGACCAGCACGATCAGGGAGAACAGCGCCACCTCCCCGAGCAGGAACGACCAGTGGTGCGGGAAGACCTTGTTCGCCACGGCGCGGCCGGGTCTGCGCAGGCGCAGCCGGTCGTCCAGCTGGTCGAACAGCAGCGCGAACAGCGGCGTCATGCGTGCGTCCCTCCGGTCGTGCTCGTCACCCGAACGCCGGTCCGACTTGCGATTCGAAGTCGCCGAGGGCGACGAGGTAGCCGTCGGCGTCCACGCCGAGCGGCAGCTGCGGCAGTGCCCGGGCGGCCGGCCCGAACGTCGGGACCGCCCCCCGGTTCGCGTCGAAGGTCGACTGGTGGCAGGGGCAGAACAGCGCGCTGTCACGCTCGCGGTACAGAGCGACGGGGCAGCCGGCGTGGGTGCAGACCTTGGAGTAGGCCACGACGCTGCCATCGACGACCCAGTCGAGGTCGGTCGGAGGCTGCGGCTGCCCGGACAGCCGCAACACGACCAACGACGACGGCTCGTCACCGACGGCGCCGTTCGGCCAGGCCGTCGCGACACCGCCGACCGGGATGTCGTCGGGCCGCAGAGGATCGCCGTCGCCGTCGACGACGCGCAGGCCGCGCTGCCATGCCGTCGTCCGCAGCGCGTTGCCCGGTGACGGACCGAGCGAGCTGACCGGTGCCGCGAAGCTGAGACCGAGGACGGCGCCGGCGCCGATGAGGATGCGGGTGAGGAAGGGCCGCCGGCCGACCGGCTCGACGTCGGCGATCGGCGCGTCGTCGCCCTCGTCGAGGTGCAGGCGGGGCTCTGCCGCCTCGACGTCGGGGAAGCGGTCGGTGAAGTACCGGCGGACCGCGACGGCGAGCAGCAGCAGCGCGAGCGCGAGCGCGATGCCGTACACCGGCAGCGGCGCCTCCAGCAGCAGGGCGACGGCGAAGACCACGGCGAAGACGGCCGACGCGATGGCGGTTCCGGCCACGAGCGCGTCGTTCGCCTGGCTGGGTGGAGGGGTCCGCTCGGACAGGACCAGGAGTTCCTCGGCCGGGGTCGTCGCGGGTTCCGGCTCCGGGCGGGCGGGCCGGGTCGGTGAGCTCATGTCTGCGGGCCCTCCGGGTCGTCGGTCGGCGGTGGGGTCCGGTCGGGGAACCACGACGGCCTGCCGCCGATCCACATGATCGAGAACATCATCGCGACGGCGAGCAGCGCCACGAACGCCGACGCGTACACGGGGTTCAGCTCGACGAGGCCGAACACCGGCGTGCCCCGGTGCTCACGCACCTCGGCGAGGTAGGCGACGACGTCGCCCACCTGCTGCTCGGTGATCTGGTCCTCGCTGAACCGCGGCATCTCGAAGGGACCGACCCGGGTCGCCTCGGCGATGGTGACCGGGTCGTAGCCCAGCAGGGCGGGCGTCCACGCTCCGGCTCCCGCCACGCCCCCGGCGCCGGTGTTGCCGTGGCAGTGCGCGCAGTTGTCGTTGTAGACCTGCAGTCCCTCCGCCGCGTTGCCCTCGGGCGGGACCGGGATCTCGCCCTCCAGCTCGAACGCCTCGGCCATCCACCCGACGAGAGCGCGCCGATCCTCGCCCTCGACCTGCACGCGGCGGGCTCGGTTGTCGAAGGGGTCCCCCGGCGGGGGCATGCGCCCCGTCCGCAGCACGAGGTCGACGTAGGCGACGCCCACGTCGTTCACCGGCGGGGCCTCGCGTCCGGACTGGGGGACGACAGCGCCCTCGCCGGCGCCGCCGTGGCACTGCAGGCACTGCTGCTGGTAGATGGTCTCGCCGCGGGCCCGCTCGGCCTCGGTGAGCTCCTGACCCTGGGCCGGCGCGCGGCCGACGAGCAGGGCGACGGCGCCGGCGAGCACGAACGCCCAGCCCAGCCACGCCCGGTTGCGGGAACGTTCCCCCGCGGCCGCCCGCGGTGTCCGGGTGCGGGGTCGTGGGAGCGGGTGCATCGGCTGGCGCGCCTCTCTCCCGCCGGGGAGGCGGGAACCGACGTGACGGCAACAGTCCTACCACGCGGGCGGGGAACTGTGCGGAGTGGCGCACCGGCGCCGGGGGCTGCCATGCTGGTCGCCGGCCCGGCCGGTCGCGGCGACGCCGCCGACAGCGGATCCGCCGCCCACCGGGTCACGCCTTCCCACGAGGAGTCCGGCGATGAGCGACCTCACCATCCGGTTCGCGCGCGACGAGGAACTCGACACCGTCGCCTCGCTGATCGTGGACGCGTACGCCGAGTACGCGGGCGCGATGTCGCCTGACGCCTGGTCGATGTACGCGCAGGACATCGCGAACGTCTACGGCCGGCTGACCGACGGCCGGTTGGTCGTCGCCGAGCTCGCCGGCCGCCTGGTGGGGTCGGTGACGATGTTCGGCCACTGGCGCGGGGCGCAGCCCGGCACGCTCGGCGTGCGCCTGCTGGCGGTCGCGCCCGACGCGCGGGGATCCGGGGTCGGCCGGGCGCTGATGGAGTGGTGTGTCGAGCGTGCGCGGGAGGAGGGCAACCAGCGGGTCGTCATCACCTCCACCCCGGAGATGGCCGCCCTGCGCGAGCTCAGCGAGAGCATGGGGTTCACCCGCGCGCCGGAACTGGACCACGAACCGGCCCCCGGCGTGCGGCTGGAGGGCTACGCGCTGGCGCTGTAGCCCCCCAGCCATACGGTCGTGAGGACGGCGGGCGACGCTACGCCTGACCCGTCGGCTGCAGGCCGTTCGCCCCGACCGACTTCGCGTCCAGGCCCAGCCCCTCGGCGACGCGGGTCCCGTACTCGGGGTCGCACTGCAGGAAGTGCCAGGCCATCCGCTCCTGGATGTGCTTCTCGCAGTCGCCCAGCAGCGTGGTGAGGTTGCGGACGAGGTCGTCGCGCTCCCAGTCCGGCATGGTGCGGTAGCGCTCCCCGGCCTGGCCGTAGTCGTTCGTGCGGCTGATCTTCTTGCGGCCCACCCGGCCCTCGACGTACGGCTCGTAGGTCTTGCCGGCCGGCTCGGTCTCGTCGAGGCCGCCCGTGGAGCTGGGCTCGTAGTTGACGTGCGGGTTCTCACCCGTGTCGTCGACGTGGTAGGCCATCTGGCCGTCCCGCTGGTTGGTGGCCGGCCGCTTGACCGGCGCGTTGACCGGCAGCTGGAGGTAGTTGGGCCCCACCCGGTGGCGCTGGGTGTCGGAGTAGGAAAACGTCCGGCCGACGAGCATCTTGTCGTCGGAGAAGTCCAGGCCGTCGACCAGGACCCCGGTGCCGAACGCGACCTGCTCGTTCTCGGCGAAGTGGTTGGAGACGTTGCGGTCCAGCGTCATCATCCCGACCGGACGCAGTGGGAAGGTGTCCTCGGGCCAGGTCTTCGTGTCGTCGAGCGGGTCGAAGTCGAGCTCGGGGTGCTCGTCGTCGCTCATGATCTGCACGCACAGCTCCCACTGCGGGTGGTCGCCGCGCTCGATCGCCTCGAAGATGTCCTTCGACGCCGAGCCGAGCTCGGTGGCCTGGATCGCGTCGGCCTGCTCCTGGGTCAGCGACTCGATGCCCTGCTTGGTCTTCCAGTGGTACTTCACGAGCACGGCATCGCCCTCGGCGTTGACCATCTTGTAGGTATTCACCCCGAAGCCGTCCATGAACCGGAAGCCCTTTGGGATCCCGCGCGGGCTGAACAGCCAGCTGAGCATGTGCATCGACTCCGGCGTCATGCTCATGAAGTCGAAGATGCGGTTCGGCTCCTGCCGGAACGTGACGGGGTCCGGCTTGAGGGCATGGATGACGTCGGGGAACTTGATCGCGTCGCGGATGAAGAACACCGGCAGGTTGTTGCCGACGAGGTCCCAGTTGCCGTCCTCGGTCTTGAGCTTGACCGCGAAGCCGCGCGGGTCGCGTGCGACCTCGGAGGAGTCACGGCCGCCGATGACGGTCGAGAAGCGGATCGTGACGGGGGTCTGCTTGCCCTTCTCGGCGAAGAGCTTCGCGCGGGTGTATGTCGACGCGGGCTCGTCGCCGATCGTGCCGTACGCCTCGAAGGTGCCGTGGGCGACGAAGCCGCGGGCGTGGACGACGCGCTCGGGGATGCGCTCGCGGTCGAAGTGGCTGATCTTCTCGAGGAAGTGGTAGTTCTCCAGCGTGGCCGGGCCGCGTTCGCCGACGGTGCGCTGGCTCTGGTTGTCGTAGACGGGGTGGCCCTGGCGGGTGGTGAGTTGACGCTGCTGCTCGGTCATGCGATCGCTTTCTGGTCGGGGGACGCACAGGCGGGGCACACGCCCCAGAAGGTGACCTCGGCCTCGTCGATGGCGAACCCGGCGGCGTCGGACGGCTGGAGGCAGGCGGCCGAGCCGACCACGCAGTCGACGTCGCGGGTGTCGCCGCAGGCGCGGCAGACGAGGTGGTGGTGGTTGTCGCCGACGCGCGTCTCGTAGCGGGCCGGGCCGCCGGCGATCTCGATCCGCCGGACGAGGCCTGCGGCGGTGAACGCGCGGAGGATGTCGTACAGGCCCTGCGTGGACAGCCCGCGCAGCCGCGGACGCGCCGCGGCGCCGATCGTCTCGACGTCCGGGTGGCCGGTCAGGCCGTCCAGCGCTGAGAGTACGGCCACGCGCGGCCCCGTGACGCGCAGCGCGGCCTGCTGCAGCCGTCCGGCGATGGCGGTGGCGTCCTGCGGGGGCACCGCCTCACCATACGCTCAGACTGGAACGGGTCAAGTCTGGGCCTGCCGAGCCCGGGTCAGGCGGGGGGCGACACGGAGGCCGCGGCGATGGGGACGGAGAACGCCCGGCACCAGATGAGCACCGTGGCGTCGGCGGGCGGGGTGTAGCCGGCGGGCAGGGCGTAGTTCGAGCTGCCCATGTTGCCGGCGATCGCGCCGAGATCGACGCTGGAGTCGTCGGGCGCCTGCGCGCCGGGGGTGGCGACGAGGACGACGCGGTAGTCCGGCCCGGGCTCGACCTCGATCTCCTCGAGGCGGACGAGCGTGGTGCCGTCCGCGAGTCGGTACAGGCTGGCCGCGCCGGTCGCCCGGTGGCCGATGCCCTCGAGGGACCCGGTCGCGAGCTGCACCGGCTCGGCGTCGGCCGGCGGCGGCTCCGCGGCGGTGGGTTCGGCTGCGGCGGTGGGTTCGGCTGCGGCGGTGGGTTCGGCTGCGGCGGTGGGTTCGGCTGCGGCGGTGGGTTCGGCTGCGGCGGTGGGTTCGGCTGCG
>Ga0136630_1000440_pt1 | contig 15867 bp, 18 predicted proteins | sample AntDrymUQ5682106_2_FD_105496 | JGI IMG/M metagenome (GOLD analysis project Ga0136630, IMG submission 105496) | Polar desert sand microbial communities from Dry Valleys, Antarctica - metaG UQ568 (21.06) | ecosystem: Environmental > Terrestrial > Soil > Desert | place: Antarctica: Dry Valley...
CGCGCCGACGTTCGGCGCGATCGACATGCCGTTGTCGTTGAGGATGACCACGAGCGGCGTCCCGAGGCCGCCGGCCTGGTGGATGGCCTCGAAGGCCACGCCGCCGGTCATCGCACCGTCCCCGATCACGGCGACGACCTTGCCGTCGCCTGCCTCGCTTCGCTTCCTGTCTCGGCCGGGGGCCTCGCCACCGGCTGACGCCTCGCCGGCTTCCCCTCGCGTCAGCCCCAGGCGCATCGCCTCCTTGATTCCCACCCCGTAGCCGATCGAGGTGGAGGCGTGACCGGCGCCCATGATGTCGTGCTCGGACTCGTGGATCGCGCAGAACGGGGCCAGGCCGCCGTACTTGCGAATCGTGGCGAGCTGATCGCGGCGACCCGTGAGGATCTTGTGCGGGTAGGCCTGGTGGCCGACGTCCCACAGTACCTTGTCCCGCGGCGAGTCCATCAGGGAGTGCAGGGCGACCGCGATCTCGCAGGTGCCGAGGTTCGCGCCGAAGTGCCCGCCGATCTCGCCCACGGTGTCGATCAGGAGCTCGCGCACCTCCTGGGCGACCTGGACGAGCTCCTCCTCGGTGAGGCCGTGGAGGTCCTGGGGACGATGGATGCGATCGAGACGGGTCATGAGGTCCGGGTGGCGATGAAGTCGGTGATCTGCTCGAGCTCGGCGGTTCCCGATCCGGCCGTCGTCCGGGCCAGCGCGGCGTGCGCCTTTCCGTGCGACTCGGCCGCCATGGCCCGCGCTCCGTCGAGCCCGTACCGGGTCACGTAGGTGAGCTTGCCGTGCCGCTCGTCCGAGCCCCGCGGCTTGCCGAGCGCTGCGTCCGTCCCCGTCACGTCGAGGATGTCGTCGACGATCTGGAAGAGGACGCCCAGTTCAGTTGCGAACGCACGGAAGTCGGAGAGTGTAGGCGATGGGTCAGGAGTCCCCGTGACGAGGAGTACGCACTCCACCGACGCTCCGATCAGCCGGCCGGTCTTGAGCTCGTGCAGCCGGCGCAGGCTCGCCTCGCCGCTGTCCGCCAGCCCCCGGACGTCGATGTACTGACCGCCGACCATCCCGTTCACGCCGGTCGCGTCGGCCAGCTCGCTGACCGCGGCGAGCACCGCCGCCGGGTCTCCGCACTGGTCGTGGAGCAGGAGGCGGAACGCCTCGGCGTACAGCCCGTCGCCCGCGAGGATCGCGACGTCATCGCCGTAGCGCACGTGGCAGGTCGGGCGCCCGCGGCGCAGGTCGTCGTCGTCCATCGCCGGCAGGTCGTCGTGGATCAGCGAGTAGGTATGGATGAGCTCGAGTGCGGCCGCGAGCGGGAGCACCTCGTCCGGCTCGCGTCCGAGCGCGCGGGCGGTGGCGAGCGCCAGCACGGGCCGGATCCGCTTCCCGCCCGCCAGCAGCGAGTAGCGCATCGCCTCCTCCAACCCGGCCGTGGCGGGCTCGCGTGCGAAGCGCAGGCCGGCGAGGTAGCGCTCCACCCGGGCGCGCAGGTGGTCCGGGTACACCGCGCCCGCCGGTCCGCCGGCGGTGACGTGCTCGCGGGTGCTCATGGGGCGAGCCGGCCGGGAGCGGCACCGCCGCCGTCGCTCCCACGGACGCGGCGGTCCAACTCGGCGCCGGCCTCGGACGCCAACCGAGCGCACTCCTCGACCAGTGCGGCGGCCCGCTCGGGCGCCAGCTCTCCCCCGTGGAGCTCGGCGGCGGCGAGCTCCAAGCGGGCGACGAGCTCCTCCAGCCTGATCTCACCGACCATCGGCGAAGCCGGGCGTTGACGGGACTCAGGCATGCTGGGCGCCATTCTCGCGCACCGCGCGCAGCGTCGCGGCGAGGATGCCGTTGACGAAGCCCGCGGCCTGTGCGGCGCAGAACAGCTTGGCGGTCTCCACGGCCTCGGAGATCGCGCCCTCCGGCGGGATCGGGCGGTCGCCCCCGATCAGGTCGGGGTGCAGCATCTCGAGCAGAGCGACGCGCATGATCGCGCGCTCCAGTGGAGCGATCCGCTCGAGCGCCCAGCCCTCGGCGTGGCGGGCGATGTGAAGGTCGAGCTTGTCCTGATGATCCGACGTGGCGTGCGCGAGCGCGCGGGTGAAGCCACCGGCGTCGCGCTCGAACACGTCGTCGAGGGGCCGGCGGGTCAGCTCGTGCTGGTACAGCGCGAAGACGGCGGCACGGCGCTGGTCGGAGCGGCGGGACATCCGCAGCCGCAGGGTAGCTGGCGGCTCCTCCGATCCGGCTCGGCGATCCGCGCGGCTCGTGCGAGCGGCGGTCAGGCGCGCGACATGTACGAGCCGGAGCGGGTGTCCACCTTCACGCGATCCCCGATGTTGACGAACAGGGGGACGCTGACGGTGGCGCCGGTCTCCAGCGTCGCCGGCTTGTTGCCGCCGCCGGATGCCGTGTCCCCGCGGACACCGGGCTCGGTGTGGGTGACCTCGAGCTCGACCGACGCCGAGAGCTGCAGGTCGGACGGCTGCTCGTCGATGTAGAGCAGGTCGACGGACTCGTTGGGCCGGATCCACTTCAGCGACTCCTCCAGCGTGGTCTCGGGAATCGCGAGCTGCTCGTAAGACTGCTCGTCCATGAAGTGCGCGTCGGTTCCGTCGGCGTAGAGGAACTGCATCTTGCGCGCCTCGGTCCGGACGGACCGGAACTTCTCACCGGCGCGGAACGTCCGGTCGATCACCGCGCCGTCTCCCGTGCGCCGCAGCTTCGTCCGTACGAAGGCGCCGCCCTTGCCGGGCTTGACGTGCTGGAACTCGAGGATCTTGAAGATCGTGCCTTCGACCTCGATGTGGTTGCCGTTCTTGAACTGGTTTGTGGAGATGGCCATGGAAGGTGGGGCGAGACGGGTCGCGCCTGCCGGGCTGAAGCGTAGCCCGCTTGCACGAGCAGGTCTTGTCACAAGCTCGACCTGTCTGGACAGAAAGTTGACGAACCCTGGATCGACCTTGGACAGACCGGGGGACCAACGTCATGACTCGATCAGGCGTGGCTCTGTCGCTATGAGCGCAAGGGGTGATGCCTGACCAAATTTCGACGAGCAAGGAGAGCCACTCATGGCGAGTCTCCAGAAGGACCGGGTTCTGCAGTTCCGCGGGCAGACCCTCAGCGACGCCAACGGCGACAAGATCGGCAAGATCGAGGAGATCTATCTCGACGCTCAGACCGACGAGCCCGAGTGGGCGCTGGTCAACACCGGCATGTTCGGCACCAAGAGCACGTTCGTGCCGGTACGCGACGCTGCTGAAGCCGACGGCGAGCTCCGGGTGCCGTTCGAGAAGGCGACCGTCAAGGACGCCCCCAAGATCGACCCCGACGGTCAGCTCTCCCAGCGCGAGGAGAGCGAGCTCTATCGCTATTACGGCCTGGACTACTCGGAGGCACGTTCCGACTCGGGCCTGCGCGGTTCCGAAGGAGCGCGTGCGGATGGACAAGGACACCGTGACCGAGCAGCGCGAGGTGTCCGAGAACGTCAGCAAGGAGCAGGTCGAGGTGCTCGACGCCCAGGGCGAGCCGGCCGAGGGCCGCGACGGCGTGCGCGGCACCGACGCGGGCATCGACCGCCGCTAGCAGCTCCTGGCCTGCGTGGCGCCGGCCGCTTCGTGCCGGCGTCCACGCGGGTTCCTCATCTCACCTATTCATAAGGGAACTTCTCTCCATGTCTCCATTCGCCGCCGTGAACATCGCCGACAGCTTGCAGCGGGGCCTCGACGCGTTCTTCGCGTTCTTGCCCAACCTGCTCGGCTTCCTGGTCATCCTGTTCATCGGTTTCATCATCGCCAAGGTCGTCAAGGGCATCCTCAGCAAGCTGCTGACCAAGGTCGGGCTCGACAAGGCGCTGCACTCGGGGCAGACCGGTCAATACGTCGAGAAGGTCTCCCCCGGGGCCAGTCCGTCCAAGCTGGTCGGGTCGATCGCGTTCTGGTTCATCTTCCTCGGCGCCATCTCGCTCGCGGTCTCGGCGCTGAAGATCCCCGCGCTGACGACGTTCGTGTCGGCGATCTACGGCTACCTGCCCAACGTGATCGCCGCCGTGATCATCTTCGTCGTCGCCGGCGCCATCGCCGGAGCCGTCGCCGCACTGGTCGCCAAGACGATGGGCGACACCCCGACCGGCAAGCTCGTCGCCTCCATAGTCCCGCTGCTGATCATGGCCATCGCGACGTTCATGATCCTCAACCAGCTCCAGATCGCGCCCGCGATCGTGACCATCACCTACGCGGTGCTGCTCGGCTCGCTCGGGCTCGGCATGGCGCTCGCCTTCGGTCTCGGTGGGCGCGAGACCGCCGCCCAACTCGTGTCCGGCGCCTACGACAAGGGCCAGGAGCAGAAGGGCCAGGTCAAGCGCGACATGCAAGTCGGCAAGCAACGCGGCCAGCAGCAGGCCGATCAGGCCAAGGACAAGGCGCAGCAGAAGGCTGGACAGAGCGACGGCCAGGCCCCGGCCGGCTCGCTCCGTGCGTAGCCGCGGCACTATCCTCTGAAGTGCGTCGCGAGGGGGCCGGAGCTCGATTCACGTCGAGCTGCGGCCCTCGTTGCGACGGCAATCACCCCAAGACTGGAGCTCTCATGAAAGTCAACGACACGATGGCCAACGCCACTCGCGCCGCCCATGACGTCGGCCTGGCGGCTTGGCTGGGTGGCGCGATGTTCGGCAAGTTCGCGCACAACCCGTCGCTGGTGAAGATCTCTGATCGCGCCGAGCGCGGCAGTGTCAGCAACGCCGCGTGGAACGGCTACAACGCGATCAACGCAGTCGGGCTGGGCAGCGCCGCGCTCGGCTGGGCCGCCGCCCGCGTGACCGAAGCGAACCCCGCCAACCTGAGCGGCCGCGAGCGGGCGCTGTCGACCGCGAAGGACGGCCTGATGGTGTCCTCGGTGCTGACCGGCGCACTCAGCGGCATCCAGGGCGCACGCCTCGCACGGCAGGCCCCGGAGGGCGCCGTGCCGGTCGAGACCGGCACCAAGCCGGCGCTCGACACGCCGCCCAAGGCCGCGAAGATCCAGCGCAGCCTCGGGCTTCTGGGCAGCCTCAACATCGCTTCCGGCGCCGCGCTGGTCGCGGTCAACGCGATCCTCGCGCAGACCAATCACAGCCGTCCGTCCACGAGCCGAGCCCTGCGCCGCTCGTCGTCTTCGGACGGCTCCCTCAGCCCGCTGTGGATCGGGTCAGGTGTCGCGACAGTCGCAGCGCTCGGCGATCAGATCCGCCGCCGGCTCGCCTGACGCACGGGACCTTCAGGACCTCTCAACCCTGTGTCCAGAGTTGGGCGTAGTTCTGTCAAGGGATTGCCCGGGTATTGGAAAGGGATGGAAGGCGAGGGACTGGTTCGCATCGGGGAGCTCAGCCGGCGGCTAGGCGTGGGCCCCGACCGCCTGCGCGCATGGGAGCGTCGCTACGGGCTGCTGCGTCCGGTGCGGACGACGGGCGGTTTTCGCCTCTACTCCCACGAAGACGAGCAGCGGGTACGCGACATGCAGGCGCAGCTCGCGCGCGGGCTGTCCGCGGCCGAAGCGGCCCGCGCCGTGCTTGCCGCCCACCAGTCGCCCGGCCGCCACACGCCCTTGGGTGACGTCCGCGCTCGGCTGGCCGCGACGCTCGCCGCATTCGACGATGCGGGCGCCAACGCGGCACTCGACCGCCTGTTCGCCGTACACGGTCCCGATGTCGCCATGCGCAGCGTCATATACCCGTACCTGCACGCGCTCGGCGAGGCCTGGGAGCGGGCCGAGATCGACGTGGGCTTGGAGCACTTCGCCTCCAACCTCCTCGAAGGCCGGCTGCTCGGCTCGGTCTCCGGCTGGGACGACGGCCGCGGACCGCGCGCCGTGCTCGCCTGCCCCTCGGGCGAGCACCACACCCTCCCTCTCGCGGGCCTGGCCGTCGCCCTGCGCAAGCGTGGCTGGCGCGTGATCTACCTCGGCGCCGACACCCCCATGGCGGACATCGCACGCACCGCCGAGACTTTGACCCCCCGAATCGTCGTGCTCTCGTCGACGATGGCGCATACCCTCCCCCCGCTCGAGGACGAGCTGCGTGCACTGGGCGATTCCGTTCGGCTGCTACTGGCCGGCGCCGGCGTCAGCTCCGCCATGGCCGAGCGAGTAGGTGCCGGCTTCCTCGACACGGACCCGGTCACCGCCGCCGAGCGCCTCGCCGCCGGATGACGACCCCTCGAAGTCGGTGCGCCGGTAACCACTCGTGGTTCGTCACTATTGTTGCGACGAAGGGAGAACGTTCAGTCTACCGTCTCCCCAACCGCATCAGGAGGAGAGCAGATGATGATTCCCACTGAGCTCGTGGGCTCGTTGCCGCGGCCGATGAAGCTGCAGGAGGCCTATCAGGCCTACGACGACGGCAAGATCGACTTCTCGGAGCTGCAGAAGGAGCAGGACGCGGCCGCCCAGGACTCGATCAGGCGCCTCGAGGAGACCGGCGAGACCTACGTCACCGACGGGGAGCAGCGCGAGTCGAGCTTCGCCACCTACCCGATCACGGACACGCTGGCGGGCACGGGCCTCGCCGACAACCTCGCCGGCGACGGCCAGTTCTTCGCCATCTTCGACGACGGCCATCATCGCCAGCTCCCACGCCTGACCGGTGGGCCGTTCCGCTACAAGACCTTCGCCTCGGAGTTCGTAGAGAAGAACAAGGGGATCGCCGGCAAGCCCGTCAAGCAGGCGGTCATCGCCCCGTCGATGATGATGCTGCTCTACCCGCTCGAGGAAGAGCTCGACGGCTACTCGCGCGAGCAGTTCCTCGACGACGTGTGCGACGAGGTCGAGAAGGACATCCGCCAGTGCTTCGCCGCCGGGGCGGAGCGCGTGTCGATCGACTTCACCGAGGGCCGGCTGGCGAACAAGAACGATTCGCGCAACCCCTGGACCAACAAGGACATGCTCCAGGAGTTCATCGATCTCAACAACCGGGTGATCGACCGCTTCTCGCCTGACGAGCGCCGCAACATCGGCATCCACACGTGCCCGGGCGGCGACTGCGACTCGGTGCACTCCAAGGAGGTGCCCTACGAGAAGCTGCTGAGCAAGATGTTCCAGCTCAACGCGGGTTACTTCCTGATCCAGTGCGCCTCCGAGGAAGACAGGGAGAGCGTCTACAAGCTCGTCGGCCAGTACAGCCGCGACGACGCCGACGGCGTGCCGCAGGTGTGCTTCATGGGCGTCATCAACCCGCTCGACCCCGAGGTCGAGACGCCCGAGCAGGTCCGCGACCAACTGCTCGCGGCAGCCAAGTACATCCCGGTCGAGCGCCTCGGCGCGACGGACGACTGCGGCTTCTCGCCGTTCAGCCGCGACGTCAAGCCCAAGCACGGCTCGCCCGACTTCGCGCGCGACATCGCGATGCAGAAGATCGCCGCCCGGATCGAGGGCGCGCGGATGGCGCGCGAGGAACTCGGCGCCTCCGCCTGAGCCGCAGCGCAGCAGTGTGGTCGCCCGGCCCCGCCGGGTGACCGCGCCCGCCGCTCAGGCGACGGTCAGGCCGCCGAGCAGCAGGAGCAGCATCAGCGCGCCGAAGTAGCCGAGCACGAGGCCGGCGACGGCCATCCCGCGCCCGGACTGGGCTCCCCCGGTCCGGGCGATCTGGCGCAGGGCCAAGTGGCCGAACACGATCGCCAGCAGCGACCCGATCCACCACATCCAGACCACGCCGAGGACCAGCGAAGCGATCGCGAAGCCGTTCGTCGGCGTGGTCTTGCGGACGAAGACCGGCCGCCCGGGCGAGGGCGGCAGGGCCGGCGGGGGCGGCGTGACGTCGGTGGTGAGGCGCGCCAGCTCAGAGCATGTGCGCGCGGTATACGCGGCCGACAGGCGCTCGTCGAGCTCCAGCGGATCCAGGCGCCCCTCCACGGCGGCGATGCGCAGGCGCTCGGCCGTGGCGTCGCGGTCGGCGTCCGAGGCGCGCAGCGCGGGCGTGGGGGCGTCGGAGAACATCGGCACCCTCGAGGCTACTCCGTCGGCTCCACGGCGACCACCGGCCGTGGCCGAGGCGAGGGAACCGACCCGCGGCGAGGGAACCGACCCCCGCGGCGAGGAGCCGCCGAAACGGCCGGAGCCCGCACGTGGCGGGCTCCGGACGGCAGGTGCAGCGGCGGTGCGCTACTGGAGCGAGAGCCAGTTCGGCGAGTCGTCGAACGGGGCGCCCGCGCCCGAGAAGCCCGGATGCGAGACGCAGGTGCGCGCGCTCGTCGCCGGCAGGCAGGGGTTGAACGGGTTGACCCGTCCGTAGGCCGCCGCGTGGAGCTCCTTGGCGGCGTCGGGCTTGCCGTCGCCGTTGCGGTCGGTCTCGTCGAACTCGATCGAGTCGCTCACACGGCAGGTGCTGCCGAACTGCCAGTCCACCTCGCCGCTGGGCTTGTCCACCGTGACGGAGGCCCGGTTGCGGCTGAGCTCCATCAGGTTGGGGACGTCGTCGTGGTCCTGGTCGTCCGCACCGTCCCGGACGCCATCGCCGTCGGAGTCCGCGTCGTCGACCTGGGTGCCGGCGTAGCCGACGCCGTAGGGCTTCTCCATCTTGTAGCAGCCGGCCCAGTACTCGGGAGTGGTGCGACCGTGGCTCTCGTCGAAGTTGGTGAGCCCGTCGGCGTCCTCGTCGCGCTCGTCGTCGGACAGCTTGCCGTCGCCGTCGTAGTCGGCGTAATCGGCCTCGGACGCCTCGACGGAGCCGTTCATGTTCACGTCGCGGAGGTCGTGATAGCCCGGGGCAGGGCCCACGGGGATGAGCACGCGCAGGTGGCCGCTCGCCGTCGCCCAGGCCAGGAACTGCTGATGGCGGTCATATCCGTCGACCGACAGCGAGGGGACGCGACGCCCGTCGACGCGTGCGTGAAACGAGTGCTGCGTGCCGTCGGAGTAGCTGAGCGGAGCCAGCGTGCGGGTGGCGCTCTTGTTCACGTTGTAGGTGAACTTCCAGAGCGACTGCTCCTCGGCCAGCGTCAGGCTGTCGCCGTCGTAGTCCACGTCCGCATCCGCGAACAGCGGGTTGGGATAGGGACGCTTGGCCGGGTAGGGGAGGTTCTGGTTGAGCTCCTGATACTCGTCGTCGTTCAGATCGGTGGCCGACTGGTACTCATAGCCGTCCTCGACCCGTCGCCGTCGGAGTCCGCCTTGCACGGGTCGGTCCCGATCGCGGCCTCCGTGGCGTCGGAGAGCAGGTCGGAGTCGTCGTCGGCCTGATCGCGGTTGAGCACGCCGTCGCCGTCGCAGTCACCGTCGCCCAGCACCTCGGTCATGGGCGGCCGCGGCGCGAAGACCAGCGGGGAGAGCCTGCGGGACGTGAACCGCTTGCCGAACTTCTTGGCCAGCACGCGCACGGGGAACCGCGTCGGCACCGGCTGGCCGGCATTGACCACGAAGTACTTCAGCAGCGACTCCGGCACCTCGAGCCGCAGCATCTTCCTGGTGCTGATGTCCGCCTTGGTGAAGACCGCGCGGGAGCCCGCACGCTTGAAGACGACCGTGTTCCTGCCTCGGCCGGGTCGGAAGTGCCTGCCGCGGATCGTCAGCCGCTCGCCGACGGCGACGTCCATGGGCGCGACGCTGGTGATGACCGGCGCCTTCTTCTTCGTCTTCGCGGCGTGGGCGGCGGGAGCCGCCGCTCCCGCCACTGCGGAGGCGAACAGGGCGACCGACGCGGCAGCAAAGGCGGCGCGGTGCGGAAAGGGGCGAATGCGGGCTCGTAGCGACATCGCGCTCGATATCGGCCGCGATGCCCCCCGTGTTGAGCCGGATGGACGTTCAGGCTACGACGCGAAGCGCCTTCGCCGTCGCGCTGAGCACCTCGTGGCCGTCCGCCGTCACCACGACCAGATCCTCGATGCGCGCTCCGCCGCGGCCCGGAAGGTAGATCCCGGGCTCCACCGTCACGACATGACCCGCCTCCAGCCGGCCCTCCGCGGTACGCGACAGCCGCGGCGCCTCGTGCACGTCCAGGCCGACGCCGTGGCCCAGACCGTGGCCGAAGTGCTTCCCGTGCCCGGCGGCCGCGATGATGTCGCGCGCCACCGCATCGATCTCGCGCCCCTCCGGACCCGGGCGGACGGCGGCCAGCGCGGCCTCCTGCGCGCGCAGCACGGTGTCGTAGAGCGCGGCCAGGTCGTCGTCCAGCCGTCCCGTGGCCCAGGTCCGGGTGCAGTCCGAGCAGTAGCCGTCCACCCGCGCGCCGATGTCCAGCGTCACCAGCGTGTCCGCCGCGATCGCGACGTCGCGCGGCGTCGCGTGCGGCAGCGCGCCGTTCTCGGCCGCCGCGACGATCGAGGCGAAGCTGGGGGCCTCGGCGCCCTGCATCCGCATCTCCTGCTCGAGCGCGAGCGCCACCTCGCGCTCGGTCCGGCCCACCAGCCCCCACTCCCCCAGCCAGGCGTAGATCTCGTCGACCAGCGCGGCGGCCGCCCGGATCGTTTCCAGCTCCGACGGCTCCTTCAGAGCGCGCTCCGCCTCCACGAGCCCGCCCGCCGGCACCAGCTCGATCCGCCCGGGCAGCGTGTCGCGCAACTCCCCGTGGCGGCGGACGGAGACGTGCTGGTCTTCGAACCCGATGCGGAGCGCGCCGGGCGGCCAGCCCTTGCCCAGGGCGGCGCGCAGGTCCTGCGGGGCGGGCTCCAGGTCGAATCCGTCCACCTCCGCCTTGGCGCGCTCGACGTAGCGGAAGTCGGTGAGAAAGCGGCGCGTGGCGGCGCCGACGACGGCGAGCCCGTTGGAGCCGGTGAATCCGGTGAGGTAGCGGACGTTGACCGTGTCGGTCACGAGCAGGAGATCCAGCTCGCGCTCGGCAAGCCGGGCGGCGACACGGTCGGCGCGGCTCACAGCGCCGCCGCCAGGCGCTCGAGCGCCACCCGGTAGCCCTCGACTCCCTGGCCGCTCACGCTCGCCACGCAGACGTCCTCGAGCACGGAGACCGCGCGGAACGGCTCCCGGCGCTTGACGTCCGAGAGGTGGACCTCGACGGCGGGCAGCCCCGCGAGCTCGACCGCGTCCCGCAGCGACCACGCGTAGTGCGTCCATGCGCCGGGGTTGAGGAGCAGCCCGTCGGCGTAGTCGGACGCCTTGTGCAGCTCTTCGACGTACGCGCCCTCGTGGTTGGAGTGGAAGAAGCGCGGCTGCAGCCCGAGCGCCCTTGCGAACCGCGCGATCTCGAGCTCCAGCCGGGCGAAGGTGAGCCCGCCGTAGTGCTCGGCCGGCCGCCGGTCGAGCGCGTCGAGGTTGACGCCGTGCAGGACGGCCACGCGGTTGCGCATCAGCCGCTCAACTCTTCCAGGGCCCGGGCGATCTCGTCGGCGTGGACGGCACGCCCGGCGCGGACGTCGCCGGGGGCCTCGACGAGCACGAAGCCGACGCGGCCCCCCCGGCGCTTCTTGTCGCGCTGCAGCGCAGCCCGCACGGCGCCATGGTCGACGGCCGGGTCCAGCCGTGTCGGCAGGCCGCGGGAAGCGAGCAGGGTGCGCACCTCCTCGCGCAGCTGGGGCTGGTCGGAGAGCGTCAACGCGGCCAGCAGGCCGAGGCCGACGGCCTCGCCGTGGCGATAGCGCGTGTAGCCGGTCGCGGTCTCGACCGCATGACCAACCGTGTGGCCGAGGTTGAGGGTCTGGCGGCGCCCCGCGTCGCGCTCGTCCTCCGCCACGACCGCGAGCTTCGTGCGGGCGCAGGCGAGCACGAGGTCGGCGTCCACCGCGCCCGAGCCGCGGCGCACCCGCTCCCACAGCCCACCGCCGGCGATCAGCGCCGTCTTGACGACCTCGGCCCAACCCGCGGCGAGCTCGGCGGCCGGCAGCGTCTCCAGCACGGAAGGGTCGGCGAGGACGACGGCGGGCTGGTGGTAGGCGCCGGCGTAGTTCTTGCCCTCGGGCAGGTCGACTCCCGTCTTGCCGCCGTAGGCCGAGTCGACCTGCGCGACCAGCGTGGTCGGCAGTTGGATGACCGCCACGCCGCGCTGGTAGGTGGCCGCACAGAATCCCGCGATGTCCCCGACGACACCGCCGCCCAGGGCGAGCACGTGATCCTCGTGCTCCATTCCCGCGGCGGCGAGCGCGCGCAGGACGAGCCCGGCTTGCTCCCAGGTCTTCGCCGCCTCGCCGGGCGGGACGCTGACGGTGCTCGCCACCTCCCCGACCTGGTCGGCGTAGAGCGCGCCGACCGTCTCGTCGGTCACCAGGAACGAGCGCCCGCGCCGCGCTCGGAGCGCTCCGGCGAGGACGCCGTCCCCGACGTAGACCGGGTATGAGCCCGACGCGCTGCGGGCCCACAGCATGCGCGTCCGCGGCGGTGCGTCGCGGAGCGCGCCGATCGCCGGCACCGCGGCGCGGACGGCGTCGCGCGAGGAGTCGGTCAGCACGACGTCGGCCAGCTCCTCGTAGAGCGGACGGCGTTCGGCGTGCAGCGCCTCGAAGCGTCCGCGGTCGCGCGCGAGGGGCCGGCGACCGCCCGCGCGCTGCCAGGCCGTCGCGACGTCGACGTCCAGCAGGACCACCAGATGACGGGCCAGCGCGGCGCGCACGCGCGCAGAGCCGGCCGCGCCACCGCCGAGCGCGATCACGGGCCCCGGCGGCGTGTCGAGCAGCTCGCACACCACCTGCTCCTCCAGCGCGCGGAACGCCGCCTCGCCGTGGGAGGCGAAGTAGTCCTCGATCGGCTGCTCGAGCCGCTCCTCGATCAGGCGGTCGGAGTCGACGGCCGGCGCGCCGAGCGCCGCCGCCGCCGCGCGTGCGGCGGTCGTCTTCCCGGCGCCCATGAAGCCGATGAAGACGAGCGCGCGCTCGTCTACGGCCGCCGCCGCCGCCACCCGATCCGCTCTTCGTACGCGACGAGGGCGGCGCGCACGTCGTCGATGTGGTCGCCGCCGAACTTCTGCCGGTAGGCGGAGGCGAGCACGATGGCGAGCATCGCCTCCCCCACCACGCCGGCGGCGGGCACGACGCACGAGTCGGTGCGCTCGCGCAACGCCTGCGCGGGCTCGCGCGTGGCGATGTCGACCGAGCGCAGCGGCTTCGTCAGCGTCGGCAGCGGCTTCATCGCGCAGCGCACGACCAGCGGCTCGCCGGTGGTCATACCGCCCTCGAGCCCGCCCGAGCGGTTGGTTCCCCGGTGATAGCCGCGCTCGGCGTCGTAGAAGATCTCGTCGTGGGCCTCGGAGCCGGGCCGCCCGGCCAGGTCGAAGCCGTCGCCCAGGCCGACCCCCTTGAGCGCCTGGATCGAGAGCAGGGCCGATCCGATCCGACCGTCGAGCCGCTCCTCCCAGGAGACGTGGGAGCCGAGCCCGGGCGCGAGCCCGAACGCGCGCAGCTCGAAGACGCCGCCAAGTGACTCGTTCGCCTTGCGCAGCACGTTGATCTCCTGCACCATCGCGCTGCCCGCCTCGGCGTCCAGGCAGCGGACGGGCGACTCGTCGACGGCGGCGAAGTCGTCGAAGGCGAGGTCGTCGCGCTCGGGTGCCCGCACGGAGGCGATCTGGGTGACGTGCGAGACGACCTCGGCGCCGACCGCCCGCAGGAAGGCCCTGGCCAGCGCGCCGCCGGCGACGCGGGCGGCGGTCTCCCGCGCGCTCGCGCGCTCGAGCACGTCGCGCACGTCGGTGAAGCCGAACTTCCACACGCCCGCGAGGTCGGCGTGGCCGGGGCGTGGGAGATGCACCTCCGGCACGTCGGCCTCGACGGGCCAGGGGTTCATCCGCTCCTCCCAGTTGGCGTAGTCGCGATTGGCGACCTGGAGCGCGACGGGACCGCCGAGCGTGCGGCCGTGGCGGACGCCGGCGGTGATCTCGGCCGTGTCGCGCTCGATCTTCATGCGCCCGCCGCGGCCGTGGCCGAGCTGGCGCCGCGCCATGTCGCGATTGACCGCCTCGCGGTCGAGCTCGAGCCCGGCGGGCAGTCCCTCGACGATGGTGGTGAGGCCGGGGCCGTGGCTCTCACCGGCGGTGATGATGCGCAGCGACACGCCCGCAAGCCTACTTCGGCTCCCGGGCGCGTCGGTCTGTGAGGCTGGGCTACGGCAGCTGTGCGACGGCGCGCTCGACCGGCTCGTAGCCGGCCCCCGCCGACGCGGCCGTCACCGTGCCGCCTCGGTGGATCTTCACGAGGTCGAGCTGGTACTGCGCGGTGACCGCGCCCGTCTCGTCCTTCACGTCGAAGAACTCCGTCTCGCCGGCGCGCAGCCGGAGCGTCTCGCACTCGTCGGGGGTGGGCTCGCACTCACCGTCGCCGACCGTCTCGACTTCGTGGTCGAGGAGGAAGACCGCGGTCTTGCCGTCCTCGAGCACGCCCAGGTAGATCAGCGCGGGCTCCTCGGCCGAGGGCAGCGGCGCCAGGCGCTTGAGCGTCTGGCGAGCGGTGCCGGCGCCAGCCTCGCCGAAGCGGACCGTGAGGTCGAACCTGTCGTAGGTCCTGGTGCGCGTCTCGGGCGTCTCGGGCGTCTCGGGCGTCTCGGTGACCGGCGAGCCGAACGACGGCGGGGTTCCGCCACCGCTCGAGGGCGGAGCGCCACCCGAGGGACTGCCGGGATTCGCCTGGGGCGCGGCGGGGGCGCTGTCGGCGCTCACCGCCGTCGGAGCCGTCGAGGGCTTGACCACGGCGAACGGGTTCTTGACGGCGCCCAGCACCCTGCGGCGCTCGGCGCGATCCGATGCACCGGCAACCGCGACGATCGGGACGACAGCCAGCTCGTCGTCGCCGAGCGCGGCGTCCGCGGGCGGCGCGGGGGCGGCCGCGGGCTCGTTCGCCAGGGTCAACGGCACGGCTGCCAGGGCGGCGATCAGGAGGATCGCGACCGGCCAGAGGCGCCGCTGGACCATCTGGCGCCACATGTTGGTGACAGCGCTCATCGGACTCCAGTGATCGTCGCGGTGGGGGGGGTCGGAACCGTCGCGTCCGTGGAAGCCGGCGTGCCGCCATCGGCCAGAGCCGGCGTGGCGGCGCCCGGGACGCCTTCGGTGGATGGGACGAGGTAGGTCGCGGCGCCGATCTCGGCTTGCAGCTTGCCCAGGTCACCGGCGTCGGGGGTCACGGCGATGTTGCCGAGCAGCAGCAGCCGGCCCGTGACGCCGATCCTGCCGTTCTCCACGGTCACGAAGCGCTCGAGCCGCTGGAGGAAATCCGAGAGGCGGAAGAAGCTCCCGCTGAACGCGAAGGTGAACGGCATCGACGAGAAGCCGCCGCTGCCCACGGAAACCGTGCCGGGAGGCGGAGCGAGACCGCTCGCGGTGGTGGTCGCGCCCGCAGCGGGATCCGGAGCGGCGCCGCCGCCGGAGACGTTCAGAGAGCGGAAGGTCACCTTGGACTTGCGGGCGGCATCGCTGATCTGCACGAGCAGCGAGCGGACGTCGTCGTCGGCGGGAACGGCCTTGCCCAGCCGGGCCACCGTCGTGTAGTTCTGTCGATAGTTGCCCTTGGCCTTCAGATAGCCGGCGGCGAGCTGCTCGGACTGCGCGGCAGCCGACTCCTGGGCCGCGATGTCGGTGTCGAGCTTGGCGATCTGCTCGCGGCTGGGCGCGAGGATCAGGAACCAGAAGGCGGCGATCGCCGCCACGGCGAGGACCGCCGGGATGAGGAGCTTGCTGCGGGTCACGGAGTGGCCCCCGGGGTGGTCGAGGTGGTGGTCGCGGTGCCGTCGGCGGGCGGTGCTGCCCCGTCGGCGGGCGTTGCCGGAGTGCCGTTGACCGCGTTCGGGACCGGCACGGAGGAGGCGGTGCCGGCGGTGGCCGGTGCGAGCGCGGCGATGGCCGCCGAGCGCTCGAAGAAGACGACGAGCGAGAACGTGGGCGGGTTGCCCTTGCCGCACGGGGAGACGCTGGTGGTGGCGCCGGCCTGGGTGGCCGCGGCCTCCGTCTTGGACAGCGAGACACGCGTCACCCCGTCCACCGTCTTGATC
>Ga0136630_1000442_pt1 | contig 15840 bp, 11 predicted proteins | sample AntDrymUQ5682106_2_FD_105496 | JGI IMG/M metagenome (GOLD analysis project Ga0136630, IMG submission 105496) | Polar desert sand microbial communities from Dry Valleys, Antarctica - metaG UQ568 (21.06) | ecosystem: Environmental > Terrestrial > Soil > Desert | place: Antarctica: Dry Valley...
CTCGCGCCGGAGCATCCGGCGCGCGCGGTGTGGGCGTTTGTCGAGGGCTTGGATCTCTCGGCGCTGTACCGCGATATCGGCTCGGTGGAAGGCCGTGCGGGTCGCGCCGCGATCGACCCGCGCGTCGCCGAAGGCTTGAAACGGAAGGTATTCGGCGAGGTCAATAATGTTCATCTGCATGACTGGCACGCTGCGTTCCTGTTGATCCTCCGCTCTTTTGACGAGAGCTTTGAGGCATTGCGGGATCTGTGGACGGTTTACACGATCCACAATGTGGCCCTTCAGGGCATACGCCCGCTACGCGGGGATCCTTCGTCCCTGGAGACTTGGTATCCGTATATCGCTGTCAAGGCTACCGATAAGCTGGCCGATCCAGAGTACCGGAATTGCCTGAATCCCATGGCCATTGGCGTGCGCCTCGCCGATGCGGTGCATGTGGTCTCACCGGGGTATAAGTCGGAAATCCTCGCGCCAAGCATTCCGCGGCGGAGCGATCCGGACGCCTCCTATTGCGGCGGCGAGGGCCTCGAAGGCGACCTTCAGACGGCCGATCGTGAAGGCCGCTTGTTCGGCATTCTGAACGGGTGCGATTACGACGAGCGAAAACTGCCGCCGCGTGATTTGCCAGCTTACCGGCAATTACTCCAGCTCCTAGACGATACCGTGTCACGCGGCGCGAGCAAGGCCGCCGTCCACCACCTCGCTTTGAAGCGAATTCACTTACTCCGAGCCGCGGCCCGCCGATCCAAAGTCCTCCTAACGTGTGTGACACGAATCGTGAATCAGAAACTACGGTTGATGCGTGCCGACGCCGGCCAAGGCAAACCCGCCCTAGAACGAATCCTGGAGGGTCTGTCCACGGACGGTGTCTTGATCCTTTTGGGGATGGGGGACCGCGACTTGGAGCGCTTTCTGTTCGACGTGAGTACCCGATTTCACAATTTCGTTTTTATCAATGGTTTTGACAGCAATTGCGCGGCGGGCCTGTTTGCAAACGGCGATCTCTTCTTGATGCCGAGCTCCTTCGAGCCGTGCGGGATTAGCCAGATGCTTGCCATGCGCGATGGCCAGCCCTGTGTCGTTCACCACACCGGTGGGTTGAGGGACACGGTTCAAGACGGTAGGACAGGTTTCGCATTCAACGGCGAGGGTCTTGAAGCGCAAGCGACGGACTTCGTACACGCGGTCTTTCGGGCCATCAACATACTGACTGGAGATACAGCAGGCTTCCAAGCGATTCGTGAGACTGCATTCGAAGAGAGGTTCTTGTGGGGCGACACCGTTCGAGAATATGTACACTACCTCTATCGCTCGGAATAACTGTTGCCCACCTACTTTTAGCGGTGGAGTTATTTCGTCGTCCTCATTTCGTGCGCGCTATTCCTCCGCATTCTACCTATTGACGCACCGGTACAAGCGACACAGCAACAGGAGGCCATCTTGCTTGATTTAACCGGTAGCACGCTCGGTATCGCCGCACTCGGCATTTTCGTTTTGGCGTATGGACTCGTCGTCAGCGAGGAAATCATCGGGCTGCGTAAGTCCAAGCCGGTTATCGTCGCGGCGGGGGTCATCTGGCTGCTCGTGGCGATCGCCTACGCCGATGCCGGACGAGCGCCGGAGGTTGCACAGGCCGTTCGCCATTATCTTCTGGAGTTCGCGGAGCTGATGCTGTTTTTGCTGTCGGCGATGACCTATGTCAATACCCTGGAGGAGCGCAATATCTTCAAGGCCTTGCGGTCGTGGCTGGCCGCGGCGGGATTTTCCTTACGGGCGGTGTTCTGGCTTACCGGACTCTTGGCGTTCTTTATTTCCCCGATCGCCGATAACCTCACCACCGCCCTGGTCATGGGCGCGGTGGTACTGGCCGTTGGCGCGGGCCACCCTGGATTCGTCGGCGCGGCTTGCATCAATATCGTAGTGGCCGCCAACGCCGGCGGCGCATTTAGCCCTTTCGGTGACATCACCACGCTGATGGTATGGCAAAAAGGCACGGTCGGGTTCGGAGATTTTTTCGCCTTGTTCCTACCGGCGGCGGTCAATTGGCTGGTCCCGGCCGCGATCATCTCCTTATCGGTTCGCGCCGAACAACCCGCCGCGTTCCATAAGGTAGTTCCGGTAAAACCGGGAGGGTATGTCGTTATCGTCTTGTTTGTCGCGACCATCGCGATGACGGTCGCGCTATACCATTTCGCCCATCTGCCACCGTTTCTCGGCATGATGACGGGGCTTGGGCTGCTTATGGTCTACGGGCATGTCATCCGCCGCACTGAATTACGGCGGTGGACTCCGTTGCCCGAGTTGGATTCGGAAGCATTGAATATTGGCGATTATTACAAGCCCGCGGTCAAGCCCTTCGATATCTTCATCAGCATGAAGCGCATCGAGTGGGATACCTTGATGTTTTATTACGGCGTGATGTTGTGCGTCGGCGGTCTCGGCGCGTTCGGGTATCTGGCGCTCGTGTCGCAGACGCTTTACGTGGATCTCGGGCCCACCGCGGCGAACATCCTCGTGGGCGTGGGCTCCTCGGTGATCGGCAATATTCCGGTCATGTTCGCGGTCTTAACGATGAACCCTGAGATGTCGCTCGGCCAGTGGCTGCTCGTCACACTGACCGCCGGGGTGGGCGGGTCGTTATTGTCGATCGGCTCGCCGGCGGGTGTGGCGCTAATGGGGCAGGCGCGCGAAGTCTATACGTTCTTTGCCCATCTCAAGTGGACGTGGGCCGTGGCGCTGGGGTATGCCGCCAGCATAGCGGTGCATTTAGCCTGGAACGCGCATACGTTCTAATTTTGATCATCTCCCGCTATCATCCGCGGCGGCAACATCAAACATAAGCTAGGCAAAATGGCAAACTGGTTATGCAAGCAACGAACTATTGCGCGCCCGAACTATAATCGCTGGCTGGTGCCGCCCGCCGCGTTGGTGATCCATCTGTCCATCGGAATGGCCTACGGGTTCAGCGTGTTCTGGATCCCGCTCGAACATGCGGTCGGCATCAGCGAGTCGGTCCCCTGTGACACGGATCCGGGCGGTGGGATCGTAGATTCCTTGCGTGGAATTCTGGGCTATAGCGACTCGGGGCCTTGCGATTGGCGACGCAGCGCGCTCGGTTGGCTCTATACGCTGTTCTTCGTGTTCCTGGGATCCTCGGCCGCGGTCTTCGGGCAATGGGTGGAACGCGAAGGCCCGCGCAAGGCCGGCGTCTACGCGTCCTGTTGCTGGGCCGGAGGGTTCCTGATCTCCGCGACGGGTGTGTATTGGCATCATATCTGGTTGTTGTGGCTCGGATCGGGGGTGATCGGCGGGATCGGCTTGGGCCTAGGGTACATCTCGCCGGTGTCGACGTTGATCAAATGGTTTCCGGACCGCCGCGGCATGGCCACGGGCATGGCGATCATGGGGTTCGGAGGCGGGGCGATGATCGGCGCGCCGCTCGCCGATCTACTGATGAAGTATTACGCAGGGCCCGATTCGGTCGGCGTGTGGGAAACTTTCGTGACGCTGAGCGCGATTTATTTTGTCGCCATGATGGGTGGAGCCTTCGGGTACCGCGTGCCGCCGCTAGGATGGGCGCCGTCAGGTTGGCAGCCGAACCCTAAGCGCAAGCGCATGATCACGTCCGCGCATGTGCACCTCAACATGGCGCATAAAACGCCTCATTTTTGGCTCCTATGGGGTGTGCTGTGTCTGAACGTGAGTGCGGGTATCGGCGTGATCGGCGTGGCCTCGCCCATGCTCCAAGAGGTATTCGGCGGCAAGCTCATCGGATTGGACATGCCGCTCAAAGACCTGACCGTCGAGCAGGCCGCGCAGGTTGCGACGATCGCGGCGGCGTTCACCGGGCTACTGAGTCTCTTTAATATCGCCGGCCGCATCGGCTGGGCCTCCCTATCCGATTACATTGGGCGCAAGCGTACCTATTTCCTATTCTTTTCCTTGGGCGCGGTGCTGTATGCAGCGGCGCCCTTCGCCGGGGAGATCAAGAACGTCGCGTTGTTTGTCGCGATCTTTTGCTTTATTCTTACGATGTACGGCGGCGGCTTTGCCACAATACCGGCCTATCTGGCCGATATATTCGGCACGCAATTCGTCGGCGCCATCCACGGCCGTTTATTAACGGCCTGGTCAACGGCGGGAGTACTAGGGCCGGTGCTCGTGAACTACCTGCGCGAATACCAGGTGGGGCTTGGGGTACCCGTGGCGCAAGCCTACAACACCACGATGTATGTCTTGGCCGGTTTACTCGTAATGGGGTTTTTCTGTAACCTCGCGATGCGGCCTGTGGCTCCGAAGTACTACATGAGCGACGAAGAATTAGCCACCGAGCGCCGTATTGCGCACGAGGGTGGGTTGGAAAACAGAAACTAAGCGCGAGCGCTTATGAACGAAACCGGAAACCACGAGCACCCGAGCCCACTGAGTTGGCTATTGGTTGCCATCGCGTGGATCTTGGTCGGTATACCCCTACTCTGGGGGATCTTTAAGACCTTGGGGAAGGCGAAGTTGCTGTTTGGTTGAGAGATGACCGTGCCAACGTGAAGGTCCCGCCACCAAGCGTGTTCAATCGGCTACCCCCCCAAAAGCATTTGCCTCGTTCGGCATCGCCGGCTCAACTTGTCGAGCGGACGCCGTAGTTGCCGGGATCAATCGTGCGCGTGCCGCATGCGCCCGATACCGGTCGCGCTTTTTTGGAGGCGCCGCGAGCGCCGGCGGGCCAGCAAGCGACGCGACCTTTTTCACGAAGGCCAAGCTCGTGAAACCGGCGTCGAGCAATTCCACCATTTGGCGGTCGCGAGAACGCGCGCTTTGGCCGCCCAATACGGCCGCGAGTAACCGGCGATCACCGCGCCTGGCCGAGGCTACCAGGTTGAAGCCCGAAGCGCGAACATATCCGGTCTTAATGCCATCGCTCCCGGTGTATCCACCGAGCAGGTGGTTGTGGTTACGGTAAGAGCGGCCCTTATAACGGAAGTGCTTCGTGGCGAACATCGGATAATGCCGCGGGAAGTCGTTCAACAACGCCAGGCCTAGCGTTACCATGTCGCGGGCGCAACTGTACTGGCGGCGGTCGGGCAGCCCGGAGGCGTTGTAAAAGAGAGTGTTGGGCATGCCGAGGTAACGGGCCTTCAGGGTCATCAAGCGAGCGAAATTGGTTTCGGTGGCGCCAAGGGCTTCCGCGAGCACCACCGCCGCGTCATTTGCCGAATGCGTAATCAACGCAAGGATGGCATCGCCGACGCCAATCAGTTGGCCACGGCGTAGGCCCAGCCGAGTCGCCTGCATCCGGGACGCGTGGGCCGAGACCCGCAGTTGCTGCTCGAGCCGGAGTTGTTGCTGCTCGAGCGCTTCGAAGACCAGATACAGCGTCATCATCTTCGTGAGCGAAGCCGGTTGCCTGCGGTGATCGGCATTGAATTCGTGTATTACCGTGCCGGAGCGTGCATCGATGACGATCGAGGCGTAACGCGGGTGGGCTTGCAGTGGAGGGGCGACCGTTATCCCGACTACCATCAGCGCGACGATCAATGGAAGGTGCGCCAATTCTCCGGCACGTACCGGCCAGAAGCGGCAAGGTTTGGCAATCCTAAGCATACGGAACCTCGGCAACTCCTGATAAGCAAATGCGTAATCGTTACATTCGTTGATAACTACTTGTGAGCCGTGCGCAACGTGGCGTTTATACAGCTAGCAAATTGCGCCCCACGTTCGTTACCCGTTATCGGCAAGCAACGCTAAACCTTTTCGATGATGCCGGTGTGATCCGCTGTCCCCGTCGATCCAGTGTCGGCGGAACGGCCGGCCGAATTAAACCACGCGAGCTTCTCGTGTAACCGCACCACTTCGCCGACGATGACCATGAGAGGTGCGCGTATACTCTCATCTTGGGTGTGAGACGGCATGCTGTTTAAGTTTCCGATGATCACCCGCTGCGACGGGGTGGTGCCTTGCTGGATCAGTGCGACGGGGGTCTCGGCGGCCATGCCGTGCGATAGCAATCCCTGGCAGAGAAGGGCGAGCCCTTGCAAGCCCATATAGACGGCGATCGTTTGCCGTGGTTGCACCAATGCATCCCAGTTGAGGTCCAAGGAGCCTTCCTTGAGGTGCCCGGTGACGAATACACAGGACTGAGCGTAATCCCGGTGTGTCAAGGGGATGCCGGCGTAGCACGCGCAGCCGGCGGCCGCCGTGATACCGGGCACCACCTGAAACGGGATGCCCTCCGCCGAGAGCGTGTCGATTTCCTCGCCCCCGCGCCCGAAGATGAACGGATCGCCGCCCTTGAGTCTCAATACTCGTTGACCTTGGCGAGCGAGCTCGATGAGTTTGCGGTGGATCTCGTGCTGCGGTACGGAATGGCGGCTGCTTTCCTTCCCGACATAGATGCGCTCGGCATCCTTACGCACGAGATCAAGCACGGCGGCGGCTACGAGACGGTCATAGAGCACAACATCGGCTTGCTGCATCAATCGGAGGGCCCGGAAGGTCAAAAGGTCCGGATCGCCCGGGCCGGCGCCCACCAAGTAGACCTCGCCCACGAGTTTCGGGCCGGGCGATTCTGCATCAAACTCTCGTGTTAACGCGGTTATCGCGGCCCGCTCGCGTCCAGCGAATAGCATCTCCGCGATGGGTCCCTGGAGGATCCGTTCCCAAAACCGCCGGCGCGCGGTGGGGTCGTCGAAACGCAAACGGGCGCGATCACGAAACTCAGCCATTATTGCAGCGAGCCGACCATATGCGGCGGGGATCAGCGTTTCCAATCGAGCGCGGAGCAGGCGCGCAAGCACCGGAGAGGCGCCGCCCGTGGAAACCGCGATCTGAACCGGCGCCCGCTCAATGATCGATGGCATGATGAACGTGCAAGACGCTGGATCATCGGCCACATTCACCGGAACCCCGAGGCGCCGAGCGTGGCGAGCCACCGTTACGTTGATTTCCGGGTCGTCGGTTGCGGCGAACGCGAGCCATGCTTCCCGCAGGTCGTCCGGCTTGAATTCTCGCCCAACATGTGTAATTACCCCCGTCTCTGACAGGCTCCGTAAGCGAAAGCTGATCCGCGGCGCGACGACGATCACCCGCGCCGCGCGCCGAAGTAACAACTCGGCTTTGCGCGTGGCTACCTCGCCGCCGCCCACGACCATACACGGGCGGTCTTTGACCTGGTAATAGATGGGAAGGTGAACCATTGCTCGGGCCGATAATGTCGCGCTTTATCGAACGATTATAAACTATCGACGCTCCAGGGAAAGCGCGGCGTAGAGCCCGTCACCTATCCGAAGAACCTCCAGTCATCGGTTTAGCTTGCGCTCGCGATCGGAGGAGTTTTGAGGGGGGCGAAAGCGACTGCGCGCGACCCCGGCGAGCGCAGATCCCGTCAGTGACGTCCGCGGCGCCCAGGCGCTACTTAAAGCAACCAGTCCAACGGTCGATAAGGTGCCAAACACGAGATCTGAGCGAGGGACGAGGGGGCGCGCATGAGCACTGAGAAAATCCTTTCCGGGGTCAAGGTGCTGGTGGCGGACGACAGCAACACGATTCGCCGCAGCGCCGACATCTTCCTCCGCAAGGCGGGTTGCGAAGTCGTTTACGGCGAAGACGGTTTCGATGCACTCGCCAAGATACCGGACTTTAAACCAGATCTTATCTTCGTGGATGTGATGATGCCCAAACTCGACGGCTATCAAGTCTGCGCCGTGGTCAAGCAGCATCCGCGATTCAGAGCGCTACCTGTCATCATGCTTACCAGCAAGGACAATGTCTTTGACCGCGCCCGTGCCAAGCTCCTAGGCGCCGATGAGTATCTGACCAAGCCCTTTACCCGTGATAGCCTGCTGAATGCGGTGGCAAGGTACGCATTCAGGGCCGCGCCATGATCTGAGCGCTTGCCGGACATGCCGATCAAGAATGTTCTCGTCGTGGACGATTCGCCCACCGACCGCGCGGTTCTGTCGGATATTCTGACCAAGAATCACTATGCCGTCCTCATTGCCGAAAGCGGGGAAGAAGCCATCACCCGTTCCAAGCAGTTATTGCCCGATCTGATCCTGATGGATATCGTGATGCCCGGAATCAACGGTTTCCAGGCCACCCGCACGATTGCGAGGGACCAGGCAACGCGGCATATCCCCATCATCATCTGCACCACCAAGGGTCAAGAAACCGATAAGACCTGGGGATTGCGCCAGGGAGCGCGAGATTACGTGATCAAGCCGATTAACCCGACCGAGCTGGTCGGCAAGATCCAAGCTCTGGCGTGAAGCTATGCTGGACCGGATAAGGTTGGTGGAGTTCCAGAAGCGGCTTGCGGCGCGCTTACAGAGCACGGCGCACACCGCGCCCGGCCGCTCGGCGCTCGGTATTCAAGCGGGCGAAGAACGTTGGGAGTGCGATTTACTCGATATTAGCGAAGTGTTACCGGTGCCCGCGCTGGTCGCTGTCCCCCACACCAAACCCTGGTTTCGGGGTCTTGCCCACCTTCGAGGCACCTTTTACAGTATTGTGGATCTAGCCGTGTTTTGCACCAACTCAAGCATTACACTAATCACTGTGGAAAGCCGCATCATTCTCGCCAGTCCGAGGCTCACTATACCATTCGGTCTGCTTGTCTCTCGTGTGCTTGGACTGAGACGGTTCGAGGAGAGCCGGAACAACGGTGGTAAAGGCGACAAGTTTCCGCGGCATGCGGGGGAGCGAGTAGACGAAAGCGGGGTGGTGTGGCGAACGATCGATATGACCCGCTTGGCCGGCGATCCGGATTTCTCTCAGGCGGCGAACTGAAGTGACCGCGCATGCTGGGGCTCCAACACAAACGGCATCAAGGGACATTTGCCAGGCCCCGTAGGACCATTTCGTGTGTGCGAGTGATATGAGTGCTGAAGCGATTACCCTAAATGTACCGCCAGAGACCCTTTGCAAGGATGCAAAGGCATCCGCTTCCAATTCCGGCGCACCCGTCTGAACCGAGCGTTCTGGATCAGCGGGATGTTGTTCGTGTTACCCGTCTGCGCGCTGATCTACTTCGTCAGCACGGATCTGAATGCGCGCATCGAAGGCACCGAAAAAAAAAGGATAGGGATCGAGTACCTTGTCCCTTTGCTCGATCTCGAGCGGAGCTTGCAAGCCTATCGGGCGTGGACGGCCGTCCCGGGCCGCGGCGCCACGCGTGGGCCCGACCCTGGATTTACAATACCGATCTATGAAGCGCTCCAAGCGGTGAGCGCGGCCGACAAGCGCCTCGGAGGGATGCTGGGGGTCGATCAGCTTTGGAGGCAAACGGAGGCCAAGTGGCGCCGGATCAGGAGCGGCCTAGTCGGCATGGACAGCGCCGAGCGCCAGGTCGCGACCGGCGCCCTTCTGCAGCAGATCGCCGTGCTGACTCGCGACGTGGCCGACCGTTCGCATCTGACGCTCGACGCAGACCCCGATATTTATTATCTTCAGGAAATCTTGACACGAAACATACCGGCGGCCGTGCGTGGGATCACGGAGGCTCGGAGCTCGGGCCTGATGTCGATGCTCGCCGAGCAGCTGCAGGAAAGCTCGGAACGCGCAACCGCCGTGGATGCGTCGTTTCGGCCTACGGTCCGGTCCACGGCCAAGGCCGCGCATGCCTCGCTCATCGATTTGGCAACACTCGCGCCAACGGATCCTCCGGTCGCCGGATCGGCCGCTGTGCTGCCGGCCGACGCTGTGGCTTTAAATAGAGTCGGCGTCGAATTTGGCGCCCGGAGCGACGCCATCGTCGGGGCCCTTGATAGTCTGTTAGCGCTCGCACGCGCGAGCGCCGCGGCCTTGGACGAGAGCTTGGCCGCCAGGATGACCGATCTCAGGGCAACGCTACGGGCGCGCCTCGCGCTCGCTGCCGGGTTTTGCTTCCTCGCGATTTTAGCCTTAGGCGCGCTCTGCCGGGCTCAGCGACGGGCCGCGGCGGAACGCGATCGGGAAGCGCAGCGCGTGGTGTTTGAAAACAAGCGAAGCCAACAGGCGATCCTGCTGCTCATAAATGAGCTTGGCGAGGTCGCCGGCGGCAACTTGGCGGCGCGGGCCACGGTAAGCGCGGAGATGACCGGGGCGATCGCGGACTCTATCAACGTGACGATTGAGGCGCTTCGTGATCTAGTCCAGGGCATCGACAAGGCATCGGCGCAAGTCAAGGCGTCCACGGAGCGTGGCCGTGCCATCGCCAACGTGCTGGCGGTCTCCACGACAGATCAGTCGGAGCAGATCAAACAAACCGCCGCCTCGGTACAGACGATGGCGCAGTCGATCGCGGAGGTATCGGAGAACGCCTCGCGTTGCGCGGACGTGGCCATGCTGTCGCTCAACGCCGCCAACGGCGGGGCCGAGGCCGTGCGTTCCACCATCGCTAACATGGATGAGATCCGCGCGCAGATCCAGGAGACGGCCAAGCGCATCAAGCGTCTCGGGGAGAGCTCGCAGGAGATCGGCGATATCGTCTCCCTCATCGATAACATTACCGAGCAAACTAATGTGCTCGCCCTGAACGCGGCGATCCAGGCGGCGGCGGCGGGCGAAGCCGGCCGCGGCTTCACGATCGTGGCCGAAGAGGTGCAACGCCTGGCCGAGCGCTCTACGAAAGCCACCAAGGAGATCGCCGCCCGCGTCAAGAGCATTCAAGCCGATACCACCGATGCCGTGGTTGCCATGGAGCAAAGCACCAACCGGGTAGTAGAAGGAACCAAACTATCCGTGGCGGTCAATCAAGCGCTTTTAGATATCCAGAACGTGACACCGCGGCTCGCAAACCTGGTCCAGTCGATCTCTGTGGCCACGCAAAAGCAGACCGAAATCGCCGAACAAGTCTCGTTCGGGATGACCCAGATCCTGGAGGTTACGGATAAGACGACGGCCGGCGCCGCGCAAATCGTAACCTCGGTCATCAAGCTCGGGGAAACCGCCCGCACACTCCGCGAATCGGTGGCCAGATTCCGGCTGTAGTTCGATGGCGCGGAGGCGAATCCGATGATCAGCGCAGATTCTTTCGCACCCGGGCGGATCGGAGTTGTGACGAGTACGCTAAGCGCGGAATTCTCCCAGGCCAGGGAGGCCATCGAACGGTGCTCAACCGGCTTGGCCGATGCCACGGCGTCGCGGCAAGTCGGGGCGAGCCTACGCCGGGTGGCCGGGGTCCTTGAGATGGTCGGGGCGCCGATACAGGCGCGTTTTCTCCTCGAGCTCGCCGAGATTGCCTTGAGCGGTGCATCGTCGGACGCGAAGGCCGCAGCCGTAGCAGCGGGATGTCTTGGTGCCGTGGCCAGCGAGCTTGAAACCGATGCCGCGACGACGCTGCACCCGCTGCTGCAAGACTTCCAAGAGAAGCAGCCCGATAGCGACGCGGAGACATTGCTCAGGCGCGGCCACGAGGCGTATCAACGTGGGCTGCTAGGCTGGCTTCGCGACGGTTCCACGGGCATCGAATCGATGCATCAGGGGCTCGCTCGTGTCGCGCGCCTCTGCCCTGCACCCCATCGAAGCTTGTGGCGCTTGGCGGCGATATTCATTGAATGCCTGCGCATCGGAGTCATACCGGGAGACGCAAATACCAAGAAGCTTTGCGCACGCATTGAACAGCAGCTAAGACGCCTGCGCTCAGGATCCGTAGCGGGTGATGCCACGTTGCTAGGCGATATTCTGGACCTGATCGCGGCGCCCCCGACGGGCGGCTCCCGCTTGCGCGAGGCCCTCGCTCCATTCGGTTTAGGTCCGCTGTTGTCTATTACCGCGGAGCAGCTTGTCGCCGGGACGATCCCGGCACCCTGGAGAGGCGAGCTTCGCGAGGCATTGCGGGCCGCAAAAAGCTCCTGGGAGCAGTTCTGCGAAGGCCGAAGCGAGGCACTCGCGGAGTTTCGTGAGCACATCTCACGGGCGGCGCAGAACGCTTACGCGCTCGGCAGCGTGCAGGGCCTCTTGCAAGCCATCGGCGCCTGCGTCCCGACCCCACGGCCGCCTGCCATGGCAGGATGGACGGTCGGGATCGCCGCTGCGCTGCTCGCGGCGGAGAACGCAAGCGAGCTTTCTCGCATCGACGCGCCGATCGCCGCAGGGATCAAAGCTTTAACCGCACGTCGGTCTGCGGAAACCCATGCGGCCGATGGCATACTGGTTTCCCCGATGTTTTGGCTCGCGGACTCGACCGCGCCAGCCGCACATGAGGTGCTCGCACGGATCAAGCATGCCGAGCAAGTGCTGGCGGAGTTTCTTGTCGATCGATCGAGAGTCGGTGAGCTTCACGCTCTCGGTCTGTCACTTTCCGCGTGCAGCGGTGTCTTGCGCATGCTCGGACTGGACCGGTCTGCGGATCTGGCGATTAAGATCCACGGCCAGGTTACCGCGTTTGCCCAACCCGACCTTCCCCTCACGGAGGAGCGGACGTGGCGTGTCGCGGAGGCCATCTGCAGCCTAGAACTCTTTTGTCAAACGCTCGTAGAGCGCCGCGCCAATGCCGATTCCCCGCCCCTCGATCTCTTGCGGGACACGGAGCTGTCAATGCCCGGCACCGGCGTCTCAAAGCGCAAGGAGCTTCCATCCGCCACCGCGGCGGAGGAAGGCGACTCTCAAACGCTGCCTATGCCGAGCGTACCCGTTGCGGACGAGGCCGATGAGCTCTTGGGCGTATTCATCGAGGAGTCGAACGAGATCGTGGCGGCGCTTGCCCAGCACGTGCAACGTTGCCGTGAGGCATTATCCGATCATGCGGCCTTAACCGAGATCCGGCGCGGCTTTCACACCCTCAAGGGTAGTAGCCGCATGGTCGGGCTCACTGCGCTAAGCGCATCGGCGTGGGCCTTGGAGGATCTGTTGACCTCGTGGCTGGAGCAGCGTAAACCGGCAACGCCGACACTGCTCGATCTCCTAGCCCTGGGCCAGCGGCGGTTCGCGGAGTGGACGGGCGCGCTCAAACGGGATGGCTGCGTGAATGCGGACAACGCGGAGTTACTGGCCGGCGCCGCGCGTATGAAAGCCAGCGATCTATGCGCGCTGGTGGACGCAACCGCTACCCCGGCGATGGTTTCGGACATCGGGGCGCCGGATGTCGTCATCGGTAGCGGGGCCATTCCGGCGGCCCTATTCGCGATTTTCCAGAGCGAGGCCGAGGAGCATCACCGCCGGTTAGTGGGCCAAGTCCATAAGCTCAGCAAGCACCCCGAGGCGGCCCTCGACGCTGAGTTCGTACGGCCCGCGCATACCCTCGCGAGCATCAGCCGCGCCGTCGGCCTGCCGTACCTCGCGGATCTGGCGAGCGTGCTGGAACAGTGGCTGGACACGTTGATCCGGCAATCGAAGCATCTCGACGAGCCGGCCCGCATTCTCATGCACAAGGCGCTGGCGCTGGTCGGCGACATGCTGGATACGCTCCGGCGGCGGCAAGCGCCCTCCGGCGAAATGGTCGCTCAGGGAGCTGTGCTGAGCGGCGCGGTCGTGTCCTTGGTAGAAGCAATAACCGCCAAGAGCGCTACCGGTAATGCCGCGGGCGACCCTGTGGTCTGCAACGCGGCAACCGATCCGGCGCCGCTCATGCCGGGCCAACCGGTCGCGTCGCCCGTCGCGGCAGTCCATGAGAATGAGGTCCCGGACGCGGAACTGCTGTCGGTGTTTGTCGAGGAAGCCGGAGAATGCATTGCCGGCATAGGCGCCGGGTTGCGCGCGTGGAGAGCCGATCCGTCGCAGCGCGAGGCTCCACAGGCTCTACTCAGGGTCCTGCACAATCTCAAAGGCAGCGCGCATACGGCGGGCGTCACGGACATCGGCGATCTCGTCCACCACTTCGAGGGGGGAGTGGAGGCCTTGACCGGCACGGGTGCTCCGCTGGCGAGCGAATTTGACGATCTTGATCGTCGCTTCGATGTGGTGGCGGTTGCCATCGAGGGGCTTCGGGCCGATCTCGGCCGGCGGCACGAGGCCCCGGCCAGCGCCCCGGCGACAGCCGTGCCGGCGGGGCTCGCCATGAGCCCGCGCGTGCAGACGCCGCCAAGCGCTTCCGGTGATTCGCTATTGAGAGTACGCGTGCACATGGTTGAGCGATTGCTGAATCAGGCGGGCGAAATCAGCATCGGGCGTTCGCTGGTCGAGGCCGAAATGGCGCAGCTCAAGCGTGGGCTTGAGGATCTTCTAGGCGTTCTTACGCGCTTGCGGAACAGCAGCATAACATTGAAATCCAAACCGAAAGTCAGGTTCCTTCGCTACTTCCAGAGCGCCAAGCGAGCACCGATGGATTCGATCCGCTGGAGCTGGACCGCTATACGCGCATCCAGGAGATCACGCGCATGATAGCCGAAAGCATCAGCGACAGCCGCATCCTACACGAGCATCTGGACCAGACTATCGAACGCATCGGCGCTGCCCTCGCCGAACAAGGGCGCATCACCCGGCAACACCATCAGGACCTCATGTGCGTTCGCGCGTTGGCATTGCGAAGCGTGGCGGACCGCCTCTACCGCGTCGTGCGGCAGGCCGCCCGCGAGGTTGGTAAGGACGTGAGTCTTGCGATCCATGGCGAACACCTTGAATTCGATCGCGCGACCTTAGACCAGCTCGTGGCACCGCTCGAGCACCTCTTGCGAAACGCCGTTGTGCATGGCATCGAGAGCCCCGCCGTCCGCGTGAGGGCGGGCAAACCAGAACGCGGCAAGGTGGTTTTAACCGTTCGCCAGGCGTCGCCCGGCATCGTGATCACGGTGTCCGATGACGGTGCGGGACTCGATCTGGTGCGGCTACACGCCAAGGCCGCGCAGAAGGGGCTGATTGGACAGGGCGCGCCGCTCAGCGATGAGGAAGCGATGCATCTCATCTTTTCCCCTGGGTTTTCGACCGCCGACGAGGTGACCGGACTCGCCGGCCGCGGTGTGGGCATGGACGCCGTGCTGCATGCGGTTACCGCCGCAGGGGGCCGTATCGAGGTGCGCTCTGAAGCAGGCGCCGGCGCCTGCTTTTCCTTGTTTCTGCCGGTCACCCGCGGCATCGTGCATGCGGTCCTGGTGCGTGCCGGGAGCGCCCTCTACGCCATCCCCTCGGCCATGTTCGAGCAAGTTCTTGAAGCCAAGGCCGAGCACCGGGAAGGGAACGAGCATCAACGTTCTTTTGTGCATGCTAGCCACGAATACCCGGCAGTCCATTATTTGCCCCGGCTCCTCGGCGATTCGGCGTGCGTGGTGAGTGTCATGCGCCAACAGAAGCTCTTGCTGCTCCAAGAGGGCGGCGCGCGCGCCGCGGTCTTGGTAGATGAGGTCATTGGTAACCGCGAGGTCATTATCAAGGGCGTGGGTCCGCAGCTCAGCGGGGTCGCGGGGATCCTCGGGGCGACAGCGCTGGGTGATGGACGCAGCGTTCTAATCCTCAATCCAGTCCAGTTGGCGCACCGGGGCGATGCGGCGCCGCGCGCGGCCGATTCCCCAGGTGTTCGGGCACCGGAGGCGCCGCTGGTCATGGTCGTGGACGATTCTCTGACCGTCCGAAAGTTCACGGAACGCTTGCTGTCACGGCACGGTTACCAGGTGACGACCGCGCGCGATGGAATGGATGCCATGGAACAAATGGCTGTCAGTCTGCCCGATGTGATCCTGCTCGACATCGAAATGCCGCGCATGGACGGATTTGATCTTACCCGCAAGCTCAAGCAGAGCCCAAGAACGGCGTGTGTACCGATCATCATTATCACTTCGCGCGCGGCGGAAAAGCATCGCCGGCACGCCTTGGGTTTAGGGAACCTCTGCAAAAGTCCGCGATCTGATCGGTAGGCGCACCGAATACAGCCGAGGATGATAATGAGCAGACAGATGACACTGGGTACGGGCTTCGAGAAGTACAGCAAGACGACCC
>Ga0136630_1000443_pt1 | contig 15829 bp, 16 predicted proteins | sample AntDrymUQ5682106_2_FD_105496 | JGI IMG/M metagenome (GOLD analysis project Ga0136630, IMG submission 105496) | Polar desert sand microbial communities from Dry Valleys, Antarctica - metaG UQ568 (21.06) | ecosystem: Environmental > Terrestrial > Soil > Desert | place: Antarctica: Dry Valley...
CCCGTGCCCGCTCCGGTCACCGGAGCGGGCAGGGCGACGGGCGAGGGTCACCCGAACACCGAGGTGATGGCCCGCTCGATCAGGTCGCGGATGAGACCTCCGACGGCCTCGCTGGTGAGCACCTGGTAGAGGACGGTGCCGAAGCCGCAGGCCGCGACTGTGCCGACCGCGTACTCGGCTGTGGTCATCCCGTCGTCGTCGCGACGGAGCCCGGCCAGACGTGCAGTGAGCGAGTACATGGTGCCTCCCTGAGCCTTGCCGACGTACCGGTCGGCGCGGAGCCGGGCTGAGTGCGCCGGCTCCACCCAGGTTGGCCGGACGAAACCGGCGTCGGACACCTCGGCGCCGAGGTGGGGACGACGGGCCGGTTCACCGCGCTGTGGACGGACCCGTGGTCGCTGTCCGCGCGGTGCACCGTCACCGGATGGTGGTCAAGATCGTGGTGGCGACGCCGATCACCACCGGCACGACGCCGATCAGCAGGAACGCGGGCAGGAAGCACAAGCCAAGCGGCGCGGCGGCGTGGACGCCGACCGCGCGAGCCCGGCGATCGACCTCGAAGCGCTGCTGGGACCGCAGGTCCGCCGCCAGCCGGTCCAGCGCATCGGCAAGCGGTGCGCCGGTCTCCAGCGCCCTTGCCACCGTGCGGGCGAGCGGGGCGAGCCCGCTGCCGGTCGGGATCGACCGCCAGGTCGCGCCAAGATCTCCACCGAGCCGGGTGAGCGCCGCGACCCGGCGAAGCTGCAGCGCCAGCGGTCCGCCGATCGCCGCGGCGACCAGCTCGATCGCGGACACCGGCGAGGCCCCGGCGCTCAGCGCGCCAGCGAGCAGGTGTGCGGCGACCGGAAGGTCGCGGGCGATCTGCTCACGCTGGGCGACCACGGCCCGTGGCTCCAGCCGCTGCAGTACCCGATACGTGATCAGTCCGGCCAGCAGGGCCAAGACGACTCCGATCGGCCCCTCGACGAGCACGAGCGTGCCGGCCGCGGCGGCACCCGCCGCGAGCCAGCGGCCATGGACCCCGGCGTCCGCGGCGGCCGTCACGCCGATGTGCTGGACGGCGAGCCTCCGACCGGAAGTGAGCCGGGAAAGTCGCCGTGGCCCATGGTCGGGCGCGGTGAGGACGACGATCGCCGCCGCCACAGCCAGTGCGGTGAACAGCGTGGCGCCGCCAGCCGGCAGCCCGGGCGTCACACCCGCTTCTCCACGCTGCGGGCAAGACGTTCGGTCCACCAGAGCCCGAGCGAGGCCAGGGTCGCGCCCAACGCCAGGCACACCAGGCCGTACGGCGTCCTGAGCAGCACGTGCAGCGGGTCTGCACCCATGCTCGAACCCAGGAGGATCCCGAGCACCGGGAGGACTGCAAGCAGGCGGGCGCTCGCCCTGGCGCCAGCGAGCTGGGCCCCCACCTCCCGGCGGAGCGCCTCGTCGTCGCGGAGCCAGTCAGCGATCCGCTCACAGCCGTCGGCGAGGCCGGCGCCGGCATGCTGGGACACCGACCAGACGGCGGCAACCCTGGCCAGCCCGCCCGACCCGTTGCGCACGGAAGCCGCTACGAGGGCGGCGCTGACGTCGCCGCCGAGGCGCGCGACCCGGGCCGCCTCGTCGCACACACCCGGCACGGCGGTGGCCGCTCGCTGGATCGAGTCGCTCGGCATGGCGCCAGCCCGGAGCTCGGCGGCGAGCGCGGTGCAGAACTCGACGGTGGCAGCGCGGCGCGCGACCACGCGACGTCGGTGCTGCCAGCGCGAGGCGATCGACTGGACCTGGCGGGCACCGGGCGCCTGACGGCGCGCCACCGGGTCGCCGGCCAGGTGGACGCCGCGGACCGCAAGGGCACCACCAGCCGGCCGCACGGCGACCGCCGCGGCGGCCGCGGCAAGCGCGGCCGCGACCAGGAGGCTCGTCACCTCGGGCCGACCGTGTCGTCGGTCCGACGGTGGCCACTGGCCAGCCGGGCCCGCAGCAGCGGCTCGCCGGCGCCCAGCGCGACGCGGTCACCCTCGAGAACGAGCGCCGGCTCCGCCACGACGAGGCCGTCGCCGCCACGAACGAGCACGCAGACCTCGCGAACCGTCCGGCGGCCGGTGAGGTCACGCTCGAGATGGATCACTGCGTCGAGGCCGGCGGCGAGCTGGCTGTGCAGCGCGTCTCGGCGCAGGCCGGCCGCCAGCCCGAGCGCCTCCAGGCGGGCCGGCACGTCAGCGGCGGAGTTCGCGTGGACGGTGCCGCAGCCACCCTCATGACCGGTGTTGAGCGCCGCGAGCAGGTCGGCCACCTCCGCACCGCGCACCTCACCGACGACGAGCCGGTCCGGACGCATCCGGAGGGCCTGCCGGACGAGGTCGCGCAGCGTGATCTCGCCGACGCCCTCGACGTTCGGCGGCCGGGCTTCGAGCCGGACGACGTGGCGGTGGTCCGGGCGCAGCTCACCGGAGTCCTCGACAAGAAGGAGCCGCTCGTCGGGTGAAGCCAACGAGAGCAGGCACGACAGCAGCGTCGTCTTGCCCGAGCCCGTGCCGCCGCTCACCACGAACGCGAGCCGGGCTTCCACGATGGCCTGCAGCCACAAGGCTCCGCGTTCGGACACCGAGCCAGCCTCGACGAGGTCCTCGAGGGAGAAGTCGCGACGGGACGGGATCCGAAGCGACAGGCAGGTTCCACCGGGTGACACGGGAGGAAGGACCGCGTGGAGGCGAGTGCCGTCGCGTAGGCGCACGTCGACGTACGGGTTCGCGTCGTCCAGACGCCGTCCGGCCGTGGTGGCGAGACGGACCGCGAGGCGACGCACCTCCGCCTCGCCGGCGAACCGGACGCGCGTACGGGTCAAACCGGCACCGGTGTCGACCCATACCTGGCTGGCGCCGTTCACCAGCACGTCGGTCACGCCGGGCAGCCGCAGCAACGGCTCGAGCACGCCGGTCCCGGCCAGCTCGGACCGAAGCACGGTCACCACCGCGAGGACCTCCGCCTGGCCCAGCACGCGCTGCTCACCGCGAAGGGCGGCGGCGACCCGGGCCGGCGTGGGATCTGATCCCTCGGCGACGAGCGTCGCCCGAACCCGGTCGACCAGCGAGCTGTCGACGAGCGAGCGATCGACCTCGGTCGCCGCCCCGGCGCTCATGCCGCCCGCCGCCGGACCAGCTCGTCGACGACGCCGCCGCACAACCGGGCCAGCGGACCTCGGGGTCGTCGACCGGGTGGCTCACCGCGCTCTGATGCACCGGCCAGGCCCGGCTCGGACCGGAGGAAGCCAGCGAGGGGGAGCGCGAGCGCCTCGGCCACCGCCTCGCCGGTCAGTCCCGACGGCGCCGGTCCACGGACGACGAGGCGGACATCGACGGCGACTGCGCACACCGAGGCGCACACCCGCGCGGCTGCAGCCGTCGCGCGGACCTCGGCCGGGACGACCACGAGCGTGAGCGCCGCGCAGGCCAGCGCCTCCCGGGACGCAGCATCGAGCGACCGCGGGAGGTCGACCACGACGACGTCGCAGCTCCGCCGGCAGGCCTGCAGCACGGCAGCCATCGCAGCCGGTTCGACCTCGAGGGTCTCGCCACGGTCCCAGGACAAGACCGTGAGCTCGCCGACCTGGGGTAGGCCCGCGGCCAGCGCCGCGGCGCTGACGCGGCCGCGCGTCGTCGCCAGCTGCGGCCACCGCATCCCGGTGACCTCCTCGCCACCGAGCAGCAGATCGATCCCACCACCGAGCGGGTCGCCGTCCACGAGCATCGTGCGCCAACCCCGGCCGTTCGCGACGGTCGCCAGCGCGGCTGCGAGCGTCGACGACCCGGCCCCGCCGCGGCCGCCGACCGTGCACACGACCGGGGCGTCCGGTCCCGCCCGCTCTGCGCAGTCAGCGAGTCGTCCGACCAGCCAATGCTCCTCCTCGGGCAGGAACACGACCTGGCCTGCGCCGATCCGTACCGCCACCTCCCACACGCCCGCGTCGTCGAGATCGAGCCCGACCAGGACGACGTCCTCGCGGCGGGGGAGCCGCGCGCGCTCGAGGTCGCCGGCAAGGTCGCTGCCGAGGACCACCAACGGCGCGGTCGACCAGCTGGCCCGGACCGCACCGACGTCCGGGACGACCTCGACCTCGGCTGACGCGGCCGCGGCGAGCCGCAGGACATCGTCGAGCAGGTTTTCGTCTGCGGTGATCAGGAGCGCTCGAGATGGCCGATGCAGATCGGTGGACCCGGTCCCGGAGCGCGCAGCAGCCGGGTCGGACGGGCCCGCCATCAGCCGCAGCCGACCAGCACGTGCGCTGCGACCGCCGCCAGCTCGCCGCCGTCGACTCCCCGGAGGGGCGCTCCCCCGACCGACACCCGCCATTGAACGCCCTCCCGACCGATCGGGCCGACGACGTCGGGCCCCGGCCCGCAAGGCTGGTCGCTCGGGCCGTCCAGGTGTGCCACCGAGGCCGGCCTGTGGAGGAAGTCGCCTCGCCGCGGCCTGTGGACGCCAGGCCGATGGCGACGACCCCCGCCGGGGGGCTGGCGGGGGCCGTCGAGCGACCGGGCCGGGGGGCTGGTGCCGGTCGCGCTCGGGAGCGGCGAGCCGCTGCGCCTAGCCTCTACCCGTCCGCGTCGTAACGCAAAGCATTCGACGGGCTCCGTCTTCACCGACTCGGTCACTCTGCGTACATGCTCTGGGCGGGGCGCACCAGCGCGCGACCCTCGGCCCGAGCAACCAGCGGTCCGGAGAGGCCGCACCTATCCTGATTCTGTGGAACCGCCCGGGCTGACGCGTCCAGCCGCGTTCTTCGACCTCGACAAGACCATCATCGCCAGGTCGAGCACGCTTGCGTTCAGCCGCTCGTTCTACGAGGGCGGGCTGATCAACCGGCGCGGTGTCCTGCGCAGCGGGTACGCCCAGTTCGTCTACCTGCTCGGTGGGGCTGACCATGATCAGGTCGAGCGGATGCGCGCGTACATGTCCGCTCTCTGCACCGGCTGGGACGTGCAGACCGTGCGCGAGATCGTCGCCGAGACCCTCCACAGCATCGTCGAGCCGCTGATCTACGACGAGGCAGCGACCCTGATCGAGGAGCACCACACGGCTGGTCGTGATGTCGTGATCGTCAGCACGTCCGGGGCCGAGGTGGTCGAGCCGATCGGAGCGATGCTGGGTGCCGACCACGTCGTGGCCACGCGCATGGGGGTCGAGAACGGCCGCTTCACCGGCACGATCGAGGTCTACGTGTACGGCGAGGCGAAGGCCGCTGCCGTCCGTGAGCTCGCGGCACTTCACGGCTACGACCTGTCCAGGTCCTACGCGTACAGCGACTCGCAGACCGATGCCCCCATGCTCGAGGCGGTCGGCCACCCGTACGTCGTGAACCCTGATCGATCCTTGCGCCGGCTGGCCGCCGAACGGGGCTGGCCGGTGCTCACGTTCAACCGACCGGTGGCGCTGCGGCAGCGGATGCCGGCGCTTCGGGTCCCACCCAGACCGGTGCTCGCCGCGACCGCGGTCTCAGCCGGCGCCGCCGCCGCGGGGCTGGTCTGGTACGCCGCGCGCCGGCGAAGCCGCGAGGCCTGAGGGGCTGTCGGCGTGGGGGCCAGGTACGGGGACCGGTTCCGCCAGCAGCCGCCGGCGGCGCCGTTGCGGGACGTCCTCGACCTCGGGGACATCGACGATCGTTCCCAGACCTCGGATGATCATGCTGGGGACGGGCTCGGACCCGGGTCACCGGACGGCCGGCGATGGCACGACAGCTGGGTCGCCCGGCTCGCCGTGGTCTGGGCGCTTCTCGTCGGAGCCGCCTGCGGTGCGGTCGCCTGGGACCGCTGGCACACGTACGAGTCCGACGTGGCCGCGCGGGGTGCGGTCGACGTGTTCGCGTCGGCGACGCCGCTGAACTATCCCGCCCAGGACGAGATCTCGATCGCTGTGCGCTACCGCAACGACGGCGAGCACGAGATCATCATCCGCGACGTCCGGCTCGACACCGCACGGGCGATCAACTTCTCCGACCCGGACGTGCTCACGATCGCGCCCGGGGACACCGACAAGCACACGCTCGACCTGCGGGCACAGTGCGTCGACGAGGACGTTCCGACCTGGCCGCCACCGCTCGCGGTCGAGGTCGAGACGGTCGACGGCATGGTCCGCGACGAGATCATCGACAGCAACCTCGCATCCGACGTCGTGGGCTGGCTCGACTACGCGTGCCAGGCACAGGCGTACGAACCGACGTTCGCCCAGTCCTACGCCGAGGTCACGACGGTCACCCCGAGCGAGGACGGGACGGCGGTTCGCGCCGTCGTCGAGTTCGGCGTCGAAGAGGACGACCAGCTGCAGATCGAGGCTGTCCAGGCGCTGACCGGCGCGTTCTCGGTCGTCTACACCGTCGGTGACATGAGCTCCAGCACGAGCTTCCACGCCCCCCCGATCACGGTCGTCTTCCGCGTGGCTGACTGTGGGCTCGCCCAGCGGGCAGCGGACGACGACATGTCGCCCTCGGTGGCCGGCTCGATCAACGGCGGCGCGTCCGGTCGGCTGACCATCTTCCCGAGCGCGACCCTCGCCGCCGAGCTGGTGCGGCTGACCGAGCGTTCCTGCCCGGCGTGACCGCGTCGTCCGCCGTCCCTCGGAGGACACGCAGTGCGCTGTCCACGGCCGGCCCGGCCGACGAGACTGGACGGGTGGGACGTGAGGAGATGACGGACGACGGCCCGTCCTCGGCCCGGACATCTGCACCGCGGCCAGGTGGAGCGGTCCGCTACGGCGACCGATTCCGGCCGGCCGACCGGCCGACCGCGCTCGACCTCGATCGGGCCGAGGAAGGCGACCGGATCGACCTCGGCCCCGACGCGCTTACCCGGACGTGGCCGGCCTGGCTCACCCGGGGGGCGGCGGCGATCGGGGTGGCCGTGACTGCGGGGATCGCCGTCGGCATCGCTGACCAGGAGAGCTCGCCGCCCCAGTCCGCAGCGGATCCAGCCGCGCAGACCGTGCTGGACAAGTATCCGACCCGGGGTCCAGCGCGGGTGGAACAACCGTCCATGGCGGCGCTGGTCTCGAGTCGCGTGGAGGAGGGGGTCTGGGACCACGGACGGTTCACCTTGGACCAGGGCCGCTTCGGCTTCGAGCTCACGCTGAGCGGGGCCGACGTCTCCGCGTTGGATGTCGACGTCCTGTCCGAGACCTCGAGCACGTGCACGTACCTGGGCGGGCCGCCACGGTTCGGTTCGACCTACTGGTGCTGACCGACCTTCCTGGCGCGCACGAGAGCGAGCAGGTCGCCGAAAACTCGGGATGAGGGCTTCCGCCGCGCGGGCACCATGGCGTAGAACGGGAGTTGCAGGTTTCCGCTGGCCTTGGCCTCGAGGAGACCGGCGCAAGGCCAGCACGGCAGCCGAGTACCCACGCGGCGAACCGCCCGGTCTACGGGTTGCCCGCGACAGGCACGCCTGTCTCGGCACGTTGTGGGATGCACGCCTGGTAGCTCGGCCGCTGTGCTCGCGACGGCGCCTCGTCTCGTACGGGGCGCCGTTCGCCGCTGCGCGCCACTTCGAGTGGGTCAGCCGCGCAGGATCGATTCAGCGATCGCGAGTGCCTCGCGGGTACCGGCCTGCACGGCCTCGCCGTAGTGCAGCACCCAGGCCGTGAGCCCCGCCTCGGTACCGCTCGCGAAGCCCCGCAGCGCGCCCTCGTACGCCGGCCGGTCCTGGTGGCCGAGCTCGACCACCGCGTACGCGCCCGGATCGAGGCCGCGCTCCACCAGGACGAGCCGGCTCGCCGCCATCGCGACGACCTGGTCGGCGGACCCGAACGGTGCCAGCGTGGCCAGCTCCCCGTGCACGACCGCAGCCACCACGAGCGCCGGCGCGCGTGTCGCGGCCAGCACCGCGGCGAGCTGGGCCAGCCGGTCGGTCGCCTCGCCCGGCGCGGGACGGCCGAGCTCGTCGACGCCGGTGACGTCACGCGCAGCCAGCGTGTGCAGGCGGGCCAGCGCCTGGCGCGGCGCCTGCCGCCAGACTCCGACGAGCGCACCCAGCTCGACGTACGCGCGAGCCGCCCCGCGAACCACCGGGGCGGCGGCCGACCTGTCCTGGGCTGCCACGCGGACCTCGTCGACCTCGACGAGCCGGCCGAGCTCGATCGACGCCGCAGCCGCCGCGCCGCGCAGCGCTGACTCGGTGCGGACGGCGTCGCCCCGCCGCCGCAGCACCCGGTGCCCACCGAGGCGGTCGAGGGCGAGGCGCGTGGCGGCGACCACCTGCGGCACACCGTCGAGCCGGGCCAGCGCGCCCAGCGGATCCACCTCGGCGGCGCGCGGGAGTGCCATGGGATCCACGGTAGGTGGAGCGGCCGGCGGCGGTCCGGGCCGGGGCCGGACCGTCCCGGCTACCGTTCGGCCGTGGTGCCCGACGCGCTCGTCGTCCTGGCTGCACTCGTCGTGGTTGCCGCCGCGGTCCTGGTCGTCCGCCGATTCTTGACGTCGCGCCGCGACCTCGGCACCAGCGTCGACCAGGCGACCTTCGCCACTCTGCACACGGCTTCGCTGGCCGCACCACCGCTGCGTGCCGGCCTGGACCGGGTCGCCGCCGAGAAGGCGGCGCGGCACCTGCGAACTCTGCTCGGAACTCCGGCCGTCGCCTTGGTCGACCGGGAGCAGGTGCTGGCCTGGGACGGGGCCGCCGAGGAGCACGCTGACGCGACCATGCGGCACGCCGCCACGACGCTCGACACCGGCCGATCTGAGGTGATCGGGCGGGACGAGGTCTCCTGCGGACGGCTGGACTGCCGCATCAGCCACGCGATCGCGGTCCCGCTGCTGGTCGAGGACCGGATCGTTGGTGCACTCGTGACGTACTCGACGTACGCGTCGGCCAATCTCGTGCGGGCCGCGAACGAGGTCGGCCGATGGGTCTCGGCACAGCTCGACCTGGCCGAGCTCGACGCCTCGCGGACACGAGCGATGGAGGCCGAGGTCCGGGCGCTCCGCGCGCAGATCAGCCCGCACTTCATCTACAACTCGCTCGGCGCCATCGCCTCGTTCGTCCGGACCGACCCGGAGCGCGCTCGCGACCTGCTCCTGGAGTTCGCCGACTTCACCCGCTACTCGTTCCGCCGGTACGGGGACTTCACGACGCTCGCCGAGGAGCTCCAGTCGATCGAGCGCTACCTGCTGCTCGAGCGGGCCCGCTTCGGTGACCGGCTCCGAGTCACGCTGCGGGTCGCGCCGGAGGTGCTGCCGGTCGCCGTCCCGTTCCTCTGCCTGCAGCCGATCGTCGAGAACGCCGTACGGCACGGGCTGGCCGACAAGGACGGCGTCGGCCAGGTCACCATCCAGGCCCTGGACGTCGGTGCGGAGGCGCACATCAGCATCGAGGACGACGGGGTCGGCATGGACCCCGAGCAGATGCGCCGCACGCTGGCCGGCGACCCGACGGGTGACAGCGTCGGGCTCGGCAACGTGGACGAGCGCCTGCGGACCGTCTACGGCGACGACTACGGCCTCGTCGTCGAGACCGCTCCCGGCGCCGGCACCAAGGTCAGCCTCCGGGTGCCGAAGTACGCCCCCGGCGTCCGCGCGGGGACTTGAGCCCCAGCGGCCGATCACGGAGGGCATCGCTGGGCGCTGGGCGTCCTCCGGCCCGGCGCGTCGCGGGGCGCAGCGCCCATCGATCAGCCGGCCGGCGGGGTGGCGGGGTGGCGGGTTGGCGGGTTGGCGGCCGTACGGTGGCACATGTTCATCCTCGAGCTCGAGTTCGACGGCGACGAACGTCGCCTGGCCGCGCGACCCGCGCACCGCGATCGGCTGCTCGCGCTGCACGCTTCTGGTCGACTGGTGCTGGCTGGACCGTGGGAAGACGACTCCGGCGCCGTGCTGGTGTTCAACACGGACCGGGCCGGCCTGGATCACGCGCTGGCTGCGGACCCGTACTACTCGACCCCCGGAGTCCGGGTGAAGTCGGTGCGGGAATGGTCTCCGGTCGTGGGTGCCCCCGGCTCGTCCGGGGGCACCTGAGCCCAGCGGCCCGCTCCCGCACGACGATCGATGGGCGCTGGGCGTCGTCCCGCCCCGCGTGTCGCGGGGTCCAGCGCCCACTGATCGGGAACCGGAAGCCCAGACGTCAGGGAGACCGCACCCTTTTCGACGACGTACCCTCCGGCACATGCCGGATGGCGCGGACCCTGCGTTCCCGGCCGGGGTACGCGGGCTGCGCGTGCTCGTGGTCGACGACGAGGCGCCCGCGCTCGAGGAGCTCGGGTACCTGCTCCGTCGTGACCACCGCGTCGCCGACGTCCGCACCGCGGTTTCTGCGGACGAGGCCCTGGCCGCGCTCCGGGGAGAAGCTGCTGACGCGGTGTTCCTCGACATCCGGATGCCCGGTACGGACGGGCTGACGCTGGCGCACCTGATCGGCCAGATGATCGACCCTCCGCGGGTCGTGTTCATCTCCGCGTACGACGACCACGCCGTCGACGCGTTCGGCCTGCAGGCCGCGGACTACCTGCTCAAGCCGGTGGACCCCGGTCGACTCGCCGAGGCGGTGCGGCGGGTCGCGACGAAGCCACGCGACACCGGGCCGGAAGGCGAGACGATCCCGGTCGAGCTCGGTGGGGTCACGAGGTTCGTGAACCGTTCGGACGTGCGCTACGTCGAGGCGCAAGGTGACTACGCGCGACTGCACACCGCCGACGGGTCGCACCTGGTTCGGGTGCCGCTCACCACACTGGAGGAGCGGTGGCGAGAGGCCGGGTTCCTCCGCGTTCACCGCAGCCTGCTCGTGAGCGTCGAGCACATCGACGAGATGCGGCTGGAGTCCGGGCGCTGCGCCGTCCGGGTGGGCGATGCGATGCTCACCGTCAGCCGACGGCACACCCGCGAGCTGCGCGACCTCCTGGTCCGCCGGGCCAGACCCCAGCGACGACCCACCTGATGAACCGATGACGGGACCCACCGAGCCCGGCCTCCCCCGCCGAGTCGTCGTCACCAGCCCACGGATGCGGGCCCGCCGCCGCACCAGCGGCTACGGCGTCACGCAGGACATCGACACTCAGACGAGGCTGGGCGAGGTCTTCATGGCGTCGCTCATCCGCTCGCAGCTCCGGCTCGCGATCTTCACCTGCGCGGCGCTCATCCTGGCCGTCGCCGTGCTGCCGCTCGTGTTCTGGCTGGCGCCGGACAGCTGGCTCGGCGCTGGGCAATGGCTGCCATGGGTCGTGCTCGGGATCGGCGTCTACCCGTGCCTGCTCGCCGGCGGCTGGTGGTACGTCCGGCAGGCCGAGCGAAACGAGCGCGAGTTCGTCGAGCTGGTCGACCGGTCGTGACCGCGTGACGGTGCCGGGTCACCGGTGAGCCCGACCCTCTCCGTGCTCGCGGTGTCGGCGGTGTGCCTCGCCACGCTGGCCATCGGCGCGTACGGCCTGCGGCTGTCCCGCACGACGAGCGACTTCTACGTCGCGTCCCGGCTGGTGACGCCAGGCTGGAACGCGTCCGCGATCGGCGGGGAGTACCTGTCCGCTGCGTCGTTCCTCGGCATCGCGGGCCTCGTGCTGGTCTCCGGCGTCGACATGCTCTGGTTTCCGGTGGGCTACACCGCCGGCTACCTGCTCCTGCTCGTGCTCGTGGCGGCGCCGCTGCGCCGCTCCGGCGCGTACACGCTTCCCGACTTCGCCGAGGCGAGGCTCGAGTCCCCGACGGCACGGCGGGTCGCCGCGGTGCTCGTCGTCACGATCGGCTGGCTGTACCTGCTGCCGCAGTTCATCGGGGCCGGGCTCACGTTGCAGATCGCGACCGGTGCGCCGCGGTGGGTCGGTGCCGCGCTGGTCGGCGCCGTCGTGCTGGCGAGCGTCCTCGCGGGCGGCATGCGCAGCATCACGCTGGTCCAGGCGTTCCAGTACTGGATCAAGCTCACCGCGATTGCGGTGCCGGTGGTCTTCCTGGTCGCGGCCTGGCGGTCGGATGGCTCTCCGCTCCCCGACGATGCGAGCTGGGTCACGCCACTGCACGCGTTCGAGCACCCGCTCTACTCGACGTACTCGCTGATCCTCGCGCTGTTCTTCGGCACGATGGGGCTCCCGCACGTGCTGGTCCGCTTCTACACCAACCCCGACGGGGCCGCGGCCCGGCGGACCACGCTGATCGTGCTGGCCCTGCTCGGGGTGTTCTACCTCTTCCCGACCGTGTACGGAGTTCTCGGCAAGGTGTACGCGAGTGACCTCGTCGAGTCGCGTCGCGCCGATGCGGTGGTCCTCGAGCTGCCCGAGCGGTTGGTCGGTGGCACGGGCGGGCAACTGCTGGCTGCGCTGCTGGTCGCCGGTGCGTTCGCGGCATTCCTGTCCACGTCGTCCGGCCTCGCCGTGTCGGTGGCCGGCGTGCTGTCGCAGGACCTGGTGCGATCTGAGGTGCACCGGACCGTTGGCGGCCGGATCCCCGGGGTGCGGGCGTTCCGAGGCGCGTCCGTGCTCGCGGTGCTCGTGCCGTTCGGGTTGTCGCTCCTCGGCCTTCAGCTCGCCGTCGCCGACGTCGTCGGCCTCGCCTTCGCGGTCGCTGCATCATCGTTCTGCCCACTGCTGGTCCTCGGGATCTGGTGGCGTCGGCTGACTCCGGTCGGAGCCGTCGCCGGGCTGGTAGCCGGAGGTGGGCTGGCCGGGATCGCAGTCGTCATCACCCTGGTCGCCGGACGAGGTGACGGGTGGAGCGGCGCCCTCCTCGCCCAACCTGCGGCCTGGACGGTGCCGATCGCGTTCGTGGTCATGGTCGTCGTCTCGTTGCGTACGCCGGACCGCGTGCCCCGCAGCATCGCCCGGACCATGGTCGCGCTGCACGCGCCGGAGAGCCTCGGGCTCGAACCGCCGCGCAGAAGCCACTGACGGCAACGCCGCGAACGCGCTTGCCGACGCGTTGGGCCGCAACCGCCGTACGTCCGCTCGGCGCGCCGTACCGACCGTTCACCGAACACTCCCGGGTGACCGCTCCGACCGCCGTCGAGTGCCCAGCACAGTGAGCGTTGTCACCCACGCGGCGGCCAGCAGCAGCCGCCCACCTCACCGGGAGGCCATGTGAGCACGGTCGGACGCCAAGATGCGCAGGTACCGGCCGCAGGCGGTGACGTGTACGAGCGCGTCCACGCAGACCCGCGGTACGTCGAGCTGCGCAAGCGGCATCGCAACTTCGTCTTCCCGCTGGCCGGGCTGTTCCTCGGCTGGTACTTCCTGTACGTCCTGATGGCCGACTACGCCCACGACTTCATGAGCACCAAAGTTCTCGGCAACATCAACATCGCGCTGATCTTCGGCCTGCTCCAGTTCGTCTCCACGTTCGCGATCACCATGTGGTACGTCCGTTTCGCCGATCGAAAGCTCGACCCGCTCGCGGACGAGCTGCGCAACGAGGTCGAGGGGGGCGCGGCATGATCAGCTCCCGAACGATCAGTGCAGCAGCGACCGAGACGATCGGCGAGCCGATCGTCAACATCGGGATCTTCCTGCTGTTCGTGGCGGTGACGCTGGTCATCGTGTTCCGGGCCAGCCGCAACAACCGCACAGCCGCGGACTACTACGCCGCCGGTCGGTCGTTCACCGGACCCCAGAACGGCACGGCGATCTCTGGTGACTACCTCTCCGCCGCTTCGTTCCTCGGCATCGCCGGTGCGATCGCCATCAACGGGTACGACGGCTTCCTCTTCTCGATCGGGTTCCTCGTCGCCTGGCTGGTCGCCCTGCTGCTCGTCGCCGAGCTCATGCGCAACACCGCACGCTTCACGATGGCGGACGTCTTGTCGTTCCGGCTCCGCGAGCGACCCGTACGAATGGCTGCCGCGACCTCGACGCTCGCTGTGTCGTTCTTCTACCTCCTCGCCCAGATGGCCGGCGCCGGCGGTCTGGTCGCGCTGCTGCTCGGCGTGACCGACAAGGCCGGCCAAGCGCTCGTGATCGCGGTCGTCGGCATCATCATGATCATTTATGTCCTGGTCGGTGGCATGAAGGGTACGACCTGGGTGCAGATCGTCAAGGCAGCGCTGTTGATCACCGGTGCCGGCATCATGACGCTCTGGGTGCTGGGGAAGTACGGCTTCAACCTCTCGGCGCTGCTCGGCGACGCGATCGCTGCTGGCGGGGAGACGGGCGCCGCGCTGATCGAGCCGGGCAAGCAGTACGGCGCGACCGGCACGAGCCGCCTGGACTTCATCTCGCTGTCCATCGCCCTCGTGCTGGGAACGGCCGGACTACCGCACATCCTCATGCGCTTCTACACGGTGCCGACGGCCAAGGAGGCCCGTCGCTCGGTGGTCTGGGCCATCTGGCTGATCGGCATCTTCTACCTGTTCACCCTCGTGCTCGGCTACGGCGCTGCCGCGCTGGTCGGCCCGGAGACGATCGCGGCGGCACCGGGCGCAGCGAACTCTGCCGCGCCGCTGCTCGCTTTCGCGCTCGGCGGCACGCTGCTGCTCGGGTTCATCGCCGCCGTGGCCTTCGCGACGATCCTCGCGGTCGTCGCCGGTCTCACGATCACGGCGAGCGCGTCGTTCGCCCACGACGTGTACGCCAACGTGATCAAGAGGGGCGAGGTCGCACCTGACGCCGAGGTCAAGGTCGCTCGCCGGACCGCAGTGGTGATCGGTGTCGTCGCGATCGGCGGCGGCATCCTCGCCAACGGGCAGAACATCGCGTTCCTCGTCGCCCTGGCGTTCGCGGTCGCGGCGAGTGCCAACCTGCCAACGATCCTCTACTCGCTGTTCTGGAAGCGGTTCAACACCCGAGGGGCGTTGTGGAGCATCTACGGCGGCCTGATCAGCTGCGTCACGCTGATCGTCTTCTCGCCGGTGGTCTCGGGCAAGCCGATCAGCGAGGCGACCGGCCGCAGCCCCTCGATGCTGCAACCCCCGATCGACTTCCAGTGGTTCCCGCTGGACAACCCCGGCCTGGTCTCGATCCCGCTGGCGTTCTTCCTCGGCTGGCTCGGCAGCGTGACCAGCAAGGAACCGACCTCTGCAAGGGCGATCGAGATGGAGGTTCGCGCCTTCACCGGCATCGGCGCGGAGAAGGCCACGGGCCACTGACCCGGCTGGAATGATCGCGTCTACTGGAGGTCCTCGCACTGGATGGTGAGGGTCACAACCCTCCCGATGTACGGCGACCGCTGGTAGACGTGATCCTTCCGAGCACCGAGGAGAGTTTCGTGAGCGACACCGACCCCGGGCCGACGCTGTCGAACCTCATGCACGAGGAGCGACGGTTCCCACCACCGGAGGACTTCGCGGCGAACGCCAACGTGACGGCCGACGTGTACGAACTGGCCGCCGCCGACCGGGTGGGCTTCTGGGAGGAGCAGGCCCGGCGCCTGGAGTGGGCGCAGGACTGGGACACCGCACTGGACTGGAGCAACCCGCCGTTCGCGAAGTGGTTCGTCGGCGGGAAGCTCAACGCCGCGGTGAACTGCCTCGACCGCCACGTCGCCGCCGGCCGCGGCGACAAGGTCGCCTTCTACTGGGAGGGCGAGCCAGGTGACACCAGGACGATCACCTACGCCGACCTGACCCGCGAGGTGTGCCGCGCCGCGAACGCGATCACCGAGCTCGGGATCGGCAAGGGTGACCGCGTCGCGATCTACCTGCCGATGATCCCGGAGACCGTCGTCGCGATGCTGGCCTGTGCCCGACTCGGGGCACCGCACACCGTCGTGTTCGGCGGCTTCTCCGCCGAGGCGCTGCGCGACCGGATCCTCGACTGCGACGCCCGCCTAGTGATCACTTCCGACGGCGGCTACCGCAAGGGCGCGGCAAGTGCGCTCAAGCCAGCCGTCGACGAGGCGGTGCGCCAGTGCCCGGACGTGCGCCGCACTCTCGTGGTCCGCCGGACCGGGCAG
>Ga0136630_1000444_pt1 | contig 15779 bp, 20 predicted proteins | sample AntDrymUQ5682106_2_FD_105496 | JGI IMG/M metagenome (GOLD analysis project Ga0136630, IMG submission 105496) | Polar desert sand microbial communities from Dry Valleys, Antarctica - metaG UQ568 (21.06) | ecosystem: Environmental > Terrestrial > Soil > Desert | place: Antarctica: Dry Valley...
CGGGTCGGTCCTTGTAGGCACCGCGGTCCTTGCCGTCGGGGCGGTCATTTTCTGAGCGCTTGTCCTTGCCGGCACCGGCGTTCGAGTGGCTGTGCGTCTGCGGCTCGGCCTGTCCGCCGGGCACGCTGCGGCCCGGGCCGCTGTTCGGTTCGTCGACCTCGCAGCCCATCAAGGCGACCACGATGACGAGGGCGGCGCCGACGGCCCATCGCGTCGTCGACTTACGAGTAATGGTCAACCACATCGCCAGCCGTTGACATCTAGTCGTAAGTCGGTCATGGGTGAGTGGGTGAGCGCGGCTAGCCCACCCGCACCCACTGCCGGTAGAACGTGCGTCGCGCCGGTGCCCAGTCGGTGATCAGGTCGTCGTAGTCGCCGTCGACCGCATGTGACATGTACGCCGCGACTCGCAGCCGCCTGGGCGTACCCACGCATCGATCGGTCCGAGGCATCCGGAACGTGACTCGGTCACGGCGGACGTCGTAGTCCGCCCGGAAGCCGCGGCAACCGCCGGTGAACGGATTGCCAGGGTCACCGGACGAGATGATCCTCCACTGGCGCATGCGCCCGAAGTACCAGTGGTTGCCGCTGAAGCTTCCATAGAACTCGGGGCCGACCCGCTTGCGGTCAGTGTCCACGAAGACGACTGCGTCGTCAGCCGTGCGGTACTGATTGGCCCACCGCAGGTTGGCCACCTTCACGATCGTCCGGATGGCGCGCTGGTTATGCACGACCTTCACCCGCTGGATGTCGACGCGTGCGGGTGCGTCACGTCGATCGTCGACGAAGACGGCTTCGGCGCCGTGCGCGGGCGTCGACACCAGCGCAGCCGCCATGGCACCCGCGAGCACAGCGGACAGTTTCGAACGCAAGCAGAACATGAGCCGGCCCCTCAGTTGACAACGCAACCTGCTCACGAGCCTAAGTGTTGGATCCCGATCAGCCACCCCGAATGCCCGAAGTGTCCTCGTATCTGCTGCATCACGATATGACTACGAGCGTTGTCCCGCGAGCTGTTCCCGTCGACCAACACGTCCGGGGCGATTCGTCCGGCGAGTTGTCGGCGACGGTCACGAAGGCGAGCCAGCCCACGTAGGGCTGGCTCGCCACGCGCGATGACACGAAGAGGCCTGTCAGAGGGTGACGGCCGCGTCGTCCTTCATCCCACCCGGACCGGTGAGGAACGGCGAGACCGCGTCCAGCACCTCGGTCGGGGTGAGCCCCGTCTCGGTGACTCCCATGTAGACCCCGCCCTCGGGCTCGAGCCCGAGGAGGTTGCCCACGATGGCGGCGTGCCGCGCCTCGACACCGAAGATGCCTGCCGCGGCCGCCAGGATCATCTTGTCCTGGATGAAGCCGGCCGCGCCGAGGTAGGCGCTCACACCGACGTTCTCGAAGGTGTGACTGGTGGTGAGGTAGTTCTCACGGCTCGAGAAGGCATCCCCGAAGTCGACACCCGGCGCCGCCACGGGCGAGCCACCGAGAGCCATGATGGTCTCCCGGATCGTCGCGACGTGCGACTCCTCGTCGACCTGCACCTTGTCGAGGTACTGCTTCTCCTTGCCCGACAGCAGGCCGGCAGAATTGCCCTGGCGGTAGAACTCGGCCTCGAGGTACTCCAGCGTCAACGCGTAGTTGAGCACGTCGACGTCGTTCTCGAAGTCCGCGGCCTGTGCCCAGGCGAACCTGTTGTTCAGCGCACCCACGGCTACCGCGGGCGGCACCACAGCCGTCCTGCCCTTGACGAATTCACTGCGTTTAATCCTCATCGTCAGTTCTCCTAGCTCTTGATGAACGGCATGGCGGCCTTGAGGACGGCCTTCATCGGAAGGGTCGCCTCGATCGGCCGCGGGAACGGGTCCCCACCGGTGAGGTCGGCCAGGATCGCCGCGTGCCGGGACTCGACACCCGCGATGGACGCCGCGGCGGCGAGGATGTCGCCACTCTCGATCAGCGGCACCTGGCCGTGGTAGGCCTTCACGCCGAGCTCCTCGAACACCGACGCCAGGGCAAGGAACTCGTCCTTGTTCTTGAACGTCGCCTTCGGGAAGGTCAGCTTCGGCTTCTCGACCGGCGTGCCGCCGAGTGCCTTGATCGTGTCGCTCACTGCCTGCACGTGCGCCACTTCGTGGTCCCGGATCGGCGTCACGAGGGCCAGCTCACGTCCACTGAGCAGACCGGCCGCAAGGCCGCGCTCGTAGAAGCCGGCCTCGAGATACTCCAGCGTGAGTGCGTAGTTGAGGATGTCGAGGTCGCTCGTCGCGGGACCCGTACGGGAACCCACGGCGGAGGCGGTGCTCGACCGGAGGAACGAGCGCGGGTCGCCGGCTACGGAAGCGACGTACGTCGCACCGACTCCGACGAGCAGCGCGTTGCGGAGGAAGGACCGTCGATCGTGCTCCGAGCGGAACTCAACGACCGGTTTCCCGTCGAACAGCTGGTGATCTGGTACTTGATTCATGACACTCCCTGTTTCGGGGTGGTTGGGTCCCTGGTGGTCAGGTCTTCGAGGGGTTAGGCCGACCTCCCCCCGCCCAGCGCGCGTGCCCGGACCACGATGCGTTCGTAGTGGGCTGTCAGGGGGTTGCAGGCGAACAGCGTCACCATCCGGGTACGCGGGTTCGGCGGCTGCTTGAGGACGTACGGCACGTAGCCGGCCTCGGGCACGATGGTCACGTTGTCGACGGCGTACCGAAAATTCTCGTCCCCTCGCGTGAGGGTGATCGTGTCGCCGGCCGAAAGCCGGTCGAGGTAGAGGAAGGGCCGTGTCTCGGTGCTGCGATGTCCGCTGATGACCATGTTCCCCCGCTCGCCGGGTCCCGGGGTGCCGGGCCAGTGCCCCGGCCCGTCGAGCAGCGCGTCCTCGTAGACGCCCTCGAACATGGGGGTCCGCAGGTCTATGGCCGGGATCGCGAGCTCACCGATCGGGGCTGGGTTCTCCGGCCCGGCCCGCACGACCTTGACCGGCGCACCGGCCAGTGGCGTGTCCTGCGACTCTGGCTTGCGTCCGGCACGGAGGTCGGTGAGCATGCGGGTCACCAGGGGACTCTCCTGCGGCGCAAGGTTGTCAACGGGTGCGTCATCGGGGTCTACAGACGGGTCGCTGGGAGCTGAGTCGCTCGGCGCCGGCCCCGCCTCAGGGGCCTGGGGGCTGCCGGAGTTCATGGCGATCGTGATGGCCACGACGCCGACGATCAACGCCAAGGCAAGACCCAGCCAGCGCGTCAGTCCTCCTGAGATCCTGTGATTCCGCACCGTCGCCGCCTCTCTGTGGAAGTACTCAGGGGGTTCGGGCCCATGCCGCGTCCGGATTGGTCCTGAGCAGAAGATGTGACCAGGCGTGGGGCACGCTGCCATCACCGGATTCATCGGTGCGGACAAACGCTCCGGACAGGCCGGTGAACCGGACGTACGAGAATCCGCTGGCCCCGGATGCCGGCAACGAGGGAACCGTCGACAGCTGCGCTGACCCGGCAGTCGTGCGGGGACCGTCGCGCTGGTTCATGTACTGCACCAGCGACCCGCTCAACGACGAGGACGTCGACGCCGAGGGGAACCTCATCCTGCGTCCCATCCCGATGCTGGTCTCGCGCAACCTCATCGACTGGCGCTACGTCGGCGACGCACTGCCGGAGCCGCCGAGCTGGGCTGCCGACGGGGCCGGCTGCGGGCCCCGGACGTGGTCTACTCGGTGGCCACCGAGCGCTACTACCTCACGTTCACGGTGACCGACGTCCGGTGACGAGGTGAGCGGTGAACCGGGATGCCCCTCCGACAGCGCCATCGGCGTGACGACGTCGGACGGCGCGGTGTCCTCTACTACGGCTCCTACTTCGGTGGCATCGAGGCCACGGAGGTCCGATTCCGTCACGACCGCATCACGACCGAGGGCACGCCTCGTCAGATCAGCATCCCCAACAGGTACGAGGCCACCAACGTCGTACGGCGCGGGTACTGGTACTACTTCTTCGGGTCGGCGACCAACTGCTGTAACGGACCGCTGACCGGCTACAGCGTCTTCGCCGGGCGCTCGCGGTCACCGTTCGGACCGTTCATCGACCGGGACGGCAACTCGCTGCGCGCCGGTCGAGTCGGCGGGACGCCGGTGCTGAGCATGAACGGAAACCGCTGGGTCGGCGCCGGGCACAACAGCGTCTTTCGCGATGCGGGTGGACAGTGGTGGACGGCCTACCACGCGGTGGACCGCGGCGACCCTAATTTCGAGACCGATCCCGGCTTCACCAAGCGGCCCGTGCTGCTCGACCCGATCGACTGGGTGGACGGCTGGCCCATCGTACGCGCGGCCGATGGGCGTCGGACTTCCCGATGCCCGCCCCGGCGGCACGGCCCGGGGAGACCAGCCGCTACGAGCCCCTTCCGGTACGGCCGCAGCAGCCCGGCCGGTTGTGCACCGTGAGGAGTTCGACGGCTCCAGCCTGCCGGCGGACTGGACCTGGGTGCGCGAGCCGGATGCGTCGTCCTGGTCGGTCTCCGGTGGTGCCCTGCGGATGGACACCGACGCCGGGACCTCTTCGTGGACAGCAACTCCGCCCCCGTACTGACCACGCCTGCGCGCGGCGCGACTCGGTGGTGCAGACCAGGGTGCGCCTCAATCTGCCCGCGGAGGGTGACGGCCACAACTTCGTGCAGGCGGGTCTGGTGCTCTACGGCGGCGATGACCGCTTCATCAAGCTCGTGCACGCCTCCCTGTGGGAGACCCGGCAGACCGAGTTCGCCAAGGAGGTCCGCCGCGCACCCGCGGAGTACCCGCGGTACGGCCTCACGGTGGTCGGGACGCCCGGCCGGTGGACCTGGCTACGGGTGGTCCACGAAGGCCGGGAGTTCACCGCGTACACGAGCCGGGACGGTCGCACCTGGGTGCGCGGAGGCATCTGGCGCCACGACCTCGGGGACAACCCGCGGATCGGGTTGGTGGCCATGGGTGGCACCGGCTTCACCACGGCTTTCGACACGGTGACGGGCTGGACGCTGCGCAAGCCGATCCGGCGCTGACCGGAGCTGTCGGCCTCGACCACTACTACTGGCCCACCCTGCCGTCGATCCGCTCGCGCAGCAGGTCGGCGTGGCCGTTGTGCCGGGCGTACTCCTCCACCATGTGCACCAGCACTTCGCGCAGCGAGATCGGCCCCTGGTTGGAGGTCCTGGTGACGTCGAGATCGGGCGCCTCGGCCACGAACTGATCCGTGAACTCCACCTCGGCCCGCCAGGTCTTCCATGCCTCGGCGACGACCTCGGGGTCGGGCACCGCACCGTCGAAGTCCGCGTCCCGGACGGTGTCGGAGCAGAAGATCCGCGGTGCGTCCTGCCCGGCCATCACCCGCCGGAACCAGCTGCGCTCGACTTCGGCCATGTGTCGCAACAACCCGAGAAGCGACATCGTGGAGGGCTCGACCGAGCGACGGGCAAGGTCAGCGGCACCGAGGCCGGAGCACTTCAGCTCCAGCGTCAGGCGCTGACAGCGCAGGAACTCCACCAGCGTGGCGTGCTCGTCGCCCAGGCTGGTCCCGCCCTCGCGTGGGTCGTCCTCGGGGTCGACGAACATGTCGGGGAACTTGCGGGTAGCCATGGACGCGATCTTCGTCGATCCGAGGGTGAGGCCACCACAGGTTTTCCGACACAGCGTCGCGGCTGTTGTCCGGAACGAGATCCTGTCGGGACTGACCCGAGGACAAGGCTTCAGAAGGGCTTGCAGAACCCGAGACACCGCAGACACCGCCGAGTGTGCGCTAAGGCACCGAAATGACGCCCCTAAACGGTCGCTTTGCGCACACTCGGTGGTTCCTCCGGCACCGCAAGATTTCCTTGCTCTTGCAGGAGACGGCGAGCGACAGTCTCTTCAGGGTCCGAGCAGGGCGGCGGGGAGCACGGCGATTCCATCCCGGCGTCGGTAGGCCTCCGCGCCGGTGGTCACGACCAACGGCAGCGCTCCGCGGCTCAGTCCTCGATCAGCGCGCGCACGTCGTCGACACCGAGCGGCACGGACATCAGCGCGTCGTCATCGACGACCTGGGCGAACAGTGCCGCCTTGCGCGCCTTCAGCGCCATCACCTTCTCCTCGATGGTGTCGGCGGAGACCAGCCGGTAGACCACAACGGGCCGCGTCTGGCCGATGCGGTGAGCACGGTCGACGGCCTGCGCCTCGACGGCCGGGTTCCACCACGGGTCGAGCACGAAGCAGTAGTCGGCCTCGGTCAGCGTGAGCCCGACTCCCCCGGCCTTGAGGCTGATCAGGAACACCGGCGCGTCCCCCTGCTTGAACCCGTCGATCACCGTGGCCCGGTCACGGGTGCGCCCGTCGAGGTACGCGGTCGCGATGCCCTCACGGTCCAGGCGCTCGCGTACCCGGTGAAGGAACGAGGTGAACTGGCTGAACACCAGTGCCCGGTGTCCCTCCGCGGTGAGCTCGGCGAGGTGGTCGACGAGCACGTCCACCTTGGCCGAGCCGATCCCGTCGTACTGCTCGTCGACGAGACCCGCGTCCAGGCTGAGCTGACGCAACCTGGTCAGCGAGGAGAAGATCGCGATCCGGTTCTTCTGGAAGTCTCCGACCAGACCCAGGACGGTCTGCCGCTCGCGCTGCAGGTGCGTCTCGTACACCCGTCGGTGCCGCGGGGTGAGCGTCACCTCGAGCACCTGCTCCTGCTTGGGCGGCAGGTCGGGAGCGACGAGCTCCTTGGTCCGGCGCAGCAGGAACGGCCGGATCCGTCGCCGGAACCGGTCCAGGGCGTCCCGGTCGCCGAGCCGCTCGACCGGGTTGGCGACCAGGTCGGTGAACCGCTGCGGCCAGGGGTACAGGCCCGGCGCCACGATCGACAGCAGCGACCACAGCTCCATCAGCCGGTTCTCCATGGGGGTGCCGGTCAGCGCGAGCCGGAACGGCACGTCCAGCCGGCGCACGCTCTGGTAGGTCTTGCCGCGGTGGTTCTTCACCATCTGCGCCTCGTCGATCACCAGACCGCCCCAACGCTGCGCGATGTAGGAGTCGACCTCGAGGCGGTAGAGCGTGTACGACGTGACGACGAGATCGGCGCCGTCGGCGAGCTGCGCGATCGTCGTGCCCCGCCGGGCGTGCGACTCGGTCACGGTGCGCACCACCAGGCCCGGTGCGAAGGCGCGCGCCTCGTGCGCCCAGATGGACACCACGCTGGTCGGCGCGACGACGAGGAAAGGTTGGGCACCGTGCTCGCGGGCGTGCGCGACCAGCGCAAGCGTCTGCATCGTCTTGCCCAGGCCCATGTCGTCGGCGAGGATCCCGCCGAGCCCCGCCTGCCACAGGAACGCGAGCCAGCGGAACCCGTCGAGCTGGTACGTCCGCAGGTCGGCCGTCACGCCGGTCGGCTCGACCTGGGGGAGCGTGTCAAGGCTCTGCAGCGCCCGCGCCGCGCGTACCCACTGCTGCGCCTGGGCGTCGACGATGCCGGCGTCGGCGAGCTCGCCCCACAGCCCGAGGTCGTGGTGGCCGACCCGGATGCCGTCGTCGGGCTGCTCCTGCAGCTCGCCGGCGGCGTGGACCAGCTCGGCGAGCTGCTTGAACTCCGGGCGGTCCACCGCGACGTGCACGCCGTCGCCGATGACGACCCGGTCCTGGCCGAGGGTGAGTGCCTCGAGCAGGTGGGCCAGCGCGAGGAACTGCCCGTCGACGCTGATCACCACCTCGAGGTCGAGCCAGTCGGTGCGTTGTGGCTCGCTCGGGTCCTGGTCGCGCGCCTCGAAGCGCACCACCGGTGCTTCCGTGGCCTGCCGATAGTCGGGTCGGGCACCGATCTCCTCGACCTCCACCACCGACGAGGCGAGCAGCCCCGGCAGCACGTCCTCGGCGAAGGCAACGGCCTGGCCGTGGCTGAACGTGCGGCGCTCGACCAGGCCGCGTTCGCGCCGGGCGCCGTGGCACAGGACGTGAGCCTGCAGGTCAGTGAGCTCCAGAGCGTCGAGCAGGGCGCGCTCGTGCGCCGGGAGGCGCAGTCCTCGCAGGCCGCGGGTCTCGTCCAGGCCGTAGACCCGGTCATCGTCGCCGACCTGGTAACGCCACGACCAGGCGAGAGACACCTCATCGACGGCCTTCCACGTCACGGTGGCGACCAGCCTCGGCAGGACCGGTTCGGCCACGGTGACACTGCCGTCGGAGGAGGTGACCGGTAGGTGCCGGTTCACCCGGGGCAGGTAGTCGGTGACCAGGCCTTCGCGATCCTCGGCCGGCACCCGGATCGAGTCGTCGGCTCGCAACAACCGACGCGTCTGCGGCCCGACCGGACGGACGAGCGCAGCGAGCGTCACCGCCCTGTGGCCACGGTGGTCGGTGGGTCGCCACAGGGCGACGCCGTGACCGGACCGGCCGAGCACGTCGAGGCCGTCCGCGCCGTACCAGTCGTCTCCCAGGCGTACGCCCAGCCGCAGGTGTGCCTCGCGCTCGCCGTTGACATCGATCTCCATCGCCAACGTGTCCGTGTGCACGTGCACCGCGGTGAGGCCGTCACCGGCGACGAGCTCGACCCCGGCCTGGGTGGCACGCTCGAACAGGCGCCACAGGGTCGCGTCGAAGGACGCCAGGTCGAGGTGGGTCTCGGCGCCGTAGTACGCCTGCCGGTTGGCCGCACGGTAGGCAACGAGCAGCTCGGTCAGCACCGCGACCTGCGCGGGCGGGTAGCCACCATGGACGTCGAGGTAGGGCACCTCCGACCAGGACGCGCCGGTCTTGATCCAGTTGTCGCGACTGCCTCGCTGCACGGGGCGCATCCGTAGGGTTCCACGCGTGGGCGTGTCCTGGGCCCAACGAGTCGAGATGGGGCGTCTCAAGTCGATCAGCAGGGCAAGCGGTCTCGCGGTGGTGGTGCGTGCGTCGGTGCCCTCGAGCTCGTCGAGCAGCGTGCTCAGCTGGCGCTCCCACCGGCCCGGACCGGCCGCGCCGCCGTCGCGTCGGTGCTCGGCACGGACTGTGAGCAGCAGCGCCACCGCATGCTTGCAGTCGGCCCGCACCGGACAGGTGCACTGACTCGCGACCCACGAACCCTGGTGGTCGACGCCCACGCTGAGGATGACGACGTACGGGAGGCGGGTCGAGCCCGACACGACGCCTTGCACGTCGAGGTCGCCGTCGGCGTCGCGCTCACTGACGTGCTCTACGACGAGACCCCGGTCGGCGTAGTCGCGGCCGCGCTCCAGCGTGGCCGCGCCGAACCGGCGGCGCAGCTCCTCGTCGTCGAGCACCATCGACAGGTCCACCACGTCGACGAGCGTACGGGTGGGGACCGACGGGCTGGGGCGTGCCTGTGGACGACGGCAGCCGTGCCGAGCCGGTTTCGTCCAGGCTGGTCGTCATGGACGCGAGGAGGCACCATGAGCAGGGTGACCACGCTGCCGCGGGGACGGGCGCTGACCCGCCACGATCTCGACGCGATGCCCGATGACGGGCACCGCTACGAGCTCATCGACGGCGCCCTGATCGTGACGCCCGCCCCATCGTGGCGACACCAGGCCGTGTCCGCCGGGCTCTTTCTGGTGCTGACCCGTGCCTGCCCGACCGACCTGCGGGTGCTGTACGCGCCAGTGGACGTCGCCCTCGCCGACGACACCGTCATGCAACCCGACCTGCTCGTCGCCCGACGGACGGACTTCGGTGAGCGGGACCTTCCGACGGCTCCCCTGGTGGCCGCGGAGGTGCTGTCGCCCAGCACCCGGCGCATCGACCTGACGTTGAAGCGCTCGCGCTTCGAGGAGGCCGGCTGCCGATCGTACTGGGTGGTCGACCCCGAAGAACCCTCGCTGACCGCCTGGCAGCTCGTCCACGGGACGTACGTGCGCGTCGCCGACGTCAGCGGCGACGAGGAGTTCGCCGCCACCGAACCGTACGAGGTGCTGGTCGTGCCGTCGACGCTGCTCGGCTGAGCCGTCGGTGGGGTGCGTTCAACGTTCCTGCTCGATCCCTGTGAACGTGCCGGGTCAGCCGCGCGCCAGCCGGGGGACCGCCGGTGCGTTGTCGGAGCGCTGACCGATGGCAGCGATCGCGTCAACGTAGAGGCGCGGCCGACGGTGCCCGTCGAGACAGGCCCGAGGCACGGTTACTCGGACCACGCCGGCACGGGCTCTCCACCTGCCACCTACGTTGCAGCGCCGAGGCTCGGTATCGAAGTGGTCGAAGTAGAACAGCCACTTCGACAGCGAGCCGTCGGGTCGCTTCCTGAGCACGGCGATGTAGCCCGCCTCGAAGATGCCGAACTTGATCGTCCGCAGCAGGACACGTCCCGACTGTCCCAGGTCCGGGATGCGGACGCGAGCCGACACCGACTGAGGTGAACGTTGCGACAAACCATCGTCTATATAGAAGGGTAGAGAGGTCGGATAGAATGGTATCCATGGGTCTGAGCATCAAGAACGACGAGACGCAGCGACTCGCCCGCGAGCTCGCTGGAGCTACCGGCGAGACGATCACCACCGCGATCACCGTGGCAGTCCGCGAGCGGCTGGAGAGGCTGCACACCGGCGACGGCGTTGCCCATAGGCGGGACCGGCTGCACCGGCTGGCCTGCGACGCGGCTCCGCGGTGGAATCCCCACCTGGCCACGCGCGAGCACGGTGACGTCCTGTATGACGACGAGGGACTCCCCCGGTGATCATCGACACCTCCGCGGTGATTGCCGTCTTGCGCGCCGAACCGGAGGCCGACCGCTTCATCGACCTCCTCGCGACCGAAGCACGGTGCCGCATGTCCGCGGCTACGCTGGTCGAGGTGGCGGTGGTGGTCGACGCCAACCGTGACCCGGTGCTGAGTCGTCGCCTCGACGAGCTCATCGACGCGGCCGACATCGGCATCGAGCCACTGACCGAGCAGCACGCCGCGCTGGCGCGCCAGGCCTACCGGGACTTCGGGAAGGGCAGCGGCCACCCCGCGTCGCTCAACCTGGGCGACTGCTTCTCGTATGCATTGGCGGCCGCGGCAGGCGAGCCGCTGCTGTACAAGGGCCAGGACTTTGTGCACACGGACCTGGCTTCGGCATCAGGAGAAGCGAGATGAACCGTGCGGCGCTCGATGGCTGGGTCAGCCGTTACGAAGCCGCCTGGCGCCGCCCGGGCACGCAGCGTCTGCGCGAGCTGTTCACGGTCGACGCGACGTACTCCCCTGGTCCGTACGAGCCGTTGGTGCGCGGCCTGGACGCGATCGAGCGCTTCTGGGAGGACGAGCGCGAGGGTCCCGACGAGGTCTTCGCCATCAGCAGCGAGCCGGTCGCCGTCGAGGGCGACACGGGCGTCGTCCGGGTGGAGGTGCGCTACGGCGACCCCGTCGTGCAGGCGTACCTCGACCTGTGGATCGTCGCGCTCGACCCGGACGGTCGCTGTACCCGCTTCGAAGAGTGGCCGTTCTGGCCAGGCAAGGGACGCACTCCCTCGTCCTGAACGGACCACGATCCGGTCGGCACAGTTGTCTTGTGGACGACCCCAGCGGTACGTCGCTGCGTCGGTCCATGCTGGTCGTGCGTGGACGCGAGGAGGCACCATGGACACTGTGACGACGTTGCCACGAGGGCGGGAGCTCACCCGCGCCGACCTGGATGCGATGGGTCGTCGACCCCACCAGTCCTGGGCTCGTCGCGTGGGATCTGATGAACGGGCCGTACGTCCAGGTTGCCGACGTCAACGGTGACGAGCCGGACGTCGCCACCCTGCCGTACGAGGTCGGGGTGGTGCCGGCTCGACTTCAGGACACCGGCGTCAGCCGCCCGCCATCGCCCCCACGACGAGGAGGGGCTCGTCCCCGCGGAGCACAGCGTCGGGCAGCGGGTCGCCGGGCGACGCGTGGGACAGGTCCTGCTTGCAGGCGAAGAACCGCACGAACGCTCGCCGCTTGCCGGTCGCGGCGTCACGGACGGTCCCGCGTAGACCGGGGTAGGCGGCATCCAGCGCGTCGACGACCTGATCCAGGGTCGCCGCATCCTCGAGAACGATCTCGCTGTGGACGCCGGCCAGGGTGCGCAGGTGGTAGGGCAGCTGGACGCGTGTCATGACGGTCTCAGTGCCGTTCATGGCAGCGTCTGCACTTCGACCGACAGTACGGCCGGCAGGTCCCGGACCACGGCGTCCCACGTGTCTCCACCGTCGCGTGAGCAGTAGACCTGTCCCCCGGTGGTGCCGACGTAGACCCCGCAGTCGTCGAGCCGGTCGAGCGCCATCGCGTCCCGCAGCACGTTCACGTAGCAGTTCTCCTGCGGCAGGCCGTTGGTCAGCGGCTCCCACTCTCCTCCGCCGGTGCGGCTGCGGTAGACCCGCAGCTTGCCGTCGACCGGGACGTGCACCGAGTCGCTGGTGATCGGAACCACGTACACGGTCTCCGGCTCATGGGCGTGCACGCCGATCGGGAAGCCGAAGTCGCTCGGCAGGCCATCGCCGACGTCATACCAAGAGGCGCCCGCGTCGTCGCTGCGCATCACGTCCCAGTGCTTCTGCATGTACAGGGTGTCCGGGCGCGACGGGTGCATCGCCAGGTTGTGCACGCAGTGGCCCACCTCGGCGTCAGGGTCGGGAATGCCCTCGGACTTCAGGCCCTGGTTGATAGCGCTCCAACTGGCGCCACCGTCGTCGCTTCGGAACGCGCCGGCCGCCGAGATGGCCGTGAAGATCCGCTGCTCGTCGGTGGGGTGCAGCAGGATCGTGTGCAGGCACATGCCGCCCGCACCCGGCTGCCAGTGCGGGCCGGACCCGTGCGTGCGCAGGCCGGACAGCTCCGACCATGACTGGCCCCCGTCGGTGGTCTTGAACAGTGCCGCGTCCTCGACGCCGGCGTACACAGTGTCGACGTCAGTCAGGGACGGCTCGAAGTGCCACACGCGGGCGAACTCCCACGGGTGTGGCGTGCCGTCGTACCACTGGTGCGTGCCGGGGACGCCGTCGTACGTGAACTCGCCGCCGACCTGCTCCCAGGTGGAGCCGCCGTCGTCGGAGCGCTGCACGACCTGCCCGAACCAACCGCTGGTCTGGCTCGCCCAGATGCGGTCCGGGTCGACCGGCGAGCCCTTGAGGTGATACATCTCCCACCCGGCGAAGTGCGGCTCGCTGACCTGCCAGTCGCGCCGCCGCTCGTCGCTCGTGAGGACGAAGGCCCCTTTTCGTGTCCCGACCAGTACTCGTACGCCTGCCATGGCGACACCTCCCTCTCGGGAGTATGACCGTCACCGGTGACAGAAGTCATCGCTCGGATCTGGTTCACCTACGCGAAGTCACCAGGTAGCCGGCGCGCACGCACACCGGCCGAGTCATCGACTGGCGCACGACGGGGCTCTCGAGCCGCAGATGCCCCCCCACCGCGCCAGTCGCGCAGGTCCTTGCGCCAGTCGCAGCCGAGTACGGACACATCCCGGGCGCCGTTGTAGACCGGACCCGGGATTCCTTCTGATGATGTCCGAGTCAGTCGTCGTCGAGGCCGACGAGCACGTAGGTCGCCACGACGGAGTACGCCAGGTGCGGTACCACGTCGGTGGCCCAGGCAGTGGCGTCCCAGCTGCGCGGGTCGGTGATGCCGAGCGCCGTCATCGGGCCGTTGCCGGCCACCAGCACGGCAGCACTGGTCAGCGCGAACGTGCCGACCGCGCCCGGTCGCCAACCGGCCGCACGCACGGCTCCGAGCAGCACGCCGGTCGTGACACCGGCGACGAGGCCGGACAACGCGCCCAGCGCCTCAACCCGGTTGCCGCGGCTCTGGTCGTCACCGGGGATGCCGACGCCCGAACGCTTCGCCAGCTCCTCGACGGTGTCGGACGGGGTGCTGCTGGCAGGGCGCGCTCTCACCACCATGTCCGCGTACGTGACCGCGTTCAGCGCGGTCGTACCGGCGGCACCGGCGGCCGCACCCCGGATGAGCCGACGGAACGTACCGCTCATGCGGTGACCGTCGCCCCGAGCTGTTGCAGGATCCCCAGCTCGTCGCTGCTGCCCCAGCGCTCGACGATCTTGCCGTCTTCGAAGCGGCCGATCTGGACGCCGCGGACCTCGATCTTGCGTCCGGTGGGCGCGATGCCCTGGAACTCGCCCTGGTGGGTGCCGGTCACGGTGTACGCGAGGGCGACCTGCTCGTCGTCGGCGACCAGCGTCTGTGCCTCGAGCTGTGCATCGGGGAAACCGGCGGCGAACTCGGTGAAGAACTGTTGGAAGCCCGCCGCGCCGGGAGCCTGCCCGGGGGCCGGGTCGTGGTCGAGGGCATCGACGGCGAACACCTCGCCGAGACGGTCGAACGCACCAGCGTTGATCAGCGCGCCGAGCTGCTCCTGGGCCTTGATGTTCTGCTCGCGGGACATGCATCTCCTCTTCGAGTGGGTGGGTCGTTCAGGTCAGTAGGTCATTCAGAGCTGCGCACTCCATCTTGGAGTAGTTTGGGCCATGCGCAAGTTGACGACCACCTCATACGCGTTGCTGGGGCTGCTGGCTCTGCGCGAGTGGACGGCCTACGAGCTCGTGGAGCAGATGCGACGAAGCCTGGGCTACATCTGGCCGCGTGCGCAGAGCGGCGTCTATGCCGAGCTGCACGCGCTGGTCGAGCGTGAGTTGACGACGTCGCGGGTCGAGCAGGTTGGCGGGCGTATCCGGACCTGCTATCAGATCACCCCGACCGGCCGGGCGGCGCTGGCCGGCTGGGTGGTGGCCCCGCCGACTGCGTCCAGGTTCGAGTCTGAGGCCGCGCTGCAACTGATCTTCAGCGACCAGGCCGGCACTGACCAGGCTCTTGCCGCGGTGGATGCACTTGACCGGGACGCACGGGCGCGCCAGGAGGAGCTGCTCGAGGTGTTCGCCGAGTACGCCGACGGCGGCGGACGCTTCCGCGACCGCGCGCACGTCAGCGCGCTGGCGGCACGCCTGTACCACGAGCACTACGCCGCCGTAGGACGGTGGGCCGACTGGGCTCGCGCCGAGATCGCGTCCTGGCCGGCGACCGACTCCCGCGCCGCACACCGTGGGGCGGGCGTTGCCCGGTCGAACCGTGCGGACTTCGGCGGTCGCTCCGGAAACGAGCCCGGCTGAGGCCCAGGCTCAGGCGGTCGCGAACCGCGGTGAGCAGCGACGCGGAGGGTACGATGGTCACCATGGCCGGCTGCCGGCGTTGGCGGCGTCCTCTCGCCGGGGTGGATGCACTAGGTCACGGCGGTGACGGCGACGCCGTCGTGCGGCCCCCGCGCCAAGCGCCGGTCGGTCGTCAGCAGTGGCGCTCCAGGAGCTCGGCGCAGGCGAGGTAGTACGCGTCTGCGTTGCGCACCGACTCTCCCCTGGCCCACGCGTTGGCGGCGAGTGTGCGGTGGCCCACGAGCGACACCGGCAACCGGATCAGCCGCTGCACCGCCCTATCGGCGGTCGGAGTCAGGCTGCCGGCCCTAGCCAGACGCCAGAGGGCGGAGGGCGGACGTCGTCTCGACGACCAGAACCTCCGGTGCAGCCAGGGACTCAGCGTGCTCCAGCTGTTGGGCCACCGCGTCGGCGCGGGTGGTGTCGGCCAGCAGGTCAGTCACCGCACTCGCATCGACGACGACGATCAACAACCGGTTTCCTCGTCGCGGACCGCTGCCATCAGGGCAGCCATGTCGACCTCGATCGGAGCGCCCGTACGCGTCGCCTCGACCTCGGCCAGCCACTCCCTCGTCGACGGCAGGGACAGCTGTACCCGCAGCATGCGAAGGACCAGATCGCTCATGGTCGTACCCTCCGCGGCGGCCCGGCGGCGGAGCTCGTCGTGCAGTGGGTCGGGCAACTGCTTGAGGAACGTCTCGGCCATCTGCTGAGCCTAG
>Ga0136630_1000446_pt1 | contig 15765 bp, 14 predicted proteins | sample AntDrymUQ5682106_2_FD_105496 | JGI IMG/M metagenome (GOLD analysis project Ga0136630, IMG submission 105496) | Polar desert sand microbial communities from Dry Valleys, Antarctica - metaG UQ568 (21.06) | ecosystem: Environmental > Terrestrial > Soil > Desert | place: Antarctica: Dry Valley...
CATCGCGCTCAGACGAGCAACCCCCGAGGTTCCTGCGGATGCGCCACGTCCGCGAGCAGCGAGCTCGACGTGGAACTGCTGGACGAGCCTACGGACGAACTGCTGGAAGACGACGAACCCGTTGACGAAGACGACGAGGAGCCGGTCGAAGACGAGGAGCTCGATGACGAGCCGGTCGATGAGGAGGAGCTGGTAGACGAGGACCCGGTGGATGACGACGAACTGCTCGACGACGATCCCGTCGATGACGAAGAAGACGAAGAAGTCGATGACGAGGAACTTGATGTCGACGAAGAGCTCGACGACGACGTGGACGATGAAGAGGAACTGGACGACGAGGTACGGATCAGGATCGGCGTATCGAGGTTGTCGCACGCCGCCGACAGGAATCCTGTCGCCACCATCGCGGCCCCTCCTGACAGCAGCAGCAGGAAGCGGCGTCGCGCTTCGAGCGTCTGTTCTTCGCGTGCGATTTCTTCGGGAGTGCGTGTACCCATGGGTCTCATCCTGTCTGTGCGAACACAGGCACGAAGGTCGCGGTGCTTTCGAGCGACCCGCCTGAGAAATACAATTCTACCCGTCGAATGACCTCGTCGGCGGTGATCATGTCCATGCATCGCGGCAGCTGGCCGACGACGTCGACGCACAGCTGATCCGGATGATCCTTCTCGTCACCATCGCCGAGCGGCAGCGTCCGTGACTTCCAGCAGCCGCCGTTGTCGCAGCATTTCAGCGCCCCGACGGTGTGTATGAACTGGTGGTGCGGGTAGGCGGTGAAGTGCGGAGGCTCCCGCCCGCCGGCAATCACGACGCACGGGCGATTCTTCGGGGCACCGGCCGGCGTTTCGACTGCCGCTGCGAGATGCATCAGCAGACTGATGGGACTGATCACCCCCTGGGCCCGGTGAACCAGGCGCACGAGCTGCCTGAGCGTCGTCTGGCCGCGAAGGTCCACCACGCCGTCGAGCGGCGGATGGTGATGTGAGGTCTCCCCCACCTGCACGAACTGGATGCGGCCGCGGAAGTGATCGATGACGCGCTGGTAGCGGTCGGGGTCCCACCACTTGATCGTGTAATCGAACTTGCCGCCCGAGACGAGCAGCCAGTACGGGACACTCGCCACATCGGTCGCGGCGACGTAGGCCGTCCACGCCTTCTCTTCCGAGGAGAGATGCAGATCCCCTCTGAACTCTGTGACGCGGATCCGCAACCCGAGCGCCTGGTTCAGAAAGGCCGGAAAGCAGTGGAGGAAATGCGCCGGTGTCGTATTGATCTGGTGGATCAGCGGATAGTGGCAGTCAACGACTTCGACTGCCGGATCATCCTCCGGGAGCGGCGTCAGATGCGGGTTGTGCTCCCAGAGCGCGGGACACGACGTCCGCACGTCCGTTACGAACTCGCCGGGGTGTGCGCGATGGAGGTCGCGCACCGCCCCGGTAAGCATGACGATGTCGCCCGGCGACTGGAAATTCCTGAGAATTACCTTACGCAAATCTCTTATTGACTGCGTCCCAATTGACGACGTTCCACCACGCGGTGATGTAGTCGGGACGGCGATTCTGGTACTTCAGGTAGTACGCATGCTCCCACACGTCGAGGCCGAGCAGCGGCTTCTTGCCTTCCATCAGCGGACTGTCCTGGTTGGCCGTGCTCTCGATGACGAGCTTGCCGCCGGCGTCTAGCAGCCACGCCCACCCGCTGCCGAACCGAGTGACTCCGGCCTTCGCGAACTGCTCCTTGAAGGTCTGGACGTCGCCGAACGAGGACTGAATCGCGTCGCCGATCGCGCCGGTCGGCGCGCCCCCTTTGCCGGGGCCCATGATCTCCCAGAACATCGTGTGATTGACGTGGCCGCCACCGTTGTTGCGGACCGCGGTCCTGATGTCCTCGGGGACGCTGTTGATGCCCCGGATGAGGTCGTCGATTTTCTTCTGCTGCAGGTCGGGGTGTTTCTCGAGCGCCGCATTGAGGTTCGTCACGTACGCCGCGTGGTGCTTGTCGTGGTGGACCTTCATCGTCTGTTCGTCGATGTGCGGCTCCAGCGCGTTGTAGGCGTACGGAAGCGGCGGAACTTCATGAGCCATTCTGTTGTCTCCTTCTTTCGATCGATCTTATCAGGAGCGCTTGTTCAGCACAGCTGATGAGTTTCCGCCTCAGAGCCGCGCAACCTGAAGGCGCAGCCCGCGGAGGCGTGGGGTGAAGCTGGAAGCTGGAAGCTGGAAACTGGAAGCTGAAGTTAGACGGGAACCTGCAGCATTCGGTCGAGCGCGAGCTTTGCGTCGCGCGTGTGGTCGTCCGGAACGATGATCTGGTTGTGGATCTCGCCTTCGACGAGCCCTTCGAGGATCCAGAGCAGGTGATTCGGCGAGACGCGGAACATCGTCGAGCAGAGGCAGCCGAACGGGTCGAGCGTGACGACGGTCTTGTCCGGCGCCACCTCCAGCATGAGGCGATTCACGAGGTGGATCTCTGTCGCAACCGCCCAGGTGCTGCCGGATGGACTGTTCTTGACGACGTTGATGATCCGCTCCGTCGATCCGCTCTCGTCGGCGGCCTGTACAACGTCGAGGGTACATTCGGGATGCGCGATCACCTTGCCGTCCGGGTACTTCTTCCGGAACGCGTCGATCTGTTGCGTCGTGAAACGCGTGTGGACCGAGCAGTGACCTTTCCACAGAATCAGTTTCGCGCGTGCGGCCTGCGCCGGCTCGAGGCCCCCCCACATCTCGTTGGGGTCCCACACGACCATCTCGTCGAGCGGCACACCCATCTTCCACGCCGTATTGCGCCCGAGATGCTGGTCGGGAAGCATCAACAGCTTCTCACCACGCTCCCACGCCCATTCCATGACCGCCGCGGCGTTGGTGGACGTGCAGACGATCCCGCCATGCGCGCCGACAAATGCTTTGATGGCGGCGGAGGAATTGATGTAGGTGACGGGAATGAGGCCCGCGCGACCATTTTCGATCGCATCCGTGCGAACGCCCATCTGCCCGAGCTCGCGCCAGGCGATTTCGAGCTGGTCCGGGGCTGCCATGTCCGCCATGGAGCAACCGGCGGCGAGGTCGGGCAGGACGACCTTCTGGTGCGGCGCGCGAAGAATGTCCGCGCTCTCCGCCATGAAGTGGACGCCGCAGAAGACGATGAACTCCGCGGTGCCTTTGCTCGCCGCGGCGCGCGACAGTTTCAACGAATCGCCGGTGAAATCGGCGAACTTGATGACCTCGTCGCGCTGATAGTGATGACCCAGGATGACGACACGGTCGCCGAGCGCCTTTTTGGCTGCCGCGATCCGCTCGTCCATCTCGTCGTCAGAGAGACGCAGGTATTTGTCGGGGAGCGGCTGCCGCTCTCCGATGCTCTCTTTCTCGACCTGTGTCAGCAGCTTTATGTCCATCGTTCATCCGGCAGGCCTAAAAGGCCTGGACTACGGCCCAAAGACGCCACCCTTACGACGCTGATACAGCATTCACCGTGCCCGTGTGCACCACATCCGGTGCTTCGGGGCCGGTCACGACGTTGTACAGGGTATCTCGCTCTACGGGCTCGCGCCCGGCGTTCCGGATCAGGCGGCGAATGGCCGAGGTCGTCATGATCTCCGGAGTTCGGGCCCCGGCCATGTGGTAGATCTTCTCCTCCTGCACGGTACCGTCGAGGTCGTCGGCGCCAAACCACAGCGCCAGTTGAGCGGTTTCGACTCCGGTGGCAATCCAGAAGGCCTTCACATGCGGGATGTTGTCGAGCATCAGGCGGGCGACGGCGTGCACCCGAAGCGTGTCCGCCGCTGACGGCGCCGGAAGCTTGCGCATCTGATTGTTGTCGGGATGAAACGCGAGGGGGATGAACGCCTGGAACCCACCAGTCTCGTCCTGCAGCGCGCGCGACCGCAGCATGTGATCGACACGCTCCGCGTGCGTCTCTATGTGACCGTAGAGCATCGTGACGTTCGACCGCATCCCCATCTCGTGGGCGATGCGATGGATCGCGAGGTAGCGATCGGCATCCGCCTTGTCGTGCGCGATCCTTTTCCGCACGCGCTCGGCGAAAATCTCCGCGCCCCCGCCGGGGAGCGAATCGAGGCCGGCCTCGCGCAGGCGCTCGAGCACGTCCCGATCGCTCATCTTGTAGAGATCCGAGAAGAACGCAATCTCCACCGCGGTGAAGCACTTGAGATGAATGCCCGGCCGGATCCGCTTCAGGCCGCGCAGCATGTCGACGTAGTAGTCGAACGGCAGGTCGGGATGGAGCCCGTTGACGACGTGGACTTCGGTCAGCGGTTGATCGGCGCGGGATCGTAACTTGTCGAACACCTGTTCGAGCGACATCGTGTACGACCCGGCATCGCCGGGCTTCAGCCGCGCGAACGAACAGAACAGGCAGCTCGCAGCGCAGACGTTCGTCGCCTCGAGGCGGATGTTGAAGTTGTAATACGTCCGCTTGCCGTGCCGGCGTTCACGTTCGCGATTCGCCAGATGCCCGACCGCGAGAAGATCCGGGCAGTCGAACAGGCGCACACCGTCCTCGAGCGTCAGGCGGACGCCGCCCGCGACCTTGTCGGCAATGTCGGCAAGTCCAGCTGCCCGAACGCGCTCGGTCATCGTCTTCATGTGTGCAGGGCCAATCGAGTAATTGTACAAGCCCGCAGCCCCCAGCCCTCAATGACTGCGTGATATCCTGCCTGAACAACTGACGAGGAGCCGGCTTTACCGGCTCTGCCCGGCGGCCATGCGAAGTGGGTGCGAAGCCCACGCGGTGCCGCCACTGTAAGCGGGGAGTGCATCCCCTCACGCCACTGTGCGATGTGCATGGGAAGGCGGGGATGCCGGATCGACCCGCAAGCCAGGATCCTGACGCCGGGCCGTCCTTTTCGCTTCACACCGAAGCGCGGCGCGTGAACACGCCGAAAGGAGCCCTGTGAACGTCCTATCTGTCCCTCTTTTTTCAGCTCTTCTCTTCACTGCTGTTCCGGTACTGGCCGGGCCCGTCACCGGACGCGTCGTCGATCCCGACAACCGGCCGGTCGCCGGCGCACGCGTCATCGCTGCCGGCGGAGGACTGCTGCGGTCCGAGCTGACGAATTCGCGGGGAGACTTCACCGTCGACTTGCCCGACGTTGGAACCTTCGAGCTGCGAATCGCAGCGGACGGCTTCCGCGCTGAGCCAGTGGTCGTGAACGGCGCCGCGGCGGCGCGCGATCTCGGCACGCTGCGGCTGTCGGTCAGTGCGGTCTCCGAGTCGATCGTCGTGTCGGCGGCGCAGGTCGAGATCCCGCTGTCCCGCGCCGCATCGACGGTCACGATCATCACCGGCGAAGAACTCCGGGCGAAGCAGGTTCACTCGGTGGCGGATGCGCTCAGGGGCGTGCCAGGTCTCAGCGTCGCCGCCACCGGCGGCCCTGGCGCCGTCACGGGCGTCTTCCCGCGCGGCGGCGAGTCCAACTACACGCTCGTGTTCGTGGACGATGTTCCGGTGAACGCGTTCGGCGGCGACTACGATTTCGGTCACCTGTCCGCCGAGAACGTGGAGCGCGTCGAGGTTGTGCGGGGCCCGCAGAGCGCACTCTTCGGGTCGAACGCGATCGGCGCGGTCGTCAGGGTCATCACGCGGCGGGGAGGGCCGCCAACCGTGGGGGGCACGGTCGAAGCCGGAGGATACGACACGTATCGACTTGCGGCGTCGACGTCGGGAGGGCGCGGCCCCTTCGAATTGGGCGCATCCGCGGACCGTTTCACGACGGACAACTACAACGGCCATCTGACACCCGCCGGCTTGACCGTCACCAACGACGACTACGAACGCGTCTCCGGCGCCATCACGGCAGGCTGGCGCCGCGGAGAACGATCCGTGCGCACGCAGGTGCGCCATGCGACCGACGAACGGGGTGCGCCGGGGCCGTTCGGCACGAACCCACTCGGCTTTTACGATCACATCGACGAGGATTCGCGCGTCACGAATTCGAGGACGCTCGCCGCGGCGACGGGCACCCTGCCGCTTGGACGTGGCGGACGTGTCCTGATCCAGGGTGCGTACAACCGGCTCGGAAGCGACTTCGCCAGCCCCTTCGGACCGTCCGAGTCCAGTTCCAACCGATGGCTAGGTCGCGCGCAGCTGGACTTTCCGATCTTTTCTTCGCTCGACGTCAGCGCCGGCGCCGAGCTCCAGCGCGAGCGGACCGGCAGCACCTTCATCACCGATATGCAGGGGGAGCAGGTGCAGGTGAAGCGTCTGTCGGCGGGGTACTTCGCCGAAGCCCGCTGGACGGCCGCCTCGCGCCTGTTCCTGACGGGAGGCGTGCGGGTCGACGACATCCACCGTGAGCGGTTCGCGGAGACGTTGGCGGCGGATTCGATCGTGGCGGTCAATCCGCGTGCGGCAGTTGCCTGGTTCCTGCGGCCGGGGGGGGCGAACTTCACGAAGGTGCGGGGGGCCATTGCGACAGGGATCCGGCCGCCCGACGGATTCGAACTGGCCTTCACCGACAATCCCCAGTTGAAGCCGGAGCGCAGCTTCAGTACGGAGGCGGCGGTCGAGCATGCGTTCGCGGATGGCCGCGCACAATTCGAGGCGGTTGCGTTCCACAACGACTACGACAATCTGATTGTTGCCGTGGGGTCCTTCCAGCAATCCAGCCGTTACCAGACAGACAACATCGCCAACGCGCGGGCGCGCGGGTTCGAGCTGGGCGTGACTGCCCGGCATCGCCTGAGCACGTCTCGGCCCGTAGACGTCAGCGGCCGGGTCGCGTACACGTTCGTCGATTCGGAGGTGCTCGCGGTGGACGGTGGCAACGCGGCGCCGCCGCCCTTCACAGTCGGGGACGCGCTCCTTCGCCGTCCGCGGCATCAGCTCTCCCTGGAAGCGGCAGTCTCGGCAGGGCGCCTTGCAGCGTTCCTCACCAGCCGCGCCCGGGGGCGTGCGCTCGACGTGGAACCCTCGGCCGGAACCTTCGGTGGACTGTTCTACACGGAGGGATTCAACGTCTGGAACGCGGGCGCGTCGTGGCGCGTCCACCGGACGACTGACCTCCTCGGACGTATCGAAAACATTGCCGGCCGCGACTACGAAGAGGCCCTCGGGTTTCCGGCGCTCGGCCGCCGCGCCACGATCGGTCTGCGTATTGCTGCAGGCCGCTGACGTCACGTTCGCCTACGGCGACGAACCCGTCGTCCGCAACGTCTCGCTCGACGTGCCGGACGACGGGTTTGTCGGGATCATCGGGCCGAACGGCTCGGGCAAGACAACGTTGTTGAGGCTGCTTGCCGGGACGCGGGCACCTGACCGCGGCACCATCATGCTGGATGGTGTTGCGCTCAGGACGCTGGCGCGGCCGGCGATCGCCCGCCGGATGGCAGTGGTCCCGCAGGAGACGCAGCTCGCGTTCGAGTACACGGTGCTCGAAGTCGTGCTGATGGGACGTTACCCGCACCTCGGTGCCTTCGCGCTGGAAGGCCCGTCCGACATCGCGATCTCGAGGGAAGCGCTCCGCGCAACCGGTACGCACGACCTCGAAGCGCGTCCCTTTTCGACGCTGAGCGGCGGCGAAAAGCAGCGCGTCATCATCGCCGCGGCCCTCGCGCAGATAACCCCCACCGCCGTAGAGGCCGACTTCAAGCGCATCCTCCTTCTCGACGAACCAACCGCTGCGCTGGACTTGAAGTACCAGCTCGAAGTGGCGTCCCTTCTGAAGTCGCTGCATCGGAGCCACGCTCTCGCCGTCATCGTGTCCACGCACGACCTGAACTTCGCCGCAAGTCTGTGCCGCACGCTGGTGATGTTGAATGACGGGCGGGTGCTGGCCGCGGGTCCTGTGGACGACGTCCTCACCCCCGCGCGGATTCGCGAGCTGTACGAAGTGGATGCCGAAGTGCTGCGGCATCCTCGCAGCGGGCACCTCCGCGTCACGCCTCTCGCCCGCGAGGATCGCCCGTGACCTCGCTGGCGCGGCGGCTGTCGCTGACGCTGCTGGTGTTCGGTGGGCTTGCATTGGCTGCAATCGTGCTCGGTCCGCTCGCGGGTTCGACGTCGATCAGCCTCCGCCGCGTCTTCGATTCGAGCGTGCCGTTCGAAGGCAACGTGGACGCCCAGATTTTCTTCGTCGCCCGGCTGCCGCGGGTGCTCGCCGGGGCGCTCGTCGGCGCGATGCTCGCGAGCGCGGGGGTCGTCTTCCAGGGGCTGCTGCGCAATCCGCTCGCGACGCCGTTCACGCTGGGCGTCTCGGCCGGCGCCGCGCTTGGCGCGATGCTCGCGATCACGTTCGGCGCATCGCTCGCCTGGATCGGAATGCCCCTCGCGCCGCTGGCAAGCTTCGCGGGATCAGGGGTGGCGGTAGGGATCGTCTATTTTCTCGCCCAGGCGCGCCACCGCGGACTCTCGACGAACGTGCTGCTGCTCGCCGGTGTCACGATGAACGCGTTCTTCTCCGCGCTCATCCTGTTCGTCCAATACTTCGCCGATTTCGCCGAAACCTTCCGGATCCTGCGCTGGCTGATGGGGGATCTCGATATCAGCAGCTACCAGCCGCTGCTTGCGGCCCTGCCGCTCGTGATCATCTCCTTCTCCGTGTTTGGGTGGCTGGCGCGCCCGCTGAACCTCCTCAGCCTGGGCCCTGACGCCGCCGAAAGCCGTGGGCTCGACGTGACGCTCGCCCAGCGCGCCGCGTTCTTCAGCGCATCGCTTGCGACCGGCGCTGCGGTCTCGGTCGGTGGCCCCGTCGGTTTCATCGGGATCATCGTCCCGCATCTGGTGCGCCTGCTCGTCGGTGCCGATCACAGGATCGTGCTCCCGGCGTCCGCGCTTTTCGGCGCCGCGTTTCTCATCGCGTGCGACGCGCTTGCGCGCACTGTGATGTCACCGCTCGAGCTCCCCGTCGGCGTCATCACGGCGATCATCGGCGGACCATTTTTCCTGTGGTTGCTAGTGAGGCGAACGTGAGAGGAGAGGTGCTCAAAGGTGCTGCAGGGTGCTGCAGGGTGCTCGGCGTGCTCGCGGTTTTTCTGGCTGTTCTGAGCGCCACGGTCAGGCCAGCTGTCGTGGCCTTTCAGCCCCCGTACAGGATCGTGTCACTCGTCCCCGCTGTGACGGAAATGCTGTTCGCGCTCGGCGCCGGCCATCGTGTCGTCGGCGTCAGCAGCTTCGACCGGTTTCCGCCGGAGGTGGCGAAAATTCAGAAGGTCGGCGCGCTGCTCGACCCGGACCTCGAACGCATCCTGTCGCTGCAGCCCGACCTCGTTGTGCTCTACCACACGCAATCCGATCTGAGGAAGCAACTGGAACGCGCGAAGGTACCGGCCTATGCCTACAGCCACGCGGGCTTGCGGGATGTCACGGCCACGCTTCGCAGTGTTGGCAACCGGATCGGTATCGCCGCTCGTGCCGCGAAGCTGGCGACCGATATCGAGTCGCGCATTGACGCCATCCGTAGAGTATCGGCGCTGGGTCCCCGGCCTCGGACGCTCATCGTTTTCGGGCGCGAGAACTACGCGCTACGCGGAATCTATGCGAGCGGGGGGCAAGGCTTCGTCCACGACATGGTCACCGCCGCCGGCGGACAGAACGTCTTCGCGGACATGAAACGCGAAGCGGTCCAGGCCACGACCGAACTGATCCTCGCCCGGCGACCGGAGATAATCCTCGAGCTTCGCGCGGATCCGATCGGGCCCGACGAGGAGAAGAAGGAGCTCGCCGTCTGGCGGCAGCTTGCGTCCGTTCCGGCGGTCGCGAATCGGCGCGTGCACATCATCGCCGACCCGCGCACGGTGATTCCCGGCCCCAGGGTCGTGGAAGGGATCGAAGTCATCGCCGCCGCGATCAAGCGCCAGCCATGAAGATCCTCGTGTCGTGGAGCAGCGGCAAGGACAGCGTCTGGACGCGCCGGTCGGCGGGCGGCGGCGACGTCAGGCGGCGAATTCGACGTTGACGCGCTGCGGGATCAGGCCCTTCTCGAAGGCTTCGGTCATCAACCGTTCCACCGCCTTGCGTCCTCGGTCCCCGTAGCCGAGCGTCAGGTCGTTGACGTACATCCCGACGAACTTGTCGGTTCGCTCGCGATCGAGACCGCGGCCGAACTGCTCGGCGTACTCGATCGCGTCCTTCCGGTGCGACAACGCGTAGGCGATGCTGTCGTGCAGCATTTTCGAGACCTTGCGGATCATCTCCGGCCCGAGGTCGCGGCGGATGATGTTTCCGCCGAGCGGAAGCGGCAACCCGCCGGTTCGCTCCGCCCACCACTCGCCGAGGTCCACGATTTTTCGAAGCCCCTCGTCCTGGTACGTGAGCTGACCCTCGTGGATCAGGAGTCCCGCATCGGCCTTGCCGTCCAGAACCGCCTGCTGGATCTCGTCGAAGGGAACGACGACGTACTCGAAGTCCGGTTCGTAGAGACGCAGCGCGAGATAGGCGGTGGTGAGCGTCCCCGGGATCGCGATCCTGCTGCCCTTCACACGCAACATTCCCCCATCCTGTCTCGCGACGACGATGGGGCCGTAGTTGTCGCCCATGCTCGCGCCGTGCGGCAGCAATGCGTAGCGGTCGGCCAGGTGAGCGAAGGCGTGGAACGACACGGCCGTGACTTCGTACGTGCCGTCGAATGCCGCGCGGTTGAGCGTTTCTATGTCGGAGAGCACCTGCTCGACGATGATGCCTCCGGTCTCGACGTTATTGCTCGCCAGGCCGTAGAACATGAACGCGTCGTCGGAGTCAGGACTGTGCGCAACCGTGATTCTTGTTTCAGTCATGGTTTTATCGCCGGGGGCCCCTGCACCCGGCTGGCGGCCTTCACTCGCTATCGCTCCGTTCCGGCCGCTCATGTCAGCACCTGCAGACTACGAACCACTTTCACTACTCTCTCGGCCGCGGCATCGATCTCAGCTTCGGTCGTCCAGCGGCCGAGGCCGAAGCGGATGGATGCGCCAGGCCGATCGGCGGCGCCGATCGCCTCGAGCACGTGAGATGCACGCTGGCTGCCCGAACTGCACGCCGAGCCCGTCGAGACCGCCAGGTCACCAATAGCCATCAGCAGCCGCTCCCCTTCCACGCCGTCGAAGGTCACGTGGAGGTTGTGCGGGAGGCGGCCATCCCCCAACGCGCCATTGACGCGGACGTGGGGAAGGCTGGCCCGAAGCGACGCCAGCAACCGATCGCGAAGATCACGCAGGCGCGGCGACTCCGATGGCATCTCGGACCGGCAGATGTCCGCCGCCGCGCCCAGGCCGACGATCCCGGGCACGTTGAGCGTGCCCGAGCGCAGCCCCCCTTCGTGGCCACCACCATCGATCTGGCAGGCCAGCTGCAGCTTCGGCTTGCGGCGGCGGACGAACAATGCCCCGGCGCCCTTGGGGCCGTAGCACTTGTGCCCGGTCAATGACATGAGATCGACGTTCGCGGCGTTGACGTCGAGCGGCACCTTGCCGGCCGCCTGCGCGGCATCGGTGTGGAAGATCACCCCGCGCGCCGATGTGATCGCGCCAATCTCGTTCAGCCGCTGTACGGTGCCGATCTCGTTGTTGGCCGCCATCACCGAGACCAGAATCGTCTTGTCGGATAAGGAACCGCGCAGCTGGTCGAGATCGATGAACCCGTCGCTGTCTACCGGAAGAAAGGTGACATCGAAGCCCTCGCCCTGCAGACGCTTGAACGTGTCCAGGACCGACTTGTGTTCGGTGACAGCGGTAATGAGGTGATTGCCGCGCTCGCGCAGCGCGCATGCCGTGCCTTTTATGGCGAGGTTGTTGGACTCGCTGGCGCCGCTGGTGAACACGATCTCTCCCGCGCTCGCGCCAATGAGCCCGGCAACCTGCTCGCGTGCCGCGTCAACCGCCTTCTGCGCGTCCCATCCGAACGAATGCTGCCGGCTTGCCGGATTGCCGAACCGCTGCGTGAAATACGGCAGCATCGCGTCGAGCACACGCGGATCGACAGGCGTGGTTGCGTGGTAGTCCAGATAGATCGGCATCGTCTTCCAGGCGTGGAATCAGGTGGCGCGTCCGCTTCGGGTGAAGGCCAGCGGCGTGGACGACGCTGACGGCGGCGCCGGTTCCATCAGGTCAGCGGAAATTTCCTGCAGGGAGCAGGTGGCGAGCGCCGAGACGATGCGGTCCTTGATCTTCCACAGCGGGTCGCGGACGCTGCACTTCGCGAACTGGCCGCAGTTCTCGTCCTCGGTGGAGCACGCCGTGACGGTCAGCGGTCCGTCGATCGCCTGGATGATGTCGGCGACGGAGATCGCCGGCACTGGACGGGCGAGGCGGTAGCCGCCGCGCGTACCCTGGTGCGACGTCACGAGATTGTGCCGGGCGAGTTGCTGCAGCACCTTCGCGAGCAGCTCCACCGGGATGTCGTACTGCTCGGCGATCTCACGCGCGCTCGCCGATGCGCCATCCGGCCGCGTGGCCAGATGCTTCATCGCAATCAGCGCGTAATCAGCTTTCTTTGATAATCGCAGCACAGCTATCAGCTTTCAGCTATCAGCCGTCAGCAGCTATCAGCTGAGAGCTGACAGCTGAGAGCTCTCTCACCACATTCCGAGCTGCAGCTTGGCGGCTTCAGACATCCGGTCCTTCGTCCACGTCGGTTCCCAGACGATGTCGACTCTCGCGTCTGAGACGCCAGGGACGGCCTTCACCTTGTTCGCCACTTCGATCGGCAGCGTTTGCGCGACCGGGCATCCGGGAGACGTCAGCGTCATGATGATGCCGGCGACGTCATTGCCGTCCACGAAGATGTCGTAGACCAGGCCGAGCTCCCAGATATTGACCGGTATTTCGGGATCGAACACCGTCGACAGCGCCTTGATGATCTCCGGCTTCAACGCCGCGGTCTTCGCCGAGTCAACCACGAGCGCGGACGCGTCAGACGTAGCTTCGGCGGACGCGGCGGGCGGCGGTTGGACGACGGGCAGGTTCTTCATTCTGTCGATACCGCTGCCTTGCGATCGAGGGCGGCTTTGAGCGTATGCCACGCCAGGCTCGCACATTTCACGCGCACGGGAAACTCGCGCACACCCGCCAGCACCGACAGCTTGCCCATGTCTTCGACCGGCAGATCGGGTGGCGTCGTCACCATCCGGTGAAACCGCTCGAACAGCGAGCGCGCTTCATCCACGGACTTGCCCTTGACTGCATCGGTCATCAGCGACGCCGAGGCCTTTGAAATCGCGCATCCCGATCCCTCGAACGCGACATCGGCAATGCTACCCCCGTCGACCTGCAGCGTGAGGCTCAATTTGTCGCCGCACAGCGGGTTGTACCCGTCCGCGTGGTGGCTCGCCGGGTCGATCCTCCGGAAGTTTCTCGGCCGCCGGTTGTGGTCGAGGATCACTTCCTGGTAGAGATCGCTGAGATCCGACACTATCCGAACACCTCGTGCACTTTTCGCAGCGCCGCTCCGAGCGCATCGATTTCCGCGCGCGTGTTGTAGATCGCGAGCGACGCGCGTGCGGTGGCCGGAATGCAGAACCGATCCATGACGGGCTGGGCGCAATGATGACCCGTGCGGATGGCGATGCCTTCCCGGTCGACGATCGTCCCGATGTCGTGCGGGTGCACGTTTTCCATGACGAACGACAGGATGCTTGCCTTTCGCGGGGCCGTCCCGACGAGCCGGACGGTCGGCACGCTTTCAAGGATCGTCGTTCCGTATTCCAGCAGGTCGCGCTCGTGCGCGCCAATCGCGTCGAACCCGATGCCCGTGATGTAGTCGATCGCCGTGCCGAGACCGATCGCCCCTTCGATGTGCGGCGTGCCCGCCTCGAACTTGAACGGTAGCGCGTTCCACGTCGACTTCTCGAACGTGACCGAGCTGATCATGTCGCCGCCACCGAGAAACGGCGGCATCTCCTCGAGAAGCTTCTCGCGCCCGTAGAGGACGCCGATGCCGGTCGGCCCGTACAGCTTGTGCCCGGTCGCGACGTAGAAGTCCACACCGAGCGCCTGGACATCGACCGGCATGTGATACGCCGCCTGCGACCCGTCGGCGAGGACCGGAATCCCGCGCGCGTGGGCGATGCGGACGATCTCGTCGATGGGATTCACCGTGCCCAGCGCGTTGGACATGTGCGACATCGCCACGATGCGCGTCCGATCGGTGAGCAGCGCGTCGAGCTGGTCGATCAACAGCTCGCCGCGGTCGTCCATCGGCAGCACGCGCAGCCGCGCGCCGCGCTCCTCGCACACGAGCTGCCACGGGACGATGTTCGAATGATGCTCCATCGCGGAGATCACCACTTCGTCGCCCGGCTGGAGCGTCGGCCTGATGAACGCGAACGCGACGAGATTGATGCCCTCCGTCGCATTGCGCGTGAAGACGATCTCGCGATCGCTGGCCGCGTTGAAAAACCGGCGGACCTTCGTGCGGGCGCCGTCGTACGCTTCGGTCGCCAGCTCGCTGAGATTGTGCACGCCACGGTGCACGTTGGAGTTGATGTCGGTGTAGTAGCGCGTCAGCGCATCGAGCACGACCTGCGGCTTCTGCGTCGTCGCCGCATTATCGAGATACACGAGCGGATGCCCGTGCACCTGCCGGCGCAGGATCGGAAAATCAGCGCGGACGCGCTGGACGTCGAACGGTTTCGTGCCCTCCGTCGTGCGCGTTCTGCGCTCCGCATTCCGCATCCCTGCAACGGAGGTCATACAGCATCCATCTCCGCGAGATCCTTCGCCAGCTGCGCGTACAGCTCGGCCTCGAGCGCCCGTTTGAGCGGCTCGATCTGGACCCGGTCGAGAATCTCCCCCGCGAACGCGTGAATCAGCATGTCGCGCGCTTCGAAATAGGTCAGCCCGCGTGCGCGCAGGTAGAAAATCGCGTCTTCGTCGAGCTGCCCGATTGCCGCACCGTGCGTGCACTTCACGTCGTCAGCGAAGATTTCGAGCTGCGGCTTGGTGTTGATCGATGCGTCGTCAGAAAGAAGAAGCGCGCGATTGGTCTGCTTGGCGTTCGTTTTCTGAGCATCCTGGCGAACGATGATCTTGCCGTTGAAGACCGCGCGGGCCTTGCCGCCAAGAATGCCCTTGTAGACTTCGTGGCTCGGGCAGTGAGCCCGGGCGTGGTCGATTTCGGTGTGGTTGTCGACGAGCCGGTCGCCGTCCGCGAGGTAGAGGCCGTTCAACGTCACCTCGGCGCCCTCGCCGTCGAGCGTGGCATTGACGTCGTTGCGAACGAGCTTTCCACCAAGCGAGAACGAGTGCGACGAGAATGTCGCCGAGCGCTGCGCGTTCACGAAGATGCTGGCCACGTGATAGCTCTCGAGGCCCTCCTGTTGCACCTTGTAGTGGTCCAGGATCGATCCTTCGCCGGCAAAGACCTCCGTCACGCCGTTGGTGAAGTACACGCCGCCGCGGAGCGCCGCATAGGTCTCGATGATGCGCGACTGGCTGCGGTCGCCCGCCACGATGAGCGTCCGCGCCTGGCTCATTTCAGCGGCATTCCCGCCCGCGGTCAGATAGAGGATCTCGAGCGGCTGCTCGAGGACGACGCCATCGGGAATGTAGACATACGCCCCGTCGGTGGTCATCGCGGTGCTCATCGCGACGAAGCTGCGCGCGTTGAAGTCAGCGAGCTGCCCGAAGTACCGCGGCACCACGTCGGCATGCTCGGTCAAAGCTGCCCCGAGCGACCCGGCGCGGACGCCGGTGGGCAGCCCGATCAGTTGCGAGAGCTCGGCGGAAAACCGTCCGTTGATGACGACCAGCCGGAAGTCCAACGTCGCGTACGGCACCGCCGCCAGTTCCTGAACGGTGACGATCGCGGGAGGAGCGGTTCGGAATTCCGTCG
>Ga0136630_1000447_pt1 | contig 15751 bp, 13 predicted proteins | sample AntDrymUQ5682106_2_FD_105496 | JGI IMG/M metagenome (GOLD analysis project Ga0136630, IMG submission 105496) | Polar desert sand microbial communities from Dry Valleys, Antarctica - metaG UQ568 (21.06) | ecosystem: Environmental > Terrestrial > Soil > Desert | place: Antarctica: Dry Valley...
CCCTGATGGTTGCCCTCGGCGGTGTGGTTGTAGACCACGTCGAGGATCACCTCGAGCCCGGCCGCGTGCAGGTCGGCCACCATGGACTTGAACTCGTAGAGCTGCTCGCCGGCCCTCCCGCGTGCGGCGTAGCTCGCGTGCGGCGCCAGGAAACCGATGGTGTTGTAGCCCCAGTAGTTGCGCAGCCCGCGCTCGACCAGGAAGTGGTCCTGCACGAAGTGGTGGACGGGTTGCAGCTCGACGGCGGTGACACCCAGCGACTGCAGGTAGTCGATGATCGGCGGCGAGGCGAGACCGGCGTAGGTGCCGCGCAGCTCGGCCTCGACCTGCGGATGCCGCATCGAGATGCCCTTGACGTGTGTCTCGTAGATGACGGTCTCGTGCCATGGCGTGCGCGGCGGGCGGTCCTCGCGCCAGTCGAAGAACTCGTTCACGACGACGGCCTTGGGCATGTGCCCCGCGCTGTCGGACGTGTCCAGCTCCCGGTCGTCGCCGCCGGGCGGGTAGCCGAAGACCTCCCGACCCCAGGCCACGTTGCCGTCGATCGCCTTGGCATACGGATCGAGCAGGAGCTTGGCGGGGTTGAATCGCTGGCCGTTGGACGGGTCGTGGGGCCCGTGCATGCGATAGCCGTAGCGTTGCCCCGGGCCTACGCCCGGCAGGTAGCAGTGCCAGATGAACGCCGTCTGCTCCTCGACCGCGATCCGCAGCTCATAGCCCTCGCGGTCGAACAGGCACAGCTCGACGGCCTCGGCATGCTCGCTGAACACCGCGAAGTTGGTCCCGCGCCCGTCCCACCGCGCCCCCAGGGGATACGGGGTCCCCGGCCATACGTTGACCAACCGTCGCTCCTTGTCCGCGGCTTGCCGCGCCGCCCTTTGGGCTACGGTGGCGCCTCGATGCCTGCTCTGCCTCAGAAGGGCGCCACCGTAGCGGCGACCGTCGCCCGACCGCGACTTCACGGCTGGCGCCACCCGGCGATCCTGGCTGCCGGCGCGCTGTCCGTGGCCTCGGGCTTCGCCCAGTTCGGGGTCTTCACCGCACTCGGCGACGTGGCCACGGCGTTCGGCGAGGGCAGCGGCGGTGGGGTCGCGGCCGAGCTGGGATTGTCGGCGACCACGTTGGGGCTGGGACTCGGGGTGATCCGCCTGGCTGCGCTGGGCGGGCTACCGCTGTCGGCACTGGCCGACCGGCGCGGCCGCAAGTCGGTCTTGCTCGGCTGCTCGGCGATCGGGCTGGGATTGACCGCCCTGGCGGCGTTGTCCCCCGGATACTGGGTCTTCATCGCGCTGTTCGCCCTCGGACGCCCACTGTTGTCAGCAACCAACGCCGTGGCCGGCGTGATCGCCGCCGAGGAGACGCGGGTAGCCGACCGCGCCGCGGCAATCGCCTTGCTCACCGCGGCGTACGGGCTCGGTGCGGGGCTACCCGCGGCGCTGCGCGCGGCGGTACCCGCGCTGACCGGCGAGCCGCTGGGCTTCCGCTCGCTGTTCGCGATGTCGATCGTGCCACTGCTGTGCCTGCCGCTGGCCGCCCGCTTCCTGGAGGAGCCCGATCGGTTCACCCGGCTGCGTGCCGTCGCGGGCGGTAGCCGGCTGGGGCTGGGGGTGGTGCATCGCCAGCTGCGAGCCCGCCTTGGCCTGCTATGCCTGCTGGCCTTCGCGGCCACCTTCGTGACCGGCCCGGTCAACGGCTACGTCTTCGCCTACGCCGAGAACGTCCTCGGCGTCTCGCCGACGGCTACCTTCTTCATCGTGCTCGCCGCCGCGCCGCTGGGTCTGTTGGGCTTGCTGGCGGGCCGCTGGACCGCCGACGTATGGGGCAGGCGTACCACGTGCGTGGCGATGCACGTCGTGGTGGGTGTGGCCGGCATCGCTGCCTACACCGGCAGCCTTCCGCTGGCGATTGGCGGGTACCTCGCCGGGCTGGTCGCCGGCTCGGCCTACGCGCCCGCGATTGGCGCCCTGTCGGCCGAGATCTTTCCCACCGAGGAACGGGCTACGGCCGCCGGGTGGCTGACCGCCGCCGGCGCGCTCGGGGCGGTGGCCGGCCTCACCGCCTTCGGCATCGCCGCCGACGCCTTCGCCAGCTTCGCGCCGGCCGCCGTCCTGGTCAGCCTGCCTGTGGCCGTCACGGCGCCCGCCTACCTGCGGCTGCCCGAGACCCGCGGGCTGGAGCTGGAGGAGTCGGCTCCCGACGTGCGCTGAGCACACCGGCGTACGCCGGCGGCGGCGTGCGGGCCGCGTGGTAGACCTTGGCCATGCCCCACCCGCCAGGTCCGTCGGGCACGCCGGTCGTCGTGGGCCTGGACCTTGGAACCACCACCGCCAAGGCGGTCGCCTACGACGAGCAGTCGCGCGTATGGGCCGACGTGTCCCGCGAGTACCAGCTGCACACGCCACAACCCGGGTACGCAGAGCAAGAGCCCGACACGGTCTGCGACGCGGCGCTGGGCGTTCTGTCCCTTGCCGTCGGGCGAGCGCGCGCGGCGGGTGCCTCGGTCAACGGCGTCGCGTTGTCAGCGGCGATGCACAGCCTGCTCGCCCTCGACGCTCACGGTGCGCCGCTGACGCCGGCCCTGACCTATGCCGACTCCCGGGCGGCGGCCCAAGCCAGCCGCCTGCGCGGCGACCCGACCGCCATCCAGGTGGGTCGGCGCACCGGCACGCCGCTGCATCCGATGTCGCCGCTGGCCAAGCTGCTGTGGTTCCGCGAGCACGACCGCGACACCTTCGACCGGGCCATCTCCTGGGTGTCGCTAAAAGAGCTACTCCTGCGCCGGCTGTGCGGCGAGACCGTCGTCGACGCCTCGGTCGCCTCGGCCAGCGGGCTGTTCAACCTGCGGGAACGCGGCTGGGACGCCGGCGCGCTGCGGCTGGCCGGGGTCGACGCCGGGCAACTGTCGCGGCCCGTTGCCACCACCACCGTCCTGGCGGGCCTTGACCCCGGCGAGGCGCGCCGCTGTGACCTGCCCGCCGACCTTCGCGTGGTGGTCGGCGCCGCCGACGGCTGCCTGGCCAACCTCGGCGTCGGGGCCACCGTCAACGGGATCGCGGCGTGCACCATCGGCACCAGCGGCGCGGTGCGGGTCGCGACCACCACCCCCGACACCGATCCGCACGGACGGCTGTTCACCTACGCGCTGACCGACGACCGCTGGATCGTCGGCGGGCCGATCAGCAACGGCGGGCTGGTGCTTCGCTGGCTGCGTGACGCGGTGCTGACCGACCTGGCCGAGACCGCTCGCGACGCCGGGGAGGAGCCCTACGAGCGCATGACCGCCATGGCCGCGGCCGTCCCGGCGGGCAGCGAAGGGCTGCTGTTCCTGCCCTACCTGACCGGTGAGCGCGCCCCGGACTGGAGCGCCTCGGCCCGAGGGGCGCTGCTCGGACTGACCCTGCGCCACGGCCGGGGCCACCTGATCCGTTCGGCGATGGAAGGCGTGCTCCTGCAGCTGCGCGCCGTGGTGGAGGCGATGGGCGCGCTGCAGATCAGTCCATCGGCGTTCCGCGCCACCGGTGGCTTCACCGAATCGCCGCTGTGGCTGCAGATGATGGCCGACGTCTTCGGTCGTGAGATCGGTGTCCCCGACCGGGCTGAGGGCACCGGGCTGGGGGCGGCCCTGCTGGGGATGGTGGCCCTGGGCACCTTCAGCGACATCGACGAGGCCGCCGCCACGGTGACGGTGCGCGACGGCCGTCGCCCCGACCCCCGAGCCGCCGAGGTCTACGACGCGGTCTTCGAAGCCTTCCGCGCCTCCTCCCCTCCGTAGCCAGGCGCAGCCCCGCACCCTGAGTACGCACCGGAGTTGCGCAGTATTCATTGCCACGACGGCCGCTCCTCCCCACCCCGCGACCATCACCATCATCGACGTCAATGGTGCGCCACGGCTGCACGCCGACAACCTCACGGCCGGGCCCGGGGACGACGACCCGCCGGGCTAGCAAAACCGTTAGGCTCGCCTGCCCCGAGGGTGAGGAGCGCGGTGGGCACGTCGGAGCCGGTGGTGGTGGCGCGAGACCTGACCCGGTGCTACGGCGAGCAGGTCGCCGTGGACCACGTCGACCTCGAGGTGGCGCCAGGGACGATCTTCGGGTTCATTGGCCCCAGCGGTTCGGGCAAGACCACCACGGTCCGCCTGCTCACTGGTATCGAGGGCCTGACCAGCGGCGAGGTCAGCGTCTTCGGCCTGCCGCCGACGTCGTTCACGGCCCGTGACCGGGCCCGCATCGGCTACATGCCACAGTTGTCCGGGCTGTACCCGCACCTGTCACTGCACGAGAACCTGACCTTCGTCGCCTCGCTGTACGGAGTGCCGCTACGCCGGGCGCAGCGCCTGACCAAGGTGTTGGACTTCGTGGAGCTGACCCCCCACCGGGGCAAGCTGCTGCGGGACGTGTCAGGAGGCATGCAGCGACGCCTGGCGCTGGCCGCCACCTTGCTGCACGAGCCCGACCTGATCTTCCTCGACGAGCCGACCGCCGGCATCGACCCGGTGCTGCGCCGCAAGTTCTGGGACCGTTTCACCGACCTCAAGGCCCAGGGCAAGACCGTGTTCATGACTACGCAGTACGTCGGCGAGTCTGCCGACTGTGACGAAGTTGGCGTGATGGTCGAAGGTCGTCTGATCGCCCGGGACGCCCCCGACGCCTTGCGGCGAACCGCCTTCGGCGGCGACCTGGTGGACGTCGTTGCGGCCGAAGCGCTGGGCGACCCGCTGGTGGGCCAGATTCGGGCACTACGCGGAATGCTGTCGGCGCAGCGCACCCGCACCGACGGGCGCGGCTTGCGGCTGGTCGTTGCCGACGCCGACGACGCCACCGCGTGGTTGCAGGACTGGTTCGACGAGCACGACGTGCCGGTGGTGTCGCTGCGCCACCACGTGCCGACCTTCGACGACGTGTTCGTGCAGCTCATCGGAGGAGACGCACGCTGATGGCTGACCTGGCACGGTCGGCGATCCGGATCCAGGCGTTTGTGCGCAAGGAGCTCGTCGAAATCGTCCGCCAGCCTCGCCTGGTCGTCACGCTGGTGCTGGGGCCCTTTCTGATCCTGCTGCTGTTCGGAGCTGGCCTGCGCGACGAGGATCCGCCCGTGCAGGCCGCGATCGTCGCCTCGGAGGGCGGTCGACTGACCGCCTTGGCCCAGCGCTTCGCCGACACCAGCAGCCGCCGGTTGAACATCACCGACATCAGCGACGACGAGCAGGGCGCACTGGAGCGGTTGCGCCGCGGGCAACTCGACATCGTCGTGGTCTTCCCCGACGACCCAACCGGCAGCGTCCGCCAGGGTGAGCAGGCCGTCATCACCCTGTACCACAACTACATCGACCCGATCGAGACCCGCGCGGTCGAAATCTCCACCGAGCAGGCCGCCGAGGCGATCAACGAGCAGGTCTCGCGGGCGCTCGTCGTCGAGGCACAGCAGCTGGCCAGCGACGTGCAGGAACGGGTGGGATCCGCCCAGGACCGTGTCGTCGCCTTCCGCGAGGCGGCCGCCGCCGGCGACGCCGCCGAGGCGAGTGCGCAGCTGGAGCTGCTGGATGCCGACCTGTCGGCCGTGCGCTCGGGGATGGGGATCACCGCGGGGGCGCTCCAACGCCTTGACCGTCAGGTGGGCACCGGAGTGGACTCCCGCCCGGCGGCGTTGCGGCTGCTCGCCGAGGCGACGCAAAGTGCCGAGGGACTGGCCGACGCTCCGGCCGAGGCGGTTCCCACGGCCGCGCTCGACGAGCTGACCGCCGACCTGAACCGGCTCGGCGTGGCCGTGGCGGCCCTGCGGGCACTGCCGGCCGACGTGATCGTCAGCCCCTTCACCGGAACTGCCCGGCGGGTGGCGGGCGTGGCCGTTGGGCTGACCGGCTTCTACGCACCGGCGGTCGTGGTGCTGCTGCTCCAGCACCTCGTCGTCACCTTCATCGGCCTGTCGACCGTGCGCGAGGAGCAGCTCGGGACCACCGAGCTGTTCCGGGTCGCGCCGCTGTCGACCGCAGAGCTGCTGGCCGGCAAGTTCCTGGCCTACCTGCTCCTCGGCGGCGGCGTTTCGGCGGTGCTTGTCCTGCTGCTGGTCACCGGGCTGGGGGTGCCGATGCTCGGCTCGTGGTGGCTGCTGGCCTGCAGCGTCGTGGCGGTGCTGTCAGCGTCGATCGCCATGGGGTTCGTGATCGCGCTGCTGTCGGGCAGCGACAGCCAGGCCGTGCAGTACGCGATGTTGGCATTGCTGAGCAGCATCTTCTTCAGCGGGTTCATCCTCAGCTCGCAGCGATTCGTCCCGGCGCTGGACGCCCTAGCCCACCTGTTGCCGGCCACCTACGGGATCGCGATGCTGCGCGGCGAGATGCTGCGGGGCAGCGCCGCGCCCGTGTACCTGCTGGGGATCCTTGCGGGGATGACGGTTCTGTTGCTCGGCGTGGCTTGGGTGCTGCTATCGCGCCGGCTGCGGAGGGGTTGATGCGCGGGTTCAGGACACGCGGGGCTCAGCCGCCGACCCGCACGACGGCGCGGCCTTGCATCGCGCCATTGCCGATCCGGTCCAACGTTGCGATCAGCTCGTCGCCGAGGCCGTCGACCTGCACAGTGATCGATTCGTCCAGGCCTCGAGGGCGCAGGTCGCCGGCGAGGCGGTGCCAGACCGCCATCCGCAACCCGTGAGGGCAGTGCACGGAGTCGATGCCTAGCAGCGAGACGCCGCGAAGGATCAAGGGGAACACGGTGGTGGCGAGTGTCGGCCCGCCGGTGTTGCCACTGACCGCGACGGCTGCGCCGACGTCCAGTGACCGGACGACCCCGGCCAGGGTCTGCCCGCCGACGCAGTCAACGGCGGCGGCCCACCGCGGCCGGGCCAGCGGCTTGCTGTCGTCGCCCATGACCGCCGCACGGTCGATGACCTCGCTGGCGCCGAGGCTGCGCAGCCAATCGGCTGACTCGGGCTTGCCACTGCTGGCCACAACCTCGTAGCCGAGCTCGGCGAGTATGCCTACGGCGGTGCTGCCGACCCCACCGGTGGCGCCCGTAACCAGCACCGGGCCGGTACCCGGCCGCAGCCCCAGGTGTTCCAGGCGTTGCACGGACAGGCCGGCGGTGAACCCAGCCGTGCCAAGGGCCATGGCCTGGCGAGCGCTGAGCCCTTCGGGCAGCGGCACCACCCACTCGGCCGGCACGCGGGCGTACTCGGCAAAGCCGCCATGGTGGGCGACCCCGAGGTCGTAGCCATGGACCAGGACCTGGTCGCCGGGCGCCACACCGCCCGCCTCGCCGGCGACCACCTCACCCGCCAGGTCGATGCCCGGTACCAGCGGGCTGATCGCGGCGACCCGGCCCTTTGGTTGCACCGCCAGGGCGTCCTTGTAGTTGACCGAGGTCCAGCTGACCCGGATGGTGACGTCGCCGGCAGGCAGGTCGGACTCGTCCAGGTCGCGGACGCCGACATCGACGGTGTCGTCGCGCTTCTCGGCGATCAGGGCTCGGAAGCGGTCGGGCAGGACGGTCATGGGGTTGCTTCCTCGAACGCGGGATGACTTGGCTGCAGGTTAGTGCGCCGCCTGATGCAGCATCGCCTCCAGGCGCCCCATCACCACGGGCCAGCTGTAGTAGCGGGCCACGAACGCCCGACCGCGCTCGCCCATCAGGGCCGCCTCGAACGGGTCGGACAGCAGGTCGGCCACGGCGTCGGCGACCGCCTCGACGTCGGTGCCGTCCACCACGCGGCCCGTCTGCCCGTCGACCACCGCCTCGGGAGCGCCGCCGGAGCGCCCCGCGACCACGGGCGTGCCGCAGGCCTGAGCCTCCAGATACACGATGCCAAGACCCTCGACGTCCAGCCCACCCAGCCGCGTTCGGCAGGGCATGGCGAACACGTTCGCGGCGGCGTGATAGGCGGGCAGGTCCGCCCAGGCCACCTCACCCGCAAAGGTGACGGATGCGCCAAGGCCAAGCTCCGCGCTGCGGCGCTGCAGCGCCACTCGGCGTGGGCCGGTGCCGGCGATCACCAGATGGGCGTCGGGCACGCGCCGCAGGACGCGCGGCCAACCCTCGATCAGCACGTCCTGGCCCTTGCGGGGCACCAACCGCGAGACGCAGACCGCCAGCGGTTGCTCCCCGCCGAGTCCGTGCCGATCACGGATCCCCGCCCCGTCCGCGCCGGGATGGAAGGCGTGCAGGTCGACGCCAGGTGGGAGTTGATGCAGCACCGTCGGGTTCCGAACACACGGGGCGAGCGCCGCACGGGTGTAGGCGCTGAGGATGCCCAGCCCGTCAAGGCCACGGGTGGCGCGCCGGATCAGCGGACACAGCCCTGCCCTGGCCATCCCGGCTTCCAGCCCGTGGCTCAACGCCACGCAGGGCAGGTCGAGGTGAGCGGCCAACTCCGCCAGCGGCCAGGCGGCGCCGAACACCACCACCTCGGCCTCGTGGGAACGGGCCGCGTTGCGGATCTGGCGCAGGAGCCCCGGCCCCGGCAGCAACGGGCGAGGGGCGATCCGGCTGACCTGGTAGGGCAGCGTCGCGTCGTGAGCGGCGGCGCCAGGTTGGTCGGAGGCCAGCACCCAGGTGGTAGCCGGGTTCGAGCTCGCCAGCAGGTTGCCGAGGAACTGCTCGATGCCCCCGCTGCGAGGTGGCAGGTCGTTGGTGACCCACAGGGCTCTGGTCATGACGGCCGGCGAACGCTCACGCGTGGCCAGCCGCGCCGGCCGTTGCGTCCCAGATTCATTCAGCCCACTGTTCCCCCATCGCCAGTCGTGCCAACGCCGACGGGTGCGTGGCCCACAGCGCCGTCACCCACGCTGGCGGTTGTGGCGAGGACAGGTTGGAGCGGGTGAGGCCCACTTGCAGCCTTCGGAACGCGACAGGGTCTCTGGTCAGTTCCAGGGCTGCCAGGTCGGCGGCCGCTTCGGCCCGGCGGCTGACCGCCGCCTGCAACGGCACCGTGGCAACGTTGGCGACGACCACCACGGCGAGCAGTACGGCGGCGGCGCGCGGGTCGGCCAACGCCTGCTGACGGCCGCGGCGGGTGCGCACCGTGGCGACGGCGGCCAGCAAGTAGGCCAGCGCCACGGCGCCGGCCGCCGCGAACAGCCCACCTCGTAACAAGTCGGCGTTGGTCGCGTGACCGAGCTCGTGGGCAAGGACCTGGCCCACCTCGGCGCGTGCGCGCTGGTCGACCAGCGTGTCGTACAGCACGATGCGACGAGTGGTGCCCAGCCCGGACACGTAGGCGTTCTGTCGGGTCGTACGCCGGCCGGCGTCGGCGACCACCACGGTCGCGTCGGCGCGCCCGGCGCGTTCGAGGACCACCTCGACCTCGTCACGCACGGGCCCCGGTGGCAACGGCGTGGTGGTGAACTGCAACGGCTCGAGCACCAGCGGCGCGGCGAAGGTCAACGCGACCGTCAGCGCGGCGGCTGCGAGCCCGGCGACCGCGGGCCAGGCTCGTGGCAGCCGTCGCGCCAGGGCGTAGGCGCCCGCGGTGAGCGCCGCCACGCCCAGCCACACCGGCCCGGTCGTCGCCAGCCAGTCCGTCGCCCATCGCCCGAGCCCGCCGGCGCGCAGGCCGTAGGCGCCGTCGTGGACGAAGCCGACCCAGAACACCAGCGGCAACAGCAGCAGGTCGGTGGCGACGACGATGGTGGTCACCACCGCCGTGGCGGCCCGCACGGGTCGGCCTGGGCCGACCTTGGCGATGATGCGGTCGGTGGCACGCTTGCCAATGGGCGTCGCCGCCACCGCCACGACCACCGCCAGCCGCACCACTAGCGCTGCTACCCCGGCCGCATACACCGGTCCCCGGTAGGCGGCGGCGCGGGCGAGATAGGCGTCGTCGAAGAACGCCGCGGCCGGCGGCAGCGTGCCCAGCGCCGGCGCCAGCGGTCGAGCGACCTCGGCCGCCACCCCGACCACGACAACAGTGGCGGCGAGCCCGTGCAGCGCGGCCAGCGCAGCGCGGCGCGGCGTCAAGGGCATGCGGCGATGCTAGCCGCGGCCTCGGTCGTGCTCGCCGGGCCCTCAGTCACCGGCGGCGCGGGGCAGAAAGCGAGTGCGTGGCGCGAGACCGCCGTCCTGCAGCACCCGGATGGCCCGCTCCTCCTCGACGTCGAAGATCACCGCCCCCGCCGGCCGGTCCAGCAGCACGGTCACGATGCAGTCCTCACAGGCTTGGGTGTCACGCATCTCGCACTCGTCGCAGTCGATCAGCATGCGGCGCCTCCTTCGTCCGGTCCCGGGCTCCTGGCCCGTCGATCCATCGCCGCGACGCTACGCGGGGGGTGCGACAGCCAGCCCGGCCCCGACCTGCCCGACCCCGAGCGGCCCTCCCACGCGAGCAGGTGCAGCACCGGAAACCCATGTCCGCGACGGCACCGCCCGATTCAAGTGCTATCCGCGCCGGCGACTGCGCTCGCTTCTCGACCTGAACGACCTCGGCGCTCGATCGGGAGCGTGGTGGCTGGCGCGTGCCGCAAGTGCCGAGACCAGCTGAGTCAGGCGACCGCGTGCAGGAATGCGCCGGAGGCGATGACGTTGGCGCCGAGCGCCTCGCAGTCGTCGCGGACCTCGCGGTCGGAGCTGACCACCGCCACGGGCTGGTCTGGGCCGAGCGACGAGACGATTTCGACGATCCGCTCGTCGGCGGTCTGGTCGGAGGCGGTGAACACCACCCGCACGCCGCGCGTCGCGGATGCGGCCATGACGCGCTCTCGAGCGCCGTCGAACACCACGACGACGCGCACGCCGTAGCGGGCAACTGCGGCGGCCGCCAACTTCGTCAGCCAGGCTCGTTGGTCCGCGAGCGCGGCCGTGCCCATGCCCCGCGGGCTCAGCGTCACGTTGTAGCCGTCGAGCACGACGGTCACACCCGGCACCTTGAGCAGGGCGTGAACAGCGTCCGGCTCGTCGCCCCGCAAGCCGGGGGGCAGGGCGCAGGGGCGCCCTGGCGAGGCCGCGCGGACGGTGCGCGGCACAGCCCCGGCCAGACGCTGGAGACCCAGTTCATCATCACCTGGCTCGGGTGGCCGCAGCCGAGCGTCGGCGGCTGGCTCGCCAGGGTCGCCGTCGGGCTGCTGCGGCGAAGTTGCGTGGACGCCGGCACCTGGCCCCCTCGGCGGGGTCTGCATGGAGTTCGGGGGTGACGCAGCCGTCACCTCCTGCAACCGCTGCGCACTTGCCGCCGCCTGGCGCTCGGCGGTTTCGGCACGGCGGCGCAACCGTGCGGTGCGGTCACGGAACTGGCGACGTTGCTGCTCCAGCTCGCTGTCGAGACGGTCGCGTTCATCGCGCAGGGCCGCCACCTCACCGTGCAGCCGCTGCAGGTCCATGTTGGCACTGCGCAGGCGCTGTTCGGCGCTGTCAGCACGCCGCCGGGCGGCATCGCGATCCTGGCGCGCTGCCGACACCGCGGCACGGCCCGCCGCTCCGCCGGGCGCGAAGGAAACCGCCGGCGTCGGCTGCTCGGCGGCGGCGACACCGCGCGCAGGTCGCTGGGCTGCGGCGGCCGCGAGCGTCACCACGTCGGAGAAGCGCCGCCGGGCAGCGAGCCCGGCAACGGCGTCGGCCGGGGTGTAGAGCGACGACAGGCGGAGCGGGTCGGTGTCGGCGGCCGCCGCCCACAGCTCGGGGTCAAGATGCTCGCCGACCTCCTCGCACAGCCGCTGGTCGACCTCCAGCGCAGCGGCGACGGCCCGGCGTGGGCGCTCACCCGCCAGTCGTTTCGGATTGAAGGCGGCGTAGGGCCGCAAACCTGCCGGCAGCGCCTCACGGCCGAGCCCCTCCGCAGCCCGGCGCACGGCGCGCAACAGCGGCCCCCACAACGGCGCGGGAAGATCCCGGAGGATCTCCGCGCCGCCGGACCCAGCCGCCCCCGCGCCGCCGGACCCAGCCGCCCCCGCGCCGCCGGACCCAGCCGCCCCCGCGCCGCCTGAGCCAGCCGCTTGGGCACCGCCCGAGCCGGAGGTCAAGGCGCAGCCTCCGCGCCGCCCGGAGCGGGCACCACCTCGATGGCGTCGGACCCACCGCACCAGCGACACGTCACCGAGCCGACGGTCACCTCCAGACGTTCCTCGGCGTCCACGGTGCCCCCGCCGGACAGATCCAGGTGCCAGAAGCGCCGGACGCGCTCGATCGACTCCACGTCGAAACGGGTCAGGTTCCCGCAAGCACCGCAACGCCAGCGACGGCCGGGATCCAGCCCAGGCGGCGATTCCATGACGGTCGTCCTCCAACGGGTCTGTGGGGGTGCTTCGCAGGGTAGCGTCGCTGCCGCGGAGGGGTCCGCGAACCAGCCGAAGGCGGCACCCTTGGACACCCGAATCGTGTGGCTTCGGCGCGACCTGCGTCTGACCGACCATCCCGCGCTGGCCGCAGCCCTCAACGGTGGCGGACCCGATCGACGGATCGTGCCGCTGTTCGTGCTCGACCCCGCCCTGCTGCGCAGCCGGCGCATGAGCCCGGCGAGGCTGTCGTACTTGTGTGACGCGCTGGCCGATCTCGACCAGTCGTTGCGCGGCCGCGACGGTCGACTGGTGCTGCGCGAAGGCGACCCGACCACCGTGGTTCCCGCCGTCGCCGCCGAGATCAAGGCCACGCAGGTCCATCTGTCGGGTGACGTGAGCCCGTACGCGCAGCGCCGCGACGCCCAGGTCAGCCGCAAGCTCGCTGCCCAGAACGTGGCGGTCCAGCCGCACAACAGCACCTTCGTGCAGCCACCCGGTCGCGTGTGCTCCGGGTCTGGCGAGATGTACCGGGTCTTCTCGCCGTTCCAGCGGGCGTGGGCGCGCCTGCCGGTCGGAACACCGCTGCCAGCGCCCGAGCGAATCCCTGGGCACGGCTCGCTGCGCTCGGAGCGGCTGCCGACGCTGGGCGCCCTGGGCGTCAATCTCGACGCCGAGGCGATTCGCGGTGGCGAGACGCAGGCGCAGCAGCGCCTCGACGCCTTCCTCGACGAGTGGTCGGGCAGCTATCACGAGGCCCGCAACCATCTCGGCGAGCCGGCCACCAGCCGGCTGTCGGCCGACCTGCACTACGGCTGTGTCAGCCCTCGCGGAGTGCTGGCGAAGCTGGATCGGCGTAAGCCGGGACACAGGGCGTTCGCCACGGAGCTGGCCTGGCGCGACTTCTACGCCCACGTGCTGCACGCCTGGCCGGAGGTGCGCACCAGCGAGTTCAACCCGACCCTGCGGGCGCTGCCGTGGCGGAGGGAAGGCGAGGCGTTCACCGCTTGGAAGCAGGGGCGCACCGGCTATCCCGTCGTCGACGCCGGGATGCGTCAGCTGCTCGCCGAGGGCTGGATGCACAACCGGGCACGGATGATCACCGCGAGCTTTTTGTGCAAGGACCTGCTCATCGACTGGCGCCTGGGCGAGACGCACTTCCTGCGGCACCTGGTCGACGGCGACCTGGCCAGCAACAACGGCGGTTGGCAGTGGGCGGCGGGAACGGGCACCGACGCCCAGCCGTACTTCCGGATCTTCAACCCGGTGCTGCAAGGACAGAAGTTCGACCGCGACGGCGCCTACGTGCGCCGCTACGTCCCCGAGCTACGACCGGTCACCGACAAGTGGCTGCACAGCCCGTGGGAGATGCCGGAAGAAGTCCAACGCGAGGTCGGGGTCCGCATCGGCCGGGACTACCCGGCGCCCATCGTCGATCACGCCGAGGCCCGGCAGCAAGCCCTCGACTGGTTCGACGAACACGGGCGCGGCTGATCTACCCACAGCCCGCCAGTCCCTGTCGTCCTAGACCGGCGCCCTTGCGGGTGCGTGAAGCGTTGCCTGCGCATCTGAAGGCAACGCTTCACGCAGTGGCCGCGACCAACTGGTGAGGCCAGGCTCAGGCCAGCGGGAAGCGCGGAAAGCGCGCCTGCGGCGAGGCCCCGTCGGCGCGGATCTGGGCCACCACGTCCAGCGCGCCCTGTGCCAGCACACCGGCCGCGATCCCCCCGTACACGGGGGGATACGGGGCCATGTAACGCGTGGCCCGCTCGAGCAGCGTCACGGCGCCGCTGTCGTTGCCGCGCTGGGTGTGACAGCAGCCCACCGCCACTTGGGTGACGCCCTTCCAGAAGTCGCGGTCGGCGTCGTCGACCAGGTCGGACTTCCAGATGTACTCCAGGAACTCGTGCGCCTCGAAGAAGCGCTCGGCGTCGAACAGGCGGGCCGCGGCTGCCAGCGCCTCCGGCAGTCCGTCGACCACCTCGGCCGGGTCGACGCGCTCGGGCATCTCGTCGGCGCGGCCGCGCGCCAGCGGTCGGCCGAAGCGATCGCGCGGCCTGGCGTTCTCCGCTCGGCCCTCGGCGTTGCGGTCGCGCTGCGGGTATCGCGACTGCGACACGTCGGTGCCAGGCATGCTGGTTTCGTCTCCTGAGGGTTGTCGTGCCATTCTGCCCCGCTAGCCCGGATACGTCATAGCCTGCAGTCGAACGAACCTGGGTGCGTCGATTCCGATCAGGAGGCAGCATGGGGCAGACGCCGCGAATGACGCTGTCGGGCATCGTGCTCGACGCATCCGACCCCCGCGCGCTGGCGGCCTTCTACGCTCGCCTGTTGGGGTGGACGCTGCGGACCAATGAGCCGGACTGGGTGACGCTGAAACCACCGGACGGTGGGCCGGGCTTGTCGTTCCAGACCGAGGCGGCGTATGTCCGGCCCACGTGGCCCGCTGGTCCCGGTGATCAGCAGATGATGGTGCACCTGGACATCTGGGTCGACGACCTCGACGCTGCCGGCGCCCACGCGGTCGACGCGGGCGCCGTCCTCGCGGAGTATCAGCCCCAGGACGACGTACGGGTGTACCTGGACCCGGACGGGCACCCCTTCTGCCTGTTCCTGTCCACGTAGCCGATGAGCCAGCGCGCCGACGTCGTGGTCGTTGGGGCCGGAGCGGCGGGGCTGGCCGCCGCCTACGCCGCACGCGGTCGCGGTGCCTCCGTGATCCTGATCGAGCGGCAGCGCCTCGGCGGCGAATGCACCTGGAAGGGCTGCGTGCCGTCCAAGACGCTGCTCGAGATCGCGCGCCGGGTCCATGCCGGACGCAGGGTAGGCCTGACCGGTGACCCCGACTTCGGCGCGGTCATGGAACACGTCGACGACGTGGTGCTGACCGTCAGCCAGGACGAGGACCATGCGGCACTGCGCGCCAGGGGCATCACCGTGCTCGACGGCCAGGCCACCTTCACCGGGGACCGTCGCCTGTCGGTTGACGGTACCGCGGTGCACGCCCCCGTCGTGGTCCTGGCCACGGGCACCACGCCGCTGCTGCCGCCGGTGGACGGGTTGGACGCCGTGCCGTTGCTGACCAACGACAGCGTCTTTGACCTGCGCGCGCTTCCGCGACGCCTGGCCGTACTCGGCGGCGGCCCGATCGCCCTGGAGCTGGGCCAGGCGTTCCAGCGCCTCAGCAGCCAGGTGACCATCCTGCAACGAGCGCCCCGGCTAGCCGCCAAGGAGGAGCCCGAGGCCAGCGAGGCCCTGTTGACGGTGCTGCGCCGCGAGGGTGTGCGAGTGGAGCTCGGCACCGACGTTGCGCAGGTTCGGCAAGGGTCCGACGGCGCGGTGTGCCTGCGAGCCGGCGAGATGACCGTCGAGGCCGACGCGCTGCTGGTGGCCACCGGCCGTACGGCGCAGACCGACGGGCTGGAGCCGGACGCCGGCGGCGTGGCGCTGGACGACAAGGGCTACATCACCGTCGACGAGCACCTGGCCACCACCGCCGAGGGGGTCTGGGCCGTCGGCGACGTCATCGGCGGGCCGCAGTTCACGCACGCCGGC
>Ga0136630_1000448_pt1 | contig 15744 bp, 16 predicted proteins | sample AntDrymUQ5682106_2_FD_105496 | JGI IMG/M metagenome (GOLD analysis project Ga0136630, IMG submission 105496) | Polar desert sand microbial communities from Dry Valleys, Antarctica - metaG UQ568 (21.06) | ecosystem: Environmental > Terrestrial > Soil > Desert | place: Antarctica: Dry Valley...
TGTCCATCAAAAACACCGTCGGCCCGAGTATGAAAACGAAGGAAAGCAAGCTCGCCGCGAGGAGCATGTTCAAATTGCTCAAAATCCGGATGCCTTTGTCCACCCCGGTCGCCGCCGAGGCGAGGAAGAGAACCGTTATGACCGCGATTATGACGATCTGTACATAAGCCTCCGAGGGTATGTTGAAGAGGAAGTTGAGACCGCCATTTATCTGGAGCGCGCCGAGCCCGAGCGAGACCGCCACCCCGAACAAAGTCGCGAGGATCGCAAAGATGTCTATGGCCTTCCCGATCGGGCCGTTCACCCGCTCGCCGATGAGCGGATAGAAAACGGAGGAGATGACGCCGCCGCGCCCTTGCCGGAAGCTGAAATACGCGATAGCCATCGCGACCACGCCGTACACCGCCCACGGATGGAGCCCCCAGTGGAAGAATGCGTACCTCATCCCGAGCTCGGCGGCCTCGGGGCTTCCGGCGGGGGCCATCGCGTACGGCGGCGTTTCGACGTGCGAAATAGGCTCGGCCACGCCCCAAAAGACGAGGCCGATACCCATTCCGGCGGCGAAGAGCATCGCGAACCACGAGGGGCGGCTGAACTCCGGCCTCTCGTCGTCCTTGCCGAGACGGATTTTGCCGTACCTCGAAAACGCGAGGTACGCCACGAAAACCAGGAATAAAGTCGTCGAGATCAAATACAGCCACGCGAAGTTCTCAAGTACATAGCCGAGTATCACCGACGTTACGGCGGACAGGTTCTCCGTGAAGAACACGCCCCACAAAACAAAGACGACGGAGATGGCGAGCGATACATAAAACACTACCCCAATGCGTGATGTCTGTTCCCGTTCCAAAAACATCTCCCTTCGCCGTTCGGGCCAATATCCCACCGACAAACCACCTTGCGCCAAGCATTGTCTCAGTTTTCAGGCGGCTTCGCTCTTTGGTTATTGGTTACGGGTTATTGGTTTTTTGTATTTGCCAATAACCAATAACCACAAACCAACAACCGGAGCGACCGAAGGGAGCGACAAGCGAAGCGAGCCTAAGCCACGACGCTTTGTATGGACTCGGAGATCGTCGGGTGTATATGAACCGCGTCCCGGATGACGGTGTACGGCGCGTCGGCGTTCATGAGGGCGATGTATGTGTGGACGAGTTCCGCGCCTTCGTGGGCGAGGACCGCCGCGCCGAGGATGCGGTCGTTCGATTTGTCGGCGACGACTTTTATGAGACCTTTCGTCTCCCCGATCTCCGTCGCTTTCCCGTCGTTTTTCACGTCGAAGGTCATGACTTCGATGTCGTATCCGGCCTCGCGGGCTTCCTTCTCGGTCATCCCGGCCCGACCGAGATCCGGGTCGGTGAACACCGCATACGGCACGACCCGGTCGGTCGTGCGCGAACCGTCCCCCGTTATCTGCGAAGCGAGGACGATATTGTCGTCATACGAAGTGTGCGTGAACATCGGCCCCCCACGCACATCGCCCGCCGCCCATACCCCTTCCACACTCGTCGCGAGCCGCTCATCCACCTCGATGACTCCGCCATCTCCGGTTTCGAGGCCGATGTTTTCGAGGCCGAGGCCGTCGGTATTCGGCTTCCGCCCGGTCGCAACGAGGATGTCCGAGCAATTTATCCCGCGCCCCGTGTCGAGGGTGAGGGATATTCCGCCGCCGCTCTTCTCGACCTTTTCGGCGCGAGCCTCGAAGACGAACTCGATTCCTTCTTCTTCGAGGATGTTCTTCATTGCCTCGGCGACATCGTCGTCCTCATTCCCGAGAACCTGTCCGGAGTTTCCGACGACGACCGTCACGCGGCTCCCCATCCGCAGGTAAAACTGAGCCATTTCCAGCCCGATGTACCCGCCGCCGACGACGGCGAGATGCTCCGGCAACTCCGTATGGTCGAGCCAGTTTTCGGAGCTTATATACTCGACGTTCTCGAGGCCGCCAATCGGAGGAACCGAAGACTTCGCCCCGGTGTTTATGACGACTTGGCGGGCGACGACGCTCCGCTCCCCGACCGAGAGGCGGAATCCGTCGTCGGTTTTCTCCTCGAAGCGGGCGTGGCCTTCGATGAGGACGGGATTCCCGGAGCCTTCGAAGCCTTTATAAAGGCCGCTCCGCTTCGTCTCGACGATGCCTTTCGCCCGTTCGAGGACGCCGGGGAAATCAACGCGGACATCGGGGATTTCGAGGCCGAACTCCGGGGCGCGGCGGGCTTGGTGGGCGACTCTCGCGGAGGCGATGGCCGCTTTCGTCGGGCTGCATCCGTAGTTCACGCACGAGCCGCCGAGGTATTTGCTCTCGGCGAGCGCGACCGACCGGCCATCTCCGGCGAGGGCGTATGCGAGTGGGATGCCCGCCTGTCCGCCGCCGATGATCACGAAATCATAAGTCTGGGAATTCTCCACGAAAACGCTCCTTCACGAATCGAGAGCGGCGCATGGAAAGCCGCCCGTCGAAATAAACTCATCTTCCGAAGCGTGTCTATACCCGAGAAGCGATGAACTTACGCAGAGGCGGCGATGAAATGTCCGCGAGTCCGGTCGAGAACCGAATTCCATCGTAAAGACGGCCCGGCCTCTTCGTATCCCGGCGAACGGCGTGTCCGCGCCGAGCCGCGTGTCGCTGCGCGAGGAGCGAGAGCCGAAAAACCCGCCCCGACGACACCCCGGTCGAGCGCGGCGAAAGTCCGTCGGGCAAAAAGCAGGAAATCAGCCGCCAGCAAAAATAAAAAGCTGACGGCTGAAAAGCGCGGTTTCCCGAAGGCGGTTTCCCGAAGGCGGTTTCCCGAAGGCGGTTTCCCGAAGGCGGTTTGTGGCTGTGCGGCCAGCTTCGCCGTGGTCGGCTACCGGACTATGGTTTCGTCGCCTCGGAGGACTTCGACGGCCTCCGGGTCGGTGTGGAAGATCCGGACTTGGACGGTCGAGGCGGCGAGGAGGACACCGAGGATGCCGCTTTGGAGATCCTGTGGCCGCGCCGGTTCGACCCACCCGACATCGGCGTTCGAAAGGTCGGCGTCGGTCGTGACGAAACGCTGGAGAAGGAGGCTGAAAGGAACCCGCAAAGTTAGCGCGAGAACCACCCCGAGAACCACGAGGAGATAAAGAGCCGTCCCGCCGAGATATATCCCGATGCCCACGGCGGCGATAAAAAAGACCGCCGCGAGGAGGTTCGCGGCCACGATGGTCGTCCCGCAATTCCTGTGGATGGCGAGCTTTTTCTCGCGTCCGTTGAGCCTTCGGAGGGCTTCCCTCGACGCTTTCTCGACCTCTTCGAGGGAGCGGACACCTTGAACGAAGAAGCCGTCGTCGGTGGAGTATCCGTTGAATTTCCGGCCCGGCTCCTTCTCCATCATCACCGCGATCGTCGCGTGTTCGAGGGCGTGGTTCCGCCTGAGAATCTTGTTTCCGAACATGGTTTTGAGTTGCCCCGGATACACGAACAAACTCCCCACCGCCCGGAGCGAAAAGATTATCGGAAGCAAGAATATGAAGAAAACAACGAAAACCGCCGCCAAGAATATGAATAAAATCGCCACGCCACTCACCTTCGCATTCGACTCTTTTTATCTATTTTACCCATACGCAGTATACGCGACGCGAGCCTTCCGGGACGATAAACTTCTCACCCGCGCCACTCGAAGTCGAGGATCTTTTCTCCGGGTTCGTCGAGTTCTTCGAGGAGCGAGAGCGCCGCGAAGGCGACCTCCCGACGACCATCCGCATCCCCCGCCGCACCCATCGGGAAGTTGTATGGGAACGGAACGCGGGCGACGCGGGGAGCCGACATCCCATGCTCCATCGAGAGCGTCGTCGTCGGTATTCCGACCTTCTCGATCTCTTCGCTCACCAGCCCGACCGACCGGTGGCAAAGCGGTCACGAAGGCGTGAGAAGGACGGCATCCACCCCATCGCCGAGAAGCTCACCCGCGACTTCGGGGGCGGACTCCTCGATGAGAGGCCCGGTGTCGTGTATGGCTCCCATGAACGAGAAATGGCGGTGGTTCACCGAGCCGACGACCCCTTCTTCGGCGAGCTTTCGTATCGTCCGAAGGGGGAAAACACAGTCGAGGTCAGAGCGGTCGTCGGCGAAATAAGCGTGCGTCCATGTGAGTTCTTCGGCGCAATTTGGGATCTCCCGATATGAAAAGTCCCCGAGAAAGTCGTCAATGTCGAAGCGGTCGTCGTCAGGCAAATGGACGCCACCCGTCGTGACGAGCGCGACCTTCGCCGAAGCGAGGGGTTTCGTGAAAGGTGCGAAGGGGATCACGAAGAGTCCGGCGCGGGCCGAGCCGGGAGCCACTCCACCCGGAGACGAGCGGATCCCCGGCGAAGAACCCGAAACCCGAAACCTGAAGCGAAGCGGCTTCTCGACCCCCGCACAACCGAAAATGCGGCGCCATCGCCCGAATTCGGCACCCCGACAAAAAGCTGAAAAGCTGAAAAGCGAAGCGGGGCATCAAACATTGAAACGGACGATCACCGTATCGCCGTCTTTGACGATATAGTCGCGGCCTTCGAGACGGATGCCCGCGGCTTCCTTCGCTTTGTTCCACGAACCCGCCGAAACGACGGAGTCCCAGTTTCCGACTTCGGCGGCGATGAAGCCGCGCTCCATGTCGGTGTGGATGCTTCCGGCGGCCTTCCTCGCCGTCGAGCCTTCCTCGACCGTCCACGCCCGGCTCTCTTTCTCCCCGGTGGTGAAGAACGTGATGAGTCCGAGGAGACGGTACGCCGAGCGGATGAACTCGTCGAATCCGGTCTTCTCGACCCCGAGCATTTCGAGGTATTCGCGCGCTTCGTCGGGCGGTAGATCCACGACCTCCGCCTCGAGCTTCGCCGAAAGTCTCACGCTCTCCGCGCCTTCTTTCTCGGCGAACTGTTTGACTTTCGAGCTGTGTTCGTTGCCTTCGGCGACATATTCCTCATCCACGTTCGAGACGTACAACGTCGGCTTCGCGGTGATGAGGGTTCCCATCGCCTCCCCGATGTTTTCGGTGGCGGGGAACGTTCTCGCGGGGGAGCCTTCGTAAAGGTGTTCGCGGAGTTTTTCGAGTTCGTCGGCTTCGGCTTTGAGTTTCGAGTCGCCGCTTTTGGCGGCTTTCGAGGTACGTTCGAGGCGGCGTTCGATGGTGGCGAGGTCGGCGAAGAGGAGTTCGGTGTTTATGGTTTCGATGTCGCCGATGGGATCGACGCCTCCGTGGACGTGCGCCACGTTCTCGTCCTCGAAGCACCGCATGACGTGCGCCACGGCGTCGCACTCGCGGATGTTCCCGAGGAATTTGTTGCCGAGGCCCTCGCCCGCGCTCGCGCCCTTCACGAGGCCCGCGATGTCCACGAAATCAACCGTCGCGTGGACGACGCTTTTGCTTTTCGAGATGTCCGCGAGGGCGTCGAGGCGAGAGTCCGGCACCACCGAAACCCCGAGGTTCGGGTCAATGGTGGTGAACGGATAATTCTGAGCCTCCGCGCCCGCCTTCGTCAAACTATTGAATACCGTTGATTTGCCGACGTTCGGCAATCCCACAATTCCGACTTTCATAAAGGAGAGTGTATCAAGTTGTTGCAAGCCCGGTACTAAATTCGTGAGTCGCTTCGCTCCGGTTCTTGGTTTTCCCCGATAATCGGAACGAGCGAGGGGAGCCTCGCATGGATCCCATATAAAATTCGAGCGTTCGAAAAGGAGGATAAACCATGAAAATAATCGGCGCGGATCACACGAATTGGCGGGTGCGGGACTATAAAGCCTCACTCGCTTTTTATCGGGACGTCTTCGGCTTCGAGCCGTTCGGGGTCGAGGAATACGAGAGTGGGGAGCGTCCGCTCGTCTCGCTCCGCGTGACGGACGACTTCGTTCTCCACCTCGTTCCGGACGCGGATTTCGAGGGGAGCGAAGTCGGGGGATACGACCATCTCGCACTCACCGTCGAAGGTGGGAGCGTGGATGCGATGGTGAAGTATCTCGAAAAGAAAGGTGTGGAGATCGAGAGGAAGTTCGAGAGCATCGTGGGTGCGAGGGGGCGTGGTCCGGCGGTATACGTGCGCGACCCGGACGGGTATCGGATCGAGGTGAAAGCCTATCCGGAGGCGTGATCGGAGCGGTACTTCCGCGCCGCCAAAGCCCCGGCGAGGGCCGCCATCCCGATGAGAACCGCCGCCTGCACGAACCCCGAAAACACGAGGCTCGCGAGATAAAGATTCCACGCCTCCTCGGCGGTCAGTTCGATGTCAACGAACTCAATCTCCGCGAGCGTGGCGGCCATTTGCTCGCCGCCGATTTGCTGCGCGGCGATGAGCGCGCCCGAAGCCGCCCCGAGAATATAAATCGGCGCGGTGAAAGCCCCACCGACGAGGCCGGATATCGCCCCGTGCCGCTTCCCCTCCTCGGCGTCGGCGGCGCGTCGCCCACACGAAATGCCGACGAAAACGGCGGCGACAATCCCCGCCAAAGACCCGAAGAGCGAAACGAGGAACCCGACGGCCCCCCCGATGCCGCCCCACACCATCCCGACCCGGACGGCTCCTTTTTTGTCGTCTTCTTTATTTTCCACGACGGACATTTTAGCGCGGCGAATCGAATGATGCGGCCTCCCATCCACACGCGCCACGGACGTACGTGGAGGCGGTCACCCGGATACGGCGGTTTGCTGATTTCGGAGAAAGGGCATCGTCGTGGCTCGGAGCGACGCGGTTTTCGAGTCGAAGCGAGTGGAAGATTTCGGACGATTCATCTCGGACGACTCCGAAGACTCGCTTCACGCCAACGAACTGCCGATCATTCGTAAAGCTCGCGCCAACCCCATATCTCCATAGCGTGGAAACCGGGCCGACTCACCGCTTCCTTCCGCCCGGCGCCTCGGATTTCGCCAAAAATTTCCATCGTCCCGGAGGAGGCTATGGAGCCTTCGACGGTCGCGCCCTCCTCCACGACGACGGACGACGACTCCGCCCCCTCCCCTCCCGCCGCCACGACCGCGCCCCGGAACACCGCGCCGCTCTCCACGGTCGCGCTCCCGTTCTCGACGACGAGGACGCCCCGGCATTCCGACGCCGCTTCGCACACCGCCGATGAGAGTTCCACGCTTCCGGAAAGCTCCCCGAACTCGACGTATACGACGGTGCTTTCCGTCGAGTCGTCCGGCCACGGGAGAGAGCCGCCGGAGTCCCGGTAATTTCCTTGCGCGGTCGCCTCCTCCTTCAAAAATTCGAGCGCCGAGCGGCTCCGCCAATTATCCGGATCGAAGGGGAAAGAAAGTTCGCCTTCGGGAGATTCGCCCACGAATGGCGGCGCCGAGGTCTCGTCGAAATCGCGCGTCCCGACTTCGGACGTGTCCCCGGAGATGGCTCCGACCGCTCCGACTCCGGCTTCTTCCACGAGACGCGCCGTTTCCCCGTCCGACCGCCAGTCTCCGTAAATTTCGTCGGCTCCGCGGAGAGAGTCGGCGGCTTCGATCTCGACGTCTCCCCCGCTGAAAACACTCACGCCGTCCACGACCGCCGTATCTCCGATCCGGACATCTCCGACGGCATAGTTTGCGAGCGGCGCGTTCGCGTCGGAGGCGGCGTATACCGCCTCGATCCTCCGCTTCGCCTCCCCGGAAGTCCCGGTCGAGACGACCTCGAAATACTCCGAGTCCGGGTCGCCGCCGGAGGGGAATCCGCATCCCGAGCCGAGCCACCGGATCGAAGCGACGAAACCGCCGCCCTCGAAGCTCCTCTCCGCGCCTTCGCCCACCGCCCACTCGGAGGAGATCGGCGCGTCCGCGTCGAGGGGCGAATCGCATGCGCCGCTCGCGTCGTCCGCATCGTAGCTCGCGGAGGAAGCGTCTCCGAGAAGCTCCCGTTTGGCGGATTCGGCTCCGGCGTCGGCGGCGTAAAAGGCGCTTTGTCCTTGATTCGCCCGAACCACGGACGCGAGGTCGTTTCGGACGAAAACGAGAAGCCCCGCGCCCATGATCCCGACGACAACGACGACCATCACCGCCAGCCCGAGGGCGATGCCGGACTCGTCGCGAAAACCGCCTCGCATCAATCCGCCCGGTTCCGGAGGGCGACGTCGGTCGTCAAAGTTTGGGCGCGTCCCTCCACGTCAATCGCGAGTTCGATGCGAACCACCGACACGTCCTTCTCCTCGGCAGCGAGGTTTCCGTTTTCGTCGAGGTATGTGAAGACGAGGCCGCCGGGGGACGCGGACATGGCGAGGGGGTTTCCCAGCCGATAAAGAGTCGGAGGGGATTCGTCCACGAGACGGTACTCGATCCTCTCCCCGGAACTCGCGGCTCCGATGGCACCGTTTCCATTGAGATCATTGCCGAAAGAGATGCTCCCGGAAGGATTCGGCCCGAAGGCCGGAAAGAGAACCGCGCCGCCATCCGTCCGGCTATACGGGTATGCGGCCCGAAGCTCTCGCTCCATCCGCTCCATGCCGACGCGGGCGCTCTCGACGGCCTCGGCCTTGTCGTTGCCGAACCGGAAGATCCGAACCCCCGCGTCGAAGATCGCGTAAAGAGCGAACATCACCGTGACCATCACGAGCATCGCGACGAGCGCCTCGATGAGCGTGAATCCATCCTCTCTCCGAAATATCTTCACGAGTTTCATGGACGACCCGCCGCCACGAGGCCGGATGTCTCGAACGATTTCCCGTCCCATTCCACCTCGACCGCGACGAGCATCCGCGTCTTCGAATCGGTGGTCGGGGCGAGGTTCCCATCCACGAACTCCGCCTCGACTTCGCACGAAAATTTGCCCGACGCGCAATTTGAAAGCGTCCCGGACTCATATTCCTCGACGGCCCGCTCGAAATCGAGGGCGCGTATCTCTTCGAGGGTTCGGTGCGCGAGGGCGCGGGCTTTGTCATAGTCGCCGCCGGACTGGGAGGCGGTCAAAGCGGAGTCGAACATCGAAGCCATCGGGAGGATGGCGACGGCGAGTATGAGTATCGCCACGACGGCCTCGATGAGAGAATATCCACACTCGGAGTGTCCGCTTTCGGGGTGTCCGCTTTCGGGGTGTCCGCTTTCGGGGTGTCCGCTTTCGGGGTGTCCATCTTCTTTATGGGATGTTTCGTTCAATTCGGACTCTCGAAGTCGGGGCGCGGAAGCTGATTTTGTGCGAGGGGGTTCCGTCGGCGGAGCCGATGATGAGGCTCGCGCTCACGCCGGGGCGGAGCGTCCGCGCCGTACCGTCGGAGTTGAATTCGAGCGTGCTCGTGCGCCCGCATTCGCTCGGGGGGACGGCGGCTCCGAGACCTCCGGCGGCGCAGTCAAGCTCGAAGTTTATTCGCTTTATTTTCGTTCCCTCCGGGAAATCACGGGGCGCGAACTCGACGGCTTTCGGATCCGCGCTCCCCGACTTTCCGGTGTATGTGGATTCGAGCTTCACCATGCAATAATCCACGCCCGCGGCGTCGCCGCACCCCGAAATCGGCGACCCGTCCGGCATGAAGACAACCCGCCAGTCCGTCAATTGATTCGACGCGCTCGTGTGGGCGAGCCGGAGGTCGGAGGCGAACTGAGTCGCCGCCGCATCCACCCGCCTTTGCTCGAGTACCCCGAAAAGAATGACCACCGCGACAGCGAAGAGAACCCCGAGTATCGCAATGGACGCGATCAATTCGGCGAGGGTGAAGCCCCGCTCGTCAAATAAATTCCGCTCCTCGAACTCTCGCTCTCGCATGGGGACGGAATTATTGGCATGTTAATTACATATGTGCCATAGCCAAATTTACGTATTTTTGGTCGCTCCGCCTTCGTCTCCGCTCCGGTTGTTGGTTTGTGGTTGTTGGCAAAAACTAAAAGCCAATAACGGCGGCGAAGCGACCCGGCTTTTACCGTTTCCGCTCGATGAATTCGATGCGGTATCCGTCGGGGTCTTTGACGAAGAAGATGCGGGTTCCGCTCCCCATCGCGTGTGGTTTGCTCTCGAAATCCACGCCTCCGGCTTGTTCGAGTTTGTTTGCGAGGGCATCGAGGTCTTCGACGGCGAACGCGACGTGGGAGTATCCCTCGCCGAGCGGGTATGGCTCGGTTTGATCGTGATTCAGCGTGAGTTCGAGGCGCGGCTCGGGGTCGCCGGGGACGGCGAAGAAAGCGTTCGTCGCGTCGTCTCCGATCGGAACTTGCCGAGTGAGTTCGAGGCCGAGTTTGTTCGTATAAAAATCAATGCTCCGGTCGAGGTCGAGAACCCGATAACATGTGTGGACGTACTCCAAAACGCACTCCTTTTAAATCTGGCTGATTTCCCTCCCTCCATTGTAGCCAATCCGCGGGCGGACTTTCGCTGACGACGCGCGCCCGATTGCTATATCCTCTTTTCGTGGACGAAGCGAGAAAAGAGCCGGAGCTTCCGGAGTCGGAGATCGCGGCGGCGGATCTTCCGGAGAGTCCCGCCCGGCGGGTGGCGACCATTGCGCGGGTCGGGGCGGAGTATGGGTTCGGGTTCGTGTTTCGGCGGCGGTTCACACCGGGGCGGAGGACGGACTTCGGGCGGGTCGGGGTTCGGCTGAGGAGGTCTTTCGAGGATCTCGGCCCGAACTACGTCGAACTCGGACGATACCTCTCGACGAGGCGGGACGCCATCCCACCCGGCGTCGCGGACGAACTCGGGAGGTCGTCGGCTCGGATGCGTGCCGTGCCGTTCGAGGAGGCGCGCGCCCTTCTCGAAAGCGACCTCGGCAACGACCTCCACCGGATGTTTTTGGATTTCGACGAGTCGCCGCACCGGGTCGGGCCGCTCACGCAGTCGCACCGGGCGACGCTTCCGGGCGGGAGGCCGGCCCTCGTCGTGTTCCGGAGGCCGGGCATTCGACGCGACCTCCTCGCAATGCGCCCGGTCGCCGACCTCGCCCGGAGGCGGCTCGGCGAAAGGCTCCCGGTGAACCCGTCGCAAATCGTCTCGGACTTCGCCGCGCAAACCACGCACCGGAGAGACATGCACTTCGCCGCGCAGACGGCGCGGAAACTCGAAGGGGTCGAGGGTTTCGGGCTTCGGGTTCCGAAGGTGTACCGGAGCCACTCGGCGGGGCGGTGCATCACGTTCGAGGCGGCGGGCGGGGAGCCGAGCCATGAGCAGCTTCGCGTCGTCTCGGACGAGCTTATAAAACTCGCGCTCCTCGAAGGCGTTTTCTTCGCCGACATCCGACCGGAGCGGTATGCGGTGGACGGGAGGACGGGGGAAATATGGATCGCCGACCCGACGGAGTCGTTCTCCATCGAGCCGGAGCGGATGCGCGGCCTCGCGGAGGTTTTCGCCGCGGCGAGGCGCGAGGATGTGGACGGGGTCGTTCAAATGCTTTCGCTCGCGGGCGGAGGCACGCCCGGCCCCGGAAGCACGCCGACGAACGCCGCCGCGCTGAAAAGGGAGCTTCGGGAGGCGATGGGGACGCTCGGTGGGCCGCTGTGGAGGGAGCATCCGCTCTCGGAGATCCGGGCGAGAACCCTCGAAGCGTTCCGGCGCGGAGGCGCGTCCATACAACCCGAACTCGCCCGGATGCTCGAGTCCCTCGTCGAAGCCGAAAAACTCCGCGACGACAAAGACGGCGGCCGCGGCGACAAACCTTCCACGATCGCCGCCGCCGAGGGAGTCGAATCGCTCGTCGCCCGGTACCGCGACCCGTTGTATGTCGCGGCCCGGACGGCGAGGAAGCTCGGGAACCCCGACGCGTACGCCGACTATCCCCGGCAAATACACGCCCTCCTCGGGGAACTCAAAGACGGCGAGGTCGAGGTCCGGTTCCGGCACGGCGGCCTCGACGAGCTTATTTCCAAAGTGGACATTCTTGCGAATCGGCTTGTCTTCGCGTTCCTCATTGCCGCGCTCATCATCGGGTCTTCGATGCTCGGCATTTTCGTGGAGGGCGGAATACAAATTCTTGGGGTGAGTATTTTCGGGTTCGTCGGCTTTGTGGCGGCGGCGGTTATGGGGATCATGCTTCTCGTGGGGATCATCCGGTCGGGGAGATTGTGAGGACGGCTCTCCTTCGTCGAGCCGCGCACAATTCGCTTGTCAGCTTTTTCGGCGGGTCTATTTTCCGGTTTCGTTTCCCGTGCGCCTTCGCCCGTAAAGCCCGGAAGGACGGATCCGCCGCGCATTCGCTTTCGGCTTGTCGGCTTTTTGCGGCGCGTCCGCGTTTTGATTTCGTTTCCGTGCCTTCGTCGGAAGTTCCGAAACTTTGAATCCACCGCGCGCGCTTCGCGTGTCGTATGGGATCCGGGTGATGACTTCGCGTCTTTGTTTGTGTGGGGACGGGGAGATGTTTCGCGTCGCTTCGCGCTGCGCCCGCTTCGGGGGCGTGCTTGTTTTCCGGCGAAGCTCCTTCCCAAATGGCGAAAGCTTCGGAAAAATGGATCCGCCACGAAATCGCGCGGCGGATCCGAATGCTTCGGTCAGCCGCTAACGAACCGCCTTTATCCCTTCTTCGATTTCGATATTTAGCGGGTTGTTCACGCGGTTCGTGATGTTCGGGAGGGCGGCGGCCATGTGTATTTCCACGAGATCCGACTCGGACGGGAAATGGCTTTTCAATTTCTGGAAAGTCTCGTCGCTGACGGTGGCGGTTTGGGCGAGTTCCCTCGCGTATGCGATGACGGCTTTTTCGCGGTCGTCGTAGAGGTTCGAGCTATCGCTGTCGGCGACGGCTCCGGCTTTCTCCTCGGTGCCTCCGGTGGCCTGAACCAGGCCAGCTCCGTGACTCTGTCAGTAATTGCACTCGTTCGCCTCGGAACCCGCAGTGAAGGCGAGCATTTTGAGTTGCGGCTCGACATCGCCCGCGCCGAGGATCGAAGCGAGAAGCCGATGCCACGCATCCACTATCTCCGGACGGTGCGCGAGGGCGCGGTACGTGTTGAAAAGTATGCCGAAGTCGCCGTGCGCCGTCTCATACACCTCCTTCACCTCCGGGGGCGCCGCCTCGTCGGTCACGAAGGATATCCTTGCCATCCCTTTCTCCTTTCGTCGAATTCCCTCTCCCGCATTCGGAAGACCGGATGATTTTAACGGAACGAGCGGCCCGGCTCAAAGAAGCTCGCCGTTTAGCCGAGATTCCGCCGGGGTAGGGAAACGTCGTCGGAGAGAACACCATTGGAAGGGGAGACATGGAAGATCAAGCACGCAGTGAGATTCTTAAAACCATCCCGTACGGTTTCTATATTACGGGCGTCATCGGCGGCGACGGCGAGGCGAACGGCTTCACGACTTGCTGGGTTTCGCAAGTTTCCTTCGAGCCGCAGCAAATCATCGTCGCCGCCCGCAAAGACCATCACTCCCACGACCTCATCGAGGATTCGGGGGTCTTCTCCGTAAACTTCCTCGACTCCGAGCAAGAAGACCTCGCCCGCCGCTTCACCGAACCCGTCCAGCACGAAGGGGAGACCGTCGGGGGCGCGGAGTTCGTCGCCGGGGAGACGGGAGCCCCGATCTTCGATGAAGCCTTCGCCCACCTCGAATGCCGCGTCGCCGGAAAAATGGAGGCCGGAGACCACACCGTATACCTCGGCGAAGTCGTCGCCTCGAATCTGAAACGCCCCGCCGACATCCTCACCGACCTCGACACCCCGATGGAATACGGCGGGTAAAGCGACTTCGCGCCTTCGGCTCGCCGCGCACGCGCTTCGCGGTCGGCATTTCAGCCTGCCGACTTTTGATTTCCGTGTCGGACTTCGTGGATGCGAACCCGCCTCGCGGAGACGACTTTCCGGATCGCCGCCACCGGAAACGCCCCGTCGAGCCGCCTCCGCGCCGGACGGTGTGGGATCTCGGGTCGCGTGGCGGACACCGGTTCCTTCGACCGGATTCGATGCGCGCTCGCTTCGCTCGGCGGTTTTCGTTCCGGCTTCGGCTTCGCTGTGAGAGAATGATTTTTCGGGAAAGGTGCCCGATCTTCTTTTCGGGAGTCGGTTTTGGAAGATTCGAAGAGCGGCGACGGAGGCTCCCTCGCCCGCCGAAAGGCGGCGCGGGGACGGGAGACCGTGCTTGGCGTTCTCGTGTCCGAGGGCGTGGTTTCGCCGGAGCAAATCGGGGCCGCCCTCTCCGAAAGCCGCGTCCGGCGCGAGGGCATCGAGAGGACGCTCGTCTCGATGGGCTTCGCCACCGAAGAGGATCTTTCGAGGGCGCGGGCGAAACGCCTCGGGCTTCCATTCGAGGAAATTGACCCGAAATCGGTCGCCCCGGAAGCCCTCGCACTTATCCCCGAAAAAGCGATGCGCCGCTTCGTGGCGGTTCCGCTCCGGCTCGACGGAGAGGGGGTCGTCGTGGGGATGGAGAATCCGGCGGACATATACGCCGTCGAGGATTTGCGGATGATATCCGGCCATCCCATCTCCCCGGTGATGGCGACGACGGACGCGATAATTTCCGCGCTCGACGCGCTTTTCGACCGCGAGGACCGGGTGCGGAGCGAGGTTCTCCGCGAGACGGAAGGTTCGGAGCCGGAGGAATCGAGCGAGCCGGACACGCTCGTCGAGTCGAGTCCGGACGACGCTCCGGTGGTGAGGCTTTTCGACTCGCTTTTGCGGCGGGCGGTCTCACAGGGGGCGTCGGACATCCACATCGAACCGCACTCCGGAAGGCTCGCCGTCCGGTACCGCATAGACGGTGTTCTCCGAGAGGCGATGAGCGTCCCGGCGAGGCTCGCGAACGGACTCGTAACGCGGGTCAAAGTCATGGCCGACCTCGACGTCGCCGAGAGGCGCCTCCCACAGGATGGCCGCTTCTCGTTCGAGTCCGAGACGGGGAAAATAGACCTCCGCGCAGCCTCGCTCCCGACCGTCCACGGCGAGGGAGTCGTGCTTCGGCTCCTCGACGCGGCCTCCCTCGAAGTGGATTTCACGAGGCTCGGATTCCCCGCCGATCTCCTCGATACGTATGAGCGGATCTTCCGCCGTCCGTATGGGACGATCCTCGCGACCGGGCCGACGGGGAGCGGGAAATCCACGACATTGTATGCGACGCTCGCCGCGCTCAATTCGCCGGAGAAGAAGATCGTCACCATCGAAGACCCGGTCGAATACCGCCTCTCCGGCCCGGCTCAAATACAAATAAACCCACGCGCCGGACTCACGTTCGCCTCGGGGCTTCGGAGCATCCTCCGCGCCGACCCGGACATCGTCATGATCGGCGAAGTACGCGACTCCGAAACCGCCCGCACCGCCGTGGAAGCCGCTCTGACCGGGCATCTCGTCCTAACAACGTTTTCTCAAGACTAACTCTACTTTCGGGACGCATATCACCCGGTGAAAAATTGCCTTCTATGACTGGCACACAGTCACGGCCCACTTTCACTTTAACCCCGTAACGCTCGTATAGTCCTCGCCTCTCCTCCGGCGGAGTTGTCCTCCATACGCCGTTGCCCCTAAACCCTCTATTTGAGAACAGGTCGGATCTATCAAGGGATTTAAGGAGGGTCTCTTTGGCCCGGCGAAATTCTGAAAGCTCCTCTTCGTGGTTGCCGGACTTTTGCAGAAGCCGTTCTATATGCCTTCGCTCTTCTTCCAACTCCGTCCGACGTGCCTTCAGATCGGATAGAGAGATAGCATCTGCATCATACAGCGGTAAGCAAAAACCTTGACCCGCATGAGATCATGCAAGCATGAAAGCCTACTCTGAAGATCTGCGCAAGAAGACAGTCGATGCTCTCCGACGAGGCACGCCGAAAGCCGAGGCCGCACGCCTGTTCGGGGTGAGCCTCTCCTCGGTGGAACGCTTCGCCGGGATGGGCCGCGAGGGGGGCTCGCTGGCTCCGAGGAA
>Ga0136630_1000450_pt1 | contig 15727 bp, 18 predicted proteins | sample AntDrymUQ5682106_2_FD_105496 | JGI IMG/M metagenome (GOLD analysis project Ga0136630, IMG submission 105496) | Polar desert sand microbial communities from Dry Valleys, Antarctica - metaG UQ568 (21.06) | ecosystem: Environmental > Terrestrial > Soil > Desert | place: Antarctica: Dry Valley...
ACGGCCCGGGGGGCACTCCGGTTGAGATGCGGACCATATCCGTCCGGTCGTCACGCCGCGACCCATGCCTGCCTGCCGAGACCAGACCTTTACTTTCAGGCGGTGACGCTGCGGCGGCCCTCGAAGGCGCGCCCGAGGGTGACCTCGTCGGCGTATTCGAGGTCTCCACCTACCGGCAGCCCACTGGCCAGCCGGGTCACGATCATCTCCATCGGTGCCACCAGCCGCGCCAGGTAGGTGGCGGTTGCCTCGCCCTCGAGGTTGGGATCGGTGGCCAGGATCAGTTCGCTGATCTTGCCGTCGGCCAGCCGGGTCATGAGTTCGCGGATCCGCAGATCCTCGGGGCCGATCCCGTCGATCGGGCTGATCGCCCCGCCGAGGATGTGATAGCGACCGCGGAACTCGCGGGTGCGCTCGATGGCGACGACATCCTTGGGCTCCTCGACGACACAGATCACGTCCAGGGCTCGACGCGGATCCCGGCAGATCTTGCACTGCTCAGCCTCGGCGACATTGCCGCAGATGGTGCAGAACCGGATTTCGTCACGTACCCGGTTCAGGGCAGCCGCCAGCCGGGTGATGTCGGTGGCCTCCGAGGCGAGGATGAAGAACGCGATCCGCTGAGCACTCTTGGGCCCGACACCGGGCAACCGGCCCAGTTCGTCGATCAGATCCTGGACCGCACCTTCGTACATGGGCGTTACATCCCCGGAAGACCCAGCCCGCCGAGCCCACCGGCGAGAGGTCCCATGGTCTGGCTGGCCAGTTCCGCGACCTGCCGGCTTGCGTCGCGTACTGCAGCAACGACCAGATCCTGCAGGCTCTCGACGTCCGCGGGATCGACCGCCTTGGGGTCGATCGTCACGGCCGTGAGCTCGCCGGACCCGGTCATCGTGATCCGGACCAGCCCACCGCCGGCCGAACCGATGACCTCGGCCTCGGCCAACTCTTCCTGAGCGGCCATCAGCTGGGCCTGCATCTGGGCGGCCTGCTGCATCAGCGCCTGCATGTCCGGAACGCCACCAGGTTGCATGACCCCGAGGCTACTGCGCGGACGCACAGCCGGGTTAGCCCTGCTTAATCAGGTGTGCGACAAGGTTGATCTTCGTGCTGCAAGGATCTTCGGTTCGAGCGGTCCGGGTTCGGGTGTGTTTGATCGCCCGGTTTCGGTTCCGGGTTGCCCGTGGCTGTCGAAGTGGCGGGATGTTGGTTCGGGTCGGCGGTGTGGCAGTCCCTGCACTGGCTTGAAGGCGGTGGCGAGGTTCTCGACCCAGTGAACCACGACCCCATCGAGCACTATCGTCGAGTCCAAAACACCTTGGTCACCCGACCGACCCATCTTCACGCCGCCGGACATGGCGAAACAATCACTTTCTATTCTTCGAGCCAAGGTCCGCCTTGTAAGTCGCTGCTTCAGAGTGAGCCGATTCAACTCCGCTGGGCGTTTTGAGCTTCGTCCGTATCGAACTGGCCTCTGACGAGTCGGTAAACGACTTCGCGAATGCGAGTGAACTCAGGGAGCCCTTTTGTTCGCAATTGATCACGCGGACGCGGCAGGTTCACATCTACCACTTGACGGACGGAAGTCGGCGACGCACTCAGCACGACAACCCGATCTCCCAAGTATACAGCCTCGTCAATGTCATGCGTCACAAACAGCACCGTGATTGCCAGATTCTGACACATATCCTTGATGAGATCCTCGAGTCCGATGCGCGTTTGCGCATCCACTGAGGCGAACGGTTCATCCATCAACATGATGGCCGGTCGATAGGCGACGGCGCGGGCGATCGCCACACGCTGCTGCATACCCCCCGACAGTTGGTACGGGCGGCGAGACGACACGTCGACAAGCCCGACCGACGTCAGAGCCTCGCTTACCCTGGATCTAATCGCTTCGCGGGACAGCCGACGCGCCTTCAATGGTAGTGCAACATTGTCGCCTACTGTCATCCAAGGATACAGTGACCCGCGGTAATCTTGAAAAACGACGCCCACTGACTCAGCTGGCTCGGTAACGACTTTCCCGTTCAGACGAGCGACGCCGCCGCTTGGCGCCAGCAAACCAGAGATGCATCGTAGGAGTGTGGTTTTCCCGCACCCAGATGGCCCCACAACGCATAGGAACTCCCCCTTGAGTACCTCAAATGAAACATCCTCAAGGGCTGTCACGGCGCCATCTCTCACGTCATATATCTTCGACAGATTTTCAACTGACAGTAGAGCGCTCATACAACGTCTCCAAGTCTGCTTGGCTGGCCATTATGCTACTTCCTTGCTTTCGAAGTGCCATCTCAAAACTAGGCGCTCGAGAGCGGAATAGGCTAGATTGAGCACATAACCGAGCAGGCCCAGCAAGATAATCGCTGACCACATGGCGGCGCTATCGAATTGGCGCTGAGCCCGAATAGTGAACGCACCGACTCCGTTGGTACTCGCCACCATCTCGCTAATCAGCGTTACAGCGATCGCTAGAGAGAGGCTGGTTCTCATCCCAGAAGAGATTCTCGGTGCAGCGCCGGGTAGAGTGATGTGCCAGAATGCCCGAATTCTACCTATTCGATACGCGCAGGAAGTTGCCACCATCTCTGGATCTCGATCATCCACCGCGTCCATTGCATTGAGAAGAACCGGCCACACGCAAACAAATGCAACCACAGAGATCTTCATAGTGTCTCCCAATCCCAGAGCCACAATAGCCATCGGAATCAAGGCCGCCGCAGGGATGGAGCGAAGAAAAGTGACTAGCGGATCCAATATATGACGTAGGCTGGCGGATAGTCCGAGCAAAAGACCTACCGTACTCCCGAGCAAGGACGCCAGCAGGAAGCCACCAAGCATCCTCTTGAGGCTGGGTAACAGATCAGACAGCAGACGTTCTCCAAGCCAGTACTGCCTGAAGTCTGAGAGGATCTCAGAAAGCGGGGGGAAGAAGGGGGAGCCGCTATTCTGAGAGGCGAACCACCACCAGGTCACTAGCACAGCTGGAGCGGCCAACTCAAGCGATCGAATTACCAGCTTAGGTCTGTCAAGCAGATTAGACAGCTTCACCTCCCCGCTGGCCTCCAATGGTACATACGTCCAGTAATCGCGCTGAGCGCTCGGTTCATCCCAACTCCTATCAGGCCAGTAACGACGACGAGGGCGCACATAGTGTCGATCGCACCGCCGACCTGTGCGGACGTAATGGCCTGGCCAAGGCCCGGAGCACCGACGATCACTTCGACAGAGACAGATACGAGCAGCGCAAGGGATGCTGATATCTTCCAACCGGTAATTATGTATGGGAGCGCCGATGGGAGGATAACCTGACCTAAGCGCCTTACCGTTCCTAGTCGAAATGACCGGGCCGTGTCGAGGGCAACGGGGTCCACGTCACGTGTTCCGTAGATTGTTTGGAGGAGGATCGGGAAGAAGGCCGCATATATCACTAGCGTCACCTTTGTCTCGAAGCCCGTACCAAGCAGCAGGACCGCCGCCGGCAGTACTGCTACCGGCGGGATCGGACGCAGGAACTCGACGATGATGCGCGTCGCGTGAAATATCTTTTTATTGACGCCGATGATGATGCCCAGCGATACACCGAAAAATCCTGCGACAAGAAGACCGAGGAAGGCACTGCGCAGAGTCTGGACCGCTGCGAGCCCAGTCTCAGGACTCGCGAGCACGCTTAACAGCGCAGCAATGAGACTCCACGTATCCGGAAATGTAGCGGCAGGTAACACCCCAGAACTGACAGCTACTTGCCAGCCAATCAACCCGACGAGGACGGAACCGGCCATACGAGCGAGAGAGATCAGACGCTCGCTCCGCCAGCTACGCTTCGTGCCAAACAGAAAACCGCCCAACGAATCCTTGCCCATGGGACGGCGGCGGCGCCGTTGGCGGGGCGCCTCCACACGCGCTACGCTGAATGACCTCAATTATCTGCCGCGGGACCGAAGACATCTTCAAGTCCCGGCGGAATATCGCTGAGGAGCCCATATCGCACGCCGAGTTCCGCCTGTTCTTCGACAGACTCCAGACTCAGGGGACTCCCCCAGAATGGCAAGACAACGTTTTCGAGCGTGTCTTGGTCAATCTCCGTGTAACTAGCGAGGATATTCCGTACCTCGTCTTCGTGTTCGGCCGCATATTGGTTTGCCTTATTCAAGGCTATCTGGAAGCCCTCGACCACGTCCGGGTTCTCAGCGGCAAATTCCATTGAAGTGACGTAAACTGAAGCACATAACGGTTCGTCTGTCATCGCGAAGGGGGAAAGTAGGCTGGTGGCCCCTCGGCTTTCAGCAATCGTGGCAAAGGGTTCGTTGATGACCGCGGCGTCTACTTGACCCGCCAACAGGGCATCGGGCATCGCGGGCTGCGGCAACTCGATGAACTGAACCTCTTCGGATTCGACCCCTAGTTGGTCCAATGCATTGCGGGTAAACATCTCGTTGAGACTTCCCAGGGCGTTGATCGCGATCGTCTTGCCAGCCAAGTCCTCCGGAGATTGGACAGCGCTATCAGGGGCAACAAACAGCGCCTGACTAGGCCGGCCTTCCATGGTGGACCCGTCCGCCGGGGTCTGGAACTGTCCATTCACCACCGCCTGAAGGGCCAGTCCTTGCTCCGTCGCCTGCATGACGTTAAGCACAGCCGCCCCTGCGAACTGAGTGTCGCCCGCCACAACTGCGGCCAACGTGGCAGAGCCACTGGTCGCGGTTTGCACGTTCACCTCCAAACCCTCCTCGGCAAAAAAGCCTTTCTCGATCCCAAGGTGAACTGGAGCGACGTCGATGATAGGCAACAGGCCAACCGTGACCTCTGTAGCTTGATCCGCCTGATCCGGCCTATCGCTCTGGTCGCTCCCTTCGCTTCCGCCGCCGCAGGCGGCTGCACCAAGCAGGGTCATCACTGTAGTCATCGCCAGTATCGGAACCCTCATTTTCGTTGCCTTCATCTTTCCTCCATGTCCTGATCTAGCTGTCGATGTGGGCTTGGTGCAAGAGAGCACCCAGCTGAGGGAACCCCCGCTCGACCTCCTCGACCATCTGCTTCAGCAAAAGCCATCTGCTAATCGCGCGAGGGCAGCCACTCACCTCCACCGCTGGTTGGGCATTCGACCGCCCCAGATGACGTGACATTCACCTCTAGTCGGCCTAGACCAGTGATTTCCAATGACACGTTGTCACCGTCCAGCAAGGGTCCAACACCGGCAGGTGTGCCGGTAGCGATAATGTCCCCTGGATAGAGGACCATAATAGAGGAGACATACGAGATGAGTTCGGTCACTCCCCACATCAGGTCGCCAACACGGGCGTCCTGCCTAAGTGTATTGTTGACAGCGCATCGTAATTCCAAGTTTTCAGTTGCACCTACCTCATCCGGCGTGACCAGCCAGGGACCCATCGGGGTGAAAGTATCGAACGATTTCCGCGTAGAGCGGTCTTCACGACCCCGCATAGTTATGTCGAGCAGCGCTGCGAAGCCAGCGACAAAATTGCTTGCCTTCTCTGGCGCAACATGGGACGCTCGTTTTCCGATGACAACTGCGAGCTCACCTTCCTGATCAACTTGCCGGTCGAAATAGGGCAACTGGATCGTGCCGCCAGCTGGCAAGAGCGACGAGGGTGCCTTCAGGAAAACGCCAAGCGATCTGATGTTAAGATCTTGTTTCATCTCATTTTGATGATCCGCATAATTAACCGGAGCTCCGATTATTTTGGTTGGGTCCGGCACCGGTACATTTAGGACGACTTCTTCGATGTCCGTGCGGGAATAATCGCTCAGTCCGTTCTGTATTCTACTGATATCCCCACCGGTTTGCTTCAGAAGCCGACGCATCGGACTTAACTCTCGGACGGACTGGGCTTCCGGCGTATCCGTAAGCACCCGGATGCCATCCGCGGTCAGGACTCCGACGGCCTCTGCTCCCTCTCTCGTCGTGAAGCTAAGCAGCTTCACGAGGCCCGTCCCGTTAAGCGATGCCGTCCCGCTAAGCAATGACAGACTGTGGCGATCAGCCGTTCTTGACTGTCTCTTTTCGGGGCTCGCCGCCTGCGAGTTGTCGCCATGTGCCACCACCGCGTACCGAGGGGTGGCGTCATGCCACGATCACCCTGCGGAATACACCCAAGGCCTCAAAGACTGGTGCATCCGATGTGGTAAACACGTCCATCTGGTCCGCGGACTCGAGTCGGTGAGTTGCCCATGAGGGGACGACGTATATGTCCCCCGCGCTCAGACCAAATGTATCCGAACCCACGACGACTACGCCAGACCCATTAAGGACCGCGCCGATTCGCGATCCTGTCTGGCGGTCTGTCCTTGTGGCAGATGCTGGCCTTAGGCGTAGGGCTTCGCAACGCATGGTCGGCATTACGTCGCAACCGCGCGTCGGGTCCACATACCTGATTGCGGCTTGCTCGGTTCCTTTGGCCGCAAGTTGAGCATCCAGCGCAGCTGTCGTGTCGCTCCATCGGTACACGAACAGCGGCGAGTAGGGCGTAGGTGTCGAAGCTGCACTCGATGAGGTCGGAACGAGACCAGGCCCGCCGGCAAATTGGATTTCTGACCATGAAGCGGGCTTCGTCTGAGTGTCGACGTCATCTGATGGCCCGTCCTCATAAAAGATGCCCGCTAGATGAGTGATGAGAGGTACATCGATCACATCCACCCAGGCCGCCGGCACCTTGCCCAAGTTGTAGTGTTCGTGAAAAGTCCAGCTGGGGGTCAAGACCAGGTCCCCACGCTTCATCATGATTGGGTCACCGTCCACCCTGGTCCATACGTCCTCGCCGGTTAACATGAAACGTAGAGCAGCCGGCGTGTGACGATGAGCTGGCGCGGATTCGCCGCCTCCCAGGTATTGAACCCCGGCAGCCATGGTTGATGTTGCGGCCGGGGCTCCGCCAAGTCCAGGATTGGCACACAGCAATACTCTTCTATCCCCGCCCCGATCGATTGGGACCAGGTGACGGGAACGTTCGCCGAGTCGAGCCATCTCTGTCGCGCGCCATCGAAAGGGGATGGCCCTGTCACGGGGTTCGTCTGTGAGCATTCCAGTTTGTGCCCAAAGTGGCTTAAGATCTGCCCTCGTCAAGTCGTTGTAGAATTGATCGATGTCCATAACCTGTTCGCTTACCTTATTCGGCGAACTCAACATTGACGCACGCTCCGTTTCCTGCGAGGGTTATGCTCCAGTAGATCGAGTTCTAACAGATCATGACCAACTATGACTTCTCCACGGAATCCCTCTTGCGCGCCTTCTCGCCACTCTTGGTCTGAAAGGCCGTGGTGAGGAGCCAGATGGGAAAGCACGAGAGTTTTGACCCCCGCGCGTTCAGCAATGGCTCCGACGTCCGAAAGCATGGTGTGAGAGCTTTCCATATGTCGGCGGATGGTAGGAGCGTTGAGAGATTTTTCTAGTGCTGTGATGGCTGATGGGTGAACCACCTCGTGCACTAGAACGTCCGCCCCCTCGGCGAGAGAAACGAGTTCATCGCATGGTCGGGTGTCTCCGGACACGACGACGATCCCCTCTTCCGTTTCGATCCGATACGCTAGCGCCACTTCGAAGGGTGGATGACAGACGTTAGTTGCGCATACTTTGAAGGTGTCAGTCTCGACTACGTCGGCGCGCCCCTCAACCTCCGCGATTTTTAAGAGTGGACGAAACTTTGGCCTCCCACTCGAAATCGTCCTATGACGCAGATCCTCCTCGTAGCCGTCGATCAAGTGCTCGAGGGCAACGGTAAGCGGCGGCGGACCGTACACGCTTATTTCATCTCGCCTGCCCATGATCCATGACAATATGGGGAGAACTCCCAAGTCTGCGGAGTGGTCGATGTGGTGATGGGTCAGAAAGAGATGAGACATCTCTCGGAGATTCAATCCAGCTAATGCTAATTGCCGGGCTGTGCCAGTGCCGCAGTCGATCACCAGGAGAGTGTCACCGACAAGGAGAGCCTGAGCGGGCGCCGCTCTGAAGGGCGTGGGGATCGGGCCCCCGCCCGTGCCGAGCAGTACAAGCTTCATGCCTGGCGTTCTTCGCTCACGGACTCCACTCCGGTTTCTCTGCTGTGCGGAAGGTCCTTCTTCTGATGGGAGTCTAGGCGGAAGGTCGTCCGCCGTGCAAGCACCTGCTGCGGTGGGTAGACAGATCGGCCCTGGCCACGCGCCAGTGAACCGGTCCTGAACCGACTCGCCGAGCGGCTGGAACTTGACCACCGTGGTGGCGAAGTGGGCCGGACGTCCGGTGCGTATGGACCCGACGCCTTCAGGAAGCCCGCCACCTCCAAGATGTTGCGGGCAGATCAATCCCGGTCGGCGATGGGTTAGGAAAGGAAGCGCCGTTCGTGGATCGTTGGGCAGACTCGCCCCCGGCCCCTAGGCACGCTGACCAGGCCACCGCCAGCCGAACCGGTGACCTCGGTCGCGGCCAGTTCCTGCTACGCGCCCATCAACCGGGCCTGCATCTGCGCGGCCTGCTGCATCAATGCCTGCGTGTCCGGGACTCACCTGGGCATAACGCCTGAGGCTACCGCGCGCCGGAGCTGACAAGATCAGCGCCAGCGGTGCAGCAGCCCGGCGAAGGTAGCCAGGACCTCGGTTCCGGGCAGCGTCTCGGCGTAGCCGTGCGCCTTGAGCCGCACCTGCTCGCCGAGGTCGTGCACGATGAAGCCGCCCTCGAATTCGTTGTGCTCCAAGTGCATTTCGTAGGCGACGAGGGCGGCCAGCCCACGGACGAAGAAGTGTCGCGGGGTCACCAGGCTGCCCTCGGGCCACGAGATCCGGACGTCGTTGTCGTCGGCATCGAATCCGAACCCACCTGCTGCCCCCGAGTCGTTCGGCACGATCGGTGCCGTACCAATCGTGGCCCAACTCGGGTTGCGTTCCAGGATCTCCAGGCTGATCCGGCGCTTTCCGTCACCTGAGAACGTTCGGTGGGCGATGTCCTTGGGCAGCTTGAACAAGTCACCGGTACGCGCAAGGTAGTGGCCGTGATGTTCTGCGCCCTCGGTCTCCTTGAACTCCACGCGCACACAGCCGTGGACCAGATAGAGGTAGACATCGCACTGGAAGTTTGTGTTCCAGAACGGCAGCGCGTCGGCAGCGCCGGTGGACTCCCAGAACACCACCGGACCGACGCTGCCGACTTCGGTCGGTACGTGCGTTGCGCGGTCGATCCCCCCGCCGAAGACGACGACATTGATCAGGTCATAGGCCCCGGGCGGGCCGGTGATGTGCGATTCGCCCGGGGTCACATCGAGGCCATCGAAGTCCGGATGCAGTGGGGTGCTCACGTCGCGGCTCCTTGTCAGCTGCAGTCTTCGGCGGGTCCGTCAGTCCATCAAGTCGTTGTGCTGCAACCACTCCACGATCATCCCTACGGCTCGCTCGACCTGCGCAGGCTGGTCCGAGAAGTAGTGCGTGGCTCCCTCGACCGCCAGCAGCTCCTTCCGGTCGTGCGGCACAGCGTCGAAGAGCGCCCGCGCATGCGAGGGAAAGCAGACCTGGTCGGCGGTGCCGTACATCACCAGTACCGGAACGCTGACTCGTGCCAGCTGCTCGGGTCCGTTGCACCGGGTGTCGTCCACGCTCCACTGACTCAGCCAGGACCGCAGGCTGGTCAGATGACCGAGCGTGGCCGGGGACAGATTCGCCTGGTACGGCGGCCCCCACAGTGTTCCCGACTCCCGGTCGGAAGGTTCGATGCTCAGATCGAGGAAACGGGGGTCGGCCACCGTGCCGTGCACCGTGAAAGGCAGATCCCGGACCTGACCCCCGCTGACCTCGACCAGCCGGTCGAGCTCGCTGCGGACCCATGCCGTGATCCGCTGGTTGCGAGCCACCTGGGCGGCGCGATAGCGGGTCATGAATTCCTGGCTGTACGGCGGACCGCGCGACGGGTCGAACATGTCCACTGTGGAATCCCGATTGCGGAACGGATCGGACTCGTCAGTTATCGCGGGGTCGAGCCATTCGGTGTAGACCAGAGCTCTGCCGGGATGGGCCATCAGCTCGATCACCGCGTCTGCGGGCGACAGCTCGGCCCCGAGGATGTCCACCGGATCTCCAGCCGGGGTGTGGGTGATCGTCGGAGACTCGGCCTGGCTCTGATAGAGCGCGGACAGGCCGCCGCCCCCGGAGTTGCCGACCAGCACGACCTTCTCGTACCCCTCTCGGCGCAGGTGGGCGATGATCGCGCCGATGTCCAGGACGCAGTTCTCCATCGTCAGCATCGAGTCGTTGCCGATATACCGGGTGTTGGCCCCGATGACGTCGACCCCGTACGGGGACAGCGCAGGCAGCAGGTAGTGGCCCATGAAGTTCGAACTCGGGTGGATGACCACGACGGCCGTGCTCGAGCCGGTCGGACCACGCTGTCTGGCAGCCCACAACTTGCCGGCCTGCCGGGCGATTCCGGAGTAGATGTCGAGCTGCTTGCTGGTCGCCATCGGGATGGCGAGCAGCTCCGGCGCCGGGGGGTGTGCGGGAGAGTTCATGAGATGAGCCGGCCACCGTCCACGACGAGGGTCTGACCAGTCATGAAGGCCGACTCGTCGCTGGCCAGGTAGAGCACCGCGTTGGCGATGTCACTCGGCTGTCCCGCTCGCCCGACGAGGATCTTGCTGGTCAACCACGCTCGCCGCTCGGGATCGGCCAGCACCGCCTCGGTCGCCGGGGTTTCGATGAGTCCGGGAGCGACTGCGTTGCAACGGATTCCGCGCGATCCGTAGTCAAAGGCGACCGAGCGGGTGAGGGCCACAACTCCGCCCTTGGCGGCAACGTAGGCGCCGAATCGAGGCGAGGCGGCCAGCGCCGCCACGGAGGCGGTGTTGACGATCACCCCGCCGCCGCCCTCGATCATCGCCGGGATCGCGTGCTTGCAGCCGAGGAACACACCGGTAAGGGTGACCGCGATCGTCCGGTCCCATTCCGGCAGGCTGGTTTCGGTGACCGATCTGTTCAGCGGCGCCCAGTACGCGTTGTTGTGCAGGACATCCAGTCGGCCGTAGGAGGCAATGGTCAGCTCCACCATCTCGCGGACCGACGCGTCATCGCTGACATCGACCCGGCACACGATGGCCTGCCCACCCGCGGCTTCGATCTCCGCGACAGACCGGGCCGCTCCATCGGTGTCGATGTCGGCGACGACGACCCGGGCGCCCTCTGTGGCGAAGGCCACTGCGGTCTGCCTGCCGATTCCTGACCCGGACCCGGTGACGACCACGACCTTGCCGGGAAATCGATCCCTCGAGGAGTGAGCGGGGTCGGTCATGTTCCCTGAGTCCGTCCACCGAGATAGCTGTCGATCACCCCAGGATCAGCCAGGAGCTCCTGAGCGGACCCGGACATGACAACGGACCCGGTACTCAGAAGATAGCCACGGTCTGCACAGCCCAGCCCCTGCTTCACGTTCTGCTCCACCAGCAGGATGGTCAGCCCTTCCGAGGCCAGGTCGCGGATCAGCGCGAAGACCTCACCGACCAGCAGGGGCGACAGACCCAGGGAGGGCTCGTCGAGCAGCAGGATCTTCGGTCGTGCCATCAGGGCCCGACCGATTGCGAGCATCTGCTGTTCGCCACCGGACAAGGTTCCGGCCTTCTGGTCGCGGCGCTCGCGGAGCGCTCCGAAGCGTGTGAGCACATCGTCGAGATCTGCGTCCACGTCACCGGACCGACGCCGGGCGAAGGCTCCCAGTCGGAGGTTTTCCGCGACGGTCAGGGAGGGCAGAATCCGCCGGCCTTCGGGTACATGAGCCATCCCGGATCCGACCAGTTGGTCGCTGCGGCGGCCCGTGACGTCCGTGCCGTGCAACCGCACATGACCCGACCAGGGACGGATCATTCCGGAGACGGCCCGGAGAAAGGTGCTCTTTCCGGCGCCGTTGGCGCCGAGCAGGGCGACCAGTTCTCCCGCTGCGACTGTCAGGTTGATCCCGTCGATGCCGGTGATCCGGCCGTACCCCGCGCGTAGTTCCCGTACCTCGAGGGCGGGCTCTTGTCGGCCGGCTGCCTGCGGTTCAGGTGCCAAGGTAGGCCGTCCTCACCTGATCGCTGGCCAACGCATTCGCTGGTGTCCCCTCGATCAGTTTCCGACCGAAGTTCAGCACGGTGACGACGTCGCAGACGGTCGCGATCACGTCCATGTCGTGCTCCACGATCACAACCGTGATGCCCTCGTCGCGCAGTGCTCGAATCCGCGGGACCAGATCCAGTCGCTCCTGCGCGGTCATCCCGGCGGCCGGCTCGTCCATGAGCAGCAGCATTGGCTTGGCAGAAACCGCTCGGGCGATCTCCAGTTGCTTCTGCAGGCCGTAGGGCAACGTCGCGGCCCGGCGCTTGCGGTAGTCGGTGAGCCCGAAAATGCCAAGTGCGTGGTCGGCCTCCCGGTTGAGTTCCTTGTCCGCTGCTGTCCGCAGCGGCCACAGTGATAGGAAGCCCGTACGCGCATGGGAGTGCTGACCCAGCAGGACGTTCTCGCGCACGGTCAACCCCCCGAAGAGCCGGAGGTTCTGGAACGTACGGGTCAGCCCGAGCGGCACCCGCTTCTGTGGCGTGAGCCGGGTGATGTCGCGGCCGTCCAGTTCCACTCGGCCCTCGGTGGGCGGGAGGAATCCGGACATCACGTTGAGCAGGGTGGTCTTGCCGGCGCCGTTGGGCCCGACGATGCCGTGGATGGAGCCCCGCTCGACTTCCAAGCTCACCTCGGCCAGGGCGGTCACGCCCTGGAACTGCTTGGTGATGTCCAGAGCCCGCAATGTCAGGTCAGCCATCCCGACCTCCCCCGCTGCGGCCCGGGACGAGCCGCTTGAGCGAGTCCAGGTTGAACCGCCGTTCGGTACTCCGGCCGATGATGCCCTGCGGTCGCAGGATCATCAGGACCACGAAGAGCAGGCCGTAGGTGATCTGGTAGTAGTCCTCGAGGAAGTCGAACCAGATCGGGAGCATCGTCAGCACGACCGCACCGACGATCGCCCCCCAGAAGTACTGCACCCCACCGAGGACGACGAACAGGATGATCAGCAGGGATTGCGGCGCGCCGAATTGGGACGGCGTGATGATCAGGGTCTCGTGCGCGGACAGCGCGCCAGCTACTCCGGTGATGGCCGCCGAGACTGCAAAGGCTTCCACCGAGATCCTGGTGACGCCGAGTCCGCACGCGCGCGCGGCCTGCTCGTCTTCTCGGATTGCCTCGTACGACAGCCCTTTTCGGGACCGGGTGAGGAAGAACAGGTAGACGATCACCACCAGGATGCAGATGGCCACCAACGGGATCGTGGTGCCGCGCATCCCGAACAGCCCACTGGCTCCGCCGACGTAGTCCCAGCTCTCCAGCAGGATCTTGACGATCTCGGCGAAGGCGAAGGTGATGATCGCCAGGTAGAGAATCGACAGGCGCAAAGAGATCCAGCCGACGAAGGCGCCGGCGACCGCCCCGGTGAGTCCAGAGACAAGGATCGACGTCTCGAGTGACCAGTCGAAGTTCACTGTGAGGATCGACGCGGTGTAGGCACCGATGCCCATGAAGGCTGCATGCCCGAAGGAGAACTTCCCGGTTGCCGCGGTGATCCAATAGCCCAGGGCAAGCAGTATCGCGATGCCCAGTTTGATCACGACGGCTTCGGTGTAGGCACTCATGGTCAGACCCGTCCCACGACGCCGGTGTCGCGAGTGAACAAACCCTGCGGCCGGGCCAGGAGGGTAATGCCGACGAGGACGAAGACGATGAGATCGCGGAAGGTGGCCGACAGATAGGCCACGGTCAGGGTCTCGATTACCCCGATCATCAACGCCGCGATCACGCCGCCGGTGATGTTGCCGAGGCCACCGATCACGATCACCATCAGGGCGGTGAGCGTCGTCTCGAACCCGGTGAATGGGCTGACCGTGTGGAAGGACAGCCCAGTCAGCAGGCCAGATGCCCCTGCCAGGGTTCCGGAGAGCACGAAGGTCAGCAGGATGACCCGCTGCACCGGGATGCCGAGCAGTCCCGACATGTCCGGGTCGTCGGATACGCCGCGGATGGCCGTTCCCCATGATGTCCGGTTGAGGAAGACGTAAAGCAGGACGGTCATCAGTGCAGCGACAACCAAGATGATCAGTTGGTCGCCGACGATGCGCAGCGGACCGATCTCGATTTGCACGTCGAGCACCGTGGGAACCCGTCGCTGATCGCTGCCGAGAGCCCTGGTGACTAGCGAGGTGATGACCAACCCGACGCCGAGGCTGCTCAGGATCGGGGCGGTGTGGTACTCCGCGCTGACGAACCGAAAGGACAGCAGGAAGGTAAGAGCGGCGACCAGTGCGCCGACCGCCAGCGCGGCGAAAAGGGCGAGCAGAAAGGGGATGTCGAGTTGGGACATGAACAACGCACCGCAGATGGCGCTGACCATCGCGGTCTCACCGAGGGCGAAGTTCAGCCGGTCGAGCGCCCCCACCACGAGGTTGAAGCTCAGCGCGATCAGCGCGAACGTCGTCCCGAGCAGCAATCCGTTGACCAGTTGCTGGATCAGCATGCAGCAGACTCTTCCTCAGCGACGCCATGCAGTGGAGCTGGACGTGGGACGGCTTCGGGGGCTCGCGTCCCACGTCCAGGCATTGGGTTAGCTGCCCACCTCGCTGATCACGAACTCACCGTTCTCGATCACGGCGTACAACTCCGGGCGGTCACCCGTGCCGTCCTCGGCGAACCGGACATCACCGGACATGCCCTCGAAGGGATCGACGCCTTCAAGGTAGTCCAGTAGGCCCTGCCGATCGTCCTCCACCGTGTCCGGACTGGCGGTGGCGCCGCTCTCGGTGAGGTACTCGGCGATCATGTTGATGATGTCGAAGGCGTAGGCGAAGTTCAGCGGTACGACGTCCAATCCGTTGTCCTCCTCGGCCTGGGCCAGCAGGGAGGCGGCTGGCTCGTCGGGATTGTCCGGGTTGAACTGGGCAGCGGTGATGGTCCCCTCGGCCGCGTCACCGGCGCCGCCGATGTAGTCTGTGCCGCCGCTCTGCAGCGAACCTGTGCCGATCAGAAGGGACTCGAGACCCTGTGCGCGGACCTCCACTGCAATCCGAGCCGCGTCGGCCGGGCCGGCAGCCAGTGCGATCACATCCGGGCTCTCGGCCGCGATCGAGGTGACCTGTGAGGTGAAGCTGGGATCCCCCGACGTGAAGGTAGGAGTGGAGACTACTTCGACGTCTGTGTTGGCGAATACCTCACGGTAGAGATCACCTTGCGCCTTGGTGGTTGCATTGGCCTCATCGACGATGATCGTCGCTGTCTGGATCCCCTCCTGTTCGACGACGGCCTCGAGTACCGGAATGCTGTTAGCGGCGTCGGGCGCCGTCATCGTGAAAGACCACGGGCGGCTCGGTTCCAGCACACCCGGCCGGCCGGCGCCGGGGCTGATCGTGGGGACTTCCAGGTCAGCGGCGACCGCACAGGCGATCTCGCAGCCGGCGCTGTCGACCGGCGCCACGATGGCGAAGACCTCCTCCTCGCTGACCAGTTCGGGGATGGCGGTTACCAGGCTCTGCGGGTCGTTGCGGGCGTCAACCTCGACGATCTCGATTTCCCGACCGTTCACCCCACCGTCGGCATTCAGCAGCTCGACGGCATAGTTCGCACCAGCACTGGCGGTGGCGCTGTTATTTGCGAAGGGCCCCTCGGAACTGGCGATCAGACCGAGCCGGTACGGGCCGGCGTCGGCCTGGTCATCGCCGCCGCCGCCTCCTCCTCCTCCTCC
>Ga0136630_1000451_pt1 | contig 15719 bp, 17 predicted proteins | sample AntDrymUQ5682106_2_FD_105496 | JGI IMG/M metagenome (GOLD analysis project Ga0136630, IMG submission 105496) | Polar desert sand microbial communities from Dry Valleys, Antarctica - metaG UQ568 (21.06) | ecosystem: Environmental > Terrestrial > Soil > Desert | place: Antarctica: Dry Valley...
CCGAGCATCGCCCCGCTTCCGGTCATCGCGAGGGCGGGAGCCGGACACGTGCCGGCCATGGCCCAGCCGGTTCCGAAGATCGCCGAGCCGACTATGTGGTGACGTTCCACCTGGGAGCGCCCGGGACTCATCCGTCCGGCGAAGGGTGTGGTGAAACCGCGCCGTTCGAGCAGCCACAGGGGCGGTGCCGCGACCGCGACCGCAGAGCCCATGATCAGGTAGGGCTGAAAATCCTCGAGGAGCAGCATGTTGTGGATGACCTCGTACTCGTTCAGACCCCCGAGCGCGATCAGGAATCCGAAAGCGATGCCGAAAAACAACCCGACCAGATTCACAGCCGTCCTCCGGTCAACCAGTGCAGGGTAAAGGTCACGCCGATGGCGACGCTCATGAAGGTCGCCGTCGAGGCGAAGCTGGCCACCGATCGAGCCGAGGTGCCGCAGAGTCCGTGGCCCGAGGTGCAGCCACCCGCCATGCGAGCGCCGTAACCCATCACGACGCCACCGAGGGCCAGCACGACGACGGTGGTGGGGACCGACCACAGGTCGAGCATGAGCTCGTAGCCCGACCGGAGTTGCAGCTTCCCCTGCAGTGCGCTAGCGAGGACGGCACCGATGAGGATGCCGGCGAAGTACCAGGCCCGCCACGGTTCCGAAGCGCGTCTTCGGATCGCCGCAATGGTCTGCACGTAGGCTCCGCTCGCCCCGAGCGGTTTGTTGGCGAGAGCGAACATGCCCGCAACGAGGAGGCCGATCAACGGCCCGACGACGTACCACGCGACTCGGTCGGGCAAGAGATCCATCCCGCCACTCTCCTTTTCTGTGCTCCGTCCCGAGGAAAGTATGTCCCACTCTAGGCGGTTGGAACTACCACCGATACCGAGCAACTCTTGCCCGATTTCATCGTTGCGAGGATGTGATTCTGATGAAGAAAATGGGCCTTGCCCGGCGTGTGGCCCTTTTGGACGGCGCGACGCTGGTTCCGAGGAAAGGGAAAGATGACTGCGCTCTTCGACGCCTACGACCAGCGCCGCGCGCAGCAACTCGCTGCCCAGCCGATATATACGGCTCTAACCGACTCCGAACTTGACCCGCAGGACAGGACGGAGCGCGTCTGCCGGCCCACAAGGCAGCTTTCATGGGCCGCACGACGTCATGCGCGCGCCTGGGAGCTGGCCAGCGATGTTCCGCGAGCGTCTAGCGTCATCCCGTGCGGGTGACGGTCCTTCAAGGGGATGGGTCTGAGCCGCCGCGTATCCGTTCCTGGATGGGAACCAGATCCTCTCCCCACACAGCCCAGAAGAACGCGTCGGCCTCGTGCTGATCCTCTGCGAAGTTCACCACCTCGATGATGCGGCCGTCCTCGATCCGGTAGAGCAGACACCACAGGATGTCGAGGGTGTGGTCGCCGTAGGCACCCCAGCCACGGTGGCAATCGACGACGTAACGGTCGTTCGCGCCCAGAACCAGGGTGCTGGCCTGGAAACCGGCCTTGGCCAGCCGCTGGAAGTAGGCGATGACCTCATCGGCCCCCACTTTGATTCCCGACATCGGGTGGTGTCCGGGTATCGTCCAGCGAACGTCGGCGGCCACGACTCGTCGCATGCGGTCAAGGTCATCTGCGCCGTATGCCGCATAAAACTCCTCGACGACGGCCGTTGGGTTCGGTTGATCGTGTGATGTTGTCATGCTCATCCCCTCTCACAGACGCGCGGCGAAGTGACTCGCTGCGGCGTCGACTGATGTGCCGACGTTGGGCTCCTGGTCGTAGAAGTCGAACTGCGTGCCGCCGATCCAGAGCGCGTCGTGTGGCGCCTCAAGCTTTTCGGCGAAGCGGCGGGCCCCCTCGGGAATGGCCGCGTCGTCGCTGTGCACGATCGTGGTGGGAACCGTGATTCGGGGAGCGACGCTGATTGGGTCAAAGCTCAGCCACTCGGGCCAGGCCATCACCGCGAAGCGGTTGCCCCACTGCGGGATGCCACCACGAGCGCCGTCAAGGTAGTAGTCAAAGGGCCCGAACATGGCTGCTGATTCATCCTCGGCGCTGACCGCTGGGACGTAGTCGACCTCGCCGGTGGCCTCGAAGCGCTTGCGCGCGGCCCGGCCCGCCTCCACCCGACTTCTCACACCCTCTGGGCCCCCGTAGATGGGTTTCACCAACTCGGCGTCATGCAGCCATGGCGCGACCAGCGTCAGCGCGCGGATCCGGTCGTCCCGAGTAGCGGCGACCGCGGCATAGCCACTGCTCGCGCACACCGCCAGCGCACCGATGCGCTCCGCATCAACCTCATCTCTGCCCGCGAGGAAGTCGACCGCATTGGAGATGTCCTCGACCTTGGCTGCCGGTAACTCGACGTCCCGTGGCTCACCCTCGCTGGCTCCGTAGCCGCGGAAGTCGAAGGAAAGGGTCACGTAGCCACGTTCTGCGAGGCGCTGCGCGTAAAGGCCGGCCATCTGCTCCTTGACCGTCGTCCACGACCCGGTTACCACCGCGGCCGGGCCGGGACCGACATGTCCGGCCGGGAGATGGAGGTCGCCCGCCAGAGTGAGGTCGTGGCTGACGAAGCTGACGGGATGGCGGATGGTGGTGTGCACGGTTGTCATTTGCTCTCCTCTTCTTGTTAGAACGCGACCGGCCGTCCGTCGCGGAAGAACCCGCCGGTCGGTCCGTCATCGGGTAGGTCGATGGCCCACAGAATTCCGGCCGCGCCGTCGGCGACGGAGCGTCCACCCGATCCACCCATGTCGGTCGCGACCCACCCGGGGCAAACTGCGTTGACGAGGACACGGTCGCGGCGCAGCTCGTCGGCGAGCATGAGCGTCAGCGAGTTAAGCGCCGCCTTGGAGACCTTGTAGGCGGGCGTCCCGCCGGTCATACCGGTGAGCGATCCGGCGCCGCTGGACACGTTGACGATCCGGGGGTGCTCACTCGCCCGCAGCAACGGGAGAAAGGCGAGACACATCCTCCACGCGCCCAAGAGGTTGGTCTCCAGGGCCTCGCTCACGACGCCGAGATCGGCGGTCGCCGCGTTCTGGTAGGTGTCGTAGTGAATCGCCGCATTGTTAACGAGGACGTCGATGCGCCCGTGGGCATCCTCGAGCTCCTCGGCCAGCGCGTCGATCGAGCTCTGCTCGGTCACATCGAGGCTCCGCGCTAGCACTCCGCGAGCCTCGCCCTCTATCTCCCGGGCGGCGGCCTCTCCCTTGGACGGGTCCCTGGAACCGAGCACGACCGTGCCACCCCTGCGAGCGAGCCGGCGGACGACCTCGAGGCCGATGCCCCGGTTGGCCCCGGTTATCAGCGCGATCCCTTCCGTCACTCGGAGTCCCCCGCCGCCAACCTCATCAGGTGGCGGTTGCCGCTTCCCCATTTAGCGATCATGGTGACGGAGTTGATTCGCCAGCCTCCCTCGGCCCGCTCGAGCGCGAACAGGTAGTCGCCGCCGAGCGTCCACCTCGGTCCTCCGTGGGGATCCTCCGATAGGTGGGTCGCCTGGAAGGTGGCGGTGCAGGTGGCGCTGTCTTCCTCCAAGCTCACCAGGTGATTGCCGGTTAGATGCTGGGTGGCGCGAAGCCCGCCGAGCACGGACCGCCAGCCTGCAATCAGCTCCGCTCGAGGAATCGTGGCTGGTTCGCCCCGGTTCAGGCTCGTGTAGTCGACTTCGACCTGCGAGGCGAACACATCCTCCAAGCGGTCCCATTCCCGTCGATCGGTGTACCACGCCATGCGGGTACAGGTCTCGACGATCTCCAAACGATCCCGTAACTCAGAATCCACGCTCACCTTCCCCGGTCGATCTGGCTCGCGCTCGCGCTCGGCGAACGCCCTCACCCCCTTGCCTACCAGGAGCGGCTGTTGTTTCTCTAGGACGTTCTTGCTGCGCGCCCGTAGGTTCCTGCGGTCACGCCGACGAGCCTGCGGAAGTGGCGGTTGAGGTGGCTCTGATCGAAGAAGCCCATCTCTGCCGCAACGTCGCCCGGAGTTCTCCCGTCGAGAAGGAGCGTCTTGGCGCGATTTACACGCACACCCAGGTGGTAGCGGTGGGGCGGCAGGCCGACCTGCCGCGTGAACAGACGCACGAGGTGATAGCGGCTGAGCCCAGAAACCTCGGACAGCTGCTCGAGGGAGATATCGGCATCAGGGCTTGCGTCGAGGAACTGACGGACCGCGTCCACCGATCGGCTGTCGTTTGCGGTAGCGGCGCGACCACTCGACACGAGTCCACGTCTCGCCGCCAGCGAGCCGAGCCAGTGGATCCATCGAGTCTCCTGTCGAAGGCGCGGGGCTCCCACTCGATATCCTTCGTGCAATTCGGAGTACTCAGCGGCCAGCGTCGAGTCCACTATCACCGGTGTCGAAAAGAACGGAATGTTGGTGCGACCTCCATTGAGCTCAGCGACGGTCGCTCGCATCGAGGCCTCGGTGACATACATCATCATGAATGTCGCGCCATGTTGGCGATCGTCGAGGTCGCGTGCCGCGTGCACCTCGCCGGGGTGAATCACGCTCACGCTCTGCACGGGAACGGGATGTCTCTCACCCCTGTAGTTGTACTCCCCGGGGAAGTCCACGCTGAAGCAAAACTGGTACTCGGCGTGGGCGTGCTTCGGAACCTCACCCCCCGGCCCGGGTGGGTACCGGTACAGCTCGACGTAACCCAGGTCGATGCCATGTGTTTCGAGATGGAGTGGTTCTCCTGCCACGCGGCGTCACGTCTCCTTGTGAGTCAGTTTGACCGCGACACTACGACCGTCCTCTTCGTTCCCGTATGCTGCGCGCCGGCGTACTGGTCTCAAGGCCGTTCTGATCAGGGTGACAGGGCTTCGATCAGCTCCCTGATGGCCCCCGGATAGCGGTACTGGAGTGCGCCGTGCTTGCCCTCGAAGAGCTCGAGGCTGTAGTCGACGTCCAGCGCGTCAAGCTCCTTTGCGAAGGCCTGCGCGCCGAGATCGAGGTAGTACTCGTCGCTCTTCCCTGCATCGAGATAGATGCGCTTCAGCGACTTGAGTGCGTCGCCATGCCGGGGTGCCATGCGCACCGGGTCCCACGCCAGCCACCGTTCCCAGACAGCGTCGTCGAGACGGCCGGTCTCGACGTCGAACGGCAGCAGGGCCTTGCCGGGGTTGGCCGGGTCCGGTGAGTAACACGCCCCCATCGCGTAGGTGTTGAGCGCATGCCCGTAAAGGCCGAAGTCAAGATTGGGGGCCGAACGAAAGCGCTCGAAGAAGACGTCCCAGCTTCCCTCGAACGAGTCACGCAGGACCCGAGCGGTGATCGGGAACTCCGTCTGGTAGCAAGCCTCGAACAGCGCGTCACCTGCGTGGCTCGCAAGCGCGCCGAAGACGTCGGGGCGCTGCATGGGCACGACCATCGCCCCGTACCCGCCGGATGACTTACCTGTGATCCCACGGTGGTCACGCGACGCGAGCGTCGGATAGCGCGCGTCGACGAACGGCACGATCTCGTCGCAGAGGTAATCCATGTAACGCCCGGTCGAGGTCGAGTTGATGAACTGGGACCCGCCGTAGCTCGTCCACGCATCGACGAACACGATGATGGCGGGTAGGCAGTCACCGGAGGCGAACAGTTCGTCGACCCGCTCGATCATGGTCGGCTCGAACGCGCTGCGCGCCAGCCACATATCGACCTGGCCGGTCATTCCCTGGATGACGTAAACGGACACGACGGAACCGGCGGTCTCGAGACCCGGCGGGCTGTAGACGTACAACGGTCGCCGCGTGGGGTCGCCAAGAGGATTGCCGGCGAGCACCTCGGATTCGACGACGAGCTTGTCGAAGCGGCCGCGCAGCTCGCGCTCCCATGGCGGCCCCGCGACGGTGTTGATCTCCAACATGTCTCACTCCCTTTGCTCTTGGGTCGGCGCGGCGAGAAAGGCATGCGAATCAGACAGACGAGGACCGGCCCGACGCCTCCGGGTCCGGCTCAGCTGCTCCGGGCCTCGACGACCAATTCGGCCACCTCGGTCGGGTTGCGGCCTACACGGATGCCGGCGGCTTCCAGTGCCTCCGCCTTGGCCGACGCCGTCCCCTTCGACCCCGAGATGATCGCTCCGGCATGACCCATGCGCTTGCCCTCGGGGGCCGTGAAACCCGCTATGTAGGCGACGACCGGCTTGGTCATATGGTCTTTGACCCAGGCGGCGGCGCGCTCCTCGGCGTCCCCGCCGATCTCACCGACCATCACGACCAACTCGGTGTCGTCGTCCTCGTTGAACTCGGCGAGCACGTCGATGAAGTCGCTGCCCGGGATGGGATCGCCTCCGATTCCGACGCAGGTCGATTGACCGAGGTGCTTCTGGCTCAGTTCGTGCACGATCTGATAGACGAGCGTGCCCGAGCGGCTCACGAGCCCGATCGGTCCTGGCTCGCAGACCTCGCCGGGGATGATCCCCACGTTCGCCTTGCCCGGTGAGATGACACCAGGACAGTTGGGGCCGATGAGCATGGCCCCATCCGACTTGATATAGGAAACCGCCCGCGCCATGTCCATGGCCGGGATGCCCTCGGTGATCGCGATGATCGTGTCGATGGCGGCGTCGTAGGCCTCGAGGATCGCGTCCGCGGCGAACGGAGGGGGAACGAACACCATCGAGGTGTTGGCACCGGCCTCGGTGACCGCCTCGGCGACGGTGTCGAACACCGGCACGCCCTCGACGTCGCTGCCACCCTTGCCCGGAGTAACGCCGGCGACGAGATCGGTCCCGTAGTTGCGGTTCCGCAGTCCGTGGAATCGGCCTTCGCGCCCGGTGAGTCCCTGCACTACGAGCTTCGTGTTGTTGTCCACGAGAATCGACATCTACTCAGCACCTCCACGAGCAAGCTCGACGGCTCGTCTTGCGGCCCCTAGCATCGTGTCCTCGGAGTGCAGCATGTCGTGAGGGGCATCGGCCAGCATCTTGCGGCCCTCCTCGGCGTTCGTACCGTCGAGTCGTACGACGATCGGGATGGTCACGTCGAGGCGGCCGAAGGCGTCGACGATGCCCTCGGCGACGAGATCGCCGCGCGTGATTCCACCGAAGATGTTCAGAAAGATGCTCTTGACGCCCGGGTCGGAAGTGATGACTTCGATCGCGTTCGACAGAACCTCGGCTTGGGCGCCGCCGCCGACGTCGAGAAAGTTGGCCGGTTCGCCACCCGCTGCCTTAACGACGTCGAGGGTCGACATCACGAGACCCGCCCCGTTGCCGATGATCCCGACATCACCGTCGAGCTTGATGAAGTTGAGACCTTTCGACTTGGCAAGCCGCTCCTGCTCGGGGACCTCGTGCGCCGACTTCAGCTCGGCGAAGTTCGAGTGCCGGTAGTCGGCCGACTCGTCGAGCGTCACCTTCGCATCGAGCGCGACGACCTTGCCGTCGCCCGTCAGCACGAGAGGGTTGACCTCGACAAGCGACGCGTCGAGCTCGACGAACGCCCGGTAGAGCTTGGGGATCATCGCAATCGCACCCTTGCGCGCCTCAGGATTGAGCTTGGCTCCGAACACAAGGCGACGTGCGTGAAAGTCGCTAATGCCGATGGTCGGGTCGACGTGCACGCGCGCTATGGCATCCGGGTTCTCCTCCGCGACCTGCTCGATCTCGACGCCGCCCTCGGCGCTCATCATGCCGAGAAACTTGCGTTCACTGCGGTCGACAAGGAAGGAGAGGTAGTACTCCTCCTTGATGTCCCCGGCACGCTCGACAAGGACCCGCTTAACGACGTGCCCCTTGATGTCCATGCCGAGAATCTGGTCCGCAACCGCGCGCGCCTCTTGCGGCGAGTCCGCGACCTTGATGCCGCCGGCCTTGCCCCGGCCCCCGACCTGGACCTGCGCCTTCACGATGACTTTGCCTCCGAGGCCGGCGGCCGCCCGTTCGGCCTCATCCGCGCTCGACGCGACGCGTCCCTCGGGAACCGGAACCTCGAACCGCCTCAGCAGTTCCTTGCCCTGATACTCGAACAAGTCCAAAGACCTACGCCTCCTGCTTGTCGGCTACATGCTCCCTGACCCAGTCGACGATCGTCGTCGTCGTGGCGCCGGGAGTGAATATCTCACTGATGCCGGATTCCTTGAGAGAGGGGATGTCGGCCTCGGGGATGATGCCGCCCCCGAACACCGAGATCTCCTGGGCGCCCTGCTCGGCGAGCAACTTCACGACCTTGGGAAACAGCGTCATGTGCGCGCCCGACAGGCACGAGAGCCCGATCGCGTCGACGTCCTCCTGGATCGCGGCGGAGGCGATCTGCTCCGGAGTCTGGTGAAGCCCTGTGTAGATGACCTCCATGCCGGCATCGCGTAACGCCCTGGCGACCACTTTGATGCCCCGATCGTGGCCGTCGAGGCCCGGCTTCGCAACGAGTATTCGAGGTCGTCCCGCTGGCATGCTGACCTTTCTTCGAGACCGGAGAAACGGCGCTTGACCTTGCCGATCAAGGGGGTTGTTACCGTTTCGGAGGTTATCAGGCCGCTACCACCGGTCATTTCTGAGCTCAGGCGAAAGGAGAGCGCGTGAAGGCCGTCGAGCATCTGGTCGACGAAGACTCCTGGCAACCCGTCGCCGACGCGCTCTCGACCTCGGACCCTCTCGCGTGGCCCGGATATCCCGAGGCTGTGGCTCGCGCGCGCTCTCGTTCCGGCGTCGACGAGTCGGTCGTGGCGGGACCCGCCCGCATCGGTGGAATCGAAGTCGAGGTGGCCGCTTTCGACTTCTCCTTTCTGGGTGGCTCGAGCGGCGAGGTCGCCGGCGAGCGAATTGCTCACGCTCTCGGTCGAGCGACCGAGCGCGAGACCCCGTTCGTGCTTCGAACCGAGACCGGAGGTTCGCGCATGCAAGAGGGGATGCGCTCGCTCGTGCAGATGCCACGTCTGGTCGCGGCTCGGATCGCCTTCGAGCGAGCGGCACAGCCGTTCATCGCGGTGCTCGGCGACCCCACGACCGGCGGTCCATTCGCAAGCATCGCTTCGCTCGCCGACGTAACCATCGCCGAGAGCGACGCTCTGATCGGCTTCGCCGGCCCCCGACTCGTCGAGGCGTTCACGGGGCGTCGTGTCATCGGATCGCACAGCGCAGAGTCCGCTCTCGCCGCGGGTCTCGTTGACGCCGTGGTCCCCGCCGCGGAAGTCGGGCGCACGGTCGCTCACGTCCTCGGCGTGCTGGTGCCCGACGACCCGGCGGCGGCGAAGGCCCCCGCGCCGGTTGATCCCACCGACGAGGTTCGGGGACGAGACGCCGTGCGCTCCGCGCGATCCGACGACCGCCCCACCGGACCCGAACTTCTCCGTAACGCACTCGACGCGCATGCTCTGTTGCAGGGAGACAGAGCCGGGCGAGAGGATCCCGCCGTGGCGGTCGCGCTCGGCCGGATCGCGGGGCGACGCGTGCTCATGGCGGCGCTCGACCGCACCATGTCTCCGGGTCCCGCCGCCTACCGCAAGACCCGCCGCGCCCTGGCGATCGCCGAGCGGCTGCGACTCCCTGTCGTAACGCTGATCGACACTCCCGGCGCCAATCCCTCGGAGGCTTCAGAGAGCTCGGGCATCGCAAGCGAGATCGCCCGGCTCATCACCGACCTGCTTCGCGTGAACGTTCCTGTGCTGAGCGTGGTGACCGGCGAGGGGGGCAGCGGCGGAGCGCTCGCCTTCGCCACGGGGGACCGGCTCCTGGCTTACGCAGGGTCGATCTTCTCCGTGGTCGGACCGGAATCGGCCGCCGAGATCCTGTGGCGTGATCCGGCGCGCGCGGGCGAGGCGGCGGACCTCCTCAAGTTGACCGCCTTCGACCTCGTGCGCCTCGGCGTCGCCGACGGGGTGGTGGCCGAGCCCCTCACACCTGAATCACTTCGAACGGTGGTCGCCTATCATCTCGAACCGATGTGCGCGCACTGGGAGCGGGGCGACGATCTCTCGTCCGCCCGCATCAAACGTTGGAGCCTGAATGCCGGATAAAGAAGACAAGAGAGCACGACACCGAGCCACGCAGCAGGCAGCCGCAGCGCGCAGGCGCAAAGAGGAGCTCGCCCGCAGACGCAGGGGGCGCATCATCGGGCTTGCAATCCTGGTGGGTCTTGCCGTCCTGACCGTGTTCGTCGTCGGGGCCCAGACCGGCGAGGACGAGGGCGCCCCACCGGACTCGGCCGGCGAGCAGAGCGAGAACGAGGAGCCCACCGCCTCGGAGGGCGAAAGCGGCGACTGCGACTTTTCGGTCGAACCTCCCGAGAACGACGCCCGGCAATATGAGCAACCTGCGAGCCAGGAGCAGGTCCTCAGCGTCGTCGCCGACTATTTCGCCGTCATCGAGACGAACTGCGGAGTAATCGAGGTCGACCTTCTCGAGGAGGAAGCCCCCGCAACCGTCGCCAACTTCATCTTTCTTGCGGAGGACGGTTACTACGACGGACTCACGTGGCACCGCGTGATCGAGGAGTTCGTGATCCAGAGCGGCGATCCCGAGGGCACGGGGAAGGGGGGGCCCGGCTACGAGTTCGAGGACGAGCTCCCCGAGGACTCGAGCGTCTACACCTTCGGCGCCATGGCGATGGCCAACTCCGGACCGGACACGAACGGGAGCCAGTTCTTCATCGTGAGTCACGCCGCTAAGAACGCACTCGAGGGTGAAGAAACTCCGGCACCTGCGGGTCTGCAGCAGCTCTACTCCCACTTCGGGCAGGCGACCGAAGAATCGTACGAAACGATCGCCGCGATCGCTTCGGTCGAGACGAGCTCAGAGCCTGAGACGCAGGACCGTCCCGTCGAGCCCGTCTACATCCTCTCGGTGACGATAGAGGAACGATAGTCGGCGCCCCCGCCGCGAAATCACGGTCGGATGATTCTGGCCGATGAGTCTGAATCAGGATGAGGGCGCCCTAGTGGTTTGGCGGCCACTAGTCCTCCAGGCGAGAGCCCATCCCGCGAACCGTGGAGATTCGCTGTGCGCCGAGCTTCTTTCTTAGAGCTCCGACGTGAACATCAATGACGTTGGAGGAGGGGTCATCATCTGTCCCCCACACGTGTGCCAGCAGCTTCTCCCTCGTCAGGATCTCTCCCGGATGACGAAAGAAGGTAAGAGCCAGAGCAAACTCTCGATGGGAAAGCTGAACATCTCTGCCATCGACGAGCGGCCATCGGCCTCGACGAGGTGAACCGTTCGCCACCGAGACGACCGAGGGCGTCGTCGTCGCCGACTTCTCGAGCAGGGGCCCGACTTCAGCGCGTTCTCGCATCCAAGACGGCGCCGATCGCTGATAAACGACTCGAGATCCATCCAGCCCCCAAGCACGAGATCGTGCGCGTGGATTCACAGAGGATGCTCCAGGCCCTCATCAACTCATTCGCAACGCGACCGTTCACAGCAACCACAGTTCGCCCATCGAGCTGCGCGTCGTCCCGGGCGAAGACGAATGGCGCTACGAGGTCGCCGATCATGGTGGTGGCATTCCGCCGGGCCAGGAGGAACGCATCTTCGAGCCGTTCTGCCGCGTCGACCAGCGACGGCCCGGAAGTGGCCTTGGCCTGGCGATCGTGCGAGGAGTCGCCAAGGCGCACGGGGGCCGGGCCGGTGTCGACAACCGCCCGGGCGAGGGCGCGACCTTCTGGATGGCCCTGCCCCGTTGACCGCGAGCTCTCAGTTTGAAATGAGCGGGATTTCGCCCGTGTCTTCCTCGTCGGGCGTCCGGTACACCGGCGCATCGTTCAGTAGCTTCATGAAGTCCTGGTAGAAGTCGTCGGGCCGCGGGATGTAGGTGATCGATTCGAGTGCCTGGTTCTGACCGGCCGACTCCAAGATGAGCTCCCCGTAGTTGAGCCACCGCGCCAGCAGCGTCCGTTGATAGGTGAGGTCGGTGACCTTCGCCAGCGGCATCGAAGCAACGCGGCGAGTGATAATTCCCGTTACCTCGACGATGCGGCGGTTCGTAACGAGGATCCTTGCGATCTGCCACTCGAGCCATCTCCAGACGACCCGGAGCGTGAATGCCATTGCAACGATGAACGTGAGGGAGTCGATCGGGTTCGACTCGCTGGGAAGGTTTAGCAGTGCATGCAGGAAGAACAGCATTAGCCACGCAAGGCCAGCCTGAACGGAGGGCCATAACAGTGCAGCCCAATGCTTGCGGACCTCGAAGGCCACTTCCTCCCCCGGCGACAGGTACTTGTCGTAGATGATCCGGGGGCCGTACGACCAACTGATCCGGGGGCGACGCAGCGGCATCAGAACAGCTGAGAGAGAAAGTCAGAGAAGGCGTTGGCCATCGCGCTTAGGACATCGCCGAGACTCTGGCCCGTGGTCTTGACCACGCTCGCAGCCTCGCTCGGTGACTCGATTATGAAGAAGATGACAAAGCCCAGCAGCAGAAGCCCGACGATTCTCTTGACATTCATATCGGGCTCATCCTATGGGCGAGCGCGCTCCCAACCCCGGATTACTCGGACGCCTGGGACCAGTGGGGGCCGGTCTCCTGGACCGGGTGGGAGCTGGGTCAGACGACCTTTATGGGGGCCAGGGTCAGGTCGAGGCGCTTGTCCGAGCCCATGTCGGGAAAGTGAATCGTCGCCTCCATGCCGAGCGCGCTCTGGCGCAGGTCGACGATGATCCCGCGGCCCCAGCGGTCGTGCTCGATCTCGGCCCCGACCTTGAAGCGGCTCAGATCGCGGCCTCCCACGGTCTTGGGCTTGTCGACCGAGGAGCGCCTCGTCGTGAAGAGATCCTTCTTGGCGGCCTCGTCGATAAGGTTGTCGGGGATCTCTTTGAGGAAGCGCGACGGAGTGTTGTAGCTGGACTCGGTCCCCCACAGTCTTCTGCGCCACGCGTTCAGCAGGTAGAGCCTCTCCCGGGCACGTGTGATGCCGACGTAACAGAGCCTGCGCTCCTCCTCGAGTTGGTCGGGGTCGGCGAGCGAGCGCATATGCGGAAAGACGCCGTCCTCCATCCCCACGATGAACACGATCGGGAATTCGAGGCCCTTGGCGTTGTGCAGGGTCATGAAGGTGACCCCGGTCTCCTCGCCCTCCTCTTCGTCGCTGTCGTTGACGAGCGCTACGCGCTCGAGGAAGTCCGTGAGGCTCCCCTGTTCGGTGTTCTCGTCGTACTCGGCCGCGCCCCCGGCGAGCTCCTTGAGGTTCTCCTGGCGCGACAGCGACTCGAAGCTGCGGTCGGCCTGAAGCTCGGCCATGTAACCGGTCATGTCCCAAGTCGTTGCGACGATCTCGGCCACCGGCACACCGGAGTGATCGAGGGCGCGAACGCGAGCGAGAATGCGGCCGATCTCGAGCGCTCCACCGCGCGCCCTGCGACTCAGGCCCTCGACTTCTTCGGCCTGCTCGAAGGCTGCGCCGAGCGGAAGTGCACGCAGCGCCGCGAACGCTTGGAGCTTGGCCACCGAACCGGGCCCGATGCCTCGCTTCGGCGCTCCGCAGAGACGTTCGCAACTAATTGCGTCCTGAGGGTTGATTGCGGCCCGCAACCAAGCCATCAGGTCCTTGACCTCCCTGCGGTCGTAAAAGCCCACGCCTCCGACGACGCGATACGGGAGAGTCGCCGCGTTGAACGCCTCTTCGAGCACACGGCTCTGAGCGTTTGTCCTATAGAAGATCGCGACATCCGCGAAGGGGTGACCCTGCTCCGAGAGCTTCCTCACCTCATGAGTGATCCAGGCAGACTCGTCGTGTTCGTCTGAGGCGTGATAGCGCACGATGAGTTCGCCGCCGTCCTCCGCGGTCCATAATTCCTTGGGCTTGCGCATTGCGTTGTTCTCGATGACCGCATTGGCCGCGTCGAGAATCGTCTTGGTTGAGCGATAGTTCTGCTCGAGTGTGACCACCTTGGCCTCGGGCCAGTCGCGCTCGAAATCGAGCAGGTTCTTGATCGTCGCCCCCCGGAACGCGTAGATGCCCTGGTCGGCGTCACCGACCACGAAGATGTTGCGCCACTTACCGGCAAGCAGCGTCGCAAGCCGAGACTGCGCGTGGTTCGTGTCCTGGAACTCATCGATGAGCACATGGCGGAAGCGGTTCTGGTAGCGAGCGAGAGCGTTGGGGTGTTTGTCGAAAACCTCGACCGTCCGCATGATGAGGTCGTCGAAGTCGAACGCGCTTTGCTCGGTCAGTCGCTTCTCGTACTCCTGGTAGATCGAACCGATGCGCTTCTCGTACGGGTTCGACGCGAAGTCCATGAACAGGCCCGCGTCCATCAACTTGTTCTTCGCGTTGGAGATGGCGGCGGCCACCCCGCGTGGCGGCATTCGCTTCTCGTCGAGGTTCATGTCCTTCATGCACATACGGATCAGCCGCAGTGTGTCGGACGAGTCGTAAATCGAGAAACTGCCCGAGTAGCCGAGACGTGGCGCCTCGCGGCGCAGGATGCGCACGCAGGCACTGTGAAAGGTCGAAACCCAGATGTCGGACGCCGCGGGGCCGACGAGATCGAACACCCGGCGTTTCATCTCGGCCGCGGCCTTGTTCGTAAAGGTGATGGCGATGATCGAATGCGCGCCGATCCCGTTGGCGAGCAGATAGGCGATCCGGTTCACGAGGACCCTGGTCTTGCCGGATCCCGCCCCCGCTACGACGAGGACGGGTCCCTCGGGCATCTCGACCGCGGCGCGCTGGACCGGGTTCAGTTGGGACAGAAAATCCATACTTGTCATTATGCCGGGTGGCGGCCGGAGGCCCGTCAGAGGGCTGTATGCTGTAATACAGCATGAGACACAGAACCCAGCTCTATCTGGACCACGATCAGTACCGCTGGCTAAAGAGGCGGGCCGGTCGCGGCCAGAGCATGGCCGAAGTGGTGCGCGACCTCATCGACGAGGCGAGGCTCCGGCAGGACCCTCCGGCGGAGGACCCCTTCATCCGGTACCTGTTCGACGATCCTCCGGCCGAGGGGCCAGGCGACTCGAGCGTGACCACCATCGACGACGACCTCTACGGCCTGTGAGAAGGGTCTTCGTCGACACCAGCGCTTTTGTGGCCCTTCGCAACAAGGCGGAGCGGGAGCACGAGGCCGCGCGCGCTGCTCGAACGGCGTTGGTGGTGGAGGCCCGCCTCTTCACGACCAACTACATCTTCGCCGAGACCTTCACGACGTTGATGATGCGAGTGGGCCGGGCCGAAGCGATCGCATGGGGCCGAGGCCTGAGGGAAACGCGCGCTATAGAGCTACTGCGTGTGGACGAGGGGATCGAGGAGGAGGCGTGGCGGATCCTCGAGTCCCACGCCGACAAGACGTGGAGCTACGTCGATGCCGTGTCCTTTGCCGTGATGGACCGCGAGGGTTCGTCGGAGGCGTTCACTTTCGATCGGCACTTCGCCCAACGCGGTCACCGTATGTTGCCGCCCGGGGTCTAGTGATCTTGCGCGCACCCGATTCTCTCGGAAGCGGTAAGCGGCTCGGGGGCGGCCTCTCGGCCGCCCCCCGCTGGTTCTCGCTCGCTAGATGCCTAGAGGGCGCCTCGGGCGAACGGACCCCAGATTGCGAAGGTGAGCCCGCTTGAGGCCTGGATGTTTACGAACAGCACCTTGCCGTCGGGAGTGAAGGTCGAACCGGCGAACTCGTCTCCCTCGCGTTGCGGGATCGCGTTGAGGGCGAAGTCGAAGATCTTGCCCTTGGGCGTGACTCCACGCAGGTAGTTCTCGATCGGCCCGTCCTCGCACAGCAGAGCGGACTTCTGCGGAGAGATGCACATGTTGTCGGGCAGCTCGAGCACGGTGCGGCTCGGCGACTCGAA
>Ga0136630_1000452_pt1 | contig 15716 bp, 14 predicted proteins | sample AntDrymUQ5682106_2_FD_105496 | JGI IMG/M metagenome (GOLD analysis project Ga0136630, IMG submission 105496) | Polar desert sand microbial communities from Dry Valleys, Antarctica - metaG UQ568 (21.06) | ecosystem: Environmental > Terrestrial > Soil > Desert | place: Antarctica: Dry Valley...
CATTGCCGCCCGCACGGGCGTGGCGATGATGGATGCCTCGACGCTGGGGACCATCGAGCTGCAGGGCGAGGACGTCGGCGTCCTGCTGGACCGGCTCTACACCAACCTGTTCTCGACTCTGCGAGTCGGACACGTTCGCTACGGGGTGATGTGCGGCCCCGACGGGATGGTGCTCGACGACGGGACCACCGCCCGGCTGGCCGAGGATCGCTGGCTGATGAGCACCACCACCGGCAACGCCGCGAAGATCCTGGAGTGGCTGGAGGAGTGGCTGCAGACCGAGTGGCCGTCCTTGGACGTGCGGATCACGTCCGTGACCGACCAGTGGTCGACGGTGGCGTTGGTCGGGCCGCGCTCGCGTGAGGTACTGGCCGGGCTGGCACCGGAGCTGGACTGCACGGTGGACGGCTTTCCGTTCATGACGATCCGGCACGCGGGGGTGGCCGGCATCCCGGCGCGGATCATGCGGGTGTCCTTCTCCGGTGAGCTGGCCTACGAGATCAACGTCGCATCGTGGTACGCGATGGCGTTGTGGCAGGCGGTGTGCGAGGCCGGCCAGCCGTTCGAGATCACGCCGTACGGAACCGAGACAATGCACGTCCTGCGCGCGGAGAAGGGGTTCCCGATCGTCGGGCAGGACACCGACGGGACGGTCACGCCACAGGATCTCGGCATGTCCTGGATCGTGTCGAAGAAGAAGCCCGACTTCGTCGGCAAGCGGTCCTTCGCACGGGCGGACACCGCGCGCTCGGATCGCCGCCAGCTCGTCGGCGTGGTGCCAGTCGATGGCCGCAGTAGGGTCGCCGAAGGGGCGCAGCTGGTCGCGCACAGTGCGGTGCTCACGCAGACCCCGGTCCCGATGCACGGTCACGTGACGTCGTCCTACGACTCGGTCGCCCTCGGCACGCCGTTCGCACTGGCCCTGCTCGACTCGGGATCTTCGCGACATGGCGAGGTGCTCGACGCGGTGGACGACGGGCTGGCCGTCGCTGTACGGATCGTGTCCCCGGTGCCCTACGACCCGGAGGGGGAGCGCCGTGATGGCTGAGCCGTTGATGCTGCGCCGCAGCCCCTTGGATCGCCGACTTCCGGTCGGGACGGACGCGACCGTTGGGCTGCGCGAAGTGCGTGGCCGCGCGCTGGTCGAACTCAGGGTTGCCAACGGACCGGACGGCTCGGGCGTCGACGGCGGCGCTGTGGCGTCGGTTCTGGGAGTCGATCTTCCGGCCGCGGGTCGGATCGCCAATGGCGCGGGGGACCAGCTGGCCGTCTGGCTCGGTCCGGGATGGTGGCTGCTCGACGCGCCTGAGGCCGACAGTTCCGGGTCGGCGGAGCTCGAATCAGCTCTGGTGCAGAGGCTGCGTGGTGTCGGCCTGGTATCCGCGGTCGAGGTGTCTGCCGCCTTCTGCATCCTGGAGCTGGTCGGCCCCTGCGCCCCCGACGTGCTGGCTCACGGTTGCTCGATCGATCTGCACCCGTGGGCGTTCCGGCCTGACCACACAGCGCGGACGATGCTGGCCAAGGCCCAGGTCGTCCTGGCGCAGGTCGGCAGTCCGGCCAATCTCAGCGCACCGACGTACCGGATCTGGGTCCGGACATCGTTCGCCCGATATCTGGTCGCGTGGCTCGTGGATGCCGCAACCGAGTACCTCGCCTAGCCGCGTGCCCCCGCGACGGAGGTACTCATTGTCGTCGCTGACGGTCACGGCTGGGAGTACAGAGGTCCTGAAACATTCTGTGTGCCAACGTGTCCCCGGCCCAAGAAATGTCAGAGAGTCGGTCTAGCGTTTGAGTCATGACCAGCGTCCTCGCCGCTCCGGAGTTGCGGTCGGATACGGATGTCGGCCGAAGCGTTGACCCTGTCGCGATGGCGCGGCGGCTGGTCGGAGACCGGCTCAATGCGGTTCGTGGACTCGGTCGGACCGGGAACTGGTGGATGAGGCACGCGAGATCGTCGCCTTGCGGGCGCAGGACGACGGGCTGCTGCTGGACGCAGTCGGGGAGGTCGAGGCCCGTGGGTTGGCCAGGTCACAGGGCTGCACGTCGACCCGGGCGTGGCTGTGCTCGGCGCATCGGATCGCCGCACATCAGGCGGCCCGGCTGGTCCGTACCGCCGGGTCGCTGCGCACCGAACTACCAGGCGTGGCCGCGGCGCTGGGCTCCGGGGCGGTGTCGCTGGAGTCGCGATCTGCCGGCTAGGAGCGATCGGCGTGTTGGACGTCGACATGGACATCGGTGATACCGCTGGCAACGCCAGGGTGGAGGTCGATGTCGACGTTCCTGGCCTCCGGTGGCCGCCTGCTCATCGACCCGGATGGACCGAGGCCGATCTCCAGCTCGGTCGGGACTACCCGAGGCCGCCCGACGACTGGTGAGTGTGGGCGCTACGTAGTGCAGAGGCGGATCGACCCGACTGGATCGGTCAGAATGCTGGGATGACTGTTCCCGCACGCATCAGCATCATCACCCTCGGAGTCGCAGACCTTGCCCGGGCCACTGCCTTCTATCGGGCGCTGGGCTGGGTTCCGACGCCATACTCGACCGACGACATCACGTTCATCGAGACCTCAGGATCGATGCTGGCGCTGTTCCCCATCGACGAACTTGCCGCCGACGCCGGTCTCGATTCGCCGAGCTCTACCGGCTTCCGCGGCGTGACGATGGCGATCAACCTCGAGTCCGACGACGAGGTTTGCCGGGTGCTGGCCCAGGCCGAGGCGGCCGGGGGAAGGATCGTGAAACCCGCTGTGCCGAGCCCTTTCTTCCAGGGTCTCGACGGTTACTTCACCGATCCCGACGGTCACGCATGGGAGGTGGCGCACAACCCCGACCTGCCCCCCGCCTGACTCGATCAATCACCGGTCTAGGTCCGTCGACCGGTAGGCGCGCCTACTCGACGAAACCCTGGTCCTGTAGGTACTGGGCCGCGGCGTCTTCAGGGAACTCGCCGTCGACGTCGACCGCAGCGTTCAGGGCGGTCATCAACGCCTCGTCGAGCGGAGCCGAAATCAGTTCGATCACCGCTGCCACGTCCGGGTTCGCCTCATTGAAGTCGTTGTTGATCTGCACGGCCGACAGGTAGCTGATGAAGGCGCTCTCGACATCCTCCATCAAGGCCAGGTCGAGGGACTGGATGCGTCCATCGGTGGTGAACACCTCGCCGAAGTTGCAGGGGTCGCCGTCCGCAGTCGCCTGGTAGATGATCGCGAACTCTTGGACGGTCTGTTGGTCCTCCGGCCACGTGACGCCGTAGGCGTCCTCGAACCGGATGAGCCCGTCGTCTCGTGACCCGAACGTGCTGTCGAGGCACAACGTCGCCTCGTCGGGATTCTCCTCGACGAAGGTGGCGACATCGGCGAGCGTCTCCAGGCCGTTCTCGTCGGCGAAGTCGCGACGGGTGGCGATGCCATAGGTGTCGTCGAACGGCGCAGGTTCGGTCCAGAAGATGCCGTTCTGCTCCAGGTCCTCGTCTCTGACTGCCTCGTACTGCTCTATCGGGTCGTCGATCGGCGTCTCGTGCTGGAGGTAGTTGATGTACGCCGTACCTGTGTACTCCCAGGCGGCATCGACTTCGCCAGCCAGCAGCGCCTCGCGCGCACCCGCAGGACTGGGCAGGTTCTCGGTGAGATCGACCGTGGCGCCGGCGGCTTCGAGAGCCTGCTTGGCTAGCTGTCCGAGGATCAATTGCTCGGTGAAGTCCTTCGAGCCGATCCGGATCTCCACGCCGGACAGGTCGAACTGGTCGCTGATCAGTTCGCCGCCGCCGCTGGGCGCATCCTCACTTCCGGTCCCTGGGCTTGCCTCGTCATTTCCGCCGCAGGCGGTGACCCCGAGCGCGAGCACGGCCACGAGTGCCACCCATCGAGGGCCGTTCATTGTGCGTTGCATGTTGTTCCCTTCGGGGTCGAGGTGTTGTGGGGGTCGTCTGCTCAAGTGTCTGGCTACAGGCCCTTCGGCCGCAGCAGGTCTTCGGCGATGCCCCCGACCCAGTCCGCCATGATGGCCAAGGCGGCGGCTCCGAGACTGCCGACAGCAACCGCGAGTGGCCGCCCCTGTGCCTGTCCGCTGATGATCAACTCACCGAAGGTGCCACCTCCGATGAACGCGGCCAGCACAGCGGTCGACACGGTCAGCACGAGCGCGGTCCGCACGCCTGTGAGCAGGATCGGTACGGCCAACGGCATCTCGACGCGCAAGAGCACGCTCTGTTTGCTCATCCCCATGCCGCGTGCGGCCTTGACCACACCGCGATCCACCTGCTGTAGGCCGACCATCGTGCCGCGCAACACGGGCAGCACCGCATAGATGGCCATTCCCAGGATCGCGGCGGTGGAGCCACTGCGGATGAGCACGATGTAGATGAAGAAGAGCAGACCGATGGCCGGTACGCCCTGCCCGATGTTGGCCACTGCGATGATGATCGGCGTGACCCGCCGCGCCCACGGGCGGGTGAGTGCGATGCCCAGCGGTACGGCCACGACAAGGGTCAATGCGGTCGCCCACAAGGCGATCTCGATCTGCTCGACCGCCGCCGTCCAGATATTTCGGGCGTTGATGATGCGGCTCTCGATCGAGTCCAGTTCCTGGCTCTGCACGTAGAGGTACATGGCGACACACGCGGTCGCGACCGCCGCCGGCACTCCGATGTAGCGCGCGCGCCGCAGGAACTTGCGCTCGCGACCGACGACACGGCTGTCCACGCTGCCGACGGCGACCGCCGTCACGTGTCGTCCCCCACAACAACGCCCGAGCCATTGTCCAGCGCTTTCGCGCGCATCTCGCGGATCTCGGCGATGATCGTTTCGAGGTCCAGCGTGCCGGCGTAGGCGCCGTCGCGGTCGACGACTGCGGCGACACCGTTGGCGTTGAGCAGCATTTCCTGTAGCGCGTCGTTCAGCGTGGCGCGGCTATCGACGCAGGCCTGCACCCGCGTTCCGGCCTGGGACATGTCTCGATCTGGGTTGAGGTCGATCTCGGCGATCCAGCGGTCCGGCCGGCGCTGACCGTCCAGGAGCAACAGGTGGGTCCGGCCGGACTGCTGGAGCTGTTGACGGGCCTGTTCGGCCGTGGTTTCCGGCCCGATTGTCGGCCACTCGCCGATGGCGACATGGACGTCCTCGACCCGGCTCAGATTCAGCCGCTTCAGGAGGATGCCCGAGCCGAGGAACTGCTCGACGAACCCACTGGCCGGGCTGGTGAGGATCGTCTCCGGTGTGTCGTACTGGGCGATGCGGGAGCCCTCCGCCAGGATGGCGATGCGGTCGCCCATCTTGATCGCTTCGTCGATGTCGTGAGTGACGAAGACGATGGTCTTGCGAATGTCTTCCTGGATGCGCAGGAACTCGTTCTGCAGCCGTTCACGCGTGATCGGGTCGGTCGCGCCGAACGGTTCGTCCATGAGCATGACCGGAGGATCGGCCGCCATCGCCCGAGCGACACCCACGCGCTGGCGCTGACCGCCGGACATCTCCTTGGGATAGCGATTGCGGTACCTGCCCGGGTCCAACCCGACCAGGTGCAGCAGCTCGTCCACGCGGTTGTTGACGCGCTTGTCGTCCCAGCCGAGCATGCGCGGGACGGTGGCGATGTTCTGCGCGATGGTCTCATGCGGGAACAGGCCGATCTGCTGGATCACGTACCCCATCCGACGCCGCAACTGGTCGGCGTTGACGTGGGTGACGTCCTCGCCCTCGAGGAAGATCCGCCCCGACGATGGCTCGATCAGCCTGTTGATCATCTCCAGCGTCGTCGTCTTGCCGCAGCCGGACGGGCCGACCAGGATGACTATCTCGCCCTCCGGCACCGCGAGGTCCACCCCATCGACCGCCGGCGCCTCCTGGCCTGGATAGTGCTTGGTCAACTTGTCGAGGCGGATCATGGGCTCGACGCTGGTGGTCATCGCAGTCCTCTCGGAGTGCTGAGCCGTCCGAGCACGGCGAGCAAGCCGTCGAGGACGAGCGCGACGAGCACGATGGCCACCGTTCCGATGATGATCTCCGGCACCGCACGCACCGACCCGAGCGAACTGAGCCCGCTGAAGATCAGCTCCCCGAGGCCCGGCCCAGCGACGTACGACCCGATCGCGGCGATGCCGACGATCAGGACCGTGGCCACCCGCAACCCGGACAGGATCACCGGATAGGCCAGCGGTAGTTCGACCCGGGTGAGAATCTGCAGCTTGGACATGCCCATGCCCCTGGCGGCACGGACGATCGCGGGGTCGACCTCGCGCAGACCGGTGAGGGTGTTTCGCACGATCGGCAGCAGGGCGTAGATGGCCAGCACGGTGATCGCGGCTGTCCAGCCCAGGCCGACGATCACGATCAGCGCACCGAAGTAGGCGAGTGCCGGCACCGTGAACAGGGTGTTGATGACGACAATCAGCACCGCGACGGCCCGGTCGTTGCGATAGGTGCCGATCGCGAGCAGGATCCCGATGAGCGTCGCCAGACCGACGGCGATCCCCACCGCGATCACGTGCTCGATCGTCAGCCCGAGTACGACGTCCCACCGTCGCTCGAGGTAGCTGGAGACGGTCACCCGGCCCCCCGTCCGCTGCGTTCCACAGCTCGTTCGACAGTCCGCGGTACAGGCAAGCTGAGTATAGGGACGAATCGTCCGGTTGCGGTGATATTCTGTCCCGCAGTCCGCAACAAGGATTCACATACAGGAACACAGACCGCCAGGAAGACGATGATGGTCAGCACAGCGGCCGCTCAACCGAACATCCTGCTGGTCATGGCCGATCAGCTCTCCCCGGCATTCCTGCCCATTCACGGGCACCCTGTGGTGCAGGCGCCGGCCATCGACCGGCTCGCCGGCGACGGTGTCGTGTTCAGCTCGGCCTACTCCAACAGCCCGCTGTGCGCGCCGGCTCGATTCGCTATGGTCAGCGGTCAACGCAACAGCCGGATCGGCGCCTATGACAACGCCTCGGAACTGCCGGCATCGGTACCGACGTTCGCACACCACCTTCGGTCTCTCGGCTACCGGACGACGCTGTGCGGCAAGATGCATTTCGTCGGGCCGGACCAGCTGCACGGCTTCGAGCGGCGGCTGACTACCGATATCTATCCCGCTGATTTCGGCTGGACGCCCAACTGGGAGGATCCCCAAGGTCGCTTCGACTGGTGGTTCCACAACATGGACAGCGTGATCAACGCCGGTGTCGCAGAAGCCACCAACCAGCTGGACTTCGACGACGAGGTGGGCTTCCAGGCAGTCCGGGAGTTGCGGGACGTGGCGCGCACCTCGCAGGGTCAGCCGTGGTTGCTCACCGTGTCCTTCACCCACCCGCATGATCCGTACGCGATGCGACAGCGGTACTGGGATCGCTACCGACACGAGGACATCGATCTGCCGCGGATCGGCGCTGCAGACGTCGAGGCCGACCCGCACAGCACTCGGTTACGGCAGGTGTCGGCGATGGACACTGGCGAGATCACCGACGAGGTGGTCCGCAATGCCCGGCACGCCTACTACGCGGCCATCTCCTACGTCGATGACTGGCTCGCACTGTTGCGCGAGACACTCGATGCGACCGGGATGGCCGACAACACCGTCGTGATATTCACCGCCGACCACGGAGACTTCCTCGGCGAGCGCGGCCTGTGGTACAAGATGTCCTTCCTGGAGCCGGCAACCCGGATTCCGCTGATCATCTCCGCACCGGGCGCCCGCCGGGGCGTGACGATGCCCGACCCGGTCTCCCTGTTGGATGTGCTGCCGACGCTGGTCGACCTAGGCGGCGGTGACTCGGCGGGCGACCTCGGGCACGTCGTGGATGGCGTCAGCCTGGTGCCCCAGCTTCAAGGTGACCGCGATCCGGGCCGGACGGTGCTGGGGGAATACCTGGGGGAGGGTGCGGTCGCGCCGATCTTCATGATCCGCCGGCAGCAGTACAAGTACATCTGGTCGGCACCGGACGGGCCACAACTGTTCGATCTGCACGCCGATCGCTACGAACTGCGCAACCTGGCCGCCGACCCGGATCTGGCGACAACGGCAATGGAGTTCCGCGCCGAGATCGATCGGCATTGGGATCCCGAGCGCGTGCGCGCCGAGGTCGTGGAGAGCCAGCGTGCCCGACGCGTGGTCGACCAAGCGCTCCGCACCGGCCGGTATGAGCCCTGGGAGCACGTGCCGCAGCCGGACAGCGCCAACCAGTACATGCGCAACCACCTGAACCTGAACTTGGTAGAGGCCGAGCGACGGTACCCGAGCCTGCGCTCGGAGCCGGCCCAGGTGAGCCATGATCAATCGCTAGGCCCGTCGTGATGCAGCAGCCGGAGGTCGTCGACACCGAGCCCGTCCAAACTGGGCCGCAGAACGACCCCCGGTTGCTGCGGCAGCGGCACCGCGCAGGGCACCGCGAGGACCCGGCAGCCGGCCGCCCGGCCGGAGGCGACCCCGGTCGGCGAGTCCTCGATGACGATCGTCTCCTTCGCGGATAGCTGCAGCAGCGCCAACGCCTGGCGGTACGGCGCGGCGTCGGGCTTGGCCGCCGTCTCGCCACCGCACACGACGGCATCGAAATGCTCGGCCCCGATCGAGGACAGCGCCAGCTCCACCAGTGCAGGGCTGGTGGCGGTCACCAGCGCCGTCCGTAGGCCGGCCCGGCGTACGCCGAGCAATAACTCACGGGCACCAGGACGCCAGAGCAGTCCGTCCGCGAACAACTCGGCGGTGCGGACGTCGAGCCATTCCGCGTCCGCGTCGCTGTCGCGGCCGGTGATACACAGATCGGCGTAGAAAATGTCCATGGACACCGCCATGTTCGCGCCGACCAGGGCGTCTCGGGCCTCCGCCGAGAGGATCCCGCCCAGCTTCGTGGCCAACTCTTGCAGGGAGACGTCCCAGACCCGCTCGGAATCCAACAGAGTGCCGTCCATGTCCCACAGGACCGCCCGCAGCTCAGGCCCGACTGCGTCCTTGGCGATGGGCGCCATACCGACCAGGATACGGCCGATGGCTTCTGCCATGGGTGCGCTTCTCACGTGTTCACCGGTGCTCACATCGACGGGTTGTCCCGTCAGCCGTGTGATGCCTGACATCACCACGTAGACGGATCCGTCCTGCTCGACGACTGGGTAGGTCTTCGCACGCATGCGGGGGTCGGGCAGGCACCGGCCGGACTCGATCTCGAACTCCCAGCCGTGCCAGGCGCAGCGCAGGATTCGGCCCGCCATGCCGTAGACGAAAGAGAAGTCGCGCGCCGACAGCGTCGTCCCGGTCACCGGTCCAAGGCACAGCGCGCCGCCTGAGTGGGGGCAACGGTTGCGTAGTGCGTAGAAGTGGCCCTCGACGTTGAAGACGCCGACGCTGCGGCCGTTCAGCTCGCGGATCACCCGCTCGCCGTTCTCGCGCAGCACCCGATCCCGCCATGCGGCTGGGATGCGCACCCGTTCGGGGTCGTCGAAGTCCCAGTGCGGGTAGTCGGTGGCAAACAGCAACGTCCGCTCGCCGTCGATCGCCTCCAGCGCGCTCCACAGGTGCCGGATGTCCCTGGGTTGCTCCAGCGGCTGTGTGGTCAGCCGGATGTGCTCGCGGGCGACCTCACTGGGGAGGCGGTCCAGCCACGGCGTCTCCTTGCGCAGCGCCTTCCAGTCCGCGTCAAGGCGCCACAGGATCGCCGGCAGCCACGCCACGCCGCACTCGATACGCACGAACCGCAACGTAGGCAACTTCTCGAAGACCCCGTGCGCGATAAGGCTCGCGACATGGCCCATGCCCGTCTCGCAGAGCAGCGCGTGCGCCTCCCAGAAGAAGCTGGGGGGGCCGGTTTCCGGTGGGGTTGGCATTCACGCCGCCCTGTCCACCGAGGTGCGCGGCGACCGGCAGCCCCATCTCGGCGGCGGCATGGAACATCGGCCAATAAACGGGATCTCCGTAGGGCCGCTGCGATCCCGAGGAGACGATCACCTGCACCATGTCGGGGTGCCCGCCGATCCGCCGGATCTCCTCGGCTGCGCCCGAGGGGTCCTGTGGAGCCACCACGACCGAGCCCTTGAGCCGCGCATCTCTTGGCAACCATTTCTGCACCATCCAGTCGTTGGCGGCGCGGGCGAGGGCCGAGGCAAGGTGCGGATTGGCCAGCGTGAAGACCTCGATCCCCTCGTCGCCGCCAAGGATGGCGTACTCAACGTCGTAGCGGTCCAGCAGTTGGGTCCGCATGAACTTATAGTCCGAGCCAGGGGTTCCGCCTCCCGGCGGGATCGCGTCCGTGCGCATGAAGCCCTCGGGATGCAACCAGGGCCGATGCGCGTGCGGGAACGAGTCGCGCCCGCCGGGGAGCTCTCCGCGCGCTAGGACATCACGCGCAGTACGGCTGCAGATAAGGCAGCAGTTCCTGGGACGAATTCCAGCTGTTGTGCACGTCGCAGTCGATGATCAAGGCAGCCTCTCCGTTAAGCTGAGCTGCGGGCTGACAATGGTATCGGACGGCTGCCTTCACCGCCCGCGTCTGCCGTCCGGTCAACGCGGGCGATGGCATGATTGCCCCACAGCTCCTTGGAGGCGAGTCGAGCCCCCTCGACGACCGACTGGAGCTTGGCCCATGCGATGCGGGGAAGAACGCGGGTGTAGTCGACGGCCGTGGCGAAGCCGCAGTCGGTTCCGGCGATGACGTTCTCCCGACCGACGACCGAGGCGTAGGCAACGATGCGCTGAGCGACGAGCTCGGGGTGCTCGATGTAGTTGTTCGTGGTGTCGACCACACCCGGAATGACCAGTTTGCCGTCGGGCAGGTCCACGTCATCGAAGACCTTCCACTCGTGCGCGTGGCGCGGATTGGCTCCTTCTACGAGCAGGCCGGACGGTCGGGCCCGGAGAACGGCGACCAGGATGTGGCGCAGTTCCGTGTCACGGTGGTGGGGGCCCTCCCCGTTGCCCCAGCAGATGTGGATTCGCATGCGGTCAGGTGGCAGGTCGGCGAGTGCGTGGTTGAGGACCTCGACATTTCGTTCGGTGTCGTGGATCACATCTGCCAGCGGCAGGTCAGGGGAGCGGTCGTAGCGTCGGCTCAGGTCGGGGCAGTCGATCTGGAGGATGAAGCCGGCATCAACGATGGCTCGGTACTCGTATCGCATCGCGTCGGCGATGGCGTAGAGATATTCCTCCTCGGTGCGGTAGTACCGGTTGGTCATGTACATCGCAACGTTGCCGGGCGACGCGGCGGTCATGAACGCCTCGACATAGTTGCAGCCGGCGAGTGCGGCAGTGAGGTTTCTGATGTCACGGTGTACGGCGTCGGGATCGCGCAGCGAAACAGGGCCGATACAAGCCGGTAGGGCGAACGTGGACCGTTGACCGGTGCTGGTCATGGGGACGAGCGCAGCGGCTTCGGGATAGTCGGCCATGTATCCGATGGCTACGTCGTCGGCTTGGCCGCCGAAGCCGTCGAGCCGTTCCGGTACGTAGCCGATGTAGTTGGGCTTGCCCGCCTCGCCATCGCCGACGACGTCGAGGCCTGCGGTGATCTGGGTGTCGACGAGTTCGGCAGTCGCGCTGGTGACTCGCTCGTGCCGGGCGCGAACGGCGCCGTCCTGCGTCCGGTGATCTTCTAGCAGCATCGCGGCCAGATCACCCGGGCGCGGGAGGCTGCCGGCGTGGGTGGTGAGGATCCGATCGTCGCTGCGCTTCACGGGGAAGCTCCTTGCATTGTCGTTCAGCGGGTGGTGACTATGGGACGCTGACGACCACCTTGCCACGGGTGTGACCTGACTCGACGCTAGCCAGTGCCTCGGCGGCGCGATCCAGCGGGACAACGTCACTCACGTGCGGATCGAGTTTGCCCTCTGCCACCAGACGCACGATCTCAGCGAGCACCGCGCCGCTGCCGTCGCGCTGCACCCCGCCTGCACCGAGTTCGCCCGCGGCATCAGGATCGGTGGTGGTCAGTAGTCGCGATCGATTGGTCACCAGGTCGGCGACCGAACGCAACGCATCACCGCCAACCAGGTCGAGGACGGCGTCGACCCCGTTGGGCATGATCGCGCGCACCCGGTCGGCCACGCCGTCGCCGTAGGTCACCAGGGTCGCACCGAGCGATTCGGCCAGCTCACGCTTCTCCTCGCTGCCGGCGCCGATCCGGAACGCCAACGGCGACATCCGAGCCTCCATGAGCCTGTCCGGCCCCACCGTCCGGCTCGACCGCACCCGGGTCAACGAACTAGTACCCGCGCTGTCGGCCGCGGCTCTGCAGGTGTCCCAACGACTGGGGTGGCGCGGCGCCTGAACGAGCGGGTCGTAGGACCGCAGGGTCTGCGCGCAAGATCGTACTCATCGTCCTTCGCCGAGCTCGGGCGCAAGCTGACGCTGCCGCCAACGCTCGGTCGGCTCCACCTCGTTGAAAGTGAACAGGTGCCAGCCGCGTACCCGGAGGCGGTCGTCGTCCAGGCAAGAAGCGAGTTCGCGCACGAGATCGTCGGGCACATAACCCCGCATCAGCTTGGAGACCACTCCGGACTGCTTGGCCAGGAAACGCATCGAATCGCCGAGGCCCACCTTCATCGAGATCCGCGCCAGGCGTACCCGGTTGACCACGCCCGGGAGCCCGATGAACACCGGCAGCGTCACGCCGCGATCCCGCACCGCCTCGATCCACGCTCTCGTGACGGCGGGGTCGTAACAGATCTGCGAGACGATGTAGGTCGCGTACGGGACCTTCTCCGACATCGCTTGGATGGTCGTCGAGTCACTGATGAAGGCGTGGCTCTCCGGGTATCCGGCAATGCCGATGTCCTGGAGTCGGTGGCCGACCTCGAGCATCGCCCGCAGCAGTGACGCGGCGCCCTCGAACGGGCCGGCCGGTTCCTTGGCGTCGCCGGCGATGACGAACGCCTCCACGATCCCGAGGTCGGCGAGCACGTCGAGGACGTCGCGCAAGTGAGTCGGGCTCGTGATCAGGCGGGCGGCTATGTGCGGCACGACGCTGAGGTCGCGCTTGCGCAGCAGTTCGGCGAGTTCGAGCGTCGCCTCGACACCCTTCGACGGCGACGAGGTCACCGTCACGAGCGCACCGTCAGGAAGGTGGTCGAGCTGTGCTTCGACTCCCTTCATCGGAATGATCTCGAACCGGGCACGCTCGAACGAGCGCGCGAGGGCTGGGAGCGCCGCGTCGCCGTGCTCGGTCATCACACCGCTTCGAACCGCTTGGGCGTGCTCTTGGACGGGTCGATGAAGGGCTTCTCTACGACACCGGCGGCGTGCCTGCCGTGCTGGGTCTCGACGACCAGTTCGGTACCCAAACCCTCGTAGGCGATCGGCACCATCGCATAACCGATGTTGCGCTCGAGCCTGGGTGAGTACGTGGCCGAGGTGACCCGCCCGATCTCCGTGCCGTCGAGATCGTAGGTCGGGAAGAAGTCGATCATCGAGCCGTCGCTGAAGTACCCGACGTTCGGTCCGCCGATCTCGACGCCGACCAGCTTGCGCCGTACCCCCTCGGCCTTGATCCGCACGAGTGCCTGCTTGCCGATGAACTCCGCCTCCTGCTCCAGGTCGACCATCCAGGAATCCTCGAAGCCGTACCCGACCTCGAAGGGATTCGTGTCGAACCACATGTCGTTGCCCAGCGAGAGGAAGCCACCCTCGATCCGCCGGATGTGGCACGGGCCGATCGGGGTGATGTCGTGCGGACGCCCGGCCTCGAGAACGGTCTCCCACAGCCGTACGCCGTTGCGGCTTGCCTCCCGCAGGTAGATCTCGTAGCCGACCTCACCGCTGAAGCCGGTCCGGGAGACGACCACGTCCATCCCGTCGAGATCACGATCGACCGCGTAGTAGTAGGGCACTTCGAGAATGCCCTCGCCGAACAGCTCGACCATGACGTCCTTCGACTTCGGACCCTGGATCTGGACCGGCCCCACGTCGGGCTCGGTGATCGTCACGTTCATCCCGGAGCCATGGGCCAGGCCCTGCGCCCAGAGCAGGATGTCGCTGTCGGCCAGGGACAGCCAGAAGTGGTTCTCACCGAGCCGAAGCAGGACCGGGTCGTTGAGGATTCCCCCGTCCGGACTGGTGACGAACACGTACTTGCACTGCCCGACCTTGCACTTGCTCAGGTCCCGCGACACGAGCATGTTCGTGAACTCGAAGGCATCCGGTCCGGTGATCTCCACCTGTTTCTCGACGCCGACATCCCAGAGCGTCACGCCGTTGAGCAGGTGCCAGTACTCCTCCACCGGGTCGCCGTACAGGCGGGGGTGATAGGTGTGGTTGTAGACGCTGTAGAGCGTGGGGGCGTGCCGCCGGGATGCGTAGAAGTACGGAGATCTGCGGATGCGGGGATAGAGCAGGATTCCCGGACTCTCGTCGACAGCCACGATGCTGGCCTCCTCGAGCGTTTGTTGCCTATGGCGAAACGCATCGCCTGATACGCAACAGTTTGCGACTGATCGGCTGCGCGGTCAAGGGGCGGTCAAGGGGCTTGACGGGACGGCGGGGTAGGGGCCAGTGTTGCGTATCGAGGTCTGTGTTCTGTGTCACGCAACAACGCACCGGCTTGGTGCTGGTGTGGTCGGATCAGAAGGCGGCGCGCGATGTCCACCACAGAGATTCCGCACGAACGAACCGAGGAGGAGCCGAGTCGGCCCCCGGCGGACACCGAACACGGCGGCAAGGTCTCGACCGACCAGGTGATCCTGGGGACGGTCGCCGTCATCGCCGTCGCTCTGGTCCTGTGGGGCTCGCTCGGAACCGAGTCGTTGGGCAACGTCGTCGGCTCGGCACTGGGCTATGTGGTCGAGGACTTCGGCTGGCTGTTCGTCGTGGCCGCCACCGGATTCGTCCTGTTCTCGTTCTGGTTGGCGTTCAGTCGTTACGGCCGGATTCCGCTGGGCAAGGACGGGGAGAAGCCGGAGTTCAGGACGATCTCCTGGATCTCGATGATGTTCAGCGCGGGGATGGGCATCGGCCTGATGTTCTTCGGCGTCGTCGAGCCACTGAGCCACTTCGTCGCTCCCCCGCCAGGCACGCAGGACGGCGATCCAGCCGCGATCGCGATGGCCACGACCCTGTTCCACTGGACGCTGCATCCCTGGGCGATGTACGCCGTCGTCGGCCTGGCCATCGCCTACAGCACCTACCGCCGGGGACGTCGGCAGCTGATCAGTTCGGCGTTCACCCCGTTGATCGGGGAGCGCCGGGCCAACAGCGGGGGCGGGCGGGCCATCGACATCCTTGCGTTGTTCGCGACGTTGTTCGGCTCGGCTGCCTCGCTCGGGTTGGGCGCCCTGCAGATCGGCGCTGGACTGAACGTCACCGGTGGTATCGAGGCCGGCACGGTGGTCCAGGTGTTGATCATCGTGGTGCTGACCATCGCGTTCGTGGCTTCGGCGGTCTCCGGGGTGGCCAAGGGCATCCAGTGGCTGGCCAACACCAACATGGTGCTGGCGATCGTGCTGGCGCTGTTCGTGTTCGTGGTCGGCCCGACGGTGCTGATCCTGAACCTGATCCCGACCGCGGTCGGGTCCTACATCACCGAGCTGTCCTCGATGTCGGCGCGGACCGCGGCCAGCGCGGACCCGGAAACGGCAACCTGGCTGGCCGGCTGGACGATCTTCTACTGGGCCTGGTGGGTGTCCTGGACACGGTTCGTCGGCGTGTTCATCGCCCGGATCAGCCGAGGACGCACGATCCGGCAGTTCGTGCTCGGGGTGATCGCCGTTCCGAGCACGGTCAGCCTGGTCTGGTTCGCGATCTTCGGCGGTGCCGCG
>Ga0136630_1000458_pt1 | contig 15677 bp, 18 predicted proteins | sample AntDrymUQ5682106_2_FD_105496 | JGI IMG/M metagenome (GOLD analysis project Ga0136630, IMG submission 105496) | Polar desert sand microbial communities from Dry Valleys, Antarctica - metaG UQ568 (21.06) | ecosystem: Environmental > Terrestrial > Soil > Desert | place: Antarctica: Dry Valley...
AGCCGGACCTTGCCGATGTCCTTCAGGAACAGCTGAAGGGAGTCGGTGGTCATGTCCGGCTTGAGGTCGATCGCCGTCTTCGCCTTGCGGCGACCGCGCTTGTCGGGTGCGCGCTCCTCCTGGGCGGCGAGCGCCGGGTCGATCTCCTCGACCAGCTCGATCTCCGACTTCTCGAGGAATCCGTGCAGCTCCTCGACGTCGGCCTCGTCGAGGTCGACCTCCTGTACCGCGGTCGCGATCTCGGCGAAAGTCAGGACGCCCACCTGCTGGCCCTTGAGGACCAGACCCTTCACCTCTTCGAGTTCCTGCAGGTCGACTACTGACATCGGTGTCCTGTCTAGCTACGAGGTGATCCCGGTTCAACCCGCAGATCGCTCGATGTTGAAATTGGAACCACCCGCCTCGCGAACACTTTCGACCCGGTGGGAGAAGCTGGAGCGCACGAGACCTCCGGCCAGTCTAGGAGCTTCGAATTTTGTCGTCAATCACGCGAGCGCGCGGGCGTGACCCGCGAGCTGGCCGGGACCGTACACTCGAGTGCCCATGGCTGACAAGGTCGACAAGCCCAAGAAGAAGACGGCGAAGTCCAAGAGCGTGGAAAAGGGCGTGATGGCCGCGCTGCCGGCCACCCGCGCGAACCGGATCGGCGCCCACCGGTCGGCGACCGCACCGAAGCCGAAAGCCAAGCCGAAGGCCAAGCCAAAGTCCCCCGGGAAGCCCGTTGCCCCGCTCGCGACCGCCGGGCGCCGCAAGGCCGCCGCCCCCCGCACGTTCGAGCCGACCCAGGCGGCCGAGGCGGCGGCCGGCGCGGCTGACGAGCGTGTCGCCGGCGCCGTGCCGCGGGCGCAGACCCCACCCAAGCCGCGCCCCTCCGCGACGGCCTACCCACGCCCGCGACCGGTCGGCGAGGACGCGCCCGGGATCGGGCACACCGGGTACCGCGACAAGCCGTCCCCCGAGCGAGGACGCCCGAGCGGCGTGGAGCTGGTCACGACGGCCATCCGAGCCACCGGCGAGCTGGCGCAGGTCGGCATCGCCGTCGGCGGCCGGATCCTCAAGCAGGCCGCCGCCCGACTGCCGAAGCCATAGCCTGAATCCTGAATCGCCGCACCCAGCCGGCGAGCCGGCGGGCACAGGCACCCAGCCGGCGAGCCGGCGGGCACGGCTTCAGGGTTCGAGGTAGGCGACCAGCCGGTTGGTCAGCGCGGTCAGCCCGGGCGCCGGCGACTCGACCGCGAGCGGGCGATCCGCCAGCGTGCGCTCGATCCGCTCGGACAGGCCTGGGCAGGAGGCCCGCGTCAGCGAGCAGCCCACCAGCGCGGCGCGGCGTACGACGGTCGGGTCCATCGTCCAGAGCGACTCAAAGCGCCGCTCGCGATCGGGGAGACGCAACTCCTCGGGCGAGCGCGGGCGCTCCCATGCGAGCAGGCAGGCGGCATAGCCGGGCGCGTCGACGATCACCGCCCACTCGTTGCCCAGCGCGGCGTCGGGCGCTATGGGCAGCTCGGCCGGCTCTCCCTCGGGCTCCCGCGCCTCGTCGAAGTCGGCGAAGACCACGGTCGCGTCGGCGTTCTCGGCCAGCCGGCGGTAGCGGTGGCGCTCCGCGTGGTAGTTGCGCACGTGTTGGAAGGCGGCGAACACGATCGGCCCCGCTGCCCGCGCCATCGTCTCGTCCTCGATCGCGCGCGAGATCGCGATGAGCGTTCGCTTGCGGAGCACCTGCGGGGCGACCGGCGCGTCGGCTGACACGATCGCGCCGTAGATCGAGGGTCGGTCGGTCGCCCCGCCGAGGGAGCGCGCGCGGTCCAGCGCGGCAGGGACGGACAGCCCGCGCTCGCGGAAGACGACCGCGCGGCGCAGCATGTCGACGTCCTCCTGCTTGTAGACGCGGTAACCGGAGGCCGAGCGGTCCGGCACGGGAAAGCCGTAGCGCTGCTCCCACATCCGGATGGTGCCCGCGGCCAGGCCGGTGCGCTCCGCGACGTCCTTGATCGCCAGACCCTTCACGGAACGTTCACCATACCTTGCATATCTAGTTGAAGCCGCTTTGACTCACTCGACGTCCGTACGGGCCCTCGCCGTACGGGGATCGAATCCCGGCGGTTCCCGGGTACGTACCTGGCGCATGCGAGATCCCGATCCTGTCCTGCTCACCGGCGCATCGGGCTACGTGGGCTCGTTCCTCCTCGACGAGCTGCTGAAGCGAGGCCGGCGTGTGCGCGCCCTGGTGCGCACGCCCGGGAAGCTGCCTCCCGGCGCCGAAGAGCACGAGGGCGACGCGGTCGCCGGCACCGGGCTCGCCGAGGCGCTCGCCGGCTGCCGCACCGCGTACTATCTGATCCACTCGATGGGCCGGGGGTCGGGCCCGCGCGACGACTTCGCGGGGCGCGACCGCGCTGCGGCCGTCAACTTCGGCGAGGCGGCACGAGACGCCGGCGTGGACCGGGTGATCTACCTCGGGGGACTTGGCGACGACAGCGCCTCGGCGCATCTCCGCTCCCGCCACGAGGTCGCCGAGTTGTTGGGAGAGCGCGTTCCCGGCCTCGTGTACGTGCGGGCGGCGATGGTCGTCGGGCCGGGCAGCGCGTCCTTCGAGATGCTGCGCCACCTGGTGCAGCGCCTGCCGCTGATGATCGGCCCCCGCTGGCTCGACACGCGCTCCCAGCCGGTAGCGGTCGCCGACGTCGTGCGCGCCCTGGCCGATCTGGCCGAACGGGACGAAGCGCCCGCCGAGGTGCAACTCGGCGGCGCCGACGTGCTGACATACCGTGAGATGATCGAGCGGACTGCCGCGCTGCTCGGCCGGCGCAGGCCGAAGGTGATCCGGGTGCCGCTGCTCACGCCTCGCCTGTCCTCCCACTGGGTCGCACTCGTGACGCCCGTCGACGTCGGGCTCGTACGCCCGCTCGTCGACGGCCTCAAGGAGGAGATGATCGTGCAGGCGCCGCCACCCGCCGGCGTCAACGACGACCCTCAGGGCTTCGACGACGCGGTCCGGGCGGCGCTGGAGTGAAGCTCCTCAACCGCCCGCGCGAGCGGCGGGTCGCCGATTCGGTGATCCGCGATCCCGAGGAGCACACGGTGATGGACGAGCGCGGCGCCGTGCGCTCGATCCAGGCGGCCGACATCTCCATGCCCGCCGCCGAGCTGGAGGCGATCTGGTCGCCGATGCACCTCGAGCGCCTGGCGCGGACGTACTGGAAGTATCTCTCCCGCGTGACGCTCGGCCTCATCCGGGTGGCGTACACGCCCACGGAGCGAGCCGTCGTGCTGATCACCCGTCCCTTCGTGCTGCTCCGGTTCCAGGCGCCGGAGTACTTCATGGACGCCGACCGCGGCATCGTGCGCTGGCGCATCCGCGACGGCATCCTGGTCGCGTCGGAGGGCCGGGGCGCCGACGGCTTCCTGGAGATCGCCGTCCGCCGCTGCCCGGAGGACGCACCGGGCCGCGCGAAGGTGCACGTCGAGATCGAGGTCGCCTCGTTCTACCCGGCCATCGCCCAGCGGGTCGCGCGCCGCTTCTACACCCACACGCAGTCGCGCATCCACGTCCTGGTCACGCACGGGTTCCTGCGCTCGCTGGCCCGGCTCGAGCTGGAGGAGTCGGCGGTCGGCCGGTTCGCCGTGCCCGACGGCGGGGAGCGGGCCGGCGCCGACGGCGGCGGCCCCCACGAGTCCGGCGGCGTCACCGTCGGCGACACGCCATGGCCGCTGGTCGGCGCGCTCGCCGCGGGGGCGGCGCTCGCGCTCGCGCTGGTCCTCCGCGGCCGCGGCTGACCGGCCCGGATCAGCCGCCGGCGTAGCCGGTCAGCCGGCGCAGCTTCCCGCGGTCATGGCGCGACTGGATGCGCCGTACCGTGCCCGAGCGCGAGCGCATGACCAGCGACTCGGTGCTGGCTCCCCGCGCGCCGTCGTAACGGACGCCCTGGAGCACGTCGCCGTCGGTCACGCCGGTGGCGGAGAAGAACACGTCCTCGCCGCGCACGAGGTCGTCGTGCGTCAGCACGCGGTCGACGTCGAAGCCCGCGTCGGCGGCCGCCTTGCGCTCCGCGTCGTCGCGCGCGTGCAGGCGGCCCACCAGCGCCCCGCCGATGCACTTGACCGCCGCGGCGGAGATCACGCCCTCCGGCGTCCCGCCGATGCCCCAGAGGAAGTCCGCCTTGCGATCGGGCGAGACGGCGTCGAGCGCGCCGGAGACGTCGCCGTCGGCGATGAGCTGCACGCGGCCGCCCGCCTTGCGGATGGCGTCGATCCCCTGCGTGTGGCGCGGACGGTCGAGCACGACCGCCATCACGTCGTTGACGTCGGTGCCCTTGCGCTCTGCGATCAGCTCGACGGTCCGGCCGAGCGGGCGGTCGAGGTCGAGCACGTCGGCGAACTGCTCGCCCGCGGCCATCTTCTCCATGTAGACGATCGGCCCGGGATCGAACATCGTGCCGCGCTCGGCCAGCGCGATCACCGCGATCGCGCTGGGCATGCCGAACGCGCACAGGCGGGTGCCCTCCAGCGGGTCCACCGCGACGTCGACCTCAGGCGGGTTGCCGTCGCCGATCTCCTCGCCGTTGTGGAGCATCGGGGCCTCGTCCTTCTCGCCCTCGCCGATCACGACGACGCCCTTCATGTGAATCGTGTGCAGGACGGCGTGCATGCCGTCCACCGCCGCCTGGTCGGCGGCCTCCTTGTCACCGCGTCCGATCCAGCGCGCGCTGGCCAGTGCGGCGGCTTCGGTCACGCGCACGAGCTCGAGCGCGAGGTTGCGGTCCGGCGTGACTTTCACTTCTTGAGCACCCCCGGGAGATTGGGTCGTCGTCCTACCTCGGCGGCGCGCTCGACGCCGCCGGACACGGCGGTCCACTCCGAGCGGCTCAGTCTGCCGGCGTCCATCGAGGGCACGGACCCTACCTGTGCCCGCCGCCGGGCGGCGCCGAGGCGGACCGCAGGGTCCGGGTATACCGTGCGCCCGGTGTCGGAGAGACCGCGCCCCGACCTGGTTGGGCTCGTCACGGCCGCGGACGGCCGCGCACGCTGCGGCTGGGGCGCGAGCACGCCGGACTACGTCCGCTACCACGACGAGGAATGGGCCCGGCCGGTGCGCGACGCCGACGCGCTGTACGAGAAGCTCTGCCTGGAGGCGTTCCAGTCCGGCCTCTCGTGGCTGACCATCCTGCGCAAGCGCGAGCACTTCCGCGCCGCGTTCGCCGGCTTCGAGATCGCGGCCGTGGCTCGCTTCGGCCCGGCCGACGTCGACCGGCTGATGGGCGACGCCGGCATCGTCCGCAACCGGGCGAAGATCGAGGCGGCGATCGCGAACGCGCGCGCCGCGGCGGAGGTCGGGGACCTGGGCGCGCTGATCTGGTCCCACGCGCCGGATCCCCGCGGGCGGCCGGTGCCGCAGACGCCGGCGGACGTGCCCGCGCTCACGCCGGAGTCGACCGCGCTGGCCAAGGCGCTCAAGCGCCGGGGCTTCCGCTTCGTCGGCCCGACCACCGCCTACGCGCTCATGCAGGCGTGCGGGCTGGTGAACGACCACCTCGAAGGCTGCTGCGCTCGCTGAGCGGCGTCAGGCGAACGGCGCGTAGGCCAGCTCGCCGGCCGCGATCCGCGTGTGACGCTCGACGAGCCGGGCGCGGATCTCGAGCGGGTCGCGGGCCACCGCCGGCGGCCAGCCGTAGGCTGTCGCGACAGCCGCGTCCAGCGCGGCATCGCGCCGGCTCGTGCCGTAGCACTCGAACAGGTCGTTGAGGAACGTCTGGGCCTCGGACCGCTCGGTCCGGTGTTATTGCGCCCAGCGGGCCGCGAAGCGCCCGAGGCCGGCCCGCAGCTCGTCGCCGGTCAGCACCACGGCGCCGGGCGGCTCACGCGCTGAGCTGCTCGTTGGGGTTGTCATGGGACCCCAACGTCGTGCAGGCCGTCGGTGATTGGCACGCTTGCGACACTGGGCACATTCCCCGCCTGCCTACCGGCCCACCGTTTGATGCCGCAGTCGAGGGTAGACGGCCTCGTCCGGTCAGTACGTCACGTGCTCGACCGCTTCGACGATCCGCACTTGCGGGCTCCCGACGAGGGCAGGCGCGGCCGTGCCCGAGCTCCAGAGCTCGCCGAGCGCGGCACGGCAGGCCTCCGCCTCGCTTCTCGTGCCCAGCTCGAGCTCGACCACAACGTACTCGGGGTCGTCGACCGGGCGGAACACGCTGTGACGGAGCACGCCCAGGCCCCGCCGGTCGATGGGATCGCGGTCGAAGGCCGCCTTCCACATGTCGAAGTCCCTGATCGCGTGTTCGAGCTGCAGCACTACTGGCATGAACCTCACCCTCTTTTGGGTATACGTGGGATGTAATGAATACAGCGTTAGAGTACTCGAATGGCAGACGACGTCAAGCCCCGGCGGCGCTACGACTCGCCCCGGCGACGCGACCAGGCCGTGGCCACGCGCCGCCAGATCCTCCACGCCGCCCGCGACCGCTTCGAGCGCGATGGCTACGCCGCGACGTCGATGGCAGCCGTCGCGGCGGCGGCCGGCGTGTCGCTCAAGACGGTCTACGTGGCGTTCGAGACCAAGAGCGGCCTGTTGCGTGCCCTGTGGCACCTGCTCCTGCGCGGCGATCAGGACAGCGTCCCCGTCGGCAGCCAGTCCTGGTTCCGAGAAGTCCTCGAGGAGCCCGACCCGCAGCGACAGCTACACCTCAACATGCGCAACTCGCGCGCCGTCAAGAGCCGGGCCGGCGCTCTCATGGAGGTCATTCGCAGCGCGGCGGGGGCGGATGCCGAGATCCGCGAGCTCTGGACGCGCATCCAGAGCGAGTTCTATGACAACCAGCGAGCAGTGGTGCAGACGCTCGCGGACAAGGGCGCGCTGAAGGTTGGCCTGGACGTGCGAGCCGCCACGGACATCCTGTGGAGCCTCAACCACCCCAGTCTCTACGGGTTGCTGGCGAGGGATCGGGGATGGCCGCCCGAGCGCTACGAGGAGTGGCTGGGGGATCTGCTCTGCTCGCAACTGCTGGGCGATGCCACCGACCATCCGGCCGGTTCCCAGCCGGGCTCGATGTGATGACGCCGTGACGAGCTTCGACCGCCTCGCCCCGGGTCCGGCGCGCCCGCCGCACGAGTGGCTCGCCGAGCTCGCGCCGCACGAGCGCGCACCCGCATCGCGTCCGTTCGTCTATCTCAACATGGTCGCCAGCGTGGATGGGCGAGCCGCGCTGGACGGGCGGACGGAGGCGCTCGGCTCACCCGCCGACACGCTGCTGCTCACGGAGCTGCGCGCGCTCGCCGACGCGGTCCTGATCGGGACCGGCACGCTGCGGGCGGAGGGCTACCGCAAGCTGGTCGGCAATCCGGAGCGCGTGGCCCGTCGCACCGCGGCGGGGCGCCCGAAGACTCCGACCGCCGTCCTGCTCTCGCGTTCGCTCGACCTGCCGTGGGATGCCGGCCTGTTCGCGGCCGCCGAGCAGCCCGTGATCGTCTACACGGGATCGGACGAGGCGGCGCCCGCCGTCGCCGCCCCGCTGGAGCTCGTGCGCCTCGCCGACCCGACGCCCGTGGCCGCGCTCGCCGACCTGCGCGTGCGCGGCGTGCGAGCGCTGCTGTGCGAGGGCGGGCCGCGACTCAACCGCGCGCTGCTCGCGGACGAGCTGGTCGACGAGCTGTTCCTCACGCTCTCCCCGCTGCTCGCCGGGAACGCGGAGGCTCCGCGCATCGTCGAAGGCGAGGACCTGCCGGCGCCGGGGCCGCTGGAGCTCGAATGGGTCCTGCGCCACGAGGACGAGCTCTACCTGCGATACCGCGTGCGCCATGTTCGATGACGTCCTCCGCCGTTCCGCCGCGGTCGCGACGGCGTGGCGCACACCGGCCGTCACTAGGGTCCGCTCCATGCTGATCGAGGGAGCCAGAGCGCTCGTCTGTGGCGGGGCGTCCGGACTCGGTGCCGCCACCGCACGCCGGCTGCGTGCCGGCGGCGCACACGTGATCATTGCCGACATCGACGCGAAGCGAGGCGCCGCTCTGGCCGCCGAGCTCGGCGTCGGATTCACGCGCTGCGACGTCACCGACCCGGGTCAGGTCGAGGCCGCGGTGGCCGCCGCCGGGACCGGCCTGCGGATCGCGGTGACCTGCGCGGGCATCGGCTGGGCCGAGAAGACGGCCGGCAAGCGCGGCCCACACCGCGTCGAGCCGTTCCACCAGGTGGTCGAGGTGAACCTGCTCGGGTCCTTTCACCTCCTGCGCGCTGCGGGTGCCGCGATGCTCGCGAACGAGACCGACGACGCGAGCAAAACGGGGGCGAGCCCTTCGGGCGAGACAGATGAGAGGGGCGTGATCGTCATGACGGCGTCGATCGCCGCGTACGACGGCCAGATCGGCCAGCTCGCCTACGCTGCGTCCAAGGGCGGCGTCGTCGGGATGACCCTTCCGGCGGCGCGCGACCTGGCCGCCGATCGCATCCGCGTCTGCACGATCGCCCCCGGCCTGTTCGACACGCCGCTGCTGGCCGGCCTCCCCGACGAGGCACGCGCGGCGCTGGGGGCACAGGTGCCGCACCCCGCCCGGCTCGGGCTGCCCGAGGAGTACGCCGCCCTGGCGGCGCATGTGGTCGAGAACCCGATGCTCAACGGCGAGGTCATCCGCCTCGACGGGGCGCTGCGCATGCCGCCGCGCTGAGCAAGCTGCCCCCGCCAGAGATCTCAGTCTCCAACACTGAGATGTCGCGTTCGCACCTCTTGTGAGGCGAGTCGGCGGCTGCTACGTTGACGAACGATTCGTAAGCGGCTATCGCGGAGAAAGCCTCTCTCAAATGACCTCGCTCCTGCTCCTCCCCCTCGACGACACCGTCGTCTTTCCCACCATGGATGTGACTCTCCCCCTCGACGCCGGGGACGAGGAGCGTGTCCTGCTCATCCCCCGGCACGCCGGCGAGTTCGCCAAGGTCGGCACGATCGCCGAAGTCAAGGACCACGTCCGCCTTCCCGGCGGCGGCCGTGCCGTGACCCTCGCGGGCGTCGTCCGCGGCGTCGCCGGCGCTGCACACTCCGACCACGCGGGCCGCCTGCGCATCGAGGTGGCCGAGCATCCCGACGACGTCCCCGTCGACGGGCGCACCCGTACCGCCGAGCGCGAGTACCGTGCCGTGGTCGAGGAGATCCTCGAGGAGCGCGGCGCCGACGAGCGCGTCGCGCAGTTCCTGCGCGCGATCAAGGAGCCGGGCGCCCTCGCCGACACGATCGGCTACGCGCCCGACGTCTCCTTCGAGCAGAAGCTGCAGGTGCTGGAGACGCTCGACGTGACCGAGCGCCTGGAGCTCGCCGCGCGCATCCAGCGCGAGCGGCTCGTCGAGCTGCAGCTGCGCCGCAAGATCCGCGACGACGTCCGCGAAGGCGCCGACCAGCAGCAGCGCGAGTACTTCCTGCGCAAGCAGATGGAGTCGATCCAGCGCGAGCTGGGCGAGGACTCCGCCTCCGTCGTCGAGGAGTACCGCACCAAGATCGCCGAGGCGGAGATGCCCGAGGCCGTGGCCGAGCAGGCCGAGAAGGAGCTGGGACGGCTCGAGCGCATGGGCGAGCAGTCGGCCGAGGCCGGCATGATCCGGTCCTACCTGGACTGGCTGGTGGCCGTCCCGTGGTCGAAGAAGTCCGACGAGAAGCTCGACCCGGTCGACGCCCGCGTTGTGCTCGACGCCGACCACGCGGGGCTCGAGGACGTCAAGGACCGCATCGTCGAGTACCTGGCGGTCAAGAAGCTGCGCGTCGAGCGCGGGATGGACGTTTCGCCGTCCGATCCTCGCAAGCTCGGATCTCCCGGCGACGCTACGTTCCGCTCCGGCGCGATCCTCACCCTGATCGGCCCTCCCGGCACCGGCAAGACCTCGATCGGCGAGTCGATCGCCCGTGCCACCGGCCGCGAGTTCGTCCGCATGTCGCTGGGCGGCGTGCGCGACGAGGCCGAGATCCGCGGGCACCGGCGCACGTACGTCGGCGCCCTCCCGGGCCGCCTGGTGCGCGCGCTGCGCGACGCCGGGACGATGAACCCGGTGATCATGCTCGACGAGGTCGACAAGGTCGGCGCCGACTGGCGCGGGGACCCGAGCTCGGCCCTGCTCGAGGTGCTGGACCCGGCGCAGAACCACGAGTTCCGCGACCACTACCTCGATGTCGAGCTCGACCTCTCCCAGGTCCTGTTCATCGCCACCGCGAACGTCGCCGAGACGATCCCCGGCCCACTCCTGGACCGTATGGAAGTCATCAGGTTCGACGGCTACACCGTGGCGGAGAAGACCGCGATCGGGCGCGACTACCTCTGGCCGCGCCAGCGCGAGCGCAACGGCCTGCGCGAGGACGAGGTGGCGATTCCCGACGAGCTGCTGACCCAGATCGTGAGCGAGTACACCCGCGAGGCGGGCGTGCGCAACCTCGAGCGCGAGCTGGGCACGCTGCTGCGCAAGATCGCGACGAAGATCGCGTCTGCGAGGCATGGCGAAGCCGCCGGTGACGACGCGCCGAAGTCGCGGGAGACAGGATCGCAGGCCCCGGTGGTCGTCGACCTCGCGGCCGTGCGCGACGCGCTCGGGCGCCAGAAGGTGTTCCACGAGGCGGCGCTGCGGACCGCTGTGCCAGGCGTGGCCACCGGCCTCAGCGTGACCGGCGCGGGCGGCGACGTGCTGTTCATCGAGGCGACCTCGATGAGGGGCAAGGAGGGCCTGGTGCTCACGGGCCAGCTTGGCGACGTGATGAAGGAGTCCGCGCGCATCGCGCTCTCCTACGTACGCGGCCACGCGGCCGAGCTGGGCGTCGACGAGGACGCGTTCGACAACCGCGAGTTCCACGTCCACGTGCCCGCGGGGGCGATCCCCAAGGACGGGCCGAGCGCCGGCATCACGATGACGACGGCGCTGGCCTCCCTGCTGTCCGGGCGACCGATCAAGCACACGGTGGGCATGACCGGCGAAGTCACGCTGCAGGGCCGCGTGCTCCCGATCGGCGGGCTCAAGCAGAAGGTGCTGGCCGCCCATGCCGCGGGCCTGACCGAGGTGATCCTGCCCGAGCGCAACCGCGGTGACCTCGACGACGTGCCCGCCGACGTGCGCGAGGCGATGACGTTCCACCCGGTGATGGACATCGCGGAGGTGCTCGAGCAGGCGCTCGAGCCCGCCCCTGCGAAGATCACGGCGTGAGCACGTTCGCCGACACGATCAGGCGTGAGGTGACCTCCTGGGAGGGGGTCACCTTGCGCCGCGGCGCCTTCGGGATCGTCGAGTTCCGCTTCGGTCGCTTCGTCCTCGGCGCCCTGCCGCCGGCGGGCTTGGTGGACGAGCGCACGATCATCGAGCGTATGCGCGACGCCTACGAGAGCGCGCAGGACGCGCTGGATCGAGGCGCCGGGGTCACCGCTTGACTCGGCGGGTCACCGCCCTCTTCCGCCCCTATCGGGGCCGCCTGTCGACGGTCCTCGTCCTGATCGTCGTCTCGGCCGGCCTCGGCGTCGTCTCACCGTTCCTGCTGCGCGACATCCTCGACGTCGCTATTCCCGAGAACGACGACGCCCTGCTCATCGGCCTCGTCGCCGGGATGATCGCGATCGCGATCGCGACCGGAGTGCTGGGCGTCGCGCAGACCTGGCTCTCCAACGTGGTCGGCCAGCGCGTGATGCACGACTTGCGCGCACAGGTCTACCGCCACCTGCAGCGCCTGTCGCTCGCCTTCTTCACGCGCACGCGCACCGGCGAGATCCAGTCGCGCATCGCCAACGACATCGGCGGCGTCCAGACGGTCGTCACGACCACCGCCACGTCGATCGTCTCCAACGTCACCACCGTCGTGGCGACCGTCGTGGCGATGTTCCTGCTGGACTGGCGACTCGCGATGTTCTCGCTGGCGCTGACGCCGGTGTTCGTCCTGATCGCGCGCCGCGTCGGCAACCAGCGCAAGCGGATCACGGCGACCAAGCAGGGCGTGATGGCCGATATCTCCTCGCTCGTGCAGGAGTCGCTCAGCGTCTCGGGGATCCTGCTCGGCAAGTCGATGGGCCGCAGCGCCGAGCTGGCCGACCGCTTCGAGCGCGAGTCTGAGAGCCTCGCCGATCTCGAGGTCCGCTCCCGCATGGCGGGCCGGTGGATGATGGCCACCATCCTCGCGATCGCCCGCACGATCCTGCGCAACCCTCCCGTGCTCGTCCTCGACGAGGCGACGAGCGCACTCGACGTGCAGACCGAGCGGGCCGTCGAGGAGGCGCTCGACCAGCTCGCCGCGGGGCGCACGACGCTCGTGATCGCGCACCGCCTCTCCACCGTCCGCGAGGCCGACCAGATCGTCGTGCTCGACGCGGGCCGTGTGGTCGAGCGCGGCACGCACGACGAGCTGCTGGCGCGCGGGGAGCGCTACGCGGCCATGGTGGCGCGCGACGCCGCGCCGGCGCTCTCCGCTTCCTAGAGCATCGACTGCCAGGTGCCGCCGTCGGCGGACCAGGCCGCGCCCGTGACCCACGAGGCGCGCTCGGAGCACAGGAATGCGATCACGGCGCCCACCTCCTCGGGGTCGCCGAATCGACCGAGCGGCACCTTCTTCGCGTGCCGGTCGATCGCCTGCTCCGGCGTGATGCCCTCGCGCTCGGCGACCTGCTCGGCGAGGCCGCCCGGGCCATGCCACAGCGGCGTAACGGTGGGCCCCGGCGCGACGACGTTGACGTGAACGCCCCTGGGCGCCCAGAAGTCCGCGTACAGGCGCGAGAGCGAATGCTGCCCCGCCTTGGCGACCGAGTAGGCCGGCCACGTCTGCGACGGTCGCTTGCCGGCCGTCGAGGTGACGTTGACGATCCGACCCCAGCCGCGCTGCGCCATCAGCGGGGCGAAATGACGCATGAGCCGCATCGGCGCCATCACGTTGAGCTCGAAGGCGGCGTAGAAGTCCTCGTCGACGAGCTCGTCGAGCGACGTTATCGCCGACGTGCCGGCGTTGTTGACGAGGATGTCGACGGGCCCCCCGGCGAGCGCGGCGATCCGCTCGGCGGCGTCGGCGGCCGTGACGTCGACGCCCTCCGAGCGCGCGACGCGCACGACCCGGACACCCTCCCCCTCCAGCCGCTCGGCGACGGCGGCGCCGATCCCGCGGGTGCCACCGGTGACGACCGCCGTGCGTCCCTCGATGCCCAGGTCCATGGCCGCCATCATGCCGCAGCCGTGCGGCAGAAGTTGACCATGCTACGAACAGCAGCTGATCGGCTTCACAGCGCGCCTTTCGGGGCGTTCGTGGTCATCGCGGGACGATGCTCGGAACAGTGGCCCCGCGAGGACCTACCGGTCAGGCCGCGTCGAAAGGGTCGAACGAGTAGGGTCCCCCGATCTGGTTCCTACCGGCTCGGAGGCTCAATGGACACTCGCATGATCGCCATCCTCGCTCTCGTCATCGCCGTCGTCATCGTCGTGATCTTGTTCGTGATCTAGTGGTTCCGGCCGGCTCCGCTCGGAGCCGCGTGCGGCCGCATGAGGAGTGAGGAGCCCCGATCTGAACGAGCACTGGGAAGCCGTCTACGCCGACGGCGACGCGCCCGCGAGCTGGACACAGGCACACCCGACCAAGTCGCTCGCCGCGATCACGACTACGACGCGTAGCCGTGACGCCCCGATCCTGGACGTCGGTGGTGGATCCTCACCGCTGGCCGCCGAACTGCTGAGCGCGGGCTACACCGACCTCACCGGGCGGCGGCACCGTCGCACACTCCTCTGGGCGACCGGCCTGGCCTACTCGCAGCCCGAGGATGGCTGAGCCGCGCGACCGGCCTTGACCGGAAGGCGTGCAGCTCGCCAAGCCTGGAAGCCCCCGATGACGTCGGTGGCGTACAGCAGCCCGAAACGCTGAAGCGTGGCCGCCGCGAGGCTCGATTGGTAGCCCTGGTCGCATAGCAGCACCTGGCGGGTGTCAGGCCGGGACAGCAGCGGGTCACGGTGCGGGCATGCCGGGTCCGTACGCCACTCCAGCAGGTTGCGCGAGACGAAGAGGGCTCCGGGCACGGTGCCGTCGCTCGCACGTTGGCTGTCTGAGCGGATGTCGACCAGTACGGCTCCGCGACACGTTGCTGCGTAGGCGGCCTCAGGAGTGAGGCGATCGAGGCGAGCGCGAGCCGACGCAAGCAGGTGCGCCACAGTCACGGGTGGCTCTTGCAGGGTGGCCGGCGGACGAGTCATCGCGGCGAGTGCTTCGCTGACACTCTATGCCTTGGCCGAAGGAGGTGCAAGTAGGCGCTGGGGCCCGTCGCACGGACCCGCGGAGAACCTGTTCGGCGGGAAGCCGGGTAAACGTCGCCGGGTGTTTCCCGGCTTGCGACAAGAGCGCCGCAGATGTCGCGCATCCTGACGAACGGCAGGCGGACCACCGCCGGAAGGGTGGCGCACGCGGGCGGATTGGCGGCGAGCGGGCGGGGGAAGCCTGTGTCGATGAATCCGTTCGACGCCCTGCTCGTACCGCCCGCGCTGGTCAAGCGAGCCCTGGATGACCTCCACGACATCGCTGAGCTGGCCCGCCGCTACACGGACGCGGAGGAGGACATCCGCTCGCGCGTCGAGCAGATCGAGGACGACATCACGCAGATGCGCGCCGGCGTGACCCGCCTGCACGGCGAGATCGCCGGCACACGCGCCGCGGTGGAGCCGCTGTCGGGCCAGATCGACCATATGGAGCGTCAGCTCGATGGCCTTGCCGAGGAGATGGCGCCGATCCAGAACCTCGAGCCCATCCGCCGCGGCGTCGAGCCGCTCGAGCACAGCATGGTCTCGGTGCGCGAGTCGGTCGACGAGCTCGAGCCGATGATCGCCGACCTCGACCGCAAGATGCAGGCCATCGACCCGAAGCTCGACGAGATGCAGGACTCGATCGAGCCGATCGGCGATCTCGCCGAGAAGATCCCGGGCAACCGGCGCCGGCGCTGAAGACCTACCCCCGCAGTCCGCGCGTCCACGGGAAGGAGGGACGCTCGACTCGCGCATCACCGTCCGGCGCGAACAGCGCCGAGTCGTCCAACGACAACAGCTCGTCGGGCCCGAGTAAAGGCGCTCGGACGGCAGCGGTGGCGAACGAAGAGCCGGCGCGCGGGACATCGGGGCGTCCGCGGGGCACGGCCTCGTTCGGCGCCACTCGGGCCGGCTCCGCCGGTTCGGGAAGCGCGACCGCGCCGCGCGTGCGGCGCCCGCCGACGGGCGTCCGCGCGGCCGGTGTCGATCGGCGGATGGCCGGCGGGTCTGCGTGCGCCGGTGGCGTCGGCTCCGGGCCGACGGGCAGCATCGCGCGGGGCGTCACCCCCGTATCGACGTCGACCAGTCGGGCACGGACCTCGCGGAGCATCCGCTCCTGCTCGGCCGACGCCGGCAGCCGCTCCAGGTGGTCGATCAGCTCCCTCAGCCGCTTCAGTCGCTGTTCGCCGCTCACGCTCATCCCCTGGATTCGATGTTTGACAAGCTCGGAAGGCGACTGCCGCGCAGCGCTCGATGCTCCAGTGTCCTATCGGCTGGTGGGCAGGCGAGGATGAGCGCCGGCGTCAGATCGGCTCAGCCCCTACTCCAGCCGCTCGACGATCATCGCCTGTCCCATGCCGCCCGCGACGCACATCGTCTCCAGCCCGATCGAGCCGTCGAGCGCGTCGAGGTCGTTGAGCAGGGTGGTCATGATCCGCGCGCCCGTCATCCCGAACGGGTGACC
>Ga0136630_1000461_pt1 | contig 15638 bp, 4 predicted proteins | sample AntDrymUQ5682106_2_FD_105496 | JGI IMG/M metagenome (GOLD analysis project Ga0136630, IMG submission 105496) | Polar desert sand microbial communities from Dry Valleys, Antarctica - metaG UQ568 (21.06) | ecosystem: Environmental > Terrestrial > Soil > Desert | place: Antarctica: Dry Valley...
CCCGCCTCCCCCACCGCGGCCGGATCCTCGTGCGACACGAACACGCACAGCAGGTCGGGCGGCTGCCCCCCGAGCGGTTCCGTCGCCTGGCGAACCGCGGACTCCGCGGCGGGGACCAGATCCGGACCGACAGCGAGACCGTCACCGAAACAGGCCATCGCGGGACACCTCCTCGTTCGCCAGCGCTTTCGTCCATCCTCCCGCGCCGAGGCCGTGAGTGAGAGCCCCGCCGCCGGATTGCTTGGTCATCATTAGGTGGGGGGTGCCTTCCTCGGCCGCGGACCCCGGGGACCACGCCCGCGCCAGCCCGTCCAGGAAGCGGGGGCGGTGGCCCTATGAGGCGGGCACAGGCGGCGCTGGCCGGGTTGGGCAGGTTCGTCTGGGACCTTCTGGTGGGCGACGACTGGCGGATCGCGGCGGCGATCGCTGTTGTTCTCGTGCTCGGCGCGTTCGCCACAGCAACCAGCGTGGTACCGGGAGCTGTGCTCGCTCCGGTGCTGGCCGCCGCGCTCGTTGCCGTCACCTTGACGACCCTGCTCATGGGCAAGCAGGCGTGTGCAGTCAGTAACGATTGCAAGCGTACATTCACCAGTTCGGGTGTGTTCTCTGGAGGTAGCCTAGGCTATCCTAAGGTGACGTACCGAGATATTGGTCGCCTCCGATCACTGACGCGAGGAAAGTCGCTCCATGTCGACGAACCGTTTCAAACAACGAGAACGGAGCTTTCTGCGCCCAGGAACGTGTCGATGGCATTTTTGATCCACTGTCGCATGGGCACAGGGCTAGTCAAAAAGCTGCTGGCCCTTATGTGCTGTACGAGCACTGCGAACAGTGGCCTTTTAGGATGGATTTACGGTCCGGGTCAAGCTGACTGACCGCGCTAGCATGCAGCTCCGGACCGCGAGTTTGAGGAGATCTGCGAGAAGCTGCGCAGTATCAGTAGATTTCTGGTCCCTGCGGGAGAGGGAGAACGGATACCCCCACGATTATGGCGGCTCACCGTTCATTAATTAATTCGCAAGTGGGCGAGAGGAAGTAGGCTGATGGCCGAGCGGGGCTTGGACTTCGAGGAGTTGCGTCGAACGGTAGTGGATCTCGTCGAGGAGGACCCCGGCTCGATCGGGGAGGAGGCAAACCTCTTCACGCTCGGCTTGGATTCCATTGCTTTGATGCAGTTGGTCGGCCGCTGGCGCCAGTCTGGGATCGAGGTGAATTTTGCCGAACTGGCGGAGAATCCCACGATCGGTGCGTGGGCAAAGCTGCTGTCCGCACGTGAACCAATTCGTTGTGCGGCCGGTACTGGGGCCGGCACCGGAGTTTATATCGACCCCCAGGCTGATGTTGAGTTTCCGCTGGCGGTCATGCAACACGCTTACTGGATTGGCCGACATGATGGCCAACCACTGGGCGGGGTAGCAGCTCACCTGTACACCGAGTTCGACGGCACAGGCGTCGACCCCGATCAGCTGCGGGCTGCCGTCGAGCGACTCGTCACACGGCACGCCATGCTGCGCGCGCGCATCACCAAGAACGGGAAGCAGTGGATCGGGAAAACCTCGGGCTGGGCTGGACTCACCGTGCATGACTTGCGAGACCTCGATCATAAAAAGCTGGTGGCACGGCTGGAGTCGATTCGGAAGACACTGTCACAGCAGATGCTCGACATAGAAAACGGCGAAGCTTTTTCCACCGCACTGAGCCTGCTTCCTGGCGGAGGCACCCGGCTACACCTCGACGTGGACATGGTGGCTGCGGACGCGGTGAGCTATCGAATCCTGCTAGCTGATCTCGCCCGAATCTATGCACAACATGACGTCATGTTGCCTGCGATTAACTTCAGCTACCGTCAATATCGTGCGGTCAGTCCGGAATCACGACGTGAGGCCGCCCGACGGGCTGCCCAATGGTGGCAGAATCGATTGCCAGGTTTGCCCGGCGCTCCAGAGCTGCCCCTGGTGACCGGGTCGCACGTGGGAGAACGCACCGGCCCGGTTCGGGTCACACGTCGGCACTTCATGCTGCCCGCGCCGGAGTACACGGCCCTGAGCGAGGCGTCTCGCCGACGGGGACTGACCCAGGCCATGGTGGTGGCCACAGCCTTCGCCGAAGTCCTCGGCGCATGGAGCGCCCAACCACGATTCCTCCTGAACATCCCCTTGTTCGACCGCGAGCCGGTGCATCCAGACGTGGGCAAGCTGGTCGGCGACTTCACCAGTTCGGTATTACTCGACGTCGATCTCACTGAGCCGGTCGACTTCGTGGAGCGGGTGCGGCGGGTGCAGTCCCGGATGCACACCGACACCGCCCGCAGCGCCTACTCCGGTGTCGAGGTGCTCCGTGACCTGACCAGACGCAGCGGGCAGCAGGTACTCGCCCCGGTGGTGTTTACCAGCGCGCTCAACTTGGGCGAGCTGTTCGATCCCTTGGTGCAGCAGTGTTTTGGGGAGCCGGTGTGGATCATCTCGCAAGGTCCTCAGGTGCTGTTGGACGTCCAGGTCAGCGAAATGAGCGGTGGACTGCTGGTGAACTGGGACGTGCGGGAGCAGGAGTTCGCCGAAGGCGTGGTAGAGGCCATGTTGGCGGCCTTCGAGCGGCTGATGCACCGGCTTGCCGAGAGCGACACCCACTGGGAGACACCGGTTGACGGACTGCTGCCGGCCGGGCAACTCTCCACTCGGGAGCGTGTCAATGACACCGCGGGGCCGCACAGCTGTCAATTGCTGCACGACGGCATGTTCACTGCCGCCCGCCAGACTCCGGAGGCACCCGCGCTGCTTTGGGGTAAGCACGGCGCACTGTCCTACGGCGAACTCGCAGACCGTGCGCTGCGGGTCGCCGGCGCGTTGCAGACTGAAGGTGTGCAGCCGGGGACTCCCGTGGGGGTAAGCCTGCCCAAGGGAGCAGACCAGGTGGTTGCGGTCCTCGGCGTCCTCGCTGCAGGTGGGGTCTACGTACCGGTCGGCGTGGACCAGCCGGCCCAGCGGCGGGAACGGATTTTACGCACTTCCGGGGTCCGGATGGTATTGGATGAGGCTACAATGCCGGTCATCCAGCGCGCGGCAGCATTGGGTGTGCCAGTGGTCCGGTCACCGGACGACCTGGCATATGTGATCTTCACCTCCGGCTCGACCGCTGAGCCCAAGGGCGTAGAAGTATCGCACCGCGCGGCCATGAATACCATCAACGACATCAACTCCCGGCACCGGATCGATCCAGGTAGTCGGGTGTTAGCGGTGTCAGCATTGGATTTCGACCTGTCCGTCTACGATATTTTCGGATTGCTGAGCGCTGGCGCCGCAGTGGTATGCATAGGCGAAGATCAACGCCGGAATGCGGCAGCGTGGGCCGAATTGGTCGCCTGGCATGGGGTCACAATTTGGAACACAGTACCGCAGCTGCTGGATATGCTGCTCTCCACCGACAGCGCCGAGATGGTGGCGAGCCTGCGGGTGGCGTTGGTATCTGGAGATTGGGTCGCCCTGGATCTCTCAGCCCGGCTCGCCGCTGTGGCCCCGAGGTGTCGCTTGGTGGCCCTAGGTGGCGCCACAGAGGCAGCGATCTGGTCTAATGCGATAGACGTTCCCGCAAAGATCCCTTCCCGGTGGAGTTCGGTTCCATATGGTTTTCCCTTAGCTAACCAGTGCTATAGGGTGGTTGACGTTCGCGGTCGGGATTGTCCGGATTGGGTTCCGGGTGAGCTCTGGATCGGTGGGGTTGGGGTAGCTTGCGGTTACCGAGCCGATCCTGTCCGAACCGCAGATCGATTCGTGGAGTACCAGGGCCAACGTTGGTATCGCACCGGCGACTACGGCCGCTACTGGCCCGACGGCACGCTTGAATTCCTTGGCCGCCGTGACAATCAGGTAAAGATTCGCGGGCATCGCACCGAACTCGGTGAAATAGAATCCACGCTCGAAACACATCCCCAGATCGGCCGGGTCGTCGTCGCAGTGTTCGGCGACCGCACCACAAAACTGGTGGCCGCGGTGACGAGCCGTGCCAGCTGTCATGAACAGGCCGCCACCGTGCCACGATGGTGCTCCGCCGTGGACCGTGTGTTGCAGGCATCCCAGCAGGATAACCAGATTTTACCACCTGCCGGCCACGAAGAGGCTGAACTGGTTGAGGCATTGCTGACCCGGCTGTTGACCCGGCGATGTGCCATTACTGATCAGCCTTATAAGCGGGATATGCTGGCGACCCAGTTCGGGGTGCCTGACGAGCACCTTCCGATATTTGAGCTCTGGTTGTCATGGCTCGCCGAGCGTGGGGTGCTCACTGTCGATGCGGCCGGTGTCGCCGCTGGGCCGCGGCTGTGCCTTGTTGCGGAACCCGAGCGGTGGCCCAGGCTGGTCGACCACGCGAGCGACACCTCGCTTCGTTCGGTGGCCACCCGGCTCGCGGAACGCGCGGACGATCTGGTTGCGATGCTTTGCGGCGATCTTGACGCACTTACCCTGCTCGAAGACCCTGTACTGGGCGCAGAGGCACTGAACGACATCCTCCCTGGGGCGGTGTCCGCGCTCGATGATATAGCCAACTCCCTGAGTGATCTCGCCGGCTCACTTGATCGCCCACTGAGGATTGTCGAGCTTGGCGCTCGTACTGGGCGCACCGCAGTGAGGCTCCTTGAGGAGTTCTTGCCGAACCGGGTCCACTACACTCTGACAGATTCCTCAGCCGGGTGGCTTGCCTGTGCGAAACAACGCTTGGCGCACCAGCCACACCAGCTGCAGTTCAGCCGGGTGACTGGCGAGGTGATTCCGGAGCACCTGCATCGGCACTTCGACGTGGTGATCGCCAACAACTCGCTCCATGCTTTCGAGCGGGTGTCGTCAGGATTGGCGTCAGCTGCGGAGCTGCTCGCCCCAGGTGGCATGCTGCTAGCGCTGGAACAGGTGGAACTGTCCCCGCTCGCGCTGGTCACCGATGTTTGGCAAACCAGATTTTTCAGGACACTGGACAACGGCAGTCAACAGCGAGAAACCTGGCTTCTGGGCTTACAGGAATGGCGCCGTCTGCTCACAGCAAGTGACTTCGATCGAGTGCAAACATTGCGCCAGGGCAACTCACCCCTGGTTCAACTCCGCGCTTGCCGCACTACCGGAAGTGATCCAATTCGCACGGGAGCAATACGTGACTGGCTTCTCGAGAGGCTGCCGGCACACATGATTCCGAACCGTTTCGTGGTGTTGCCCCAGCTACCACTAACGGCCAACGACAAAGTGGATCGCGCACGCGTTCGGTGGCTGCTCGAACGTGATTCCGAACCTGAACCAGCAGACAGTGAACCCGCCCGCGGGGAGTTCGAGGAGATCGTGGCCGCGACGTGGGCCGAGGCGCTCGATGTTCCCGCTGTCAGCCGAACGGACAATTTCTTCGCGCTGGGCGGAGATTCGGTGCTGCTGTTGAAGGTGCAGACCTTGCTGGCTCGACGGCTGCGGCGCGAGGTCGCCATCGTCGACCTGTACCGCTATCCGACCGTGGCCGCGCTGGCGGTGCTCTTTGACGCAGTCGAGAAGAAGTCTGATGAGCTGGATCGGGTTGCCGCGCGCGCCCGCCTCCAGCGCCGGGCCAGGCAGGGCCGGGCAGCCGAATCATCGAGAAGGGAAACCAATAATCGTGCATAATCAGGACACGGGCAGCCTTGCTGAGCCCGATACCAGCAATGATATCGCGATCATCGGCCTAGCTTGCCGGTTTCCCGGCGCCCGTAACGCAACAGAATTCTGGACTAACCTCGAGGCCGGTCGTGAATCCGTTCGGGACGTGCCCGACGAGGAGTACCTGGCGGCAGGTGGTGATCCCGCCGAGTTGAAGGACCCGTACCTCGTGCGGGTAGAGTCGGATTTTTCGGACTTCGACTGCTTCGACGCAACTTTCTTTGGCTATTCGCCGGGCGAAGCCGAGATTCTTGACCCACAGCAGCGCATGCTCCTGGAATACGGTTACCACGCGCTCGAAGATGCCGGATACTATGGCCCTGACTATCCAGGGGCCATAGGAGTTTATGTAGGCGCCGACGAAAGTCAGTACTATTTTGAGAATCTGTATCCCTGGCTGGCCCGGAAATCACCGTCGATGGCGGCCTTCGCCACGCGGATGGCCAACACGTCAGGCTTGTTGCCCACCCGGTTATCGTATCATCTCGATCTGCGGGGTCCAAGCGTATTTGTGCAGACCACGTGCTCGACCTCGCTGGTCGCGGTGCACCTGGCTTGCCAGGATCTGCTCAATCACAATGCGGACATGGCACTGGCCGGTGGGGTTGAGATCAATCCGGCGCTGCGCCGTGGTTACCGCTATGTTCCGGACGGCCCGTTCTCTCCGGATGGTCGCTGCCGAGCGTTCTCCGCTGACGCGGCGGGCATGTCAGGGGGCAATGGCCTCGGACTGGTCGTGCTGAAGCGCTTGGCTGACGCCATCGCCGATCGGGATCACATCCGGGCAGTGATCAATGCAACGGCGATCAACAACGATGGTGATCGCAAAGTCGGCTTGTTCGCGCCGAGCGTGCAGGGCCAGGTCGAGGTCCTCGTTGCCGCCCAGGAACTGGCCCAGGTGAGTGCCGGGGAGATCAGTTATCTGGAAGCGCACGGAACCGGCACGCTGGTTGGTGACCCGATCGAGATCGCGGCCCTCACCGAGGCGTTCGGCCGCAGTACGGACCGCCGGCAGTTCTGCGCTCTTGGTTCGGTCAAGACGAACTTCGGCCACCTGGTCGCTGCGGCCGGCATCGCCAGCCTGATCAAGACGGTAATCGCGCTCGAGCACCGGACTATCCCACCGAGTCTGAACTTCACCCGGCCCAACCCGTTGATCGACTTTTCCGGGACCCCGTTCTGGGTGGTCACCACCGCAACCCCGTGGCACTCCGACAACGGGCCCAGGCGGGCCGGGGTCAGCTCGTTCGGTTTCGGCGGCACGAACGCGCACGCAATCGTTCAGGAGGCTCCACCCCGGCCAATCGCCCATCAGCCGTCTGGGTGGTCGGTCCTGCCACTGGCGGCCAAGACGCCGGGTGCACTGGAAGTCATGACCGAGCAGCTGGGTGCGTATCTGCGCGCCCATCCAGAGCTGGACATCGCTGATGTGGCGTACACGTTGCAGTGCCGGAGCGGACCTTTTCCGCACCGCAGCATCACGGTATGCCGCAGCACGAATGACGCCGCCGGAATACTGCTTGATGGAGAATCGTACACCGGGCAGGCCGACACAGCCGACAGACCCGTGGCGTTTCTGTTTCCGGGTGCCGGAGCCCATTACGGTGGGATGGGTCTGGATCTCTATCGCAATGAGCCAGTGTATCGGACGGTGATAGACCGCAGCGCGGAGATTCTTCAGCCGGTGCTCGGCTACGACCTGCGTTCCGCGCTGTACCCCGAGCAGGATGAAACCCCGGACGGCACGATGCTGCTCGACGGTGATGGCAGCACGCGACGTTCGGCGGCGTACCCGGCTGTGGTCGCTAGCGAGTACGCCCTGGCCACGTTGCTCCGCTCGCGCGGCGTCCAGCCGGTTGGTCTACTCGGGCACAGCCTCGGCGAGTACACCGCAGCCTGCCTGGCCGGGGTGTTCTCGCTGGAGGACGTGTTGCCCCTGCTCGCAGAGCGGGAGCGATTGATCGTTTCGGCGGGTGGGCTGACACTGAGCGTGCTGCTCGACGCGCACCAGTGCGCCGCGCGGTATCTGTCCGGACGGCTCTCGCTGACCGCGATCAACGCACCGTCGTCCTGTGTGGTGTCCGGACCGGCCGACGAGGTCGCCCAGCTGGCGACACGACTGACCGCGGACAAGGTGCAGCACCAGAGGCTGCGGACTCCCGGTGCCGTGCACTCGGCGCTCCTTGACCCAGGGCTGGCTGAGCTGGCGACCCTGCTCAGCAAGGTCGATTTGGGTGAACCGCAACTGCCGTTCGTGTCCAGTCTCACTGGTAAATGGATCACGAAGGAACAGGCCACCGATCCCGCTTACTGGGTACGGCAGCACCGGATGACCGTGCAGTTCGCGGAGGGCCTGACCCAGCTGCAAGCCGCCGACATCCGGCCAGTACTGCTCGAGGTCGGACCCAGCCACGGCCTTACCCAGCTTGCACAACTTCAGTTGGGCGCCGACACGATTGCACTGCAGGCGATGCGACACGGCCATGCCCAATACGACGACCAGCAGTTCCTCTGTGGCGCCATCGCGCAGCTCTGGACGCACGGGGTCCCGGTCAACTGGGCCACGGCCACCGAGCAGACGGGATGGCGAGTACCGCTGCCGGGCTACCCCTTCGAACGGCAGCGATTCTGGGTGGACCCCCCGAAGGCGCAGCCAGGGCGGGATCACCCCGCCGGTGCGGTCCCGCGGTTCGCTGCGGAGTCACCCGGATCTTCTGTGGGTGACGCCACCCCGCCGGCCGGGTCTCCCGTCGACCAAGCCTACCCTGCTATTCCCGTGCCGCACATTGCTTTCGATGACGGCCATCCTGGCGAGGCGGAGGAGTCAGGCAGTGTCGAGCTGTTGTACGGAGTGAGCTGGCGGCGATCTGTGGATCTGGTGCGGCTTGATCCGGATGTGGTGAAAGCGGCCCGCTGGGTCATCCTGTCCGACCGGTCCGCGCTGGCTCGTGAGTTCGGTAAGACGCTCTCTGAGCACGGCGTGGAGCCCACCGTGGTGGTCCCCGCAGGCGAGTTCCGACAGGTGGACCCCACGAGTTTCGTGCTTGCACCGGAGCAGAAGGAACACTACGAGCTGCTGTTGGATGCCGTAGGGCGGACCGAAATACCGCTTCGTGTCGTTGATTTCTGGGCATCCCCGGCGACTTCCACAGACGGGCCGCATCTCGCCAGCGCCATCGGGATTGCCCACGGCGTGGGCCTTCATGCCAAGGAAATCGAACTGTGCGTGGTAACCCGTGGTGCATTCGATATTACCGGTGGGGAGCGACTCATCCCTGAATCGGCTTGTGCCGTCGCTGCGAGCCGCACACTGGCCCTGGAACTGCCACAGATTTCGACGAAAATTGTTGATCTCGATCCGGCGGAGGCCGAGGGGGCCGACCGGACACAATTGGCGCGCCGTCTGCTCACTGAATTCAGCCGCCGACAGGGAATAGACCTCGTCGGTCACCGAGCGGGACATCGATGGCTGCAACATTTCGATCCGCTGACCGCCGCAGAGTTGCCGGAGCCGCCACTGCGCCAAGGCGGGGTCTACGTCGTAACCGGTGGGCTGGGCGGCCTCGGACTCTGCGTGGCCGAGCACCTCGTCCGCGAGTACCGGGCGCGTCTGGTACTGCTGGGACGGTCGGCAGCCGAGGAACAGGTACCCGCTCGGCTGCGTGGATTGGGGGGGGAGGTAGTGGTCAGGCGTGCCGACGTCGCAGACCAGGCCCTGGTTACGGAAATCCTGCAGGAAACCCAGCAGCGGTTCGGTGTTATTCATGGCGTCGTGCATGCCGCGGGCGTCCCTGGCGGTGGCATAGCGCCGCTCCTGGACCATGACGACATCGCCCGGGCGTTGCGGGCGAAAGTTGCCGGCACCCGCTCCCTCTTTGAGGCCCTTCGCGCGGTAGGCGCAGCTCCCGATTTCGTGGTGCTGTTCTCCTCACTGGCAGCGCTGTCCGGGGCACCCGGACAGATCGGCTACGCGGCAGCCAACGCCTTCCTCGACACCTTTGCCGGATATTCCTCCCGTGATCTGGGCGTTCCTACACTGTCGATCAACTGGGACCGGTGGCGCGGTCTGGGGATGGCAGCCGAAGCCGAGCGGCACGAGGGTCTCCACAGTGCGGTGGCGACGGTGGGATTGGACGCCGACGCCGCGCTGACCGCCTTCAGGTCGTGTCTGGCCGCGGTGCCCCTCAGCCGGGTGGTCGTCTCCACTCTCCCGCCGGATGAACTGGACCGGGCGGTCACCGACGCAGGCACCTTGGCGGACGACGTGCTCCATGCCGGTACCGCGCCGGGCGCTGGTGATCCGGCAATGTCGGAAAACTCGCTCGAACGTGATATCGCGATAATTTGGGAGGAGGCACTCGGTGTGACGGGGATCGGCGCACACGACAATTTCTTCAAACTTGGCGGTCACTCGGTGCTGGCTCTGCAGATCGTCCAGCGTTGCAAGGAACGCCTGAATCTGGCCGTGACGGTCCATCAACTTTTTACCAACCGCACCATTGCCGGTCTCGTGCAGGTACTCACGAACACCGCGCGCCAGGGTGCGACTGCCGAATTTCCTGAGATGGAAGAAGCCACACCGGGCAGCACAGCAGCACGGTCTCCTGGTCTGAGCTCCTGAGACGTGACCAGATCACGAATCTGGAGGGAGCACTGGGCAGGAGACACACGGGCTGACGGTGGTTGCGTCGCTCTCCGAATCCCGCTGGAGGATGTCATGACCGTAGAGTCGGAGCCGGGGAACCTCTGGCCGTTGTCACCATTGCAGGAAGGGCTATTGTTCCACGCCTTGTTCGACGAGCACGCCTTGGATGTCTACACGATTCAGCTGGTGTTCGGTCTCGAAGGGACACTGGACGCCGATCGGTTGCGGATTGCCGCGCAGACGCTGCTCGATCGTCACTCCTGCTTACGAATTGCGCTCGCCCTGGATCACGAGCCGCCGATGCAGGTGGTGGTTCCCGCGGTGCAAGTGCCGTGGGTCGCAGTCGATTTGTCGGGCTGGCCGTATGAGGAGCGTTGCCGCCGGTTTGCCCGCGTCGTGGAGGACGACCGGATCACCCGGTTCGACCTGGAAACCGTGCCCTTGCTGCGTTTTCAGCTCGTGAAGATCGGCGAAGCGCACCACCGGTTGGTGTTCTCGTTCCACCATATCCTGCTGGACGGTTGGTCGATGCCGTTGTTGCTGGCTGAGTTGTTTGCGTTGTACGCCTCGGGCGGAGATGGTTCGACGTTGCCGATGGTCCGTCCTTACTGCGACTATCTGGCGTGGCTGTCCACCAGAGACCGGGCGGCGGCGTCGGCTGCGTGGGCGCAGGCGCTGAAGGGGCTGACCAAGCCGACGCTGTTGGCCGCGGCGGACCGGAACCGCCCGCCGGTCATCGCCGAGCAGGTGGACGCGAGCATCTCCGAGGACATGACGTCCCGGCTCACCGTCTTCGCCCGGACCCAGGGTCTGATGCTGAATACCCTGGTCCAAGTGGCGTGGGCGGTGATGCTGAGCCGTTCTGTCGGGCGGTTGGATGTGGTGTTCGGGACAACCGTCTCGGGTCGCCCGGCCGATCTCACGGGGGTCGAGTCGATGATCGGCCTGTTCATCAACACCATTCCGGTGCGCGTACGTCTTGATCCGAACGAGTCACTGGTAGATCTGCTGCACCGGATTCAGGACGAACAGTTCGGGGTGCTCGACTACCAGTATGTCGGGCTCACCGAGTTGCAGCGTGAGGTCGGCCTCGACGTCATGTTCGACACGCTCACCGTCTTCCAATCCTATCCCTATGACATTGCCGAGATGACCCGGCCGTTGACCGGCACCGGAGTCAGTCTCACCGGAATTGAACGCCATGACTCGACGCACTACCCGATCTGTCTCATAGTGGAGCCCGGAACCTGCCTGCACATCACGCTGGAGTACCGGCCGGATCTCTTTGATTCGGCGTCGACACGCTCATTGGCGGATCGTGTGGTACGGGTCCTGGAACTGATGGTGGCCGATCCGGGAGTACGGGTCGGGGATATCAATGTACTTTCGACCCACGAGCGGCACCGGGTGCTGGTGGAGTGGAACGACACCGCGGTGCGCGTTCCCGCGACGTCTCTATCGGAATTGGTCACTGCTCAGGTCGCCCAGAACCCCGATGCCATCGCGGTAGTATGCGGAGACAAGTCGGTTACGTATGCCGAGCTCAGCGCGTGGGCCGGCCGGTTGGCCGATCATCTGATTAAGAATGGGGCTGCGCCGGAGCGAGTGGTGGGGGTGTGCCTGGAACGTTCCGTGGATCTCGTCGTGGCGTTGTTCGGAGTGCTGAAGGCCGGGGCGGCCTTCGTTGCGCTGGAGCCAGGTTGGCCGAAGGCCCGAATCGAGCAGGTATGCCGTTCCTCGGGTGCGATAGCAGTGGTGAGCAGTGCGGTGAGCGGAGACTGGCCCGCGGATATCGTTGCGTTCGACATCAATGATCTTCCCGAGTCGGATGGATCTGGGTCCGGTGAGGTTGCGCAGGTGCACCCCCAGGGTCTGGCGTATGTGATCTTCACCTCCGGATCTACCGGGGCGCCGAAGGGCGCGATGATCCGGCATGCGGCGATCGCGGCTCGCCTGTGTTGGCAGCGGGATTTACTTGGTTTTGGTGCCGGGGACGCGGCGTTGTTCAAAGCCCCGCTGGGTTTCGATATCTCGATCAACGAGGTGTTCCTGCCATTGGTGAGTGGGGCCCGACTGGTGCTAGCCGAGCCAGGCGGGGAACGGGACATTGAATACCTTCTAGAGGTGATAGAGCACGAGCGGGTGACGTTCGTTTATCTGGTGTCCTCGATGCTGGACCTGATGCTGGAGTTGCCCGATGCCTCGGTCCGGGCGCGGGCTTTGAAGCATCTGTGGTGCGGTGGAGAGGCACTGAGTCCCGCCTTATTCGATCGGTTCCGGACCTGTCTGAACGCGACGATGTATCACGGGTACGGGCCTGCGGAAGCCACGATCGGGGTGACCCACCAGTTCTACCGGCCGGGTGAGGCTCGGGATGGGGTGACGATCGGACGACCGAATCCCAACACCCGGATCTACCTGCTGGACGAGAGTCTGTCCCCGGTTCCGATCGGAGTGACCGGCGAATTGTACGCCGGCGGCCTACCGTTAGGTCGGGGCTATGTCAACGATCCGGCGCAAACTGCCTCCCGATTCGTGGCCGACCCCTTTTCGGTAGGTGAGCGACTCTACCGCACCGGGGACCTGGCCCGGTGGCGATCCGACGGGATTCTCGAGTTCCGCGGCCGCGCTGACAACCAGGTGAAAATCCGGGGAATGCGGGTGGAACTGGAGGAGATCGAGGCCGTCGTCGAAGGGCACCCGCACGTCCGGCAGGCAGTGGTGACAACCCACACCACCCCAAACGGAACCACCCAGCTGGTCGGCTACTGCCTTACCACACAGGAAGGCATCAACCACACCGGACTGAAGTCCTGGGTCGCACATCGACTACCCGAGCACATGGTCCCAGCGACTTTCGTCACCCTGGAAACCATGCCTGTCACATCCAACGGAAAGATCGACCGACAGGCATTGCCGCCCCCGGACCGTACTGAAACATTATCAACCAGACGCGCTCCGGTTTCGGCTCGGGAGCAGATCCTGTGCGAGTTGTTCGGCACAGTGCTCAGCCTGCCGGAGGTCGGTGTCGATGACGACTTCTTCGCCCTCGGCGGTGACAGCATCGTCGCCATCCAGCTTGTTAGCCGAGCACGAAAGCAGAATCTGTCGCTCAACCCTCGGTGGATATTCCAGCACCGAACCCCGGCGGCGCTCGCGGCTCTCGGTGCGAATACGGAGAAGATCGCCGCACCAGTATCTGACCAGGACGGCGTCGGGAGCGTTATACCATTACCGATTGTACAACGCTGCAGTGAACAAAGTGGACCAATAAAGCGTTTCAACCAGTACATACTCGCACGGGTTCCCGCAGCAGCCAATTTTGCCTCCCTCGACCAGATCCTACAAGCAGTATTGGATCGACATGACGGTTTGCGGTTACGGCTGACTCGCCATGCTCCTGCAGTATGGTCATTAGAGACGACCGCTGGGGGCTCCGTGCGGGCTCTGGATCTCCTGCGTCGGGTGGACGTGGCAGGCTTCGATGCGGCGGCGATGCGGAGGACAATCACCGCAGAGTCGGAAGCGGCAACAGGACGTTTGGATCCCGATGCTGGGATAATGCTGCAGGCGGTGTGGTTCGACGCCGGCCGAGCGGAACAAGGCCGGCTGCTGGTGATAGCACACCATTTGGTTATCGATGGGGTGTCCTGGCGTATTCTGCTGGAGGACTTCGCCACCCATTGGGAGGCGGTACGCGCAGGCAAGCCGCCGGAGCTTGACCGCGTAGGCACCTCGCTGCGTACCTTTGCTCGAATGTTGATGGAGCAGGCGCAGGAGCCGCATCGGCTGTCCGAGTTGGAGCACTGGGTTCAGACATTGTCTTCCGGTGGGGCACTGGTGGCAGGCGAGCTCCCGACAGGGACGGTAAGCGGAACTCATCGTTATGACTTACAGCTTTCTGTGGCAGACACCGTGTCGTTGTTGACATCGGTTCCTGCGATCGCCCGGGCCGAGGTGACGGATGTGCTGGTGGCGGCATTACGCGTAGCAGTCTCACGATGGCACGAGCGTCATGGCCGAGATGGTGCCACAGATCTCCTCTTAGACCTGGAGCGGCATGGGCGGGAGGAGATAGTCCCTGGCGTGGATCTGTCCCGTACAGTCGGCTGGTTTACCAGCATCGCGCCGGTCCGGCTGCCCGCTAGTCCTGATGTGCTCAGTGCGTTGGCAGTAGTCAAAGAGCGACTGAGTGTCATGCCGGAAGGCGGAATCGGCTACGGGATGCTGCGCTATGCTAACCCTCGTGTGGGCCCTGTGCTTGCCAAGGCTGGTCAGCCCCAGGTGCTCTTCAACTATTTGGGACGGTTCGACATCGGCCAGCAGGGCGAATGGGCCCTGGCACCAGAGCTTGACGCAGTAGTGGCCGATCCCGATGCAGAAATGGGCGTTTCTCATCTGCTGATGGTCGACGCGGTCTGCATCGACACCCCCGACGGCCCGCGATTGCAGGCCACCTTCAGGTACCAGGCCGCAGTGCTCTCTGCCGGGGACACACATGAGCTTGCCGATGCGTGGGCCACCGCATTACGTGAGCTAGCGGCCTGGGCCGCTGCCAGCGAGCATCGCGGCAGCACCATCTCACCCTGGCCCGAGCGTCTCCCGCCGCTTACCGGTCATTGTGGTGACAACATTCTGCTTACCGGCGCGACCGGGTTCTTCGGGGCTTTTTTGCTCCGTGAGATCCTGGCCCAGTACAGGGGTACTGTGCACTGCCTGGTGCGCGCTGAGAGCACAACGCAGGCATGGGACAAGCTGCGTGCAAATCTGCGGCGATACAAATTCTCGGACGAAGTATTGTTCCAGAACCGGGTCCGTATCGTCTTGGGTGATCTGTCACGACCAGGCCTTGATCTTGGGGCGGACGAGTATGAATATCTGGCCGACAAGATCGATATGATAATTCACAACGGTGCGCTCGTGAATCTACTGTATTCCTATGAGACACTTGAGGCCGCTAATGTGGACGGCACTCGGGAGCTGCTTCGGCTTGCGGCGACGACGTGGCGCAAGCCGCTGCGCTTGGTGTCGACCCATGCGGCCGCAGGATACCGCCCTTCCGCCTCGCGCAGCGAGCCCGGCTATCTCGAGAGTAAGTGGCGAGCCGAACAGATCGTCGCGGAGGCACGAGCGCACGGAATTCCGGCCGCTGTGTACCGTGTTCCGAGGCTCACGGGTGACAGCGTCACCGGACTGAGCAACGAGCGCGACGTCATCGTGCACGTCGTCCGCTCGGTCCTGGATCTTGGCATTGCGCCGGACTTCCAGAGGTCCGAGTAGTGGATTCCCGCTGACCAAGCTGCACAGCTCTTGGTTAGCCCGTACCCCGG
>Ga0136630_1000462_pt1 | contig 15629 bp, 13 predicted proteins | sample AntDrymUQ5682106_2_FD_105496 | JGI IMG/M metagenome (GOLD analysis project Ga0136630, IMG submission 105496) | Polar desert sand microbial communities from Dry Valleys, Antarctica - metaG UQ568 (21.06) | ecosystem: Environmental > Terrestrial > Soil > Desert | place: Antarctica: Dry Valley...
CCGATGCTGTCGCCGCGCCAGCAGGAGGTCCTCAACTACCTCAAGGACGGGCTGACCAACCCGGAGATCGCGGTGCATCTCGGCGTCACGGAACGCACCGTCAAGGCGCACTGCCAAGAAGTGTTCGACCGGCTCGGCGCGCGCAACCGCACCGCCGCCGTCGCGGCCGCCATGCGCATGGGTCTCATCGGCGACGACTAGCAGCGCCCACCGCCGAAGGCGGGTAGTGCGCGTTGCGCACCGCAGTCGCTACCCTTACTCCCAGGCAAGGCAACGGGCCGTCCAGGCCCCGTCCTCCACACAACCGCTCGGAGACTTCAACTATCGACCAGTGGGTTTCGTACGCACCCCTTGATGTCAGCCCTCGAGGCAGACGACGACCGGTGCCGGGGACCCCGAACTGGACGCCCCTGGCCGCTTGACGGCGGCCACGCTCCGGAGTGGATGATCCGCTCTGAGACGGGCTTGTATCGGAGGGCGGGACCTGGGTGTCCCGCCTTTGCCATGCCCGGCCTCGGTCGCGGCGCTTCACCCATCGGCAGCCGTCCGCACTGGAACGCCCCATGCCCAGCCTCGACCTCGCGCTGAACACCACCCTGCTGGCGCAGGCGTTCGTCACCGTGCTCGTGATCATGGACCCGTTGGGCAACATCCCGATCTTCTTGACGCTGACGAGAAACCGCTCCGTACAGGAGCGCCGACACGCCGCCCTGCAGTCGGTCGGCGTGGCCGCCGGGGTGATCCTGGTCTTCGCGATCTTCGGTCAACAGCTGCTCACGCTGCTGGGCATCTCCCTGGAGGCGCTGCAGATCGCCGGAGGGCTCCTGCTCGGCCTCATCGCCTTGGAGCTGCTGGCCGGTGGCGGCCACGACGAGCCGTCACAGGTGGCGCACGGCAACATCGCCTTCGTGCCGCTGGGCACGCCGCTGCTCGCCGGGCCCGGCGCCATCGCGGCGACGATGCTGTACATGCAACGGGCCGACGGGTTCGGTGGGGCGTTGTCGGTGGTGATCGCGCTCCTCGGCGCGCTGTCGGTGTCCTACGTCGTGATGCGCTACTCCCACGTCATCGGCAGGCTGCTGCGCGAGAACGGCATCAACCTGGTCACGCGAGTGATGGGATTGCTGGCCGCCGCCATCGGGGTGCAACTGGTCGCCAGCGGCGTGGCCGCATGGGTCATCGGCGGCGTCAGCTGACGGTCCAGGCAACCGAGGCCAGGCGCATGTCACGACCCACGGCCGAGCGGGAACGAGAAGCGGGTTACGTCGGTGGGAAACGAAAACCAGGCGTAGCCGCTGCGCGGCGTGAACCGCGACAGACCGCCGCCGTCGTCCCATGACCGAGCCCCGGGGGCGTAGCCCAGGTCGTGGTACTTGACGAAGGCGGCAGCCAGGCGGTCGCCCAGGTCGCCGGCCGGCGTGTGGGGGCGCGACTCGCCCTCCAGCACGACCGCCTCCTTGCCGTCCTCCAGGTGCAGGACGGCCGCGGGGTTGGTTTCCAGGTTGCGGGCGTGGCGGGTGGCCGGGCTGCCGTCGTAGTACCAGCAGTCGTCCAGCCAGACACCCCAGCGGGGCACCACATGCGGACGGCCGTCCGGTCGCGTGGTGGCGATCCAGTAGTGCAGGCTGCGCTCGAGGCGGACGCGAACCTGCGCCCAGTCCAGCGGTTGGGTCGCGGTGCCGTACCCCTCGGGCAGCGTCAAGGGTGACGTTGTTGGCTCCACCTCGTCCTCCTGTGGTTCTGGGCGCTACCGCCTTCGCTACTCGAGCGCGGGCTACCCTGCCTACCAATGCCACGAACCAGCCGCAAGGCCGACCAGTTCACCGAGTCCGTGATCCGCGAGATGACCCGCCTGGCGGCGGCCAGCTCCAGACCGGAGCGACCCGTGGTCAACCTGGCCCAGGGCTTTCCCGACTTTGCGGCGCCCGAAGTCGTCAAGGAAGCGGCGCGCCAGGCCATCCGCGATGACGTCAACCAGTACGCCATCACCTGGGGCGCGCAGTCCTTCCGTCACGCACTGGCCGACAAGTACCGGCGCCACTACCGCTGGGACGTCGACCCGGAGACACAGCTGACCGTCACCTGCGGGGCCACCGAGGGGATGATCGCCAGCCTGCTGGCCGTGATCGACCCAGGCGACGAGGTCATCGTCTTCGAGCCGTTCTACGAGAACTACGGTCCCGATGCGGTGCTGTCGGGAGCGGTGCCGTCCTATGTGGTCCTCGACCCGGCCGACGGCTTCGCCCTCGACCCACAGCGGCTGCGGGCGGCGGTGACCCCTCGCACTCGGGGCATCATCGTCAACTCGCCGAACAACCCGACGGGCAAGGTCTTCACCGCCGACGAGCTCGGCGTGATCCGCGACCTGTGTGTGGAGCACGACCTCGTCGCGTTCACCGACGAGATCTACGAGCACATCGTGTACGACGGCGCCAGCCACACCCCGCTGGCGACGCTGGACGGCATGGCCGAGCGCACCTGCACCGTCAACGCGCTGTCCAAGACCTACTCGGTCACCGGCTGGCGCGTCGGCTGGGTCGTCGCCCCGCCGGCGCTGACGGCCGCCATCCGCAAGGTCCACGACTTTCTGACTGTCGGCGCAGCTGCGCCGCTGCAGGAGGCGGGGGCGGTCGCCGCCGCCCTGCCGGACAGCTACTACGCCGGCCTCGGCGAGTTCTACCGGCAGCGGCGCGACTACCTGCTCGGCGTCCTGCGCGACGTCGGGCTCGAGCCTGTTGTCCCGCGTGGGGCGTACTACACGATGGTGGACTGCTCGCCGTTCGCCGACAGCGACGTCGACTTCGCCAAGCGGCTGGTCACCGACCTCGGCGTCGCCTGCGTGCCCGGATCCTCGTTCTTCCGCGAGCCTCGGCTCGGTGCCGGCATCGTGCGCTTCGCGTTCTGCAAGGAACTGTCGACGCTCCAGGCCGCGGCCGAGCGCCTGGCGGGCCTGTCGGCCTGGTAGCGCCCGACCTGGTGCGCTGCTTGAGCGCTACACGTCGTCGGGCAGCAGCCTGGCCGATCTGGCGCCGGCCACCCGGGTGACCAGGGCGGCCAGCGCCGGAACCTCCATCGGCCCCGACCGTCGCCCGTCGCGCAAGCGCAGACCGACAAGACCGTCGCGCACCTCCCGGTCGCCGACCACCGCGACATACGGCACCTTGGCGGACACGGCGGTCCGCACGCGCGCGGCGACGGTCCGCTCGCCGGCGTCGACCTCGGCGCGCAACCCCGCCTCCAGCAGGTGGCGTGCGACGCCACGGGCGGAGGCGTCGTGCTCCGCGGCGACGGGAAGGACGGCGACCTGCACGGGTGCGAGCCACACCGGGAACGCCCCGGCGTGGATCTCCAGCAGGTGCGCCACCATCCGTTCCATGGTCGACACCACCCCTCGATGCACCATCACCGGGGTGGCCGCCGCCCCGTCGCGGCCGGCGTAGTGCAGTCCCAGCGCAACCGGAAGGTGAAAGTCGACCTGGACGGTGGACAAGGTCTCCTCGCGGCCGCGGTGATCGCGGATCTGCACGTCGAGCTTGGGACCGTAGAAGGCTGCCTCTCCTGGAGCCTGATCGTAGGTCGCCCCCCGCCGGTCGAGGACCTCGCGCAGCTGGGACTCGGCGCGCTCCCACATCGCGTCGCCGGCGACGTACTTGTCCCCCTCACCGCGCAACGACAGGCGGTAGCGGTACTCGGTGACACCGAGCACCGCGTAGGCCTTCTCGATCAGGTCGACCGCCGCCGCGATCTCGTCGGACAGCTGCTCGGGCGCGCAGAAGATGTGGCCGTCGTTGAGCGTCATCTCGCGGACCCGTGACAGACCACCGACGACGCCGGACCGCTCGTCGCGGAACAGGGTGGCCAGCTCGGCAATGCGCAGCGGCAGCTCGCGCCAGCTACGGCCGCGGGCGGCGAACACCAACGCGTGGTGCGGGCAGCTCATCGGGCGCAGCACCACCTGGTCGTCGCCGCTGCCGACCGGTGCGAACATGTCGTCGCGGTAGTGCGCGAGATGGCCGCTGCGCTGGTACAGCTCGGGCCGGGCGAGCGCCGGGGTGTGGACGTGGGCGTACCCGGCGCGGCGCTCCACGTCGATGATGTACGTGGCGAGCGCATCCCGCACCGCGCTGCCCTTCGGCAGCCACAGCGGCAGGCCGGCGCCGACCAGCTCGGAGGTGGTGAACAGCTCCAGGTCACGGCCGAGGCGGCGATGGTCGACGAGTTGCTGACCTGCCGCCGCGCCGCTCGCGCCGGCGGCGCCAGGTTGGCTGATCGAGGACGGCATTCGGGGTCTCCTTGGCTGGTGAAGGACCGACCCCGGACAGCACAACGCCCCGGGGCCGGCCCGGGGCGGTCGCTGCAAGGTGTGCTGCGTTAGCGGTGGCGACCAGCCGCCGGGCAGGTGCCCGTCGTCGTCGTGGTCGTCGTCGCTCGGTGTCGCATCGGCATGACCGTACCACTAGCCTGCGGTGGATGTCCGCGCCCGATACCGCCGCGTTACTGGACTTGGCGGTCGAGGTCGCCACGGCAGCGGGCGCCGAGTTGCTCGCACGCCGCAGCGACGCCGGCGCGGTGGCCTACAAGACCAGCAACACCGACCCGGTGAGCGAAGCGGACCGGGCCAGCGAGCGGCTGCTGGTCGATGCGCTGCTGAGCGCACGGCCCGACGACGGACTGCTGGGCGAGGAGGGCGCCGCCCGTCGTGGCACGTCCGGGCTGCGCTGGGTCGTTGACCCGCTCGACGGCACCGTCAACTACCTGTACGGGTTGGGTGACTGGGCTGTGAGCGTCGCCTGCGAGGACGACCGCGGGGCGCTGGTTGGCGCGGTCCACGACCCTCTGCGTCAAGAGACCTTCCACGCGGCCCGGGGGCTTGGGGCGCACTGCGGCGACCGCCCGCTGGCCGTCAACGACCCCGTGGCGCTGGCGCGCGCGCTGGTCGCCACGGGCTTCTCCTATGACGCGGAGCACCGTGCCGAGCAGGCCGGGGTGGTGGCGATCCTGCTGCCGAAGATCCGCGACATTCGCCGGGCGGGAGGCGCGGCGTTGGATCTGTGCGCCGTGGCCTCGGGACGGGTCGACGGCTACTACGAGGACTCGACGCAGCGCTGGGACTGGGCGGCCGGGGCGCTGATCGCCGCCGAGGCCGGGGCCACGGTCACCCCGCTGGGTGGGGGGCTGATGGCCGCCGGTCCGGCGCTGCACGCAAGCCTCGCCGCCGCCCTGGCCGAGGCTCGATCCGGCACCTGACCGGCGGTGGGGCACGGACCAGCGGGCGCAAGGTGCTCGGGCAGGGTCACGGTCAGTCCGCGATGCGCAAGGCCACCGCGGGCCGGATGCGCGCCGCCTGCTGGGCGGGAAGGGCGGTGGCCGCCAGCGACGCCAGCAGCGCGGCCGTCAGCAGGATCGCCAACTCCCCCCACGGCACGACGAACGGGACGTCCAGGTCACCCAGCGCATCGGAGTTGACGACGATCTGCCAGCTGGTGACCAGGGCCAGCAGCGTCCCGACGAACATGCCCTCGACCGCGACGAACCCGGACTCCAGCAGGAACGCCGCACGAACCTTGCCCGCCGGCAGCCCGAGGCTGCGCAGCACGCCGACCTCGCGACGACGCTCCCGCACGGCACGGACCATCACCACGCCGAGGCCGGCGATGCCGACCAGCAGGCCGAGCGCCAGGTACCCCCGCATCAGCTGGAAGAACTGCTGGTTGGCCCTGGTGTTGACCTCGACGATGTCGCGAAAGGCTTCGGCCTCCAGACCGTTGGCCACGAACCTGCCCTGCAGGTCGGCGGCCAGCGCGGCACGGTCCACGCCTGGCTCGGTCGCCACGTAGTAGCGGTGCGGTGCCGCGGTGGTCAGCATCTCGTCCAGCGACTCCGCCGACACCATCACCCCGCTGAACGCCACGCCGGCGCGCGAGATGGCTGCGACCGTGCGCCGGGTGACCTCTCCGGTGACGGGATCGCGGACCTCGACGCGGTCGCCGATCGCGACGATCTGCTCAGGTGGTCCGCCGCCATCCTGCAGGAAGAAGGCGTCCGCCACCATCAGCGTCGGGTCGTCGGTAACGGCCTCCCACACCTGCTGCTCGTCGCTGTAGCGAGCCGTGTCGTACTCCGACAGCGCTGGGGCGCCCGTGGCGACGAAGTCACCGGGCACACCCGACAGCGGCCAACGATCGAAGTCCTGGCGGCCGGCCACCCGGAACTCGGCGAGGCCGTAGGTGAGCGTTGCGACCTCTGCCACGCCGTCGCTGCGGCGCAGCTCACCCTCGGGCAGCGGGTTGGACGGCGCCGCGGAGGCCAGCAGGTCGTACCCGCCGGCCTCGTCGGCGACGGTGTCGTCGGTCAGCGTGCCGAACACCGAGGACAGCACCGAGATGAACACGAGGGTGAACACCACCAGGGTGAAGGTGGCCAGCGTCAGGCCGGTGCGGAACCGTCGGGCCAGCGGGTAGGCCGTGCCCAGCCGGGTCACCAGGTTGCCCCGCCCGCCCAGCGACCGTAGCGCGCGGCCGACGGTCTCCTGGTTGAACGACAGCAGCGCGACCGCGGAGCCGGTCAGGACCACCCCCTGGACCACGAAGACGTTGATGTCGCCGCCTTCGAAACCGATGAAGCGCTCGGCCACCACCGCCCACACCAACAGTGCGGCCGCGACCAGCGATAGCACCGGGCGGCGAGGAAGCACCCGCGCGAGCAGCAGGGCGAGGCACATGGCGCCGGCGCTCGGGGCAAGGAGCGCCGCAATGGGATCGTCACCCGCGACTGCGGCCGCGGTCGCGGCTGTGCTCGCCAGGAGTCCCACGGCCAGGGCCACGGCCGAACGCGCCCGCCGCCGGCCGCCGGTTGGCTCCGGCAGCTCGCGGATGGCCCTGATGATGTTGATCCGGCTGGTTCGCAGGCTGGTCACCAGCACGGTGGCCAGGGCGATCAACAGTCCCGCCACGAAGCCGGTGACGGTGCTGGCGGGGTCGATGGAGAAGGTCAGCTCCAGGTCACCGAAGCCGGCGAAGATCGCTCCCGTCACCGCGACGATCACCCGGCCGACCCCGATGCCGACCAGCGTCCCCAGCGCGGCGGACAGCGTGGCGTACATCGCGCCCTCGATGACGAACAGCCGGACGAGGTCTCGGCGTCTGAGGCCGACGGCCCGCAGCATGCCCAGCTCGGACTTTCGCTCGTCGGCCAGCATCACGAAGATGTTGACCAGCAGCAGGACGCCGGCGAGGACGGCGAAGCTGCCGATGGCGAGGAACAGCTGCTGGAACGAGTCCCCCGCCTCCTCGGCGGCATCGAGCAAGTCCTCCTTCACGGGGTCAACGCGCACGCTGCGAACCGCTGCCAGCGCCGCTTCGACGGCTTCGGTGGCCGCCGCCGTGTTGTCGGCGCCCTCGAAGACGCCGCCGGCGGCGGACACGAGGACCAGCTGTTGAGGCGGTGGGACGCTGGCGGCGACCTGCGCCGGGAGGCGCTCGAGCACCCTGGAGAACGTCCCGGCGGCCACGAAGGCGTTGCGAGACGTCGAGTCCTCACCGGTCGAGAAGCCGGCGATTCCCAGCCTTGGCAGCACCCGGTCGACGGTCAGTCGCAGCGGGCGGCCGTAGACGTAGGCGATGACCTCGTCGCCGGCCTCACGCCCGAGCGCGTCGGCAAGGTCACGGGTGAGCACGACTTCTCCGCGGTCGGGGTCAACGCCGCTGATACCGGTGGCCCGCGCATCGCCGCCCATCATGGCGGCGTCGGGAAAGCTCAGCTCCAGCAGCTGCACCCGTGGCTCGGCGCGTCGCGTGTCGCGTGGTCCGCCCGACGCCATCGACGTGTCGAGCACCACGACGTCCAGCACGCCGTCGGTGGCCGCCGATGTGAAGCCCTCCAAGGCGCTGGCGGCTTGACGGGCACTGGCTGGTGAGGCGCTGCGAACGACCAGGTCGACCGGCCCCAGCTGGTTGGGCGCGCTGATGCGGATGGACGCGTCGAGCGTGTCCCCGACGATGAGCGAGCCGGTGATGATCGCGGTGCCCAACAACGAGCCGAGGATGACGAGAACGGTTTCACTCTTGCGCCGCACGGCGCCGCGCAGCGCGATGCGGGCTAGGGCGGGGCGCCGCAGGGCCAGCAGCACCACGATGGCGACGGCGGTGCCGGCGATCGCCAGCAGGGCGGTCACCCGACGTCGACCGGCGCGGCCGCCCCGCCGGCGGGGCTCGGCCTGTGCCCGCCGCGCTGGCCCTCGGGCACCAGGTCGCCGGCTGTCGGCCTGCGGTCGCTGATGATGCTGCCGTCCTGCATGGTGATCAGGCGCTGCGCCGCCTCGCCGATCGCCGGGTCGTGAGTGACGAGCACCAGCGTCAGTCCGTCGGCGTGCAGCTCGGCCAGCAGCTGCATGACCCGCTCGGCGGTGTGCGTGTCCAGGTTGCCGGTCGGCTCGTCGGCCCAGACCAGGGCTGGTCCGGCGACCACGGCGCGCGCGACGGTGACCCGCTGCTGCTCGCCGCCCGACAGCTCGCTTGGTCGGTGGTCATAGCGTTGCGCCAACCCCACGCGGTCCAGCGTGGCCTGGGCCTGGCGGCGGGCAGCCTTGGACGGAACCCGATTGAGCAGCAGCGGCAGCTCGACGTTCTCCACTGCCGACAGCACCGGGATCAGGTTGAACGCCTGGAAGATGAAGCCCATCCGCTGCGCACGGTGTGCGGTCCGGGCGGCGTCGCGCAGCCGGTGGATGTCGCGGCCCTCGACCTGCACCGAGCCGGCGTCGATGTCGTCGAGTCCCGACAGGCAGTTCAGCAGGGTGGTCTTGCCCGAGCCGGAGGGACCCATCACCGCGACGTACTCGGCGCGGCGCACGGACAGGTCCAGACCCTCCAGCGCGGTCACGTCCACTGCCCCGGTGCGGTAGGTCTTGCGGACACCGCGTGCGACGAGGATGTCGTCGCCTCTTCCATGGTCGGGCATGGTGATGGTCATCGCGGCAACCGTAGCCGTCGGCGCTGCTGGCCGAAGCCGCGGCTGGCGTGCGCGATCAGCCTGCGGCGCGCGTCGACGGCATGAGCCGCATCGCGGTCGGCGACTGCTCGGCCACCCGCCAGCAGTTCCGGCCAGCGCCCTTGGCGCGGTACAGGGCGGCGTCGGCGGCGGCCAGCAGCTCGCTCGGGGACTGCCCTTGCGGGCCCGTCGCCGCGAGGCCGAAGGACACGGTCACGCCCTCGGGGATCCGCCGCGCGAAGCGCTGCTCGATGGCCGACCGCAGCCGTTCGACCACGGCGGTAGCAGCGGCAACATCGGTCTCGCGCAGCAGCAAGGCGAACTCCTCGCCCCCGTAGCGGTAGGCAGCGTCGGTGTCGCGCAGGCCGTCGCGCAGCGTGGCCGCCACGTCGCGCAGCACCTCGTCGCCGAACAGGTGGCCGTGCCGGTCGTTGAGCGACTTGAAGTGGTCGACGTCGCAGAGCACGAACGTCCAGGGGCGGTCGTAGCGGCTGCTGCGGCTGGCCTCCTCGGCAACGTCGGAGTCCAGTTGGCGCCGGTTGAGCAGACCGGTGAGGGCGTCACGGCGGCTGAGCTCCTGGGCCTGGCGGTGCAGTCGCGCCGCCTCAAGCGCCAGGCCCGCGTGGGTGGTCACCGTCTCCAGCAAGTGCAACGAGGCATTGTCGACGGCGACTGGCTCGGGCGAGCTCAGCTCCAGCACTCCGATCGAGCGCCCGCCGGCGATCATCGGCAGCGCCAGCCCAAGCATCGCGCCCGGCCGCCGCAGGCCAACACCCTCGTCGGTGGCGAACATCGTCTGGCCGTGCTGGGCACTGCGGCCGGCCAGCGCGTCGCCGAGCCGCAGCAGCTCGGAGGAAGGCTCGGCCACCTCGCCCGAGGCCCGCGACAGCCGCAGGACCTGACGATCCGCGTCGGCGAGCCAGACCCGGGCCGAGGAGAATCCGGACAGACGCAGCGCGCCGGTGACGACGGACTCGCTGACGGCCGCGAGGTCAAGGGTGGCGTTGAAGTCGCGGGCGAGCTCGAGCGCGCGCTCGGACGACTCTGCCTGTGTGGCCAACTCCGCCTGCGCTGGTCGCCGCGATCACGGGCGCCTGCGAGGGCCTCGGTCGTCTCGGCTAGCTGAGCGGCAAGGTCCTGTAGCTCGGCGGGTCCGCGGGCACTGGCCACGGCGGACAGATCGCCGTCACGAACCCGGCGCACGGTGACCAGCAGCTCCTGCAGCGGCAGCGCCACGTTCTCGTGCAGCCTGCCCAGCTGTCGGCGCGACGACAGCAACGCGAACGCGGCGATCAGCATCTGGGTGATCGCGCCGAACCAGAACACCTGCTGGTCGCGCTGGTGGAGGAGGGCGAGCTGCTCGTCGATGCCGCTGTGCAGCGTCGCCGCGCTCTCGCGGTAGGCGTCGAACAGCCGCTTGCCCTCCAGGTTGAGGGAGCTGCTGGCACGGGACTCGGGTCCCGCGTCCAGTGCCCGTGGGACCCACAGGTCGATCCAGGCCTGTTGGTCGCGCGAGTTGCTCAGCACCAGCGCAGCCAGCCGCGGGTCCTGCGCCGTGTCGGCGAACAGGGCGGCGTCAGCCTCTTCCAAGGACTTGTTGCCCGAGGATTAGGGGGCGAGAAAGCGGCGGTCGCCGGACAGCTGCCAGCCGCGTAGCCCCGTCTGCTGGTCCAGCATCGCTTGGTGGCTGGTCGCCAACGCCGCTTTGGCCTCCAGGTAGCGGTCCTGCCGGGCCTCCAGCTGGGCGACGACGCTGAGGCGGACCAGGGTGATCAGCATCACGGCAGCCAGCGCAATCATCACCGGGCGGAATGCCGAGGCCAGCTCAGCCGCCAAGGGGACGGGACCCGGCGGCCGACGGCGGCGCGATGAAGACATACTCCAGGCATCGCCAGGCTGCCGCCGAACCTCAAACGTTGCGCAGCGCCACCCGCAGGGCGGGGACAGGCCGTCCGGTCAGGGAAGGTGCTCCATCACCAGCGGGCGGACCAGGGTGGGACGCCCTGAGCCGCGCGCCTGGTCCACCGCAATCCGTCCATCGAGCGCAGGCATAACGGCCCTGTCGGCGTCTCGTGCGTCGCCACGATCCAGGGTCGCCTGCCCGTCATCCGCGCTCCTGCGGCGAGTGCCGCTCCGCTTGCGGTTGCGGCCTCCACGGCCGGACCGCTTGCCACCGGCCGGCGCCGGCCTGCGCTCGCCCTCGGAGGCGGTGGCGAGGTCGCCGGCAGCGGCCGGCACGGGGGCGGGCGTGGGAGGCACAACCCGCGGCGCGGGGCCCGAATCGCCCCCCGGCCGGTGAACGCTACGCGTGCGGGTTCGGGTGCGCGTGCGAGGACCGGCGGCGACCTCGGGTGATATCGCCGGGACGCCCTCGGTGGCGGGCGCGGCCGGAACGAGCTCGGTGGCCGTCACCCCCGCCGTCGCCGCGGTCGCCTCCTCAGGCCGGCCCGCAGCGCGCTGTGACGGCTGGCTGTCGCTGCGGCCGCGCGAGCCGCGGCGAGCCGCCGCCTTGCGTGCCGCGGGTGGGCGCTCATCGCTGGTCTGGTCGACCGCAGCGCTGCGGGTCCGCACGCGCGCGGGCAGGTCGAACAGGTCGTCGAGGATCGGCGACGTCGAAAAGACTTCGTGCGTCTCGGTCTGGACCCCCAACGCCTTCTTGATCATCTCCAAGCGGGCCAGCTCATTCCACACGGCCAGCGTGATCGCGACTCCCGCAGCCCCGGCCCGTCCCGTCCTGCCGATGCGGTGCAGGTACATCTTCTCGTCGTCGGGGCAGTCGTAGTTGACGACATGGCTGACGTCGGAGATGTCCAATCCCCGAGCTGCCACCTCAGTCGCCACCAGCACGTCGATGGTGCCGTTGCGAAAGCGGGCCATGGCCCGCTCACGCGCGTCCTGGCGCAGATCGGAATGGATCGGCGCCGCGTTGATGCCGCGTTGGCGCAGCTCCTCGGCCAGGATGTCAGCCATCCGCTTGGTTCGGCTGAAGACCAGGCACCGGTCGCGGCCGGGAGTCTGCAGGATCCGGGCGAGGACAGCGGGCTTGTCCATGCGGTGGCAGGAAAAGAAGTGCTGCACCGTGTCGGGGCCGATCCGCACCTCCTCGACGTCGGCGCGCAGGAAGGTCGGCTTGCGCATGTAGCGACGGGCCAGGGCCACGACGGCGGAGGGCATCGTCGCCGAGAACAGCATTGTCTGGCGCTGGTCGGCGGTGGCCTGGATCAGCTGCTCGACGTCGGGCAGGAAGCCCAGGTCCAGCATCTCGTCGGCCTCGTCGAGCACCAGCGCGGTCACCGTGGACAGGGTCAATGTGCCTCGGCGGAGCAGGTCCAGCAGCCGGCCGGGTGTGCCGACGACGATGGGTGCGCCCTTGGCGATGGCCTCGGCTTGCGGCTCGATCGCCCGGCCGCCATAGGCCGCGACCACCGCGACGCCCTTGTCCGCGCCGGCCTGATCGAGGTCGTCACGGACCTGCAGGCACAGCTCGCGGGTGGGCACGATGACCAGCGCCTGCGTGCGGATGTCGTCGCGCGTCGCCCGCTGCAGCAGCGGGATGCCGAAGGCGAGCGTCTTGCCGGTCCCGGTGCGGGCCTGGCCGATGAGGTCGGCGCCGGACAGCGCCATACCGAGGGTGAGCTCTTGAATGGGAAAGGGAGTGGTGATGCCGGCGGCGGCGAGCGCGGAGCACAGCTGCTCGTCGACGCCGAAGTCCGCGAAGGACTTCGGTGCGATGTCGGTCAATGCAAGACTTTCAGTAGGTGGGCAGCGACGGGTCCACGGTTGCAGACCACGCGTCGATGCCGCCGTCCATGTTGGCCAGGCGGTCGAAGCCTTGAGCGGCCAGCCACTGCGCGACCTGCAGGCTGCGCGCGCCGTGATGGCAGTGCAGCACGAGATCGCGGTCTGTGGGCAGCTGCGTGACCCTTGCGGGCACCTCACCCATCGGAATGTGGAGCGAGCCGGGGATTGCTGCGACCTGTCGCTCCCACGTCTCGCGAACGTCAACCAGCAACGGTGGGGAGTTGGAGCGAAGGCGCCGGTCGACCTCGGCAGCGGTAAGGTCTTCGATCATCTGGTGACCCCAGGCTACCAGAGCCTTGTGTCCTCCCGCGGCTGGTCAGCCGGGCGGTGGGCCGAACGCGCCGAGCCCGCGCCACACCAGGCGGGACAGCAGCCGGGCCGCCTCCTCCTTGTCGAGGTCGTCGTGCTGCAGCCACCAGCTGGCGCCCTCCACGGCCAAGGCGCTGACGCTGGCGGCCAGAAAGTTGGCGGACGCCTCCGACAGGCCAGCGTCGGCCGCGATCAGGCGACCGACGGCTGACGCGACGCCGGCCAGAGTGTGATCGATGACGGCACTGACCTCGGGATCGTTGCGCTCGGCCGTGGCGAACAGCAGCCGGAAGCGACGGTCCTGGACAAAATCGAAGTAGGCGGAGATGGCGCCTTCGACCCTCGCCCGGTTGTCGCTGGTGCCGGTCAGGGCTGCGTTGACCCGGAAGTCCAGCTCGGTGGTGGCGTCCTCCAGCAGCGTCAGGTACAGGATCCGCTTGGAGGAGAAGTGCTGGTACACCACCGGCTTGCTGACACCCGCGGCCTCGGCGAGGCGTTCCATGGACAACCCGTGGAAGCCGGACTCGGCGAACAGCCTGCCGGCAACGTCCAGCAGCTGGGAGCGCCGCTGGTGGGCGCTCAGGCGGGTGGGGGGCTGCGGCACTGCTGCTCCCTTCAACGGTCGGGCAGCGTTCCCATCAGCGCCGCGACCAGCTCTTCTTGTAACCAGCCCAGCCAGAAGATCACCACGCTGGTCGGATCGTCGGGGTCCGGCCCCGAGTCCCAGGCTGACTCCTGGGTGATGCCAAGCGTGCAGCCTAGGATGAGCCGCGCGTCGTTGACCGCCGACAGCCATGCCGCGGCGCTGTCAGCGTCCAGATCGACCGTCCACAGCAGACGCCGCGTGCTGCCTGCGGCCACGCCGCGCGACAAGCGTTCCAAGGCGGCCAGCCGCTCCTGGGTCAGCGAGTCGCCGACGAGCCCGCGGTACTCCGTCTCGTCGGCTGGGTCGTCATAGGCGGCGGGGAACAGCCGCTGCCCAGAGTCGCCGACCTGCTGCTCACCGGACAGCACGGGGCGCAGCTGCGCCGGCAGCGACCGCAGCAGCTCCCGCTCGCGGACCGCGAGCCGCACGCGCACCCCACCGCCGGGCAGGCGACGCACCCCATGGGTTAGCACGGCCTCAGTCCTGCGACAGGGTGGCCTGCAACCCGTGCGCATGCAGGCGGGCGACGTCCGCCTCGGACTTCTCCCGGGGACCGCTGGCCACGACGGCGCGCCCTTCGTTGTGGACCTGCAGCATCAGCTTGGTGGCCGTCGCCTCGTCGTGGTTGAACAGCTTGCGCAGCACGAACACGACGTAGGACATCAGGGTGACCGGGTCGTTCCACACGATCACGCTCCATGGCCGGTCACGCTTGTCGACCTCGGACGGCTCCGAGATGCGCTCCGGGGCGATGACAGGTGCCGCACCCATGACGGCATCGTAACGCCGCTTTGCATGAGAGGCTTCTCATGCGCACCTCATGTGATGATCATCTTGCGTCATCAGCCTGGAAGTCTGTGAGCCGCCTCGCCGTTCCCGTCCTGCTTGCAACCCTGCTGGTCGGGGTGGTCTTCGGTGCACTGCTGTCCACCGCCGGCCGGACCAGTCCGAGATCGCTCGGCCCACCCATCAGCGTCGAGCTCCAACAGCTCGAACCGACCGAGACACCTTCGCGCAATGACCGTCCTCGCCGCCGGAACCGTCCGCGGCCCGAGCCGGACGGTGACGAGCGGGCGCCGCGGGAGCCTCGAGGCAAGGGCGGCCAAGACCGTGGGGCCCCCGAGCCGGCGCCCGAACCCGACCCTGACCCGGCGCCGGCGCCGGCACCCGCACCCGTTCCGCCGCCGGAGCCAAACCCTGAGCCGCCACCCCCGTCCGACGACGACGATGACGACGGTGATGACGGCGGCGGGGACGACGACGACGGCGATGACGGCGGCGGGGACGACGACGCTCGGGAAGATCAAGGCGGGGGTGACGACGACGATGACGACGACGACGGAGACGACGAAGACGGCGGGGACGACGATGACGACGACGGCCGGGACGACGACGACTGATTCGCCGGTATCCGCCGCGGCTGGCCCTCCGCCGAGGTCGCGTTGGCGCCGGTCCTTTTCGACCGCCCGCACGCGGATCCTCGCCTGGTATGTCGGCTTGATCGGTCTGGCGCTGCTGGTCTCCTTGGTGATGGTCCGCCAGGTCCTGCTGGCGCGGCTGGACGAACAGGTCAACGACGAACTGGTCCAGGAGGTCGCCGAGCTGCGCACGCTGGTGCGAGAAGGGCGCGACCCCGCCACCGGCGAGCGCTTCGGCTCGGTGGAACGGCTGCTCGAAGTGTTCATCAGCCGCAACATCCCGTCGCCCGACGAGACCATGCTGACCTTCGTGGCTGGGCGCGGTCATCAGCGCAGCGCCCAGGTCCCACCGGCGCCATTGCACACCAACGAGGCGCTGATGCGGCGGCTGGGAGCCACCACCGAACCCACACGCGGCTCGGTGATGACCGAGGTCGGACGCGTCGACTACGCGGCGATGCCTGTCC
>Ga0136630_1000464_pt1 | contig 15610 bp, 13 predicted proteins | sample AntDrymUQ5682106_2_FD_105496 | JGI IMG/M metagenome (GOLD analysis project Ga0136630, IMG submission 105496) | Polar desert sand microbial communities from Dry Valleys, Antarctica - metaG UQ568 (21.06) | ecosystem: Environmental > Terrestrial > Soil > Desert | place: Antarctica: Dry Valley...
CTTCCACACCATCCGAAACCCCGACAGATCAACCACGATCACCACCCCCACCGGACACACCCACACCAGCCCACCCCGAGACCACCGACCACCACCCCGGAAACCGCAGCCGGACAAGCAGATCCGTCGCACAACCAACGACGAAGACCCAGCACCCTTCTGATCGCAAGAGCCGGGGTGGAGGGGTTCAGGGGAGCAGCAGCGTCTTCCCGAAGACTGTCCGAGCCTCGATCGCGGCGTGCGCGTCGGCGGCGCGAGACAACGGGAACGTCTGGCCGATGACAGGTGTGAGGCGGCCTGCCGCCGCCTCCGCGAGCGCCTCCCCCGTGACCCGCTGAATCTCGACGTCGGTGAGTTGCACGTCTTGGATCCCGCCGACCGTGACACCGAGCCGATCTGCCTCGGCTGGGTCGATCTCGGCGAACTGGCCGCTCGGAGTCCCGTGAGCGGAGAACCGACCGCCCGGCGCGATCAACGAGAAGGCGGACTTGCCTACGGAACCACCCACGTTGTCGAGGATCACGGTCGCGCCGTCGTCGCCAAGCGCACGACGAGCTTGCTCGACCCAATCCGACGCCTCGGAGTCGATGACTGCGTCGGCACCGCCCAACTGCCGGATCCGCGCCAGCTTGGATCCATCACGGCCGACCGCGACGACCCGCGCGGCTCGCGCACGCCCCAGCTGAACCGACATGATCCCGAGCCCGCCACTCGCGCCGATCACCAAAACCGTATCCTCGAGGCCGATCTCATTGCGCTCGAAGAGCGTCAATGCGGTGATTCCGTCGTGCAGCAGGGCTGCCGCCTCCGGCAGTCCCACCCCGTCGGGTACAGCTGCCACCTTCTCCATGGGCACGGCGACCTGCTCGGCATAGCCGCCGCGTTCGCCCGTGTGCGCGACCACGTCGCGGCCGATCCATTCCGGATCGATACCGCCGCCGACGGACCGAACCCGGCCGGCTACACCGTTACCGGGTACGTACGGTGGCGTGACATCGAAGTACTCACCGCCGTCGCCACGCCGGATCATCGTCTCGACCCACAGCACGTCAGCCGCCACCACATCGATAACGACCTCGCCGCGGCCGGGGACCGGCTCCGGTGCGTCACTGGTCCGTAGCACCTCCGGCCCACCGAACTGCGCCACCTCGGCTACCTGCATGACTGCTGCCTCCGTACTCGACTCATATCCATGGCAGCGAGTCTGTGACCTCAAGCGCCCTTGAAGTCAACCAGCGAATCCCGGCTTGACGTCGAGTTCGTACCGTGAGGTTTCAACGAACACATGGGGGCGAGGTTCTCCCAGCTCGAGGGCGACACCATCCCGACCACCGATCATTCGCGATGAACCGCAACCCCGACGATCACCAGCGCAACCCCCAAAACCTCGGGCAGCGTCGGGATCTGGGTCAGGACGACGATGCCGATGACCGTCGCGGTCGCCGGCAACAGCGAGATCAGCACTGCGTAAGTGGCGCGCTTGAGCCGGGCCATCGCGAGCTGGTCGCAGACGTAGGGGATGACCGAAGAGCAGATGCCCACGCCGATTCCGGCGGCCAGAGCCACCGGATCGGTAAAGACCGGAACGGCATCCCAGATTCCGATCGGAAGAGCGATCCCCGCGGCAATCAACATGGACATTGCCAGCCCATCGATCCCAGACACCACCTCGCTCTGGGCGACGCGGTGTCCGAGAACAATGTAGAGCGCGAACAGGAGCGCGTTGGCAGCGGCGAAAATCAGCCCGAGCGGCTCCGCGACCAGCCGTACGTCGGTGAGCAGGTAGACCCCGCCGACGGCGAGGACCAGCGCAAGAGCATTACGTCGCGTTCGCATGGCAAGTGCGGCCAAGACGATGACCGGCAGGAATTCGATCGCGGCGACCGTGCCGAGCGGAAGCCGGTCGATCGCCAGATAGAAGCAGCTGTTCATGACCGCGAGCACCGCCCCCCAAGCGGCCATGACTCTGCGTGCCGCGGGATCGAGCCGGGCCCAGATCCGCCAGGGCCGGCGCCAGAGCCCGAAGATCAGTGCAGCGGAGGCAATTCGCAGCCACGCGACGCCCAGCACGTCCACCCGGGCGAACAGCAACACGGCGAAAGCTGGCCCGAGGTAGTGGAAGACCGCGCTCACCACGAAGTAGGCATGCGGTGGAACCCGGACAAATGTGGCGGACGACATGAAGGGGCGCGGTCCGGTGTCGCCGGGGCCGGATGTCATGTCATCATTGTTGAAGGCTATCTGGGCGGAAGCCAGTAGCGTTCGACGGCCAAGGAGGTCCATTGCCCCTACGAGGCCAGGCGAGACCGCCATCCGGCTTTCCGAATTCGAAGCCGCTACTCGACCAGGTGAATCGCCAACTCATCGAGGCCCTGACCGACGACCCCCGGGCGAGCATCTCCGAGCTGGCTAGGCGGATCGGGATGTCGGCGCCCGCCGTGCGGGAGCGGCTGACCCGGCTCGAACAGACCGGGGTGATCCGCGGCTACCGACTCGATGTCGACCCAGCCGCCATCGGGCTGCCCGTGGCGGCCTGGGTGCGAATCCGCCCCGGTCCCGGGCAGCTGCCTCGGATAGCCGAACTCGCCGGAAAGGTTCGCGAGATCAGCGAGTGCTATCGCATCTCCGGCGAGGACTGCTTCCTGCTCAAGGTCCATGTCCCGTCCATCGAGAGCCTCGAGGACGTCCTGGATCAGTTCCTCATCCTCGGACAGACCACGAGCTCCTTCATCGTGTCCACTCCGGTACCGCCTCGCCCGCCAGCACTCAGCACCTTCTAGCGGCGGGCGCCATTCGTCCGCGGGCTCAGAGCTGCGGAGTCACCCGGAGCAGCACGTCACTTCCATCGCCGTTCGACGTCGTCACGTAGAGCGAACCGTCGTTGCCGAGCTGTACCGTACGGATCCGTCCATACGTCCCGTCGAACCCCGGAAGCCGGCTGGCCGAGATCAGCTCTCCGTTTTCGCCTAGTTGAAGAGCGAGGATGCCCTCTCCGGCCAGCAGACCGATCAGCAACAGCCCGTCGTAGCCGCCCCAGGTCTCGCCGTCGAGGAACGTCGACCCGCTGGTGGCAATCGTCGGTTCCCCCGAGGACCAGACAGCTGGTTGCGCGCCGTCGATGGCCGGGTCGGTCATCGGTACGGACTCGTTGTAGTCACCGGGGTCATCACCCACCGGATTCCAGCCATAGTTTGCGGCTGCGATCAGCAGGTTGACCTCGTCGTCGATATCCGGCCCGTGCTCGGCGGAATACATGTCTCCGGTGCCCGGTCGAAGGGCCAAGCCCTGCACGTTGCGGTGTCCATAGGTGTAGATCAGCGGGTTTGCCTGCGCATCGCCGAGAAACGGATTGTCCGGCCACGGCTGGCCGGTGTCGGGATCGACCCGAAGCGTCTTGCCGCCCAACGATGTCAGATCCTGGGCGTTGCTTCCGGTGGCGGCATCGCCGGTACCGATCCGCAGTGCGCCTTCGGCATCGAAACGCAGCCGGCAGCCGCCATGCCGCCCGGAGGTGAGCGGTAAGCCCTCCACCAGTGAATCAGCCAGCCGCGTCGCGGCGGCATAGTCGGCGGCCATCTCCCACGAGATGACCCGAATGTCACCGTCTCCGCCGGAGAAGCCCTGGCAGGTGAAGAATCGCCGATTCTCGGCGAAGCCGGGGTCGAGCACGAGACCCATCAAACCTGTCTCACCGTTGGCGAACAGGTCACCGAAGTCTGCCTCGATCCGACGAACGCTGCCGTCGGGAAGGTATGCCGACAAGCCACCGCCGCGTTGATCGAAGATGATCGCACCGTCCGGAGCCTGGGCTAGATCCCATGGATTGCTCAAGCCCTCGACCAGGACGTCCACCACGAGTTCCGGCTCGCGCTGGTCCGGCCCGAGACTGGGGCTTGCCGCGGTGCTGGCGTTCCCCGACGAAGTCTGTTGCGCATCGTCGCCGCACGCGGACAAGAGGATCGAGACGACGACGGCCAGCAGAGCCGGAACCAGCCCGACCCGTTTGAGGTGACTACCCATTAGCAGCAGTATTCACGGTTAGTCGTGATCTCAAACCCGTTCGCCAACTCCCAATGATGCAGTTGAATCACAGCCATGAGACGCCTGCTTGCGGTTCTGTTCGCTCTGTCCCTGATGCTGGGCGGCTGCGGCGGTGGCGACGACACTGGGTCGGCCGCCGACACCGACGCCGGTTCTGACTCAGGCGGTGACACCGATGACACCGGCGGCGGGGACGACGGAGAAGACACCGGCGGGGACGACGGTGAGGCGGCCGGGACGATCACGATCGCTGACTTCGCCTACGGGGAGCCGTTGACCGTCGCTCCCGAGGCGCTGATCCGCGTGGTCAACGAAGACTCGGCCAGTCACGACGTAGACGCCACGGACGGTACGAGCTTCAACACCGACCTGCTCGGGCAGGGCGAAGAGCTGACCTTCAACGCTCCGAGCGAAGAAGGGACCTACGACTTCACCTGCAGCGAGCATCCGCAGATGTCCGGCCAGCTGATCGTCGCCGCCTAGCGTCTGTCACCGAGACGACCTCGGGACCGATCCGCTGCCGCTGCTCATGATTCGCTGTCAGGCGGTGCGCTCCAGCATCACGTCACACAGGCTGGCCAAGGCGTCGCGCACCGGCCCTTCTGGTAGCGGCGCAAGGGTGAGCTTGGCTCGATCGACGTAGCTCACCAGCATTGACTGGGCACGAACCATCGCATCGGAGGCGCGCAACCCGGCCAGCGCCTCGGCATGGACGCCCGGATCAATCAGCGGCCCGGCCAACAACTCCCGCAACCCAGCCTCGGCTGGGTCCTTCCCGGCGCGGGCGAACAGGATCGGCAGTGTGGCGATCCCCTCGCGAAGATCGGTTCCCGGTGCCTTGCCCGAGATTCCCTGCTCGCTGGAGATGTCGAGCAGATCGTCGGAGATCTGGAAGGCGATGCCGACCGCCTCGCCGTAGGAGGTGAGCCCGGTCCGGATCGGATCTGGGACGCCGGCGAACATCGCCCCGAACCGGGCCGCCGTCGCGACCAGGGAGCCGGTCTTGTCGGTCAGCACCGACAGGTAGTGCTCGACCGGGTCAGCGTCCGCCGCCGGACCCACAGTCTCCCGGATCTGGCCGGTGACCAGCCGCTCGAACGTACGGGCCTGGATGCGGACCGCCTCCGGTCCCAGGTCGGCCAGTAGGTCCGAAGCCCGGGCGAAGAGAAAGTCCCCGGTCAGGATGGCCACGCTGTTGTCCCACCGGCTGTTCGCACTCGGTGCACCACGGCGTACGTCGGCCTCGTCCATCACGTCGTCGTGATACAGCGTGGCGAGGTGCGTCAGTTCCACCACAACCGCAGCGGGCACGACACCGGCAGCGGTGGAATTCCCCAGCTGCGCGGCCAGCAACGTCAACAGTGGGCGGAACCGCTTCCCGCCCGCCTCGACCAGATGACGCGAGGCCTGGCCCACGAACTCGAAGTCGCTGGACACGCTGGCGCGCAGTAACTCCTCGACGTCGTCCAGGCCACGCTGCAGGACCGGTTCGAGGTCGCCGCCGATCGCGGTCAACCCGAGCGCCACCGCCGCCCGCCCAGGCGTGGGAGACTCCTCGACGCTGTCGGCGCCCGTACGCACGTTTGGCTAGCCCCGTCTAACCGACCAGGACCGCGGCCTGTTCGGCGAGGTCCAGGACCGCACCGGGAGCCAGTCCCAGGATCACCGTGGCCGCGGCCGTGACCGCGAGCACGATCGTCGTCGGCAGTCCAGGTACGCCGACCGTGGGCCCGTCGTCAGCCGGCGGGGAGAAGTACATGAGCACGACGAGTCGCAGGTAGAAGAACGCGGCGATGGCACTGGTGAGCAGAGCGACGACGACGAGTGGCCAAGCACCGTCCTCGATCGCGGCCCGGAAGACGGCGAACTTCCCGGTGAAACCACTGGTCAACGGCAATCCGGCCAGTGCCAGCAGGAACAGCGTCATGGTCGCCGCGGTCAACGGCGACCGTGAGGCGAGGCCAGCCCACTTCGACAGATGCGTCGCCTCACCGTCGCCATCGCGTACGAGAGTCACGACGGCGAAGCCGCCAACTGTCGTCAGGCCGTAGGTGAGCAGGTAGAACAGCGTGCTGGACAGCCCGCGTCCGGCGGTTGCAGCATCACCCAGGGCGATCACACCGGTCAGGATGAATCCGGCGTGGGCGATCGAGGAGTAGGCCAGCATGCGCTTCACATCGGTCTGAGTGATCCCGATGATCGCACCGACCACCATCGACACGATTGCGATGCTGTAGATCAGTGGGCGCCACGTCCATTCCGACGTGCCGAAGCCGACGTAGAGCAACCGCAGGATCGCGCCGAAGGCTGCCACCTTGGTGCAAGCGGCCATCAGCGCGGTAACCGGCGTCGGTGCGCCCTGATAGACGTCCGGGGTCCAGGCATGGAACGGCGCGATGCCGGCCTTGAACAGGAGTCCGACGATCAACAGGGCAAGACCGATGATGAACAACGCATCCGACGAGCCCGAGCGTGCGGCGGCCTCCCTGATCTCGCCGAGGTCGACCGTCCCCGAGTATCCGTAGATCAGCGCGAGCCCGTACAGGAAGAACGCCGAGGCGAAGGAACCCAGCAGGAAGTACTTGACGGCGGACTCCTGGGACAGCAGCCGGCGCCGCCGGGCCATCCCACAGATCAGGTACAGCGGCAGCGACAGCACCTCGAGCGCGACGAACATGACCAGCAGGTTGTTCGACGCGGCGAAGAGCATCATCCCGCCGATGGCGAAGCTGGCCAGCGGGAAGACCTCGGTCTGGGAGTACGGCGCCGCGGAGAGCTTGCGGTCCGAGGAACTACCGACCGGAAGGGCGGCCGAGGCCACGAACGCGCTCTTTGCCGGGTCGAGAGCGCGTTCGGCGAACATCAGGATCGACAGCGCACCCAGGGCCGCGATCGTCCCTTCGATGAACAGTGCCGTCCCGTCGACTGCGACGGCGCGGGCCGCGGTGAGCTCGTTGCTACCGGCGACCAGGATGACGGCGACCAGCGCACCCACGGTGCCGAACAATGCCAGGGCAACCTGGGCGTTCCACCGCAGATGCCGCGGGGCGAAGGCTTCGACGAGTACGCCGATGCACGCAGCTCCCAACACGATGAGGACCGGAGCCAGGCCCGCGTAAGAGATCGATGGTGCACTGAGATCGGGCATCAGTCGCCTCCTCCGTTCTCGGCTTGAGCGCTCGACTGGTCGGCGCCCACATCGGCCATCGTCGCGTTGACCGCTGGGGTGATGATGTCCAGCAACGGTTTCGGGTAGACCCCCAGCACGATGATCAGAGCGAGTAGCGGACTGAGATAGGCAAGTTCCCGCTTGTTCAAGTCCTTGAACCCCCGCGCCGACGGCTTGATCGGCCCGTGCATCGTGCGCTGATACATCAGCAGGATGTAGAGAGCGGCCAGGATGATGCCCACCGTCGCGAGGATGGAGAACACCGGGTATGGCCCGAAAGAGCCAAGCAGGACCAGGAACTCACTGACGAAACTGTTCGTGCCCGGTAGCGCCAGGGAGGACAAACCGGCCAACAGGAACGCGCCGGCCAGCAACGGAGTCACGCTGCTCACTCCGCCGTAGTCACCGATCGTGCGCGACTTTCCTCGACTGATCAGGATGCCGACGATCAGGAACAGCGCCCCGGTCGAGATTCCGTGGTTGACCATGTAGAGCACTGCGCCGGTGCCCGCCTGGGTGGTGAAAGCGAAGACACCCAACGCGATGAACCCGAAGTGCGCGATCGAGGTGTAGGCCACCAGTCGCTTCATGTCCGTCTGGCCCATGGCAAGCAAGGCGCCGTACAGGATCCCGAGGACAGCGAGCACCAGGATCGCGGGAGCGAACGCCCGACTGGCGTCGGGAAACAGCGGCAGGCAGTACCGCAGGAAGCCGAACGTTCCGACCTTGTCCAGCACCCCGACGAGCAGGACCGCCCCCCCGATCGGGGCCTCGGCGCCGGCATCGGGCAGCCAGGTGTGGAAGGGCACCAGGGGTGCCTTGATCGCGAAGGCGATGAAAAAGCCGAGGAAGAGCAGCTTCTGCAGATCCGGATCGATACTGATCTGGCGCAGCGCGTCGAAGGCGAACGTGCCCTGTCCGATCTCGTTGGCGCTGACCACATACAGGCCGATCACGGCGGCCAGCATGATCAGGCCGCCGACCAGGCTGTAGAGGAAGAACTTCACGGCCGCGTACTGGCGTCGCGGCCCGCCGAAGCTGCCGATCAGGAAATACATCGGGACCAGCATCGCTTCGAAGAAGACGTAGAACAGGAAGATGTCGGTGGCCGCAAAGACGCCGATCAGCAGCGCTTCGAGCACCAGTAGCCAGGCGAAGAACGTCCGCATGCTGCCGGTCTTGCCGGTTTTTCCGCCGGCGTCGGTGCCTTCGTTCCACGAGGCACCGATCACCGCCGGCACGAGCACGCCGATCAGCAGGATCATCACCAGGGCGATGCCATCCACGCCGAGTGAGAAGCTGACTCCGAAATCGGGTATCCACTCGTAGGACTGGACGAACTGGAACCGCGGGCCGCTCGGTTCGAAGGCCACGGTCATCAGCACGGTCAGGACAAGTACCAACAACGAGACGCCAAGGGTGATCCGCCGGATCAGGTCATGACGGTGCTTGGGTACGGCCAGCAGCCCCAGCCCGGCGATGAGCGGCAGCAACAACAAGACCAACAAGAATGGGAAGTCCGTCATACGAATCGCACCGCCAGGAATGCGACGACGACGACCAGTGCGCCGCCGAGCATGCTCAGCGCGTACGAGCGGACGAAGCCGGTCTGCGTACGGCGCAACCGGCCGGAGGTCCCGCCGAGTCCGGCGGCGAGTCCGTTGACCGCGCCGTCCACGCCGCGGTTGTCCACGTAGACCATCGCGCGGGTGAGCCACTGACCAGGCCGCATGAACACCGATTCGTTGAAGGCGTCTCCGTACAGGTTCGCCCTGGCGGCCTTGATGACCGGAGAGACGTTGGCGGGCGGGCGAACCGGTACCTCGCGGCGGGCGACGAAGAACCACGCAGCCACAATCCCGAGAGCCACGACCAACGTGGTGAGGATGGAGACCACGATCGGGGCGACGACGTGATCAGCTTCGGGTTCGGGACCGAATACCGGCTCCAGCCAGTCGGCCAACGGGAACACGTTCACCAGGAGGAAACCGGCGAACACCGAGCCGACTGACAGCACGATCATCGGCACGGTCATCACCGCGGGCGACTCGTGCGGATCGGCGTCGGAGTCCCATCTCGGCCGGCCGAGAAAGGTCATCACCATCAGCCGGGTCATGTAGAAGGCGGTCAGACCCGCGGCCAGCATCGCCCCGCCGCCGAGGATCCAGCCCAGCGTCCCACCGGAGTCGAAGGCGACCTCGATGATCAGGTCCTTGGAGAAGTAGCCGGACAGGAACGGGAACCCGATCAGCGCGAGATAGCCCAGGGCGAAGGTGATGTAGGTGATCCGCATCTTCGAGCCGAGGCCGCCGAACTTGCGCATGTCGACCTCGTCGTTCATGCCGTGCATGACCGACCCGGCGCCGAGGAACAGCCCGGCCTTGAAGAAGCCGTGGGTGAGCAGGTGCAGGATCGCAACCGCGTACCCGGCCGGACCCAGTCCAGCGGCCAGGAACATGTAGCCGATCTGGCTGACCGTGGAGTAGGCGAGCACCTTCTTGATGTCGTCGTAGGCGCAGCCCACGATTGCGCCGTAGAGCAGGGTGACCAGCCCGACAATGGTGACGACCGTGCGTGCGGTCTCGGAAAGGTCGAACAGCGGAGCGGACCTGGCGATCAGATAGACGCCCGCAGTGACCATCGTCGCCGCGTGGATCAGCGCGGAGACCGGAGTCGGGCCTTCCATGGCGTCGGGCAGCCACGCCTGAAGCGGCACCTGACCGGACTTTCCGCAGGCACCGAGCAGGAGTAGCAGGCCGATCGCGGTAACGGTTCCGGCGGCCAGCCCGCTCGCTCCGGCGAAGACGTCTGCGAACGACGTCGAACCGAGCGTCGCGAACATGATGAAGATCGCAAGGACCAGGCCGACGTCGCCGACCCGGTTCATGATGAAGGCCTTCTTCGCCGCAGTCGCCGCTGCGGGTCGGCGGTACCAGAACGCAATCAGCAGGTACGACGCGAGACCCACGCCCTCCCAGCCGATGTAGAGGGTCACGTACCCGTTGCCGAGGACGAGCAGCAGCATCGCGGCCACGAACAGGTTCATGTAGGCGAAGAACCGGCGTCGGGCCGGATCGTGGGCCATGTAGCCGATCGAATACACGTGGATCAGGGCACCGACACCGGTGATCAGCAGGACGAACACCGCCGACAGCGGGTCGAGGAGCAACCCGATGTCCACCTGCAGTTCCCCGACCGGGATGAAACTGAACAGCGTGTCGGTGACCGCCTTCTCGCCTTCGGGCCGCCCTGCGAGTGCGGCGACCAGGGCCACGCCCAGTACGAAGTCCACCAGGATCGTGGCGCACCCGATCAGGTGGCCGACTCTGTCCAGTCTTCGGCCGCCGAGCAGCAGCACCGCCGCGCCGAGCAGCGGGATGAGAACGAGCAACCACGCCGAGCCGAGCAGGCCACTGGCAGGTACGTACTGGGTCTCCACTCGGCGTCCTCAGTACTTCAGCAGGTTCGCGTCGTCGACCGAGGCCGAACGTCGGGTGCGATAGATCGCCATGATGATCGCCAGTCCCACGACGACCTCGGCAGCGGCCACCACCATGACGAAGAAAGCCATGATCTGCCCGTCGACCGTGCCGTTGATCCGGGAGAAGGTGACCAGGGTCAGGTTCACCGAGTTCAGCATCAACTCGATGCACATGAAGACCACGATCGCGTTTCGCCGTACCAGCACCCCGACGGCACCGATCGTGAACAGGATCGCTGCCAGGACCAGGTAGTAGGCAGGAGTCACGAGCGGGTACCAGCCGTGAGGATCGCAGCGAGCGCCAGCGAGCGAGGACCGGAGCGGATGGTGCACGCGGGAAAGACAGTCACGAGCGGGGCACCCCGTCGCGGTTGGCGCCGCTGTCGACGGTGACATCGTCCAGATCGTCGATCGATCCTGAGGCGATGGCCGGAGGCTCGCGCATCTCCATCCCGGTGGCCCGGCTGTCCTCGGCGATCGAGCCGTCGGGCAGCAAGGCCGGCGCGGCGACGGAGTTCCCTCTGGCGAACACGCCCGGGCCGGGAAGGGTCTGCGGACGGGCACCTTCGACCCGGGTGATGGACTGCTCCCGCTGACCCCGGCGGGCGCCGGGCTCCCGCTCGATGTGAGCCAGGATCATCGCCCCGACAGCAGCGGTGATCAGCAGTGCGCTGGTCAGCTCGAAGGCGAGCAGGTAGTCGGTGAACAGCAGCCGCGCGATCGCTGGAATGTTGCCGCCGTCGGCATTCACATCAGCCAGGCCCACGGCCTCGACACCGGAGGTGGCATCAGCGATCAGGCCACCGACCAGACCAGCGAAGCCGATGCCGAGCACGATCGCAGCGAGCCGTTGGCCGCGCAGTGTCTCGACGATCGAGTCGGAATAGTCGCGGCCCACCAGCATGAGCACGAACAGGAAAAGGATCATGATCGCGCCGGTGTAGACGATGATCTGCACTGCGCCCAGGAACGGTGCCTGCTGGACGAAGTAGAAGCCGCCCAGGCTCAACATGGTGAGGACGAGCCAGAGGGCTGAATGGATGGCATTGCGCGACAACACCATTCCGATCGCGCCGGCCAGGGCGATCGGTCCCAGGACCCAGAACGCGGCTGTCTCCCCGCTGGTGACGACATCGGCCGCCAACACTGACATCTCGGTCATCTCTCGAGAGCCTCGCTCGTCACTCTCGGCTCTGCCCGAGCGGTTTGGCGCCCTCATCGGCATCGGCGCCGATGTCATCGCCCGAGGCCGGCGCCGTGGCCGCAGGCGGGAGGGAATGCGTCTCGGCGGCAGCCCCTGCGGTCTGCTTGAGCGGCTCGCGGCCGACGTAGTAGTCCTGCTCGTGATCCCCGAGGCGCATCGGATGCGGTGGTTGCTCCATCCCCGGCAGCAGCGGGGCCATCAACTGCTCCTTGGTGAAGATCAGGTCCTGCCGGTTGTCATCGGCCAGTTCGTAGTCGTTGGACATGGTCAATGACCGGGTCGGGCAGGCCTCGACGCACAGCCCACAGAAGATGCACCGCAGGTAGTTGATCTGATAGATCGCGCCATAGCGTTCCCCTGGGGAGTAACGAGCCTCCTCGGTGTTGTCGCCGCCCTCGACGTAGATCGCATCGGCCGGGCAGGCCCAGGCGCACAGTTCGCAACCGACGCACTTCTCGAGTCCGTCGGGATGCCGGTTGAGCACGTGCCGACCGTGATAGCGCGGCTTTGTGGCCTTCTTGTCCTCGGGATAGGACTCGGTGGTGACCTTCTTGAACATGTTGCCGAAGGTGACCCCGAAGCCCTGCAGTGGCTTGGGCAGCAGATTAGGCACGAGTGCCTCCGCCGCGCTTACCGGCTCCGACGGCATCCCGCTTGGCGGTGTCCCGCTTGACCAGCGGGGGGTTCGGCGGGACTACCAGGTCCAGTGGTGGCGTCGGGAACGCTCCGCGTGTGGTCCTGGGCACGCCTTTCTCGACCGTCGGATCGGGGGCCTTGTCCGGCCACAGCCAGACCAGCGCCATCACCACGACAAGGACCGGGATGCCGACGTACAAGGCGATCTCCCCGGCGGTGAAGTCGTACTCGCGAGACAGCACCCGCATGGTGGCCACGACCAGGATCCAGAGCAGTGCAACCGGGACGAGCACCTTCCAGCCGAAGCGCATGAACTGGTCGTAGCGCATCCTGGGCAGCGTTCCGCGCAACCAGACGAAGACGAACAGTCCCAGGATCACCTTGCCGATGAACCACAGCATCGGCCACCAGCCCGAGTTGGCGCCGTCCCAGATCGAGATCGGCCACGGTGCACGCCAGCCGCCGAGGAACATGGTGGCGGCCAAGGCCGAGAGAGTGACCATGTTGATGTACTCGGCCAGAAAGAACAGCGCGAACTTCAGCGAGGAATACTCGGTGTGGAAGCCACCGACGAGTTCGGACTCGGCTTCGGGCAGGTCGAAGGGCGCTCGGTTCGTCTCGCCGACGACCGCGATGCAGTAGATGATGAACGAGACCGGAAGTACGACGGCATACCAGCCGGGACCGTCGAAGGTCAGGCCGAAGGCATCGACCTCTCCACCGCTCTCCTGTGCCGCGACGATCCCCGATGTCGACATCGTTCCGGCATAGAGGAAGACCGCGACGATGGACAGCCCCATCGCGATCTCGTAGCTGATCATCTGAGCAGCGCTCCGCAACGAACCAAGCAACGGGTACGTCGATCCCGAGGCCCACCCGGCCAGCACGATGCCGTAGACACCCATCGCAGAGCAGGCAAGCACGACGAGAACGCCGACCGGAAGATCCGTGAGCTGCAAGGGGGTTCGCTCGCCGAAGATGCTGACCATCGGGCCGATCGGAATCACGGAGAAGGCCAGAAAAGCCGGAACGGTGGCGATCACCGGCGCCAGGAAGTAGATCGGTTTGTCGGCCAAGGCCGGCATGATGTCTTCCTTGAACGCCAGCTTCAGACCGTCGGCCAAACTCTGCAGAGCGCCGCCGGGCCCAACCCGGTTGGGGCCTATCCGTTGCTGCATCCGGCCGACGACCTTGCGTTCGAACAGGATGGCGAACAGCGTCAGGACCACCAGCAGCGCGAAGATGCCGACAACCTTGATGACGATGATCCACCAGACGTCGGTGCCGAAGTCGTCCAACGTCGGCGAATCCGAGGCTGCCAACAGCGTGTTCATGACTCCTCCGCGGACAAGAGTGCGTCGTCGGTGGTGGTCATGACTCCCCCTTGGCGATGCGTACGACGCCGCCGGGGCCGGTGCCGACCTCGGTCCGCAGGGCACTGCCCGGTGAGCGCATCGGGATCCAGACGACCTGGTCCGGCATGTCGGTGATCTGCGCCGGCAAGGTCACCGCACCGCGTGCTCCGATCACCTGCACCGGATCACCCTCGGCGATGCCGAGCGCTGAGGCCATCGATTTCGGCAGTCGGGCACTGGCCGGACGGGCGGTTCCGGCCAGGGCCGGCTCGTCGACCTGCAGCGAGCCGTCGTCGAGCAGGAAGCGCCAGCTGGCCAGGATCGCCTCGTCCGCAGCCAGGGCCGGCTGCGCTGGTGCCCGGGTGGTCAAGAGCGCCGCATCCCGTGCACCGCGGTGTCGGCCGATCCGGGCAAGTTCGAGTGCTGCCGATCCTGGGGTGGGCAGATCGAGGTCGATGTCGAGTTCGTCGGCCAGGCCGTGCAGGACCCGCCCGTCGGGGAGCATGCCGCTGGAGACACTGGCATCGAAGGGCCGCCGGCGACCTTCCCAGGTGAGATAGCTGCCGCTCTTCTCCGGTGCGGCGGCCACCGGGAACACGACGTGGGCATATTCCGTGACGACGCTGGGCGCCAGCTCGAGACTGATCAGGAAGCCGGCGCTGGCCAAGGCTTCTCGAGCCAACACGGGATCGGGCAGGTCGTCGGGGTCGAGCCCGCCGACGAGAAGCGCGCCGAGATCCCCGTCGCGGGCGGCCGTCAGGATCGCCGTCAGGTCGCGGCCCGGCGCCGATGGCACGTCGATCCGCCAAGCCTTGGCGAGCTCGATGCGTGCTGCGGCGTCGGCGATCCGACGCCCACCGGGCAACAGGTTCGGCATCGTCCCGGCCTCGATGGCACCACGTTCTCCGGCACGTCGAGGGACCCAGGCGAGCTTGGCACCCGTCGCGTCAGCCAGGGCAGCGACGGCTGACAGTGCCCCTGTGATCTCGGCAAGCCGCTCACCCACGAGGATCACCGCGCCGGGCTCGCGGAGGCCTTGGGCCGCAGCGGCGCCGGGCCCGCCTGCGGTTCCATCTGCCAAGGCGCCCAGAACGCTGGCCTCGGCGCCCGGTGGCGTAGCCAGGACGGTCCCGTTCATCTTGGTCAAGCCGCGGGTGGCGAACGGAGCGATGTCGAACACGGCCGGGCCATGGGTTCGAGCAGCCCTGCGCAACCGCAGAAAGATGATCGGCGACTCCTCCTCGGGCTCGAACCCGACGGTGAGCACGGCCGGTGCGGCGCTGAGGTCGGCGTAGGCCACGCCGTCCTCGAGTTCGATGCCCGCCACTCGCTCGGCGAGGAATTGCGCCTCTTCCTCCGAATGTGCTCTGGCCCGCATATCGATGTCGTTGGTAGCCAAGACGACTCGGGCGAATTTTGCGTAGGCGTAGGCGTCCTCGTAGGTCAGTCGCCCACCGGGCAGCACGCCAACACCGCTGGCACTCGGAGCCATCGCCGCGGCCAGACCTTGCGCTGCTACTTCGAATGCTTCGGTCCACGATGCTTCGGTCAACACGCCGTCGCGGCGGACGAGCGGGGTCATGATCCGCTGGTTGCTGGTGGCGTAGCGGAATGCGAAGCGGCCCTTGTCGCAGTTCCACTCCTCGTTGACCTCCAGGTCGTCCCCGGCCAAGCGCCGCTGGACGGTGTTGCGGCGCAAATCGGTTCGCTGGGCGCAACCCGAA
>Ga0136630_1000465_pt1 | contig 15608 bp, 12 predicted proteins | sample AntDrymUQ5682106_2_FD_105496 | JGI IMG/M metagenome (GOLD analysis project Ga0136630, IMG submission 105496) | Polar desert sand microbial communities from Dry Valleys, Antarctica - metaG UQ568 (21.06) | ecosystem: Environmental > Terrestrial > Soil > Desert | place: Antarctica: Dry Valley...
CATGCCCGACAACGTCCTCGCCGCCGGCGCGATCGTGGGCGACGGCAGCCTGGAGCAGCTACTCGCCCACGGCAGCGCCGTCGGTAGCGAGGCCGCCCGCCGCGCTGCCTCTCTGCGCCGGGATCGGGTCGCGACCACGCCGACCAGTCGTCCAGACTTTGGGCGCGACCGCCCGGGTGAGCAGGCCGCTGTCACGATCCCGGACCTCCCGCTGGACCTACACCCCGAGTTGTTCCGTGCCGGCACCCACGGGATCGTCGACTTCTCCGAGGACGTCTCGAGCAAGGACATCATCTCCGCCGCCCGGGAGGGCTACGACTCCGCAGAGCTGGCCAAGCGCTACACGACGGTGACGATGGGACCGGTCCAGGGCAAGCTGGAACTGGTCAACGCGGTGGCCGTGCTCGCCGAGGCGACCGGGAGCACGATCGCCGAGACGGGGACCACGACCTGGCGGCCGATGTACGCCCCGGTGACCCTGGGAGCGCTCGCCGGCCGGACCTTCGAGCCGGTCCGGTACTCACCGATGCAGCCCTGGCACGAGCGCCAGCACGCTCGACCCATGGTCGCCGGGCAGTGGATCCGCCCGGAGCACTACGGCGACCCGGTCAGCGAGGTCCGCGCGGTACGGGAGAAGGTCGCGATCATCGACGTCACCCCGATCGGCAAGCTGGACCTGCGCGGCCCGGACGTGCCCAAGCTCCTGAACCAGCTGTACGTCAACAAGTGGTCCAAGCTCGCCGTGGGCCGGGTCCGCTACGGCATCATGTGTGCCGAGGACGGCGTCGTCATGGACGACGGCGTCACCGGTCGGCTCGGCGAGGACCACTACCTGATGTCCACGACCTCCTCGGGTGCGGGAGCCGTGTGGGAGTGGGTGGAGAACTGGCTGCAGACCGAGCACCCCGAGTGGCAGGTCCACGTCACGCCGGTCACCACCGCATACGCCAGCATCAACGTCGCCGGGCCACGCTCTCGCGAGCTCGTCGGACGGCTGACCGAGGGCATCGACCTCTCGGCCGAGGCGTTCCCGTACATGAACGTCCGTAGCGGCCGGATCGCCGGAGTGGACGACTGCATCCTGTGGCGGATCGGTTTCACGGGCGAGCTCTCCTACGAGCTGCAGGTGCCGGCCGGGTACGGCCTGCACGTGTGGGAGGCGCTGCTCGATCTCGGCAAGGACCTCGGCGTCACGGCGTTCGGTGTGGAGGCCCAGCGGATCCTTCGGCTGGAGAAGGGCCATCTCATCGTCGGCCAGGACACCGACGGGCTGACCCGCGCGTACAGTGCCGGGCTGGACTGGGCAGTCAAGCTCGACAAGCCGGACTTCGCCGGCAAGCCCGAGCTCGTCTGGCAGCACGCGGAGACCGGCGGCATGCGACTGGTCGGGCTGCAGCCGGCGGACGGGTCGATCGTGCCGCCTGAGGCCAGCCAGATCGTGCGACCGGGCCAGGGCGCGACGCTCGACATCGTCGGCCGGATCACCTCCAGCCGGATGTCGCCGACACTGCGTCGGTCGATCTGCCTGGGCCAGCTCGACGCTTCGTTGGCCGCACCCGGCACCGACGTGACCGTGCGGCTGCCCGACGGCCGTGACATCACCGCGCGGGTCACCGAGCAGCTGGCTCACGTCGACCCGTCCGGTGAACGCCAGCAGCTGGTCACCGACGTCCCGGAGCCGGTGACTGCCGCGTCCAAGGCCCCGGGCCCGCCGCGCAGCCCGATCACACCCGATGGTGTACCGGCAGCACAACCGGCCGCCGGAGGCAGAGCTCATGCGGAGGTTCGCATCGAGGACCTCTCCGGGCTGGCGAAGCTCGGCGTACGCGCAGCGCCCGACGGACCGGTCGCCCAGGCACTCGAGACGGGGTTCGCCCGTGCGACGAGGGCGGCTGACGGCAGCCTGGTCGTGGGATCCGGTCCGGGGGAGTGGCTGGTGCTCGCCGAGCAGGCAGTCTCCGGCGACGTCCGAGCCCGGCTGGAGTCCGAGACGGGATCTCCCGACGTGTTCGCCTCGGTCGTCGATCTCACCCACGGTCGGGCACTGATCCGGTTGGCCGGGCCACGCAGCGCTGACCTGCTCTCCAAGGTCTGCGGCATCGACTTCTGCGATGACGTCACGCCCGACGGCTCCGCGCTGCGGACGTCGGTGGCCCGGCTGGTCACCGACGTGGTCCGTGACGACCAGGACGAGGAGCCCGCCTACCTGCTGCACTGCGAGCGGTCGTCGGGACGGTATCTGTTCGAGGCATTGATCGACGCCGGCACCGAGTTCGGCATCGAAAGCGTCCGGTAGTCCTGTTTCGGCCCCACCTGAGGAGACACCCGCATGGCCTTTCCGAGCGACCTCGAGATCGCCCGCAGCGCAACACTGCAGCCGATCGGCGACATCGCCGACTCGATGGGGTTGCGGCCAGACCTGCTCGAGCCCTACGGCCGCGATGTCATGAAGATCCGGCTGGAGGCCATCGAGGCGCTCGCCGATCGTCCGAAGGCGAAGTACGTCGTCGTCTCGGCGGTGACCCCGACACCCCTGGGTGAGGGCAAGACCACGACGACGGTGGGGCTCGGGCAGGCGATGAGCCACATCGGGAAGCGGGCGACGGTCGCCATCCGGCAGCCGTCGATGGGCCCCACCTTCGGGATCAAGGGCGGCGCAGCCGGCGGCGGCTACAGCCAGGTGGTCCCGATGGAGATCCTCAACCTGCACCTCACCGGCGACTTCCACGCCGTCACGGCGGCCCACAACCTGCTCGCGGCGATGGTCGACAACCATCTGCACAAGGGCAACGCCAGCGGGCTGGACCTGAACAACATCACCTGGCGCCGGGTGCTCGACGTCAACGACCGGTCTCTGCGCAACACCGTGGTGGGCCTGGGGTCCCGGATGGACGGTGTCACCAGGCAGACCGGCTTCGACATCACCGCCGCCTCCGAGGTCATGGCGATCCTGGCGCTCTCGGTGTCCCTGGCCGACATGCGGGAGCGGCTCGGCCGCATCGTGGTCGGCTACAGCCAGGACGGGACGCCGGTGACCTCCGAGGAGATCGGTGGCCCGGGTGCGATGGCGGTGATGATGCGCGAGGCGCTCAAACCGAACCTGATGCAGACGCTGGAGAACACGCCGGTCCTGGTCCACGCCGGCCCGTTCGGCAACATCGCCACGGGCAACTCCTCGATCGTGGCTGACCTGATCGGTATCCGGGGTGGGGACTTCCTGATCACCGAGGCCGGGTTCGGTGCGGACATGGGTGCCGAGCGGTTCTTCAACATCAAGTGCCGCGCGTCGGGCCTGACCCCGGACGCGGCAGTCGTCGTGTCGACGGTACGAGCGCTGAAAGCGCACTCCGGCAAGTTCAAGATCGTGGCCGGCAAACCGCTGCCCGAGGACCTGCTCGCGGAGAACCCCGACGACGTGCACGCCGGCGGCGCGAACCTGCGCAAGCAGATCGAGAACATCCGGCTGCACGGCGTCTCACCGGTCGTGGCAGTCAACGCCTTCCCCGACGACCACGAATCCGAGCACCGGGCGATCATGGAGATCGCCGAGGAGATGGGAGCGCACGTCGCGGTGGCCAACCACTTCGGCAAGGGCGGTGCCGGGGCCACCGAGCTCGCCGAGGTCGTCGCCGAGGCGGCCGAGGAGACGTCGAACTTCGCGTTCCTCTACCCCGACGACGCGTCACTGCGGGAGAAGATCGAGATGGTGGCGGCCAAGGTGTACGGCGCCGACGGGGTGGACTACGACTTCACGGCGAGCAAGCAGCTGGACACCTACGAGCGGGCCGGCTTCGGCCGGCTACCGGTGTGCATCGCCAAGACCCACCTGTCGATCTCCTCCGACTCCACCCTCAAGGGCGCGCCGACGGGCTGGCGGCTGCCGGTGCGCGAGGTACGGGCCTCGGTGGGAGCCGGCTTCGTGTACCCGATCTGCGGCGACATGATGACGATGCCCGGCTTGGGGGCGGCCCCGGCGGCGCTCTCGATCGACCTCGACGAGAACGGTGAGATCGTCGGCCTGTCGTGACCGCAACGCTCATCGACGGACGGCGCTATGCCGCCGACCTGTGCGCTCACCTCGCCGAGGAGGTCGAGCAGTGCTCGGCGGCCGGGATGCGGCCCGGGCTGGCGGTCGTGCTGGTCGGTGACTCCTATCCGGCCCACGCTTACGAGCGGCGGTTGCGTCGACTGGCTGACCAGGTCGGCTGTCACTACGTGTGTGAGGCGCTGCCCGGTGATGCCGTCGAAGCCGATGCGTTGGCGATCGTGGGAAAGCTCGATGCCGACCCGCGGATATCGGGCATCCTCGTGCTGCGCCCGCTGCCGGTGCAGGTCTCCGAAGCGTCGCTGTACCGCGCGCTGGACCCGGTCAAGGACATCGAGTCCGTTCATCCGATCAATGCCGGCCTGCTGGCGCTGGGCCGGCCCCGGTACGTACCGTCCACGCCGGCATCGGTATTCCACCTGCTGGACCGCTACCTCGTGGAGTCCGGGCGAGATCCGGCGCAGACCTATGCCCGGAGCAACCTCGTCGTCGTCGGTCGCTCGGCCAACGTGGGCAAGCCAACCCTGCTGCTGGCGATGGAACGAGGTGCCACGGTCGTGTCCTGCGACGAGCACAGCCACCGTGCCGGACTGCTCTTCGAGCACACCGCCCGTGCCGACATCCTGGTGGTGGCGGTGGGCGTGCCGGGGCTGATCGGTGCCGAGCACGTCAAGGGCGCAGTCATCGCCGTCGACGTGGGGATCAATCCGGTCCCGGATCAGGAGACCGGGAAGGTCCGTCTGGTCGGTGACATCGACACCGCCGAGGTCAGCCACCGTGCCGAGGCCATCACCCCTGTCCCCGGCGGAGTCGGACCGATCACCGACGTCTGGCTGCTCCGCAACACCGTGGCCGCCGCGCGACTCCGACACGACGTCGGGTCATGGGCATCCAGGGTGGGCTGAGTTGCCACTGGTGGTCGCGCGCGTAAGGTCGTCGGGGGTTCAGGGCCGGGCGGTGGGTAGCGCCAGTGGCGCGAAACCGGGGCTGACCAGGCCCCGGCGACCCCGCTCCTGCACCACTGACTGCCTCGGGTCACGCGACTCAGGGCGGGGGGTCGGCTCCAGGCGGTTGGGCAACATCATCATGTCCGCGAGTGGCGCGAACACGGCTCCGCCGATATTGAATCCAGGGGGAGATGTGGCCCGGTTGTGCGCCACTCGCGGAATCGGCACGGCAGCGTCGGATCGCCTCGCTGACGGATCGCTGTCCGCCCTGACGAGCTAGCTGAGCTGCGCCTCGTTGAATCTGCTGCAACATCGTTTCCTGAAAGGGTTTACAGCATCGGTTCCCGGGACGATGATCAGCCTGACAGCACACGATCACCTCACCACTGGTTCATCCCTGAGGAGTGGCCATGACCGACATCGCAACCGGGAGAGTGAGTCAGCTGCGAGGCGAGCACCGCAGTCGACAGGTCCGCTGGGGGTTCATCTGGGCGCTGACCTGCGCCGTGCTCTGGGGCGCCTGGTACGTTCCCGGCTTCGCGATCTACTACGAGGCACCGTTCGTCGACATGGTCGACAACTTCCTGCTGGCCGCCTTTGTCATCACGGTGCTCAACGCCGTCGCGGTCCTCATCGCCTTGTTCGTCTGGGTCGCCGTCCTGGGCAAGACCGGCGACTACGTACGAACCTTGAGGCAGACCAAGATCTCCCGCTGGTATGCCCCCGCGGGCCTGGCCGGCATGCTCGCCATCTTCGGGTCGATCATCGCGATCGCCTACGTCGGGGCGGCGTTCGCCGCGGTGGCGGCCCTGCTCTATCCGATCGTGGGGGCCGGGGCGGCCAAGGTCTGGTACAGCGAGCGGATCACCAAGCAGGCGGCGCTGGGCATCATCGTCATCGTGTCCGGCGGGGTGGTCATCTTCACCCCGGGCCTGGTCGACGAGTTCACCGGCGCCGGGACGGGGGGTCTGCTGGGCTACGTCGGTGGCGCCATGGCCATCGTCGGCTGGGGCCTGGAAGGCGCGATCGCCGGGCGGGCGCTGGACGTCAGCGACCCCGACGTCGGGATCACGTTGCGCTTCACCGCCGAGGTGGCCATCTGGATCGTTGTCGCGACACCGATCGCCTGGATCCTGGCCGGTGACGAGCTGTGGTCGACCGTGGGTGCCGCGCTGTCCAGTCCGGCCGTCCTACTGCTGCTCGTGCTGCTGGGGATGACGTTCGGGTACTGCTACGTGTCGTGGTACAAGTCGTTCCCGCTCATCGGGGTGGGTCGTGGCCAGGCGATCGCAGCGCTCTACGGGCCGTTCGCCCTGGTCTGGCTGACGATCTTCACGCTGGTCACGCCGAGCTGGCAGTTCATGGTCGGCGGCCTGCTCGCCGTGGCCGGCAGCTTCATCCTGTTCACCGAGAGGCGCGATGTCCTCGAGGTCATCCGGGCCGTGCCGGCCGGACGGGCCCGAACGAGCAGGGACGATCCGTCGAGTACGGTCAGATGAGGAGGTAGTGATGCCGGATGTCCACATCAAGGGGTACATGCTGCAGTTGCTCGCCCGCAACGGTGACATGTGGGACTACGAGATCGCTGAGGACGTGATGAACAGCTACGGGCTGTCCGGTGACTACTGGTACGGCACGGTCCGTCTGACGCTCACCGACCTGTACGCCGGCGGGTTGCTGGCGGAGCTCGAGGCGACCATCGATCCGGACAAGTCGCTGGGGGAGGAGAAGATCCTGTTTCGCTACGGCCTCAACGACTTCGGCCGGCAACGCATGCAGCAGTCAGGTCTCATGGAGGTAACCCGATGAACGACGATTTCTTCGCCTTCTCCGCAGGTCCGGTCCTGGCCACGATCCTGTTCATCGTGCTGCCGATCCTGGCGCTGGTCATGGCACGGACCTTCGTCAAGAAGCTGTGAGGCTGCTGCTGCCGGGTCTCATCGCCCGCGAGCCGGGCCTGGAGAGCTACCGCGTCCGTCCGGGCGGCGTCACCGCCGTACGCATGGAGCCCGGCGACCGGCTGACCGTCACCGACCCGCAGGGCCGCCAGCCCGCCGAGGTGTCGGTGATCAGCGACGCCGGCAACGGCGCGGCACTGGGCATCACCGCCGACGCGCCGGCCAGCACACTGCGAGCGCTTGCCGAGACCCGAGGTGTCGGAACCGAGCGCGCGGCAGGAGCCGATGCCGTCCTCGCCACCCTGCGCGCCAGCAGCGTCAATGCCCTCGACCTGCGCGCGCTGCGACTGTTCGGGGGCTGGTCACCGGCCGGCGGCCAGGAGAGCTTCACCGCCACGTCCGCGGCCACGGTCCTCGTCGCTGCTCCCAGCATCGCCATGAGTGTGGAGGACACCGAAGCCAACCCGCCGACCGACCTGTCGCTGGAGCTCCAGCGTGCGGTGCCGCGCCCGGCGGTCGAGCCCCGGATCCCCGCGCCGCTGGCCGACCCCGTCCTCGATCTGCACATCGACGCGGCCACGGCGATGAACTACGAGGTCAAGGCCGGGCAGTTCATCCAGGTGATCGACGTCGAGGGCCGGCAGTGCTCGGACTTCCTGGCTTTCGACGCAGCACGGCTGGCCGACGGGATCGAGCGCGGGCTGGACTCGACGACGACCCGCTACTTCATGGGCCAGCCCTATCCGCAGCCGGGCCTGTACGGGAAGTTCTTCGACCAGGACGCCAACCCCTTGGTGGAGGTGGTGCGGGACACGGTCGGCCGGCACGACGCATTCGGGCTGGCCTGCAACGCCAAGTACTACGAGGACCTGGGTTATCCCGGGCACATCAACTGCAGCGACAACTTCAACGCCCGGCTGGAGCCCTACGCGATCCAGCCGCGCATGGGCTGGCCGGCGCTGAACTTGTTCTACAACACCGCTTTCGACGCCCACAACGTCCTGGTCTTCGACGAGCCGTGGTCCCGGCCCGGCGACTACGTCCTGATGCGCGCGACCACCGACCTCGTGTGTGCTTCGTCGGCCTGCCCGGACGACGTGGACGCGTCCAATGCCTGGGTCCCCACCGACGTACACGTACGGGTCTACGACGCGGAACGGAAGTTCTCCATGGCCATCGCTCACCGGGTGACCCCCGAGTCAGACGCCACGCTGACCAAGGAGACGGGCTTCCATTCCCGTACCTCCGCGCTGACCCGGCAGTTCACCGAGTACCGCGGCTACTGGCTGCCCTCGAGCTACGACAACCACGGACCGCAGGAGGAGTACTGGGCCTGCCGGGAACGCGCTGCGGTCATGGACCTGTCGCCGCTGCGCAAGTTCGAGGTCCTCGGGCCGGACGCCGAGGCGCTGCTGCAGGCCTGCGTCACCCGCAACATCCGCAAGCTCTCGCACGGCCAGGTCGTCTACTCCGCGGTGTGCAACGAGACCGGCGGCATGATCGACGACTGCACAATCTTCCGCCTGGGCGACACCAACTTCCGGTTCGTCGGGGGTGACGACTACAGCGGCGTGTGGCTTCGTCAGCAGGCCGAACGACTGGGTCTCGACCGGGTCTGGGTGAAGTCCTCCACCGATCAGCTGCACAACCTCGCGGTGCAGGGACCGGCCAGCCGTGACCTGCTCAGCGAACTCATCTGGACCCCGCAGACCCAGCCCGCATTCACCGACCTGACGTGGTTCCGGTTCGCGATCGGCCGGTTGCGAGCGCACGACGGAGTCCCGCTGGTCGTCTCCCGGACCGGCTACTCCGGTGAGCTCGGGTACGAGCTCTGGGTCCACCCCGACCAGGCCCCGGCGCTGTGGGACGCGGTCTGGGAGGCTGGAGCGCCGCACGGTCTGCTACCGCTGGGCCTGGATGCGCTCGACATCCTGCGGATCGAGGCCGGGCTGGTCTTCGCCGGCTACGACTTCTCCGACCAGACCGACCCGTACGAGGCGGGCATCGGGTTCACGGTGCCGCTGAAGACCAAGGAGGACGACTTCGTCGGCCGCGACGCGCTGGTGGCCCGCAAGTCTGCGCCTCAGCGCCAGCTGGTCGGGCTGGAGCTCGCCGGCAACGAGACGGCCGTGCACGGCGACTGCGTCCATGTGGGCCGTTCGCAGGTGGGTGTGATCACCAGTGCCACCCGATCCCCGATCCTGCGCAAGAACATCGCGCTGTGCCGGATCTCGGTGCAGTACGCCGAGATCGGCACGGAGGTCGAGGTCGGCAAGCTCGACGGTCAGCAGAAGCGGATCCCGGCACAGGTCGTACGGTTCCCGTTCTATGACCCGGACAAGGAGAAGCCCCGCTCCTGACTCACTCCTTGGTGGCCAGGAACGTCTCCATCGAGTCGTCGTGCGCGTCCCACCAGGGCGTGTGGTGAAGCGGCGCCTTGGCCCCCGTGCACGGTGAGACGAAGGAGCGGTCGCGGTAACCCGTGATCGACTCGACCTTGTGGTGCTCCCACTCCTTGAACTCCGCCTGGGTCATCTCGAGGTCGAACTCCGGGTAGTCGGTGCCCTCCACCAGCGACCTGATGTGGTCGGCCTGGAAGTCGATCTCCTGCTCCGGGTTCTCGAGGCTGTCCTGACGTGCCCGCCACTGGTCGACATCGGCGAGCATCTCCTGCTTCGAGGGGAGAGTGGAACGTCCGAGGACAAAGTCCCGAGCACACCAGGCCTGGGCGTCGAAGAGGGTGAAGGTGTAGTACTGGTCCTGCATCGCCAGGTACATCAGCTTCGGGATGTCGATCCAGAACAAGCCCTTGTAGAGATCCGGCGGGTAGAGCACGTTGGCCGTCTTCAGCCGCAGGCTCTCCTCGATGAACGGAAAGCTGTGCTGGTATCCCGTGCACAGCAGGATCACGTCGACGTCGCGGCTGCTGCCGTCGGCGAAGTGCGCGGTCTTCCCGTCCATCTCGAGCAGCCTGGGGACCTCCTCGATGCCCTCAGGCCAGCCGAAGCCCATCGGCCGGTTGCGATAGCTGATGGTGACCGAGCGGGCTCCGTACTTCTTCGTCTGCAACGCGAGGTCCTCGGCTGAGTAGCTGCTGCCCATCACCAGCAGGTCCTTGCCGACGAACTCGTGGGCGTCCCTGAAGTCGTGGGAGTGCAGCACCCGACCGGGGAACCGGGAGAACCCTTCGTAGTCGGGCAGGTTCGGTACGGAGAAGTGGCCGGTGCTCACGATCACGTAGTCGAAGTGCTCCACGCGGGTGTGCTTGTCGCGCAGAGACTCGACGGTGACCTCGAAACGGTCGTTGCTCTCGTCGAAGGCGACCCAGCGCACCGACGTCTGGAACTGCACCAGGCGGCGTACGTCGCTGGCCTCGGCCCGGCCGATGATGTAGTCGGCCAGCACCTCCCGGGGGGGAAAGGAGGGGATCGGCTTGCCGAAGTGCTCGTCGAAGCTGTAGTCGGCGAACTCCAGGCACTCCTTGGGTCCGTTTGACCACAGGTAGCGGTACATGCTGCCGTGGACGGGATCGCCGAACTCGTCGAGACCGGTGCGCCAGGTGTAGTTCCACAGGCCACCCCAGTCGGCCTGCTTCTCGAAGCAGACGATCTCGGGCACCTCGGCTCCGGCCTGGCGAGCCTGCTCGAAGGCCCGCATCTGCGCGAGTCCACTGGGCCCGGCGCCGATGATCGCTACCCGAGTTGACATGTCGGTCTCCCTTGTCCTGCCGGCTGTTCCCCTGCAGGGGGACTCTGTTTACTCGCAGTGGATGCTAGTGGCACCCCGGTGGCGCGTCTAGGGGTGACTCAGAACGCGGCGGCGATGAGTGCGGCCCGAGCGCGCAGAGCGGGTACGAGCGCGGTCATGATCGATTCGTCGAAGCGTGTCGCTGGACCCTGGACGCCGAGAATCGCGATCAGCTGCCGATCCCGGTCGAGCACGGGGGCCGCCACGGCGCTCAGGTCGTGGTCGCGCTCGCGGACTGCCACGGCGTACCCCTGTTCGGCGATCTCGTCGCTCGCTGTCGCGAGCACCCTGCGATCGGTGATGGTGGCGTCGGTGAAGGCCGCCAGGTCGCCGTCGGGCAGGTGGCCACCGCAGGCGAGGAAGACCTTTCCGGTCGCCGTGGCGTGAGCAATGCTGTTGCGCCCGATCTCGGCGACGCTGCGTACCGACCGAAAGCTTTGGACGAAGTCGACGGTGAGGACGTCGTGCTCACCGGGCAGGGACAATGTGACGGTTTCGCCGCTGAGCGCGGCCAGCTCCTCGAGCAGCGGACGGGCCACCGCGCGCAGGTCGAGGTTCTGCCGTGCTGCGCTGGCCAGCTGCAGGATCCGTACGCCGAGGCGGTACCGGCCGGTGGAGGGCAGGTGCTGCACCAAGCCGGCGTCGGTCAACGTCGCGAGCAACCGGGAGATGCTGCTGGCGTTGACACCGGTGCGCCGGGCGATCTCGTTGGTGCCGAGCTCGGCACCGCCGTCGGCGAGCACGTCGAGGACGGCAACCGCCCGTTGGACGGATCCCACCTGGCGCGTGGCTGGTAGTCCGGTGCGCGGCATAGTAGATTCCTCGGTAGTTGGACATGACGTTGCCGCATGGGCAATTCCCGTCGAAGTCAACCACACGCGAGACAGGGTGAGATCAATGGGATCGGAATCGCTGAGCCAGACCCGGGCGAAGTACGTGATCATCGGGGCCGGGATCCATGGCCTCTCCACGGCATGGCACCTCGCCCGTCGGCTCAAGGCGAGCGGTCGCGGAGATGGGCGCGACGTCCTCGTCCTGGACAAGGCGGGCGTCGGGTCCGGTGCCTCCGGGGTGGCCTGTGGGGTGATCCGCAACAACTACTTCCAGCCGGCCATGCGCGAGCTGATGGCACATTCGGTCGACGTCTGGGAGTCCGACCCGGAGGCCTTCGCCTACCACTCGGTCGGATACCTGCAGATCGCTCCGGAGGCCATGCATGCCGACGTCGTGCAGATCGCCGCCGAGCAGGAGGCGATCGGGTACGACTCCGTCCTGGTCGAAGGCGTCGACAGGTGTCGCGCGTACCTGCTCGAGATGTTCTCCGACTGGCAGGCGGTGGGCAGCTCGGTCGTCCTGCACGAGAAGCGTGGCGGCTACGCCAACAACACCGCCTCGCTGCGCGGGCTCGCCGACAAGGCCGAGGCCGCGGGTGTCACGATCCGGGGAGGTGTGCAGGTGACCGGCTTGCGGATGGACAGCGACTCCGTACGCGCGGTCGAGACCGACCAGGGCGAGATCGCCTGTGAGCACCTGGTCGTCGCCGTCGGACCGTGGATCCGAGACGTGTGGTCCATGCTCGACCTCCCGGAACGGATCCCGGTGACGGGTACGGACGGCGCCGTGCATCCGGACAACCCGATGTGGACGTACTGGGCGCTGCAGGAGGGCACCCTCGGCGTCGACCCGAGCGAGTTCGTCGACAACCAGGGCCGCATTCCGCCGGTGGTGCATGTGGATTCTGACCAGCCGCTCTACGACGACGTCGACGCACGCCTGATCACCGACGAGATGTGGGGCATCTACTACAAGCCCGACTTCCACTTCGGAGGCGTCCAGGGTGGCGCCGCACCGGAGCGCATCGACAAGGATGCCGGCGAGATCGCGGTCGACCCGTACGGCACTGCCAGCCCGGAGTTCGTGGTGGGCGAGGACTTCGTCCGGATGTGGACCTCTGCTCTGGCGCACTGCCACAAGCGGTTCGAGGGGACCCGCCCGCTCTACCACAGGGAACCCTCCGGCGGCATCGGCGCCTTCACCCCGGACAGCTTTCCGGTGTTCGACACCTTCCGGCAGAACGCCTACGTCATCGCGGATTCGAACCACGGCTACAAGATGATCGGTGTGGGCGACCTGGTGGCAGGTGAGCTGCTGGGGGAGACCTCGTCGTTGCTGGAGCCGTTCCGGTTCTCGCGGTATACCACCGGCGAGCTGCACCCCACGAGCAACTCCCCATTCCCCTGGAGCTGAGTCACCGTCGGTGTTACCCGGTCAGCCGCAGTTCGCCAGTGCGGCCCGACCGGACGTGCCAGCCGGTCGCTCCTGGTCCCTGCGTGAGCGATCAGGAGGCGACCGGTGGACGGTACGAACCGCCGAGCGGAGCCTCGACGAGGCGAATCTAGGCGGTGGTGGCGTCGTGGCTGTCACGCCCGTGTGTCGTGCGTGTGAACAGTCAGGGCGTCCGCACGTCATCAGGGCCCGCCGGTGGCCCTCACCATCCGCGCGGCGTCACTGAGGACCGGACCCCGCGCAGGGGCTTAGCTGCTGCTGCCCGCCGCTCGTTGTCGCACAGCCGTGGTTCGTAGTGGGCGAAGAAGACCTTGCCCACCAGGTCCCGTCGACTGTGCACGCCGGTCTTGTCGAACACGCTCTTGAGATGTTGCTGGACCGTGTGCGGTGACACCACGAGCGTGGCGGCGATCTCGCCGGTGGATCGTCCCCGGAGAACGAGGCGCGTGATGTCCTGCTCGCGCTCGGTCAGCCCGTAGGCCGCCATCAGCAGCGGCGTGATCCGCGCCGGGTGAGCGGGCTCGACGATGACTGCGACGCGGGGGGTCCCGTTCGACACCAGCACGGCTCCGTGCAGGACCACCCACGTGCCGCCACGGGAGAGCACCCGGGAGATGGCGACCTCGCCGGGGGAGTCCGGAAAGTGGGCCGTTCGCAGCGCACGTCCGGCGACCGCGAGCACCGCTGACGGGAGCCTGCCCGCGTCCCAGTCACCGTCGGGAAGCTCGCAGAGCCAGTGATCCACGCCTGGGGTGGTGGACTCGACCTCCCAATGATCGGTGAGCACGACCAGTCCGGGCGCATCCGGGCCGTCCGGCTCGCCTGCCTCGGCCATCAACAGCGCGCCTCGCGCACCGAGAGCCAGGTGTCGCGACGCCTCGCTCACGAAGCGCTTCTCCGCGGCGCTGAACATCGGCATGCCGGGCTCCCGGTAGAGCCCCAGCGCCCCCCACACCTCGCCGCTCCCGGTCTGCAAGCGTGCGATCATCTCCTGGTCGCCACCCAGCTTGACGTTCTCCTGCCACCGCTTGCTCGCAGCGGGGTTACCGTCCGTGGCCTCGTGCAAGGTGGCAATGCCGGTCTCGGAGCGGGCGACGTCCACAAGCTTGTTGACGTCGTCCCCGTAGTACTCGTGTGCGAGCCACTCGGCTGGGAACTCGGGCATCCCCTCGTTGAAGTGACTGGTGATCAGCAAGGACGCCGGGTCCAGCGTGTACCAGCATGCTCCTTGGTAGGAGTAGGGCACGGCATCTGGATCACGTCCGACGCCTCTCGCCACAACGTGACGATGTCCAGCGACCGTCGCGACAGTTGCGCGATCTTGTCCAGCTTCCGATGTGTCGGGCCGGTGCTCACCGCACCAAGGTGGTCCCCAGTGGCCAGCGCGAATACCACCTTTGTGGGATTGGCAGCCCGACGCGACGTACCCGGTTCTCGCTGGTCGAGCACCGGTTCGACCCGCGGGCGCTCGCCGCGCCGATGCACCCGCACCGCAACGAGGACGAGTACTCCTACATCGTCGAGGGGCGGATGGGCGCCGTCCTCGGTGGCGAGGAGGTCTTCGGTGAGAAAGGGGATCTCGTCTTCAAACCGCGCAACCAGTGGCACACGTTCTGGAACGCCGGCGACGAGCCGCTCGTCGTTCTCGAGAGGATCTCGCCCGCCGGGCTGGAGCAGCTGTTCCGGTCCTTCGCCGGGTTGACGGGGTTTCCGGACCCGGAGGCGCTCCAGGAGATGGCGGCCCCGTACGGCTGCGAGGCGGACTTTGAAGCCACCGTCCCCATCGTGGCGCGTCACGGATTGGTCTTCTAGCACAGGCGTACAGGATGTCGGCGGCCTTGTCCGTGGTGACCCGTCGCGCAGGTAGCCGCGCTCGGCGAGGGATTCGGCGTTGTGTCGCATTCGCTGCAGGCGCTCGTTGTCGCCTTGCTCGAGCAATGCGGCGATGTCGGGATCGGTGGCTGCGACGGATCGGATCAGCAGCCGGATCGGCGTCAACTGGGTGGCGACCTCAGTGGTCAGTTCCCCCCAGGTCCGCATGGTGGTCGCGTAGGTTCGTCGGCGTTTCCCGGCGGTGGGTAGCTCAGGACGCGGCCGCCGGTCGTGTTGCAGAGTCGTGGCTGCGCCAGGTGAGCGGGCTCGACGATGACTGCGACGCGCCAGTGGCGCGAAAGCGGGGCCGTCGCAGGCCCGGCGACCCCGCTGCTGCACCACTGACCGCTCGGGTCACGCGACTCCATGGCGTTGGCAGCTCGACGGACGCGTTACCCCGAGTACCCGCGCAGGTGCCCAGTAGCGCTGAGTCCTGGTCGACGTCGCGGCGTTTGCGCACCGTGTGGTCGCGACTGCAGGGCCGCCCATATCAGCGGGATCTGCAGTGGTACGCGGCCCCAGGCAACGACCGGGTCGTCAGCCGCACCCGACAGCCGACCCGAGCCGGAGTCCAGCGCCATCGAGATGTTTCCCGGCCAGACCGCCAGCAGCAGCGCCGCGCTGGCCTTCCCCGCCCATGGACGCCGGGTGAGCAGTCCGTACGAGCAGATGATCTCGGCGACACCACTGGCGTATATCCATGCATCCGGACCCGGTAGCGAAGGGGGCATCAGCGGCCGGAACACCTCGGGGCGGAGCAGGTGGAGCACCCCCGGACCCGGCGGACAGTAGCCCCACAGCGAGCGGGGCCGC
>Ga0136630_1000466_pt1 | contig 15598 bp, 14 predicted proteins | sample AntDrymUQ5682106_2_FD_105496 | JGI IMG/M metagenome (GOLD analysis project Ga0136630, IMG submission 105496) | Polar desert sand microbial communities from Dry Valleys, Antarctica - metaG UQ568 (21.06) | ecosystem: Environmental > Terrestrial > Soil > Desert | place: Antarctica: Dry Valley...
AACCTCATTTGACCAGTTTTTTCTCCCGCCGGGGACTTCGCCCAGGCGGGGGATGCCGCCGCCCCCGAGTTGACACATCCCGACGACCGCCCGACACTGCGGCTCCGGACGGCGTCCGGGACACCGGCGAAGGGAGGCAGGCAGTCATGCGAACACCGCAGGCCTCCCTCCCGCTGTGCGTACCCGCGGCGGAGCGCCCCGGCTAGCAGCTTCCGCTGCCGGGACGCGTGACCTCTCTGCCTGCGGCGGGAGGTCTTTCGTTTTCCCCGTCCGGGACCCCACAGAAGGGTGCAACCGATGCAGATCAGCGGAGCGCAGGCGGTGATCGCGTCCCTCGAGGCAGCGGGCGTGACGGTGATGTTCGGCCACCCGGGCGGCGCGATCCTCCCCGCGTACGACCCCATCATCGACTCGCCCATCCGGCACGTCCTCGCCCGCCACGAGCAGGGCGCGGGGCACATGGCCGAGGGCTACGCGCACGCGACCGGCCGGGTGGGGGTGGTGATCGCGACGTCCGGACCCGGCGGCACGAACCTCGTCACGGCCCTCGCCGACGCCCACATGGACTCCGTCCCGATCGTCGCGATCACCGGGCAGGTGCCGACCGCCGCCGTGGGCGGCGACGCGTTCCAGGAGGCCGACATCACGGGCATCACGATGCCGGTCACGAAGCACAACGAGATGGTGCGGGACCCGGACCGAATCGCCGGCGCGATCGCCGAGGCATTCCACATCGCCGCGACCGGTCGCCCCGGCCCCGTCCTGATCGACGTCCCCAAGGACGTGCTGAACGGGACCGCCGAGTTCGTCTGGCCGGACCGCCTGTCGCTCCCCGGCTACAAGCCGACGGTGCGCGGCCACTCCAAGATGGTCCGCGAGGCGGCGCGGGAGATGCTCACTGCCGCCCGTCCGGTGATCTACGCCGGAGGAGGAGTCATCAAGGCCGACGCCTCCGCGGAGTTGCGGCGCCTCGCCGAACTGGCCGGGCTGCCGGTCGTCACCACCCTGATGGCCAGGGGCGCGTTCCCCGACAGCCACCCGCAGCACCTCGGCATGCCCGGCATGCACGGTCACTGGACGGCCATCACGGCGCTGCAGCGGGCCGACCTCATCGTGGCGCTGGGCAGCCGGTTCGACGACCGCGTGACCGGCAACCTCGCGTCCTTCGCGCCGCACGCCCGTGTCGTCCACGTCGACGTCGACCCGGCCGAGATCGGCAAGAACCGCGAGCCCGACGTTCCGATCGTCGGCGACTGCCGCGTGGTCATCGGCCAGATCGTCGAAGCGCTCGAGGCGCTCGAGGAGGCAGGCGAGACGCCCCGCTGCGACCTCGCCCCCTGGTGGCGCCAGCTGCGTGAATGGCAGGCGGGCCACCCCCTGCGGGTCGACCAGCAGGCCGACGGCCCGCTGAAGCCGCAGACGGCGATCCGCGCCATCGGCGAGAAGCTGAACGGGACCGGCATCGTCGTGACCGGGGTCGGCCAGCACCAGATGTGGGCCGCCCAGCACATCCGCTACGAGCAGCCCCGGTCGTGGATCAACTCCGGTGGACTCGGGACCATGGGGTTCTGCGTGCCTGCGTCGATCGGCGCGAAGGTCGGCCGGCCGGACGAGACCGTCGTCGCCGTCGACGGCGACGGCAGCTTCCAGATGACGCTGCAGGAACTCGCCACCGCCCGCACCGAGGGCGTCCCCGTCGTCTTCTGCGTGATCAACAACGGCGGGCTCGGCATGGTCCGCCAGTGGCAGGAACTGTTCTACGACGGGCGCTACTCGCAGGTCGACCTCGGCTGGGAGGTTCCCGACCTCGTCAAGCTCGCCGACGCGTTCGGCTGCGTCGGGTTCCGGTGCTCCAAACCGGAGGACGTCGACTCCACCCTCGACAAGGCGCTCGCCGTCGGGGAGGTGCCGGTGATCGTGGACTTCCGCGTCGACCAGACCGAGAAGGTGTTCCCCATGGTCCCCGCCGGCGGCAGCAACGACGACATCGTCGAGAGCGCAGAGGAGTGGTACGCCAAGGCGGCCGCCGGCGCGAAGGGCGCCGCCGGGGAGCCGGGCGGGGCTGGGCTTCCCGGCGCGATGCGTGAAGGGAACGTGGTGTAGACCGTCCTCAAGGAGCGAAGCGTTAGGGCAAGGAGCCGTCCTCAAGGAGCGAACCGTTAGGACGCTGAAATGGCGAAGCACACCCTGTCGGTCCTGGTCGAGAACAAGCCCGGCGTCCTCGCCCGCGTCGCGGGGCTGTTCAGCCGTCGCGGGTTCAACATCGAGTCGCTCGCGGTCGGCCCGACCGAGGTCGCCGACGTCTCGCGCATGACGATCGTCGTCGACGCCGCCCGCCAGCCGCTCGAGCAGGTCACCAAGCAGCTCAACAAGCTGATCCACGTCCTCAAGATCGTCGAGCTCGAGCACGACGTCGCCGTCGAACGGGAGCTCCAGCTGATCAAGGTGGCGGCGACCGGATCCACGCGCAGTGAGATCATCGAGATCGCCGACGTGTTCCGCTCGAAGGTCGTCGACGTCGACGTCGACGCCATCACCATCGAGGCGACCGGGTCGCCCGAGAAGCTCGCGGCGATGGTGCGCCTCCTCGGGCCGTACGGGATCCGCGAGCTGGTCCGCTCCGGCATGATCGCCGTCGGGCGCGGCAGCAAGAGCATCACCGAGGGGCGCGCGCTGCGCCTGGAGAGGACCGCCTGATGGCGACCATGTTCTACGACGACGACGCCTCGCTGGAGCTGCTGAACGGCAGGACCATCGCGGTCCTCGGCTACGGCTCGCAGGGCCACGCCCATGCGCGCAACCTCGCGGAGTCGGGGGCGCAGGTCTGCGTCGGCCTGTATCCGGGGTCGCGGAGCGCGTCCGACGCCGAGACCGCCGGCCTCGAGGTGCTGCCGACCTCGGAGGCGGCGAAGCGGGGCGACATCGTGATGCTCGCCCTGCCGGACACGGTCCAGGCCGCGGTGTACCGCCAGGAGATCGAGCCCGGCCTCGTCGAGGGCAACGCCCTGTTCTTCGCCCACGGCTTCAACATCCACTACGGGCAGATCACGCCGCCGGAGGGCGTCGACGTCTGCATGATCGCACCCAAGGGGCCGGGCCACCTCGTGCGCCGCACGTACACGGAGGGCACCGGGGTGCCGGCGCTGTTCGCCGTCCACGCCGATGCCTCCGGCCACGCCCGCGAGCTCGCGCTCGCGTACGCGAAGGGCATCGGCGCGACCCGTGCCGGCGTCATCGAGACCACCTTCGCCGAGGAGACCGAGACCGACCTGTTCGGCGAGCAGGCGGTGCTCTGCGGCGGCGTGTCCAGCCTGGTGCAGAAGGGCTTCGAGACGCTCGTCGAGGCCGGGTACCAGCCGGAGGTCGCCTACTTCGAGTGCCTCCACGAGCTGAAGCTCATCGTCGACCTGTTCTACGAGGGCGGCCTGGCCCGCATGCGCTACTCGGTGTCGGACACCGCCGAGTACGGCGACTACACCTCGGGCGGGTTTGTGGTGGACGAGGGCGTGAAGCAGCGCATGCGCCAGGTCCTCGACCGCGTTCAGGACGGCAGCTTCGCCAGGGACTGGATCCTGGAGAACCAGGCGGGCCGGCCGGCGTTCGGCGCCCGCCGGCGCCGCGAGGCCGACCACCCGATCGAGCACATCGGCCGCGAGCTGCGCTCGATGATGAGCTGGCTCCCCAAGCCCACCGACCACTGACCCGCCCCACGGCTGTGGCCCCCGCGCCCCGTCAGTCCAGCAGGATGCCGACCGCATCGAGCGGGTCGATGCGCTGCAGGGCGTCGACCCGGTCGAACACGGGGTCGGGGCTGACGATCACGCCGGTGCGGTGATCTGCCTTGCGGGCAGAGAGGAAGACCGCGGTGTCGTACGGGAGGAAGACCGCGGTGTCGTACGGGAACCGCCTCAACCGCCCCGCTCCATGCCTGCCTCGATCTCCGCCTTCAGGGCCGCCCAGTCGTCAATCGGCACGAGCGGGGCGTCCAGAAGCAGTTGTGCGGCGGCGGCCCGATCGATCCCCTGCGGAAAGGAGGCGTTGATCGCCTCGCGGACCAGCGTCGCAACCGACGTGCCCCGCTGACGTGCCCGCTGCTCGAGCCGCGAGTACCGATCCTCGTCGATCAGCACCTCGAGCCGACGGGTGAGCATGCGAAGCAGCGTACTGCCTCATGCTCCTTCGCCGGCCAGGGAGTCCAATGACGACGGTAGTTGACTCGGGGGCTCGTGCAGTCGAGGCTGCGTCCGGGAGAGCCGTCCCGAACGCGAGGGGAGCACCATGCGAAGCACCACCGCGACGCTGCTGGCGCTGTTCGTCCTGCTCACGGGCTGCGCCGGGGGCGACGAGCCCGCGGCCACCGACACGGGCGCCGGGGCCGGCGCGGAGGAGACCACTGCCCCCGCCGAGACGACCGCGGAGGGCACCGCCACCGGGGACGCGACGCCCACGGGTGACGCGACTCCCACCGACGGGGCCCCGACGGGCGACGGCACCGAGACCGCCGCGGGGGACTGCACCCTGGACGAACCGGTGAAGGTCGGCGTGGTCTTCAGCCTCACCGGCGGTGCGGCGGTGTTCGGCGCGACGCAGGCGAACGGCGTGCAGCTCGCCGTCGACCAGCTGAACGCCCAGGGCGGCGTCACCTACGAGATCGTCCAGGAGGACGACGGCTCCGATCCCGCCCAGGGCATCACCGCGTTCGAGAAGCTGCTCAACTCCGACCAGGTCAGGGCGATCATCGGCCCGACCCTGTCGAACACGGCGTTCTCGACCGACCCCATCGCCCAGGAGGCCGGCGTGCCGGTGCTCGCGGTGTCGAACACCGCCCCGGGCGTCACCGAGATGGGCGAGTTCGTCTTCCGCAACTCCCTCGCCGAGTCGCAGGTCATCCCGCAGACCATCGCCGCGGCGAAGGAGGCGTTCGGACTCGAGCGCGTCGCGGTGCTCTACGGAAGCGACGACGCCTTCACCGAGGGCGGCTACACCGTCTTCTCCGAGGTCCTCGAGTCGGAGGGCATCGAGGTCACGACCACCCAGACCTTCGCGAAGGGCGACACCGACTTCGCCGCCCAGCTGACCGAGGCCGGCAACACCGAGCCCGACGCGCTGGTCGTCTCCGCGCTCGCGGAGGAGGGCGCGCAGATCCTCACCCAGGCCGCCGAGCTCGGCCTCGACGTCCCCGTCATCGGCGGGAACGGCTTCAACTCGCCGGCGATCATCGAGAATGCGGGGGAGGACGCCGAGGGCCTCATCGTCGGGGCGGCGTGGAACTCGGCGTCGGACAACCCGCGCAACGCCGACTTCATCCCCGCGTAAACCGAGGAGTTCGGGGCCGCGCCCGACCAGTTCGCCGCCCAGGCCTACGCCGGGATGAACCTGCTGGACGGCGCGGTCCGCCAGGCCTGCAGCGCCGAGCCCCAGGCGATCAGGGACGCGCTCGCGGGACTGTCCGGCGTGGACACGGTCCTGGGCGAGTTCTCGTTCCAGGAGAACCGCGACGCCGATCACGAGGCCGTCGTCCAGGTCGTCCTGAATGGCGAGTTCGCCGTCCTCGAGCAGTAGCGCCGCTCGTGCAGCAGGTCGCGAACGGCGTCTTCCTCGGGTCGATCTACGCGCTGTTCGCCATGGGGTACACCCTGGTGTTCGGCGTGCTCGACCTGCTGAACCTCGCGCACTCGGCGGTGTTCATGCTGGGGGCGTTCATCGGCCTGCAGCTCGTGGTCGCGGCCGGCTGGCCGCTGTGGGCGGCCGTGCTCGGCGCAATCGCCGCCGGGGGGCTGCTCGGGGTGCTGATCGACCGCGTCGCATTCGCCCCGCTGCGCCGGCGCGCGGACGCCCACTTCGCGGGCCTGATCTCCTCGATCGCGCTGGCGATCATTCTCGGCGCCGTCGCCCTCGGCGTGTTCGGCCCGAACAGCCGGCGATTCCCGCAGGGCACGTTCCCCGGCGGCCGGGTCGAGTTCGCCGGCGCCTCGCTGTCGGTGCTCCAGCTCGTGATCCTCGTGCTGTCCGTGGCGCTGATGCTCGGCCTGGACTGGCTGGTGCGCTCGAGCCGGCTGGGCCGGGCGATGCGCGCGGTCGCCGAGAACCCGCGGGCCGCCCGCCTGCTCGGCGTCGACGTGGAGCGGGTGACGCTGATCACGTTCGCGCTGTCCAGCGCGCTGGGCGCGGCGGCGGGGACGATGTTCGCGCTCGCCTTCAACCTCATCCGCATCGAGATGGGCCTCGCGATCGAGCTGAAGGGCCTCGCGGTCATCATTGTCGGGGGCATGGGCAGCCTTCCGGGCGCGATGCTCGGCGGGCTGGTGCTGGGGCTCGCCGAGGTGTTCTCGATCGCCCGGATCGGCTCCGGGTGGCGCGACGCCGTCGCGTTCGGCCTGCTGTTCGCGATCCTGCTGCTCCGCCCGCAGGGGCTGCTCGGCCGCAAGGCCGTCCGGGAGGTCTGAGGGCGGCCGGTGGGGTTCCTGCGGACCTACAACGCGGTCATCGTGCTGATCGCGATCAACGGCGTCCTCGCCTACTCGATGTACGCGGTGCTGATCGCCGGCCAGCTCAGCCTCGCGCAGGCCGCGTTCGCGTCGATCGCGGCCTACACGTCGGCCCTGCTCACGATCGAGGCCGGCCTGCCGTTCCCGGTCGTGGTCGTCATCGGCGTCAGCGCCGGCGCCGTCACGGCGCTGGTCCTCGGCCTGCCCATCCTGCGCCTGCGCGGGGTCTTCCTGGCGATCGCGACGCTCGGATTCGGTGAGATGGTGCGGATCGTCGCGCTCAACCTCGAGGTCACCGGCGGTGCTCAGGGACTCCGGCCCATCCCGAAGGTCGTCACGATCTGGCAGGCCTACCTCGCCCTCGCGCTGTGCGCCTGGTTCTTCTGGCGGCTGCGGCCGACGCGGCTCGGCCTCGGCCTCGCGGCGCTGCGTGCCGACGAGGTCGCCGCCCGCGCCATGGGCGTGGACACCGTCCGCTACAAGCTGTTCGCCTTCACCGTGTCCGGAGCGATGGCCGGCCTGTCCGGCGTGCTGTTCAGCCACTTCACGCGCTTCATCGCGCCCGGCCAGTTCGGCTTCGAGCGGGCGGTCGACGCGCTGCTCTACGCGGTCGTCGGCGGCACCGCCCACTGGGTCGGCCCCTTCCTGGGCGCCGGCTTCCTGACGTTCCTGCCCGAGTTGCAGCGCCAGCTCGGGATCGAGGCTGGCTGGCTGCGGCCGTTCCTGAACGGGCTGATCCTGCTCGGCGTCATCCTGTTCGTCCCCGCCGGCCTGTCGGGTCTCGGCCGGCGCCTCGGGCTGGCCCGCCGGCCCCGGCCCGCCGCCTCCGCGGCCCCCGCCCGTGCCGCCACCCCCACCCCCACCCCGGGGTCTGTCGAATCAGTGACGGAAGCCGTAACCCAGCCGACAGACCCCGGGGTGGACCGCCGCCCCGACACGCTGGTGCGACTCGTCGGCGTCGAGAAGGACTACGGCGGGGTGCGGGCGCTCGCCGAGGTCGGCCTCGACATCCGTGCGGGTGAGATCCTCGGCCTGATCGGCCCGAACGGCGCGGGCAAGACGACGCTGGTGAACGCGATCACCGGCCTGACGCCGGTGACCGGCGGGAGCGTCGAGGTGCTCGGCACGCCGATCAGGGGGCTGCCCGCCAACCGCGTCAACGCCCTCGGCGTCGGCCGGACCTTCCAGCAGGTGAAGCTGTTCGACGACCTCACCGTGCGCGAGAACGCGATCGTCGGTGGTCATCGGGTGACCCGCCCGACCTTCCTCCGCCGACTGGTGTTCCTGCCCGCCGCCGCCCGGGACGACCGCGACAACGCCGCCCGCGCGGACCGCGTCCTCGCCCGGGTGGGGCTGCTCGACCGCGCCGACGCCCCGGCGAGCAGCCTCGCCTACGGTGACCGCCGGCGCCTGGAGATCGCCCGCGCGCTGTGCGGGCAGCCACGGCTGCTGGTGCTCGACGAGCCGGCGGCGGGCATGAACCACGTCGAGGCGCAGCGGCTCGGGGCCCTGGTCGGCGCCATCGCCGCCGAGGGCGTCACCGTCCTGCTCATCGAGCACAACGTCCGCCTGGTGATGTCGGTGTGCACGCGGGTCGTCGTGCTCGACTTCGGGCGGGTGATCGCCGACGGCGATCCCGACGAGGTCGCCCGGCACCCCGAGGTCCTGCGCGCCTACCTGGGCCAGGCCGCCACATGACCGCGGAGACGCCCCTGCTCGAGGTCGACGGATTGCACGTCGCCTACGGCGGGATCGAGGCGGTGCGCGGCCTGTCGTTGCGCGTCCTCCGCGGCTCGCTGGTGACCCTGATCGGCGCGAACGGCGCCGGCAAGAGCACGACCCTGGCGGCGATCTCCGGGCTCGTGCGGCCCCGCGCCGGGCGGGTGCTGCTCGACGGCGAGGACGTCACCCGCTGGCGCAGCACCCGCCGGGTCGCCGCCGGTCTCGTGCAGGTGCCGGAGGGCCGCGAGGTGCTCGCGACGATGACCGTCGAGGAGAACCTCTCGCTCGGCGCGTGGCACCAGCGGGCGCATCTCGCGTCCGGCTTGGAGGAGGTCTTCGCGCGGTTCCCCGTGCTCGCCGAACGCCGGCGGCTGTCGGCGGGCAGCCTGTCCGGAGGAGAGCAGCAGATGCTCGCGATCGCGCGCGCCCTGCTCGCCCGGCCGCGGGTCCTGCTCCTCGACGAGCCGTCGATGGGCCTGGCCCCCCTGCTCGTCGACGAGGTCTTCAAGGTCATCGAGACGATCCGGGCGGAGGGCACGACCGTGCTCCTCGTCGAGCAGAACGCCCACCGCGCGCTGTCGGCGGCCGACCATGGCTACGTCATGGAGACCGGCGAGATCGTCCTGGAGGGGCCGGCCGCGGAGTTGCTCGCGAACACCCGGGTCATCGAGGCGTACCTGGGTGAGGGCTTCGACCCGCGGCCCGAATAGGCTGGCGCGGACATGACGGCGACCATCCGGGAGCTGCTCGCGACCGGCAACCCCTCGTACTCCTTCGAGTTCTTCCCCCCGAAGACCGACGAGGGCGAGCGGCAGCTCTGGCAGGCGATCCGCGAGCTGGAGCCCCTTGGGCCCACATTCGTGTCCGTGACCTACGGCGCCGGCGGCAGCACCCGTGACCGCACGGTCCGCATCGTGCAGCGCATCGCCACCGACACGTCCATCACCGCGATGGCGCACCTAACCTGCGTCGGCGCCTCCCGCGAGGACGTCCGCGCCACCATCGGCGAGATCAAGGCGGCGGGCATCCGCAACGTGCTCGCGCTGCGCGGCGACATGCCCGGCGGCCCGGCGGAGACCTGGGAGGCGCACCTCGACGGCCTGCGCCACGCCGAGGACCTCGTCCGCCTGCTCCACGAGGAGGGCGACTTCTGCGTCGGGGTGGCCGCCTTCCCCGAGGGGCATCCGGCGTCGCCCGACCGCGACGCCGACGTGGGCTACCTCGCCCGCAAGTGCGCCGCGGGCGCGGACTTCGCCGTCACGCAGTTCTTCTTCGACGCCGCGGACTACTTCCGGCTGGTCGCGACGGCCAGCAGGGTCGGCTGCGAGGTGCCGATCATCCCCGGCGTGATGCCCGTGACGAACGTCGCCCAGATCGAACGCTTCGCCGCCCTGTCCGGCGCCGCCTTCCCGCCGGCGCTCGCGGCCCGTCTCCACGCCGTGGGCGACGATCAAGGGGCGGTCCGGGCGATCGGCGTGGACGTCGCGACGGACCTCTGCCGCCAGCTGCTCGACGGCGGCGCGCCGGGCATCCACTTCTACACCCTGAACCGCTCCACGGCGACGCGCGAGATCTTCGCCCGGCTCCACCGGGGCGAGGCCTAGCGAGCGACCTCTGCCCAGCGCGCGGCTTCTGCTGCCCCTGGGCCGTGCTCCGGGGTGGAATCTTCGGATATCCGAAGATTTCACCCCGGAACAGGGGAATCCCCCGGCCGAGCGCGAAGAGGACCGCTGCTTTGGCCACCGATCGGAGCGGCCATAGAGTGACCCGGGCGGAGCCACAGCCAGAGAAAGGCAGCGGACGGATGAAGGTGCTCGTGGCCGACCCGCTGTCCGAAGCGGGGGTCGACGCGCTCGCCGCCGAGTTCGACGTCGACGTGCGACCCGGCCTCGGCAAGGCGGAGCTCGTGGAAGCGATCGGCGCCTACGACGCCGTGATCGTCCGCTCGGCGACGACCATCGACGCCGACGTCATCTCCGCCGGCACGAAGCTCAAGGTGATCGCGCGCGCGGGCATCGGGCTCGACAACGTCGACGTGCGGGCGGCGACGGCTCGCGGGGTGCTGGTCTGCAACGCGCCGCAGTCCAACATCGTCAGCGCCGCCGAGCACGCGGTCGCGCTGCTGCTCGCCCTCGCCCGCCGGATCCCCGAGGCCGACCGGTCCCTGCGCGCCGGCGAGTGGCGGCGATCCGAGCTCGAGGGGATGGAGCTCCACGGCAAGGTCCTCGGCGTGCTCGGCCTCGGCCGGGTCGGCGCGCTGGTGGCGCAGCGCTGCTCGGCCTTCGGGATGCGGCTCGTCGCCCACGACCCCTACGTGTCCGCGGAACGCGCGGCCCGGATGGGCGTCGAGCTCGTCGGCACGGTCGACGAGCTCTGCGCCGTCGCGGACGTCCTCACGGTCCACCTGCCGAAGACGCCCGAGACGACCGGGGTCGTCGGCGAGGCCCAGCTGGCGGCGATGAAGCCGACGGCTCGCATCGTGAACACCGCCCGGGGGGGGCTGGTCGACGAGGACGCCCTGTACACCGCGCTGTCCGAGGGCTGGATCGCCGGCGCGGCGGTCGACGTGTTCTCGACCGAGCCGATGACCGACTCGAAACTGTTCGCCCTCGACAACATCGTCGTGACGCCGCACCTCGGGGCGTCGACCAGCGAGGCCCAGGACAAGGCCGGGACGATGGTGGCCGAGGCGGTCGCGCTCGCGCTGCGCGGCGAGTTCGTGCCCTCGGCGGTCAACGTCGAGGTCGGTGCCGTCATCCCCGAGCCGCTGAAGCCGTTCCTGCCGCTCGCGGAGAAGCTCGGCCGGCTGTTCACCGCCCTCCACGCCGGCGTCGCGAACGAGCTGACGGTCGAGTACGTCGGCAGGATCGCCGAGGAGGACCCGCAGGCGCTGACCCTGTCGGCGCTCAAGGGACTGCTCACCGACGTCGTCCACGAGCCGGTCACCTTCGTCAATGCGCCGCTGCTCGCCGTCGAGCGGGGCATGGCCGTCTCGACGCTCACGTCGGCCGCCGCCCGGGACTACCTGTCTGTGATCCGCCTCCGCGCCGGCGACGTGTGCGTCGCGGGGACCCTCGTGGGCCCCACGAACCGCGAGCGGCTCGTCGAGGTCTGGGGCTTCGACGTCGACATGGAGCCGAGCGACCACATGGTCTTCTTCCGCTACGTCGACCGACCCGGCATCGTTGGTGTCATCGGCGGCCGTCTGGGGGAGGCCGGGGTCAACATCGCGAGCATGCAGGTCGGTCGCCGCGCCGCCGGCGGCGAGGCCCTGATCGCGATGGCCGTGGACAGCGCCATCCCCCCGGACGTCGTCGACGACATCGTCGCCGCGATCGGCGCGACCGACGCCCGCGCGATCGACCTCGCCTGAAAGGAAGGATCTGTAGTGACTGCACCCCGCATCGCCGTCGCGCCCGCCGGGACCAGGGAATGGGTCCGCGACGCCGTACGCGCCGGGGGCGGCGAGCTCGTCGAACCGGGCGACGCCGAGGCGCTCGTCTACACCGAGACCGAAGGCGCCGACGAGCTGCGGGCGCTGCTCGACGAGCATCCGGGCATCGGCTGGGTGCAGCTGCCGTGGGCCGGGGTCGAGCCGTACGCCGAAGCGGGCGTCTTCGACACCGACCACGTCTGGACGTGCGGCAAGGGCGTGTACGCGCCGCCGGTCGCCGAGCACGCGCTGGCGCTGGCGCTGGCCGGCCTCCGCGACTTCAAGCGGTTCGCCACCGCCCGGTCGTGGCGCGAGCAGGCCGGGATCAGCCTTGTCGGCGGAAAGGTGACGATCTTCGGCGGCGGGGGGATCGCCGAGGAGCTCATCAAGCTCCTGGGGCCCTTCGGGTGCGCGATCACGGTCGTGCGACGGCATCCGAAGGACATGGAGGGTGTCGCCGCCGTGCTCGGCTTCGACGAGCGCTACCAGGCCCTCAAGGGCGCCGACGTCGTCTTCCTGGCCCTGGCGCTGACGCCCGAGACGCGTGGGTTCTTCACCCAGATCGAGTTCGAGCTCATGGAGCCGCACGCGTGGCTCGTGAACGTCGCCCGCGGGCCCCACATCGACACCGAGGATCTCGTCATCGCGCTGCGCGAGGACGCGATCGGCGGCGCCGCGCTCGACGTCACCAACCCCGAGCCGCTCCCGGAGGGGCACCCGCTCTGGTCGCTCCCGAACTGCCTCATCACCCCCCACACCGCGAACACCGAGGACATGGCGATCCCGCTGCTGTCCGAGCGCATCACCGCCAACGTCCGGCGGTACGCCGCCGGCGAGGAGCTCATCGGCCCGGTCGACCCGGCGCTCGGCTACTGACCCGCGTCCCCGGCGGGGACGGCACGCGCAGCAGCAGCGCGGCCGCGAGGAGCACGCACGCCGCCGCCGCGAAGCCGCTCGTGCGGATCCCGTCGACCGCGTAGACGGCCGGCGCGAGGACGGCGCCGCCAGCCCTGCCGAGCGCGATCACCGCGACCATCAGCGACAGCAGCCGCTCCCGCGATTCGGCCGCCAGTTCGCTGACGAAGGGGATGGTCGACACGATCGTCACCTCGAAGGCGACGAACCAGGCCACCACGGCGATGACCGCGCCGCCGAGCGCGCTGCCCACGAGCCCGAGGCACGCGTACGCCGCCGCAGACCCCAGCAGCCCCGCCAGGATGGACCGCCGCAGGCCGAGCCGGTCGGCGAACGCGGAGACGCTGCCCTCGCCGGCGAGCTCCGCGCCGGCCACCACCATGGTGAAGATCCCGATCGCCGCGACGCTCAACCCGAAGTCGTCCTCCAGCCAGGCGCCGTAGACGACGAACAACAGCTCCGCCGCGAGGCTGAACAGCAGGACCACCGCGAGCATCGTCACCAGCCGCGCGTCGAGCCGCAGGGGCCGCCGCTGCGGCATCGCCGGCCGGTCGGGCGCCATCAGCGACCACAGGACCGCAGCTCCGACCAGGGTCATCGCCGCGACCAGGAAGAACGGCGCCCGCCAGCTGGTCGCGGCGATCAGCAGGCCGGACACCGGCACGACGACGAGCAGGGACAGCGCCCAGGACAGCTCCGTCGCCCCGAGCACCCGACCGCGCCGCGCGAACGGCACGCGCGCCCCGAACCAGCCCTGCATCGGCACGTCGAACGCCGGCTTTGCGGCGCCGACGAGCAGGAAGCCCGCCCCGGCCACCGCCAGCGACGGCGCCGAGCCCGTGACCACGCACCCCACCACCGCGACCACCAGCGCGCCGAGCATGAGAGTCCGGCGCCCGAGCGTCTCGGCCGCGCGAGCCGCCAGCGGGGCTCCCAGCCCGACCAGCGACCGCAGCGCGACCAGCCCCGCCACGGCCGCCAGTGACACGCCCAGACCACGGGCGATCTCCGGCAGGAACGGGTAGACGACGCGCAGGCCCCCGTTCAGGGCCGTGCGGGCCACCAGCACCCCCACCAGGGCGGCGCGGACCTCGGTTCTGCCGGGGGAGCGGAGCACGACGGCAGGCTACGCGGCTGGCCGGACCGGGGCGGCGTGCGGCAGGATGCGCCCGTGTTCTCCGGCTTCGAGCTGTCCCGTGTCCAGGTCGGCGACGTGACACTGCGGGTCCGTACCGGCGGCTCGGGCCCCCCGGTCTTGCTCCTGCACGGCCATCCGCAGACGCACGTGATGTGGCATCGGGTGGCCCCGGCGCTTGCGGAGCGGTTCTCGGTCGTCGCTCCCGACCTCCGGGGCTACGGCGAGTCGACCGCGCCGCCGACGACCGCCGACCACCTGCCGTACTCGAAGCGCGTGATGGCGACCGACCAGGTCGGGCTCATGGCGCACCTGGGGTTCCGTCGCTTTGCCGCCGTGGGTCACGACCGCGGCGGCCGGGTCGCCTACCGCATGGCGCTGGACCATCCCGAGCGGGTCAGCCGCCTCGCGGTCCTCGACATCGTCCCGACGGCGGAGATGTGGCGCTTCGCCGAGCGCGCCGGCAAGCGGTTCGGGTTGGTGGACTGGCACTGGTACTTCTTGGCGCAGCGCCACGACCTGCCGGAACGCGTCATCACCGCCGTGCCGGACCGCTACTACTACGGTGGCTCGACGGCGGTCTTCGACCCCGAGGCGCTGGCCGACTACCGTCGCTGTGTCGCCGACCCGGACACCGTGCACGCCATGTGCGAGGACTACCGGGCGGGCGCCGGCATCGACGACGAGCTCGACGAGGCCGACCGCGCCGCCGGCCGGCGGATCGCCTGCCCGACCCTCGCCCTGTGGTCCGCCCGGGACGAGCTGCCCCGCTGGTTCGACGTCCTGGCCGTGTGGCGGCGGTGGGCCGACCAGGTCAGCGGCCACGGGATCGACGCTGGGCACTTCCTCGCCGAGGAGGCGCCCGACGCGGTCGCCGGCGCGCTTCTCGACTTCCTGAGCTCGGCTACGGACGGCTGACCGCCGACGCCCGCCGGGGTCCGCCGTCGCCGTCGAGCCCTCCGGCCGCCGCGCGGCCGGTGACCTTCTCCTCGAGTCCGCGGAGCGCGCCACGCGGCAACGCCGATGAGGACGACCACCAGTGCCACCCGTCGGTCACCGGTCGCTCGTGGGAGCAACCTCCCAGCCGCCGGTCCATCGACGATGCGGGTCACGATCGAGTCCGCCGTTCCCGGCGTGGACCACTCCGATCGGCGCCGAAGAGGAGGGTTACGATGACTGCGATGGAGGACCTGGTGAGCATCCCCGAGGCGGCACGCCAACTCGGCATTGCGACCGAGGAGGCCTCGACCTCGTGTTCGGTCGGCAGCTTCGCAGCGTCGAAAGCGAATCCGGCCGTCGGCTGGTCTCTGACGAGGCCATCAGCGAGTGGCGCAAGCAATATCCGGTGTCGGCCTGAACGCAGCCGGACCCAAGAACACGCGAGGGCAGGCCGTCCGGGCCAGCTGGGTTGACGCTGGATCGCATCACACAGCCGAAGGGCGCGGACGGCCGTGCGCCGCGAGGACGGTCAGGATTGGCGCGACCTCACCGTGAAGGAGAGTTGCCAGTGCTCTTGCGTGTCGCCGTCTATCTGGAGGCGCCACGTATAGCGCGCGCCCGGGGGCAGGGGCAGCGGTCCGACGTTCACGGCCAGGGGCAGGTCGATGTCGGAGCCAGGTGTCAGGCCAGGAGGGCGCCCCACCTCGAAGTCCCCGGCCACGCGGAGCTCCTGTGGACCGTCTGCAGAGGGAAAGGTCACCGGCGAACCATCGGCGTCCAAGAGCACCAACTCCCACTGGCGGCGCCGGTTCGCCTCGTTCCACGGAACGTCGATCTTCAGGGCGATCGCCATCGGTGGGATCTCCGGCCCGGTGACGGACCAGCCCCCGCCAAGAACGTAGAGCTTGCCGTTGACCTCCTGCGCGGCATCGGCCAACAGCATCGTCACTCTCACCGTGAGGTCGC
>Ga0136630_1000467_pt1 | contig 15590 bp, 16 predicted proteins | sample AntDrymUQ5682106_2_FD_105496 | JGI IMG/M metagenome (GOLD analysis project Ga0136630, IMG submission 105496) | Polar desert sand microbial communities from Dry Valleys, Antarctica - metaG UQ568 (21.06) | ecosystem: Environmental > Terrestrial > Soil > Desert | place: Antarctica: Dry Valley...
CAGCGTCGAGCCCTGGGACATCAACACCCAGAACCGAGCCTGCTTCTCGATCAGTTCCTTCTTCGACCACATGCACAACACCTCACATCAGAAGGGGTGTTGCGACGACCGACTGAGCCTGCCCATCCTTGACGGCTCATTCCTTGTCGGTTCAGTCCTCGTCGGCTTTGCCCTGGGAGAGGTTGGCCTTGATGAGGTCCATCACCGACGAGTCCGCCAAGGTGGTGGCGTCACCCGTCTCGCGGTTCTCCGCCACGTCGCGGAGCAGCCTGCGCATGATCTTGCCGGACCGCGTCTTCGGCAGCTCCGGAACCACCATGATGGTCTTGGGTCTCGCGATCGCCCCGATCTCCTTCGCGACGTGGTTGCGCAGCTCGGCCACGACGTCCTCGCCGCCGTCCCCGGCGCTCTCCCGCAAGATGACGAACGCGGCAACGGCCTGGCCGGTCGTTGCGTCCGTCGCGCCGACGACCGCGGCCTCGGCGACCTTCGAGTGCGAGACGAGTGCTGACTCGATCTCGGTGGTGGAGAGGCGATGCCCCGATATGTTCATCACGTCGTCGACACGCCCGAGCAGCCAGATGTCGCCGTCCTCGTCGAGCTTCGCGCCGTCGCCGGCGAAGTACACCCCCGGAAAACGGGACCAGTACGTGTCCTTGAAGCGCTGGTCGTCACCCCAGAGCGTACGAAGCATGGCAGGCCAGGGCTCGGTCAGCACCAGGTAGCCACCCGACCCAGGGACAACGCCTTTCCCCGCGTCGTCGACGACCAACGCCTCGACCCCAGGGATCGCCTTCATGGCGGATCCGGGCTTGCCCGACGTGACTCCCGGGAGCGGGGAGATCATGATCATGCCGGTCTCGGTCTGCCACCACGTGTCGACCACCGGACAGCGGTCGCCGCCGATCTCCTTGCGATACCAGATGTAGGCCTCGGGGTTGATCGGCTCTCCCACCGACCCGAGCAGCCGCAACGAGGACAGATCGAACTCCGACGGGATCTGCGCCCCCCACTTCATGAAGGTCCGGATCGCCGTCGGTGCCGTGTAGAGGATCGTCGGCTTGTACTCCTGGACGATCTCCCACCAGCGCCCTTTGTGGGGTGTGTCCGGGGTGCCCTCGTACATCAGTGAGGTCGTGCCGTTGGCGAGTGGTCCGTACACGATGTATGAGTGGCCGGTGACCCACCCGATGTCCGCGGCACACCAGTAGACGTCGGTCTCCGGCTTCAGGTCGAAGACCGCCCAGTGCGTGTACGCCGCACCGACGAGATAACCGCCGGTCGTGTGCAGGATCCCCTTCGGCTTGCCGGTCGAGCCTGACGTGTACATGACATAGAGCGGGTGCTCGGCGTCGAAGGCCTCGGGTGTGTGGTCCGTCGACTGCCTGTCGACGATCTCGTGCCACCACACGTCGCGGCCGTCCGTCCACGCGATGTCGTCCTGGCCCGTGCGGCGTACGACCAGCACCGAACGCACATCGGGACAGGAGGTCAGGGCCTCGTCGACCGCGGGCTTCAGCGCCGACGGAGCACCCTTGCGGTAGCCGCCGTCCGCGGTGACGACGACCCGCGCGTCACAGTCCTTGATTCGCCCCGAGAGCGCATCCGCCGAGAAGCCGCCGAACACCACGGTGTGCGGTGCGCCGAGACGCGCGCACGCCAGCATGGCGATGACGGTCTCCGGGATCATCGGCATGTAGATGGCGACCAGGTCGCCGGTCTCGACCCCCAGCTCGACAAGTGCGTTGGCTGCCCTGCTGACCTCGTCCTGGAGATCGGCGTACGTCAGCGTCCGGGTGTCCCCGGGCTCCCCCACCCAGTGGAAGGCGACTCTGTCGCCGCGGCCCTCCTCGACGTGGCGGTCGACGCAGTTGTATGCCGCGTTGAGCCTGCCGCCGACGTACCACTTCGCGAACGGCGGGTCGGTCCAGTCGAGGACCTCGGTGAAGGGCTCGGCCCAGCTGATCCGCTCGGCCTGTGCGGCCCAGAAGGCGGACCGGTCGGATGCCGCCTCGTCGTACGCGTCGATCTTCACGTTGGCGGAGGCGGCGAGGGCGTCGGGAGGGTCGAAGTGGCGCTCCTCGCGCGACAGGTTGGAAAGCGCGTCGCCGCTGGTCGCGGTCGTGGAGTCGTCGTTGGTCACACAGTCACCTCAGCATGTCGTGAGCGTCCTGACAACCGCGGGGACGGGCGTACGCCGCCGCGCGGGCAGCCGCACACCCGCCCTGCGCGGGGTGCGGCTCAGTGCACGACCGCCTGCTCCGAGCCCGCGCCGGTCAGGGAGCGGACCTCGAGCTCGTTGTAGCGCTTCTCGGCCACGTCGTCGCGGGACGTGATGGTGCCGAGGTAGCCCATCAGGAAGCCGAACGGGATGGAGACGATGCCCGGGTTGCTGAGCGGGAAGTACGACCAGTCGCTTTCGGGGAACAGCGCCGTCCCGGTCTCCGCGCCGGAGACGACGGGCGAGAAGAACACCAGACCGACACACATGACGAGTCCGCCGTAGATCGCCCACGTCGCACCGCGGGTGTTGAAGCGCCGCCAGAACAGGTTGTAGATGAGCGACGGCAGGTTAGCCGACGCCGCGACCGCGAAGGCGAGCGCCACCAGGAAGGCGATGTTGAGGCCCTTGGAGGGGATGGCCAACCCGATCGCGACCGCACCGATGACCAGGGCCGCGATCCTGGCCACCTTGACCTCCTCGTCACCGGTCGCCTCACCCTTGCGGAACACGCTGCCGTACAGGTCGTGCGCGACCGACGACGCCGAGGTCAGGGTGAGCCCGGCGACCACGGCAAGGATCGTGGCGAAAGCCACCGCCGAGATCAGCGCGAGCAGGATGGCCCCGCCCGCGGAGCCGGGTCCTCCTCCGACCGCCTCTGCCAGCAACGGCGAGGCCAGGTTCCCGGTACTCTTCACGATGGCGGCCTGACCCTCCTCCTCGACCAGCGCGGCGGCGCCGAAGCCGAGTACCAGTGTCATCAGGTAGAACGTGCCGATCAGGGCGATCGCCCACATCACCGACGTGCGGGCGTCCCGCGACGTCGGGACGGTGTAGAAGCGGATCAGGATGTGCGGCAGGCCGGCGGTGCCGAGCACCAGCGCGAGACCCAGCGAGATGAAGTTGATCTTCGCCGTCGTCGTCGCGCCGTACTGCAGACCCGGCTCGAGGAACGCCGCGGCGTCCTTGCCGGCTTCCTTCGCTGCATCGGTGGCGGCGTACTTGTCGCCCGCGGTTCCGAGCAGGTCGGACAGGTTGAAGTTGAACTTGGCGAGCACCAGCACGGTGATGAGCACGGTGCCCGTCATCAGCAGCACCGCCTTGACGATCTGCACCCAGGTGGTGCCCTTCATCCCGCCGAAGACGACGTAGATGATCATCAAAGCGCCGACGCCGATGATCGTGAGGTTCTGGATGCCCTCGCTGCTGACGCCGAGCAGCAGGGCGACCAGCGTTCCGGCGCCGACCATCTGGGCGAGCAGGTAGAAGATCGACACCACGACGGTGGACGTCGCCGCGGCGGTGCGGACGGGCGTCTGCCTCATCCGGTACGCGAGCTGGTCGGCCATCGTGTACCGGCCGGAGTTGCGCAGCAGCTCGGCCACGAGCAGCAGGGCGACCAGCCACGCGACCAGGAAGCCGATGGAGTAGAGGAAGCCGTCGTAGCCGTACAACGCGATCGCGCCGGAGATGCCGAGGAAGGAGGCGGCGGACATGTAGTCGCCGGAGATCGCGAGGCCGTTCTGCACGCCCGAGATGTTTCGACCGGCGGCGTAGTAGTCGGCGGCGCCCTTGGTGTTGCGGCTGGCCCAAACCGTGATGCCGAGCGTGATCGCCACGACGATCAGGAAGAGGGTCGTGGTCATGGCCTGCGTCGCACCCTCCGACAGGGCGACCATGGTCGACTCGGCGCTCATCGGGTGCCGTCCTCGTCGAAGCCGCGTTGCAGGCGGGCGGCGATCGGGTCGAGCCGACGGTTGGCGTACGAGCTGTAGATGCGTGCGATGGCGAACGTCGAGGCGAACTGCAGCAACCCGAAGACGAGCGCGACGTTGATGTTCCCGACCACCTTCGTCGACATGAAGCCGCCGGCGAACGACGACATCACGACGTAGAGCAGGTACCAGGAGAGGAACGTCACCGTCCACGGGACGACGAACGACCGGAACCTCCGCCTGAGCTCCTGGAAGTCGGCACTCGAGTGAATGTCCTCGTAGGTCTGGTGTCTGGCTTCGGAATCCTGCATGACTACACCTCGCTGCATCCGGATGTGACGGGCGTCACCATAGGAGAACCTACAACGAGATGGCGAGGACGGCAGCCCCGACATAAGTCGGAAGACGTTACGGCTCACTCGGCCCTCTCGGCGGTAGGCAGCCTTTCCCGGCTCGGGCCTGCCGCACCGGATTGGCTGGTGGGCCGGCTGGTCAGGCAGGGTAGGGGAATGGCCGATCTCGAAGTGCGTAGCGCGTCGTTCGAGGAGCTGTCGGCCGAGACGGCGTACCAGATCTGGCAGCTGCGAACGGCGGTCTTCGTCGTGGAGCAGGTGTGCGCCTATCAGGAGCTCGACGGTCGCGACCTCGAGCCCGGCACCCGGCACCTGTGGGTGGGGGAAGGCGGTGAGGTGGTCGCCTATCTCAGGCTGCTCAGCGAGTCCGACGGCCTGGCGCGGATCGGGCGGGTCTGCGTGGCGGTGTCGGCGCGGTCGCACGGGTTGGCCCGTCAGCTGGTCAAGGCTGCGCACGCCGAGATCGGTGACAACATCTCGATCCTTGACGCGCAGGCCCACCTCGTCTGGTGGTACGAGGCGCTCGGCTACGAGGTGGCGGGCCCGCAGTTCGTCGAGGACGGCATACCCCATGTGCCCATGCGTCGTACGCCGTGAGCAGATGCCGCTGCGGGGTCAGGGGAAGTCGATGAGGAGGCCGTCGTCGAGGTCGGCGCTCGGCTCCGGCTTCTTCCGGGAGTCCGCCAGCCCGGTGACTCGCGCGCGGTAGCAGTAGCTCCGCCACGGCACGAGCATCCCGTCGGGCCCGCGGCCGTAGCCGTCGTAGAGCGCGCCGACGTCGGCCAGGACCTTGTCACGGTGTGCAGGCGCCAGCGTCGCCACTCGCGACTGAGACGCCACGAAGCCGATGAGGGAGGGGCGGTGGAACTGCTGCCAGTGCCGGAACACCTTCGCCTCACTGGTCGCGAAGAGCTCCGATCCCTCGACCGGGTCGTCACCCACGCCCTCGTTGAGGTAGCCGATCAGCGTGAAGACCTTCCGCACCCATGGCACCGTGAGATCTGCGGCGTTCCAGACGAGCGACAGCACCCCGCCCGGGCGGAGCACGCGCGCGATCTCCGGCAGGGCCGCCTGTCGGTCAAACCAGTGGAAGGCCTGGGCGGCCACCACGACGTCGACCGAGCTCGTCGAGAGCGGGATCCGCTCGGCCCGGCTGACGACGGTCCGGATGCCAGGGACCTGACGCTGGAGCTGGTGGAGCATCTGCGCCGAGGTGTCGGTGGCGAGGACATCGTGGCCGAGCGTGCTGAGGGCGCCCGTGATCTTGCCGGTTCCGGCGCCGAGCTCCAGCACCCGTCCTGGGCTGGCGCCGACCAGCCACCGTACGGCGTCAGGCGGATAGCCGGGCCGATGGTCGGCATACGCCTGAGCCACCCCGCCGAAGCTGGCGGCACGGATGCGCATCTCGTCGGCGTCCATAACAGGGGAGGCTATCCCCCTGCGTGTGCAGACCGCGGCTGGAGGTTGCCGCGCGGACAGGCGTGGTGCTCCGTACGCTGTCGGCGTGCCTGATGCGGACGAGCTCGCGACGTGGTCCTCCCTGGAGGGGGTGCCGTCCGCACTCGCTGCTGCCCGCGACGCCGTTGACGCCTTGCTGCGTGACCGTGACCCGCGCCGTACGACGGCCGAGCTGGCGGCGGAGTCCCTGCTCCGCGGGGCCGCGGCGTCGGGCCTGCTGGAGGTGCCGGAGGCGGATCGGCCTGCGGGACCGACCCCGAGCTCGGTCCTGGAGACCGCGACAGAACAGCTGCGCGATGGCACAGCGCCGCCGTCGGCACTCGCTGCGGCTCGGCTCAATGCCGGGCTCCTGGCACTGGTGCCGGTGGTGAGACGGTCTCCGCTCCAGGCGTTCGCGCGCCTGCACGTGCTGGCCGCTAGCGGGACCATCAGTGACGACAGGCTCGGCCGGCCCCGACCAGAGCCCGAGCTGGCGAAGCAGTTGCAGAGGCTGGCGGGGACGCTTGTGGCGCCGACCCGGGCGCCCGCGATCGCCGTCGCCGGACTGGCGCACGCGGAGATGGCGACCCTAGCCCCGTTTGCCTCAGGCGACGCGCTGGTGGCCAGGGCACTCGAGCGTCTGCTGCTGGTGACCAGAGGTGTCGACCCGACGTCGATGCTCGTCCCGGAGGCGGGCCACCTCGTGCTGGAGCAGGGCTACCGCTCGGCGCTCGCGGCCTACGCCACCGGCGGACGAGCAGGGCGCAGGGCCTGGCTGTTGCACGTGTGCTCGGCGGTGGCGGAAGGGGTGGCGGCAAGCCCCCTCCGCTGACCCGAATTGGCGGAACCTCTTCCACTTCGCGGGCAATCGGCGTACAAAGGAAGCACAACTCCAGAGCCGCACATGGAACCGGTACCCACGCGGCGACCCACCCTTCTTGAGGGCAGTCGCACCCGGGGATCCCGGGGCGACGATTGTGAGACTGCACGCTTGGTAGCCGGGCTTCATGTGTCAGCGACGGCGCCTTCTCGCGAAGGCGCCGTTCGCATGTCCGTTGCTCCCGAGCTCGCGGTCATCACCGGGGTCACGTCGACCTGCTGGAAGGAGAGCTTGCGCAGTCCAATCGCGTGCGTCGTTCGGTGGCCCTTGCCGGTCAGCGCCGGGCTTCGATGAGGGAGCGGCTGGAGTGGGCAACGAACACGCCATCGGTCCGGATCTGGGCGTCTAAGGCACGGAGCTTGTCGAGGTAGCGCTCTACGCTGAAATCTGGCACCCACCAGACGCACTTGCGCAGGACGTAGACGACAGCTCCGATGTCGAAGAACGCCATCCGACATCTGGTGTTTCGCAGGTCGATCACGGTCAAGCCCGCGGCGGTGGCATCCGCCACGGCTCGTCGTGGATCTCTGGCGTTGCGGTGCTCGGGCTGGGACCCGAGGAAGTACTCGATCAGCTCGAACGCCGACGCCGGGCCGACGTGCTGGGCCAGATAGCTCTCACCCGGGATGAGGACTCGCTTGATCTCTGCCCAGTGAGGCCGGACCGGGTGGCGACTCGTCACGAGCTCGAACGTCGCGTCGGGAAAGGGCAGCGAGCCGTCGTCCCGGAGCTGGGCGACCTCGACGCCGCGCGGGCCCAGCAGCTCACGTGCTCGCTCAGCGTTGGGTGGCCAACTCTCGGTCACGGACATGCGTGGCGGGAACGAGGGCATCTCAGCCATCACCTCGCCGCCACCCGTGTCGAGGTCAAGAGCCGATGAGACCGTACGCAGCCGCTCGGCGACGAGTCGGGCATAGCCCCACTGGGGACGCTCCTCAGTCGCACGGCCGTCTAGCCAGCTGAAGTCCCACCCGGACACGTCCACCTGACCAGCCTCGGACACCAGATCCTCGAAGGTGCGCACCCCGCCATACTCCCAACGGCGTCAATCGATTTGGGGCGAGCGCAGCCGAGCAGGTTACGCGGAGCGAGGTCCCCGTGGCGCAGCCCCTGCAGTTTGGCGATCTCGCGGACCAACTCCTCGTCGCGCGTCATCACCGTGCTCGGGGCTGGAGGTTCGGAGCCCACAGCACATACCGCAGGCACGGACCCGACTCGTCGTACTCCCATGCCTCCGCCGGCCCATCCAGGATGAAGCCGCTCCGTTCGGCAGTGCTCCTGGAGGCGGCGTTCCGCTCGTCGATGATCGCGACAGTCGCGTCCACCGGGAGGTTGCCGAACCCCCAGGCAGTCGCCAACGAGATCGCCTCGGTCGCAAGTCCACGTCGACGGAACGGCGGAAAGACCACGTAGGACAGGTTGGCGCGACGGTCTCCACGATCCCGAAGCTCCACTCCGCCGGCGAGCTGACCGTTGCTCCAGATCCCCCACTGCCTCACCGGGCCGTCGGCAGCCCACTGCTCTCGCCAGTGACGAATCGCCTCGACAACGTTGCCCATCGGCGCCGGGGCTGGAAACTCGAACCAGCGCCGCTGCTCCTCGTCCTCACCGGCCTTCCATGTCGCGGCGTCCTCCAACGACACCACAGACAGTGTGCATCGCTCACCTGTCAGGACCGGCCAGAGCTTCTCGTGCACGCTGTCCAGTATCGGCCAGTGCCCCGTTAAGCCTTGTCCGGGCTATGACCATGTGAACGTCCAGGCCGGATTGGACGCCTGGCTGCAGGAGCCCGGCCGCGGTCACCGGCTCGTGGGGGTCCTCAGCCACGGCACCGAGAGTTCGGCCTGTCCGAGCTCATGCGCTCCGCGCCGCCGGAGTTCCATGGCCCAGCCCCCGGCAACGTCGCACGCCTGAACCTCATCGGCTGGCCCCGCAGGGGAGTTGCGCGCCCGTGTCTGCGCCGTGTACCGCCACGGAGCCGGGACGCACACACTTCGGCAGAAACGGACGATTGGCGGCGGCTCGGTTCGAGCTCACACCAAGGTCCCCTCGCAGCGGAACGACGCACCCGGCCGCGCGCAGGTGACGCGCGGCATGGTCGGTTGGCGTGCGGTCCTGTTCAGCGCCTCGTGGAAGTTCTAGGGCCGAGAGAGGTCCCGGTTCTCGAATGAGACCAGTCGTGCGTAGCGATCGTGGTCAGTGCGATCGTGCCCAGAAGTCGAGCGGGTCGCGACCGGGTCGGAAACCATGGGCGTCGGCCATGGCTGCCGCCTCATGGAAGTGCTGGGCGACCTTGGAGGGGCTATGGGCGTCGCTTCCGAAGGTGACGGCGTCCCCGCCTTCTTCGTGCCACCACCGCAAGATGGTGTCGTGCAGCGGTATGACGGTGTTGATCTCTAGGGCTTTGCCTGACTTCGCAGTGGCTCGCAGCGCGTGCCGGAACTCGTCCTCGAACGCTGTGGCAACGAACGGTCCGCTGTCGCCTGGCCAAGAGCGCACTGGGTAGTCGATGTGGGCCAGCACCGAGAAGGCGTCGCTCTGGCTGACCAGGACCGCCACCTCGTTCAGGTAGCGCCGCACGACCTCACGCGGCTCTTGGCGGCAATAAAGTCCGGGTGGCTCACGGAACGTGTCGCCGTCCGGCAAACAGTGCAGAGAGCCGAGCACCCGGTCGAACTGTCCGGCGGCTAGGACGCCTTGCGCGGCGTCGGCGTGCCAGTGCGGCTCACCCAGCTCCAGGCCGCTGAGGATGCGCAGACCAGGGAAGAGCCCGCGGCACCGCTCGATCGACGTCAGATACCCCGCAACGTCCAATTCGGGAGGAGTCAGCCGCCCATCGGGCGCACTGAGAGCTATCACCGGATGCCCCGCATCCAAGTCCTCAAGGTCATCAAGGTCGACAATCCAGACCGTGTGGTCCAGATGCTCGGTGAACGCGATCGCAGGCAACCCAAGCTCCACGGCACGCACACAGGAGCGTTCCATCGAACCGTTCGACGCATCCCAGGACCACTCGCTGTGAACGTGACTGTCCAACGGCAGAGTCACGACTTCTCACCTGTCGAGAAGATCATCCCGGACGCCACCGTCACAGCCAGGTCTCCTACTCGCCGGGTCGAACGACGAAGCGCTCACGGGCACACGGTAAGCGCAGACTCGCCTAGCTGCAGTATGCCCATGGTCGGCGTTCGGCTCGGCGGTTGGACAGAGCGCCACACCCGGAAGAGTGGCTCGACGAGGGGAACCTTGTAGCTGGGGGTCGGCTCCCGCCTGACGTCGGTCAGCCGGCGCCCTTCGCCAGCTGGTCGGCGATGTACTCGGCCTGCCTGATGGCCAGCGCGACGATCGTCAGGGTGGGGTTGGCCGCAGCGCCGGAGGTCATCTGCGAGCCGTCGCTGATGAACAGCCCGGGTACGTCGTGTGCCTGGCCCCACGTGTCGGCGACCCCGTCCTCGGGCCGCGCGCCCAGCCGGCAGGTCCCCAGGTTGTGGGTGGCCGGGTACGGCGGGGTGTGGTGCACGCCGACCGCGCCGACCGCCTCGTACAACAGGTCGGCGCGGCTGTAGCCGTGGGTCCGCATCGCCACGTCGTTGGGGTGGTCCTGGTACCAGACGTCGGCCGCGGGCAGCCCCCACTGGTCCTTGACCGAGGCGTTCAACGTCACCCGGTTGGTCTCCTGCGGCAGGTCCTCGCCGACGATCCACATGCCGGCGGTGTTCTGGTAGGCGTCCATGACCTCGGTGAAGCCCGGGCCCCACTCCCCCGGGTCGGCGAAAGCCGCGAGGAAGGCCGGCCCGAGCGACAGCGTCTCCATGTAGTAGCCACCCACAAAGCCGCGTGAGGTGTCCTGGCGGGCCTCGTCGGCGATGATGCCGGCCATCGTCTCGCCGCGGTACATGTGCACCGGCTCCTCGAAGCGGGCGTAGACCGACCCGGTCAGGTGCCGCATGTAGTTGCGACCCACCTGACCGGAGCTGTTGGCGAGCCCGTCCGGGTGCAGCGCGCTCGCGCTCATCAGCAGCAGCCGCGGCGACTCGATCGAGTTGCCCGCTACGCACACCACCCTCGCGGCCTGCCGGTGCAGGTTGCCGTCCTTGTCGACGTACAACACGGCGTTGGCCCGCCCGCTGGCGTCGTGGGTGACCTGCACGGCCTGAGAGTTCGGGCGCAGGTCGCACTTCCCCGTCTTGATCGCCCGGGGGATCTCTCGAACCGCGGTGCTCCACTTGGCGGTGCTCTTGTCTCCCTGGAAGTTGAAGCCGTCCTGGATGGAGGCGGGCCGGCCGTCGTACGGCTCGGCGTTCGTGCCGTAGGGGCCCGTCGCGTAGAACTCGTAGCCGACCTTCTCCGCGCCGTTGGCGAAGACCTTGTAGTTGTTGTTCGCCGGCAGCGGCGGGCGGCCGTGGCGGTGCGTGGAGCCGATCGCCTTCTCGGCGCGGTCGTAGTACGGCGCAAGCTCCTCGAGCGTGATCGGCCAGTCGAGGGTGTTCGCGCCCTCGATGTCGCCGTAGTAGGTCCGGGTCTTGAACTCGTGGGCGCGGAACCGCGGCGTGGCGCCCGACCAGTGCGTGGTGGAGCCACCCACGGCCTTGACGACCCAGGCCGGGAGGTTCGGGAAGTCCCGGGCGACCCGGTAGGGACCCGAGGCGGTCCGCGCGTCCAGCCACGCCATCTGCTTGAACGAGGCCCACTCGTCGTTCTCGTAGTCCTCCGGCATCAGGTACGGGCCGGCCTCGAGCACCACACAGGGGACGCCCTTCGCGGTGAGCTCGTAGGCAAGCGTGCCGCCGCCGGCACCCGAGCCGACGATCACCACGACCTCCTCGTCGTGGTCGATGCTGGCCCCGTAATGGTCCTGCTGCGAGCGCAGGCTGTCGGCGTCGGACCGTTGGTTCGGGTCCACGTTCTCGGTGCCCATGCGGAGACTCCTCAGGCCTGGGTCGGTGCGGTGGCGGGCTCGTCGTCGGGTGCGACCTCGACGAGCTGATCGGGACCGTCGTACTCCTCGATGCGGGGGTTCGGCAGCCAGTCGAGATCGTCGAAGCCGCGGTGCAGGTAGCCGCCCTGCTCGAACGACGGTCCTCCGTAACCGAGCAGCTGGTGCACCTCGGCGTCGTCGTACAGCGTCACGACGGCCACGCTCCGGATGAAGACGAAGAACTCCGCGTCCTCGATCCCGCGGAGCAGGTCCAGCGCCGCCTCGTCGTCGAGGTCGGCGAATCGGCCCTGACCGCTACCGGACGCGGCGCGGGCGTCCAACGTGGCCAGGCCCTCGGTGAGGACCAGGCGGTGCCACAGGGAGTCACCGGCCTGGTTGAGGATGGCGTCCGCGGTGCGCTCGTAGGGGCCGTCGGGGAACCGTGGGTGCGGGTAGGCGGCGCGCAGCAGCCGGACGAGGTTCCGGCGGCCGTCCGTGTCGATGGACGACGTGGTCGGGTCGGACACGAGCTGCCTCCAGGCTGCCGAGGTGGTGTGACGGCCGCCACGGTAGGCACGCGGCCACCGTCGACATAGCCCGTTTATCGCTCGGCGAGAACGGCGGGCGGCGCGGCCCTCGTGCCGGACCGCCCGGGGTCAGCGTGTCGTGCCGGAGCGGTAGAACCGGCTGGCCCGGGAGGCCGTGGTGCGCAAGGCGGCCTCTACGTCGGCCCGGCCGGTGGCGAAGCGCGCGTCGGACCCCGACACCGCCACCGAGCCGATCAGGGCGCCGCCGGCGCCCCGCACCGCCGCCGCCGCGCAGGTCGCGCCGTCCTGGAACTCCCCGAACTCCCACGCGATGCCCCGGTCGGCGACGTGGTCGAGCTGCTCGGTGAGCTCCTGGTGGCCCGTGATGGTCCTCGGGCTGAACCGCGGCATCGGCTCAGGGCCGAGGTGCAGCGCGCGCTGGGCGGGGCTCATGTTCGCCAGCAGGATCTTCCCGAGCGCGGTGGCGTGCGCCGCCTCGTGGAAACCGAACTCGAAGGGCCGCAGCCGGGGGCACTGGGCGGAGTCCGCGGTGAAGACCACCGCGATCTGGGACCCGCGGTGAACCGCGAAGTACGCCGCCGCACCGACCGTGTGGTGCAGCGCGACGACCTCGGCGCGCACCTCGCGCGAGACGCCGATCTGCTGGTGCAGGGAGACGCCGAGCTGGTGCAGCTTGTAGCCCAGCTCGAACCGCTTCTCCTCACGGATGTGGACCAGGTAGTCGCTGTCGAGCAGCTCGCGCGCCAACCGGTAGACCGTCGGCAGCGGCAGCCCCGTGGCGTCGGCGATCTCCTTGGCCGAGGCGCCGCCGCGGCTCGCGACGACCTCGAGGATCTCCAACGTGCGGCGCACCGAGCCCGGCCGCGCCGCGTGCTCGAGGCTCGACCCGGCGGCCGGCCGGGTCCGCTCCGTGGTCATGGCGTCAGCCTAGGCGCGGGTTTCTCACCCGACGAGAGGGCCGCCTGGCCGCCGTACGCCTCCCGTGGCACGATGCGCGCCGAGTCCACCACCGCTTCGAGGAGAGCCCCATGATCTTTATCTGCGTCAAGTGGAAGGTGAAGCCGGAGTACGCCGACCAGTGGGTCGAGCTGACCAGGGACTTCACCGAGGCGACGCGCGCGGAGGAGGGCAACCTGTTCTTCGAGTGGTCGCGCAGCGTCGACGATGCGAACCAGTACGTCGTCATCGAGGCATTCCGGGACGACGCCGCGGAGGCGCACGTCACCTCCGACCACTTCAAGCGGGCGCAGGCCGAGCTGCCGCAGTACGTCCAGGAGACCCCGAAGGTGCGCAACGTGCTGATGGAGGGCGACCATTGGGACTCGCTCGGGGAGTTCGAGGTCAGCTGACCGTCGCTCGGGCGGAGCCCACCTCCCGGATGGCCGCCTCGAGGAGCTCGAAGATGTGAACGTAGGGCTTGCCGGTCGCCCGGGTCAGCCCGATCTCACAGGTCCGGTTCGACGAGGCGTAGGCCGCGAACGTCCGGGTGGAGACTCCCCCGCCTCGGGCGCGGTGGCCGAGGCCGTGAGCTCCGGGTGCAGCAGCCCGCGGTCGCCTGCGAACGCGCAGCAGCCCCGCGCGCTTCGCGACACCCTTCCTCGTCTCGGCCTGTGGCTCGACACGTCCGAATTCACGGTGGAGGAGACGGTGGACCGCATTCTCACTGCGACGGACGGCGAAGCAGTCGGGGTCTTGTGGACGGCGTCAAGCGGGCTGGCTTCAAGGGGGGCCGGGATCTGGGTGGTCGGTCGCGAACTGTTGGGCGGCGCTGTCGTCGATGAGTCCTTGGTCAAGCAGCCACTCGACGGCCCGGCGCTGGGCTCGAACATCACGCAGGGCATGCCACGCCGAAATCAGTTCGGGGTGGTGTTCATAGAGCTGGTTCTTGAATCGTCTGAACGCTCCCCGCCCCTGCAGAGATTGTGTCAGGCGTCGGCCGGTCGCGCTGTCGCTGATGCCGTCAGCAAAGTCGGCCATGTCCTGATACCACACGTAGGACGGGAGAGGGTCGATGAGAATGAGATCCAGCTCGTCGATCTCGACGGGGTTCTCCCCGTCGATGCCCGTGTCGCTGGTCCAGAACACCACCTGGCCCGTTCCCGGGTCGACCAGCCATCGGTGCTCGTAGTCAGTCTGATCCGCCAGCGCGGTCGCGATCTCCTCAACGTCGATTCCGCCCAGGTCGAGCATCTACTCAGGGTAAAACCCGAGCCCGGCGTCCTGGAAGGACCGTGTGCACGGCGTCGCGGCTGCCGGCCGGCGTCTTCCGAATGTAGACGTTGCCAACCTCCTTCGATATCTGTACGCTTTTCTGTACAGGAGGTGTCATGAAGACCTTGAGCTACACCGAATCCAGGGCGAAGTACGCGGAGGTCCTCGACGCGGTAGTGAACGACCGTGAAGAGGTCGTCATCACCCGCGCAGGACACGAACCGGTCGTCATCATGTCCTTGCAGGATTTTGAGTCGTTGCGCGAGACCGCATACCTGATGCGGTCGCCGGCGAATGCTCGACGGCTGCTGGACGCGATGGAGCGCTTGGAGGCCGGCGACGGTCAGCCGCATGACCTGGTCGACGCCGACTGAGAATGCTGTTGGTCTGGGATCCCAACGCCTGGGAGGACTACCTGTGGTGGCAGACCCAGGACCGCAAGGTGCTCAAGCGCATCAACCTGTTGATTCAGGACGTCGTCCGCAACGGAAACGAGGGGATCGGCAAGCCGGAGCCGCTCAAGCACGACTTCGCCGGCTACTGGTCCCGTCGGATCACTGACGAGCATCGTCTGGTCTACAAGGTCACCGAGGGCGAGGTCCGGATCGCCGCCGGCCGCTACCACTATGGGCGCCGAGTCCCGAGTTCTCAGACCCCGGCGACGTAGCGGTGAGGAAGTGGACGCCGTGGCGGTCGAGAAGCCTCGAGCGCGGTCGTAGTACTCAGTGGTTCGGGGGTCGGCGTAACGGGGCACACTCAATCTGGGCATCGCGCAACGGGACTCCTGCATCGAGGGCGTTGGTATCCCGGCATGCCGCAGCGAGCGCGGCTATGTGTGGCGCGGGATGCGGGCGACCTTCGCGATCCGGATGACCATGCGGTAGCAGTCGCGTCGGTCGATCGACTTGCGTGAGACCGAACGCAGGACCAGAGGTCCTTCGGTTCGTTCCCCTCGGCAGGCTTCGAGGACGCGTAGGACAGGGACGGTCAGGGGCATGGTGGCGGATTTGCTGCCTTTGCCGACCAGATGCAAAACCCGGTGTCCGCGCAGTGTTTCGCGGTAGTCCGCGATCCGAACCGCCGCCGCCTCCGCCGAGAGATGCTCCGTGAGCGGCCGACCTTGCGCCTGCGCTCCCCTCACACTTCCGGACGCCGGTGGGCCAGGGGACTCAGCACGATCAGCTAGAAGGCTACTCCAGGGAACGGGTGAGATATCGCGTATGTCGGATGGGTTTGCCGTCGGCACGGATCCAGGGTGGTGGGATGCATTCGGGGATGCCGTCTGCGGCGAACCGGATCTGCCATTC
>Ga0136630_1000471_pt1 | contig 15547 bp, 18 predicted proteins | sample AntDrymUQ5682106_2_FD_105496 | JGI IMG/M metagenome (GOLD analysis project Ga0136630, IMG submission 105496) | Polar desert sand microbial communities from Dry Valleys, Antarctica - metaG UQ568 (21.06) | ecosystem: Environmental > Terrestrial > Soil > Desert | place: Antarctica: Dry Valley...
ACTTCGACAAGAAGGGCGACTACGTCGCCGCGGTCTCGGCCAAGACCAACGAGCTGAAGGCCGACGGCGTCATCAGCGGCCGCGAGAAGGGCCAGATCATGCGCGTCGCGGCCAAAGTCGACTGACCGAGAGGCCGTGTCCCAGCTGACGCACAAGGTCTGGATGGACCGGGCGTTGGCCGAGGCCAAGCTCGCCCTGGCCCACGACGACGTCCCTGTTGGGGCGGTCGTGGTCCAGGGCGGGCGGGTGATCGCGCAGGCGCACAACCGCCGTGAGGTCGATTCGGATCCCACGGCGCACGCCGAGTTGCTGGCCGTCCGCGCGGCGGCCTCGGCGCTCGGCTCCTGGCGACTGGAGGGTTGCACGCTGTACGTCACGCTGGAACCGTGCGCAATGTGCGCCGGGGCGCTGGTGCTCGCCCGCCTGCCGGAACTGGTCTACGGCGCGGCCGACCCGAAGGCCGGTGCGGCGGGGTCACTGTTCGACCTGGTGCGTGAGCCGCGGCTCAACCACCGTGTCCAGGTGGTAAGCGGGATTCTGGCCCAGGAGTGCGGCGCGGTCCTGCGGACCTTCTTCCAATCGCGCCGCGTCAACCCTGCCCGACGCCGTGGCAGCGCGCCCGACGCCGCTGGTACCCTGCCCGCCGCAAGCGGTGGAGTCGCATAGACCGGCCTAGTGCGCGGCACTCGAAATGCCGTAAGGGGGCAACTCCTTCGTGGGTTCGAATCCCACCTCCACCACCGACTGCCGCCTGGGTTCTCGTGCCCGCCATGGTGGCCATTGTTCGAGGTGGCGCGGTCAGGCCGGTGGGCTGATGGTGGGTAGCGTGCCGATCAGCAGGTCGCTACCCGCCGCACTGACGCCGGAGTCAACCCTTGTTGACAGGGGCGGGCTCGTCAATGTAGATTGACAGCCATGAGCGAAGCGACCAAGCTGGCAGCAGCCGCCAGCAGCACAGACCCTCGCGTGGGCCTCGGCGCCGTCGCCGCTCTCCGGCGCCTGCTGGAAAGCCTCGAGGCACTGCAGGTCGACCACGCCAGGGAGCGCGGCTGGTCGTGGCAGGACATCGCCGAGGCGCTGGGAGTGACCAAGCAGGCGGTGCACAAGAAGCACGGCACTCGCGTACTGCGCAGGGGGCGATAACCATGTTCGAGCGGTTCACCGACCGCGCCCGCGCCACCGTGGTGCTGGCTCAAACTCAGGCCCGCGACCTGCGCGCGGCCCACATCGGCACCGAGCATCTCCTGTTAGGCCTGCTCGCCGAGGAAGACGGTGTCGCCGCCAGCGTGCTGCGGTCGGTCGGTCTGACCACCGAACAGGTCCGCGAAGAGATTCCGCGCGTGGTCGGAGCTTGTGGGCTTGGCCTCGAGGACGCCGATGCGTTACGGGCGATCGGGATCGACCTGGGCACGGTGCGAGCTCGGGTCGAGGAGGCGTTCGGCCCGGGGGCGCTGGACCGCGCCGTGCAGCGTCGCCGATGGCGGTGGCGACGCGGCGGCACCGGGTCGTTCGGCCACATCCCGTTCTCACCGCGTGCCAAGAAGGCGCTCGAGCTGTCCCTGCGCGAGGCGCTGCGGCTGCGACACAACTACATCGGCACAGAGCATGTGCTGCTCGGCCTGCTCAGAGAGGGCCAAGGTGTCGCCGCCCTTGTGCTCACCCGCTGCGGCATCAGCCACGACGACCTGCGCCGGCGGACCCTCGCCGCGGTCGGCAAGGCGGCCTGACCCAGCGCGGGACCCTGGCCCCGTGCGGGGACGAGGATCTGAGGCAGGAGGGGCGGAGCCGGAGAGATTCGAACTCTCGAGGGTGTTGCCACCCTACGGCCATTCCAAGACCGCGCCATAGGCCTGACTAGGCGACGGCTCCAGTGTTGTGTCCTACCGCCTTCGCCACATGAGGACAGCGTCGGCTTGCGACGCGCGGCAGTATAGCGACAGCCCGTACGGGCCCTGCTGCCTGGGGGCGGTGCCACGCACGGCCTTGTCCTCAAGCAGCGAAGCGGTAGGAAATGACAACATCGTCCTCAGGCAGCGAAGCGGTAGGACACAGGAACATGACCGACGCCAGCACGTCTGCGCAGACCGACCGGCCGGCCCCGGCCGGTGGCTTCGGCGGCGGCTGGACACTGTTCGGCGTGCGGGGGGTTCCCGTCCGCATCGACCGTTCGTTCCTGCTGGTGGTCGCCTTCGTGACCTACCTGTTCTACGGCCGGCTGACCGCGCTGCTCGGCGGCGACGGGCCGGTCGTCCTGCTGCTGTCGGCGATCGCCGCCGCCGTGCTGTTCTTCGCCAGCATCCTGGCGCACGAGCTCGGGCACGCGCTGACCAGCCTCAATCGCGACATCCCCGTGGCCAGCATCACCCTGTTTGCGCTGGGCGGCGTCACCGTCTCCACGCGCGAAGCGCGCAGCGCCCGCGACGAGTTCGTCATCGTCGGGATCGGACCCTTCGTCAGCCTGGTGCTGGCGGGGGCCTTCGGGCTGCTGGCGACCGCTGCGCAGGACTGGACAGCGGTGGCCGCGGTCATGGGCTACCTGGGCTGGACCAACCTGCTGCTCGCGGTGTTCAACGTCTTGCCGGGCTATCCCCTGGACGGTGGCCGCTTGCTGCGTGCCGTGCTGTGGGGCGTCACCGGCAAGCCCAACCGTGCCACCCGCTGGGCCGCCCGGGTCGGTCAGGTGTTCGCGCTGCTCGTCATCGGCTTCGGCGTGTGGGCGGTGACCCGGGGCGGCGGCTTCGGCAACATCTGGAACCTGCTGATCGGGTTGTTCCTGCTGCGAGGCGCCACCGACAGTCACCGCCGCGCCAGCGTCCGCGACCGGCTGTCGCACCGCACGGCGCGCGACGTCATGGGCAGCGTGACGCAGCCCTTGCCTGCCAGCCTCACCCTCGCCGAGGCCCTGCCGCTGGTCCAGCAGCGGCCGTCGCTGCTGTGGCCGGTCGGCGACCCGGTGAGCGGCGGACTGCTGCTGTCCCAGATCGATGCGGTGCCCTCGGCGGCGTGGCCGACGACCACCGTGGCGCAGGTGGCGACGGGCGCCGAGGAGCTCAGCGTCGCGGCTGACACGCCCATGGACGAGGCCCTTGACCGGCTGGGCGAGGCACCGGGCAACATGCTGTTCGTCGTCGATGGCGGCCGTGCTGTTGGCCTGCTGACCCCGAGCCTCGTCGTGGACGTCATCAGCTGACATGCGGCTGCTGCGGCTCGCCTTCCTGCCGCTGTCCGTAGCGATCCTGGCTGCGGCCGTCACCACGGTGCCCTTGCCGCTGTACGTCGAGGAGCCGGGAACACCGCTGTCACTCGCCGACTGCGTGACGGTCGACTCGCGACGCGCCGGCCCGGTCGTCGGTGACTACTTGCTCACCACGGTGGAGCTGTTGCAGGCCACGACCGTCGATGCGATCCGGGGCGCCGCCGATCGCCGGATCGACATCGTCGAGCGCAGCGCCGTGATCCCGGCTGAGATCAGCACCGAGGACTTTTTCGACCAGCAGGAGGAGCTGTTCGCCTCCGCGGCGGACGTGGCGGCTGCCGTGGGGCTGAGGGCCGCCGGACTGAAGACCGACATCCGTGGGGACGGGGTCCTGGTGGTCGGCACCGTCGCCGACACGCCGGCTGACGGGCTGCTCGCCGCGGGTGACGTGATCACCGCGGTGGACTCGGCACCCGTGCGCACCGACGTCGATCTGCGCCAGGCGATCGAGGAGCGGGGCGTCGGCGAACCGGTCACCGTGATCTTCACCCGCCGGCAGATGCGACGACGGGTCGAGATCACGCCACAGCCCTACGAGGGCAGGCCGGTCATCGGCATTCAGCCACAGACGTTGAATCTGCAGGTGGACCTCGCCGTGCCCGTCACGGTGGCGTCGGGCGACATCGGGGGCCCGAGCGCGGGCCTGATGATCGCCATGACCGTGTACGACAAGGTCGACACCGACGTCGACCTCGCCGCCGGTCGCCGTATCGCGGGCACCGGGACCATCGACACCCAGGGAGCGGTCGGCCAGATCGGCGGCATTCGACAGAAGGTCGTCGCCGCCGATCGCGACGGGGCACAGCTGTTCCTGGCACCGGCCGCGCAGCTTGACGAGGCTCGATCCGTGGACCTCGATGGCGAGATGCTGGTGGTCGGGGTCGAAGACTTCGACGACGCCCTCGACGCGCTGCGCCGCACCGCCGCGGAGCAGGAGGGCGACGCGGGTCCGGCGGCCGAGTCCTCGGGGTGCCCCTACCAGGCGGCTGCCTGAGGGCGGCTGGTACACTGCGCGGTCCGCCGTGGTCAGCACCGGGCGGGTCGATTGCGAGGTCCCGCGCGACGCCGCACCGCGAACCTGGTCAGGGCCGGAAGGCAGCAGCCATAAGCGGCCCGTGGCGGGTGCCGCGGAGCAGCCGCGCCGTCGCCCGTCCGGTGGTGACCACGGCGCACCGCTGTCCAGCCCGAGCACGAGGGAGCGCGTGGCGTACGTCTCGCTGTATCGCAAATACCGTCCGCAGACCTTCGCCGAGGTGGTGGGCCAGGCCCACGTGACGCAGACGCTGGCCGCGGCGGTCACCGATGATCGCTTGCATCACGCCTACCTGTTCACCGGTCCGCGCGGCACCGGCAAGACGTCGACGGCTCGGATCCTGGCCAAGTCCTTGAACTGCGAGCACGGCCCGACTGCAGAGCCGTGCGGCCGTTGCGTCCACTGCACGGGCATCATCCACGGCTCGTCGGTCGACGTGATCGAGATCGACGCCGCCAGCCACGGAGGTGTCGACGACGTCCGCGACCTGCGTGAGCGCGTCGCCTTTGCTCCCGCCAGCGCCCGCATGAAGGTCTACATCGTCGACGAATGCCACATGCTCTCGACGGCCGGCTGGAACGCCTTCCTCAAGACCGTCGAGGAGCCGCCGGGCCACGTCGTCTTCGTGTTCGCCACCACCGAGCCGCACAAGGTGCTGGACACCATCCTGTCGCGCACGCAACGCTTCGACTTCAAGCGCATCGGCGCCCAGGACCTCGGTGGTCACGTCGCTGACCTCGGCGTTCGTGAAGGCCTGACCTTCGAACCCGGCGCGGTCGACCTCATCGTGCGCGCCGGCGACGGCAGCGCTCGTGACGCGCTGTCGGTGCTCGACCAGGTGGTTGCCTTCACCGGCAGCGACGTCACCGTTCGGGGGGTGGCCGAGGTGCTGGGGACGGTGCCCGACGAGCTACTCGCCCGCGCCGTCGACGGCCTGGCGGCCGGCGATGTGGCCGGGCTGTGCGTGCTGGTCGGCCGGCTGGCCGACGGCGGCCTGGATCTGCGCCAGTTCGCGCGCGACGCCGTCGAGCATCTGCGTTGTCTGCTGCTGTTGCAGGTCGCTCCCGACGCCGGGCTCGTGGAGGCGACGCCGGAGCGGGTGGCGTCGCTGCAGGCGCAGGCGGCCCGCCTCGGGCGGATGGAGCTGTTGCGGGCGATCGAGCTGCTGGCCGAGGCCATGGCGCAGATGCGCCGTGGCAACACCCGCCTGCCGCTAGAGCTGGCGCTGGTCAAGGCCGCGCTACCCGAGGCAGCCGGGGATCCGGGCGCCCTCGCCGCCCGCCTCGACCGCTTGGAGCGCCGCACCGGCGTGCAAGACGCCTCGGCCGCCGTCGTTTCACCCGCGTCTGGTCGCGAGCCGGTGCCGGAACGCCCGCGCGACACCGATCCCTCCCCCGACCCTGAACCCGTGCGGGACCCTGAATCCGTTCGCGACCTCGACCTCCCGCGCGAGCCGGCTCTCGCCCCGACCGCGGCGCCGGACCATGCTCCCGCTTCGCCCACAAGCCCTGATCCCCAGCCGGCAACGGCCCCACCGGTGGACCTCGAGCTGGTGCGGCGCAGCTGGGATGCGGTGCTGGAGGCCGTCAAGGCCCGCAAGCGGTCGCTGCAGGTGTGGCTGCTCATGGCGCAGCCGATCGGGCTGCAAGACGACACCCTGCAGCTGGAGTTCCGCAGCGGTTACGGCTTCCACGCCGACAATTGCGCCCGCGAGGACAGCCAGGAAGTCCTCGGCGACGCCTTTGCCGAGGTGTTCGGCACCCGCCTGCGCGTTGCCTGCTCGGTGTCGACGACCGGATCGGCGCCGGATGCGGTCGCCGATGACAGCGCGTCGTTGAACGAGCAGGCCGCCGCGGTCCTGGAGAGCGAGGCCGCCGCGGCCGCCGGCCAGCTGCCCGACGAGGGCCGCGCCCACGACTTGGCGATCGAGACACTGACGCGCGATCTGGGTGCCAAGGTCATCGATGACGGCTCCTGACACCACCGACCCGGTCGAGCGCGCCAGCTTCGACGAAGACGACCTGACCGCGCAATGGCTGGACCGCAGGCGGTTCAGCGACTGCACGTTTCGCGCCGCGGTGGCCGTCGAGCTGATCACCCAGGGGTGCGCATTCGACCGCTGCGACTTCTCCGCCGCGGACCTGTCGGGCTCGCAGCACACCGCCTCGGCGTTCACCAACTGCCGCTTCGACATGGCCAACCTGTCCACCGCGCGGTTCACCGAGTGCAAGCTGACCGGGTCCGAGCTGGCCGGCGCCAAGCTGCTGGGCGTGGACATCACCGGTGGGGACTGGTCGCTGGTGAACCTCCGGGGCTGCCAGCTGTCCGGTCGGGACCTGCGCGGGGTGCGTTTGCGCGGCGCGGAGCTGGCCGAGGCGGACCTGCGCTCCTGTGACCTGCGTAACGTCGACCTGACCGATGCTCGCCTGCACAACGCGCAGCTGAAGGGCGCCGACCTTCGAGGCGCCATCGTGGACGGCACCGCGCTACAGGATTTGAACCTGCACGGTGTCCGTCTCGACCTGGCGCAGGCCGTGCTGGTCGCCAAAGGGCTCGGTGCGGTGATCGACTGAGTAGGCTGGCGGCCCCGGACGTCGGTCAGCGAGGCCCCCATGAGCAACATGAACCAGATGCTGCGCCAGGCTCAGGCGATGCAGCGCAAGCTCGCCCAGGCGCAGGAGGAGCTGGCCACCAAGGAGGTCAGCGGCTCGGCCGGCGGCGGGGTGGTCACCGCCGTGGTCGCGGGGGGCGGCACCTCGCTCAAGTCGGTCACGATCGACCCCGACGCCGTGGATCCCGACGACGTCGAGATGTTGCAGGACATGGTCGTGGCCGCCGTCAACGAGGCGCTGCGGGCCGCCAAGGAGCTGGAGTCCGAGACCATGGGCGACATCGCCGGCGGCCTCGGCCTGCCACCCGGGCTCGTCTGAGCGCGACCCCTGCGGAGCCAGCGTGTACGAGGGTCCGGTCGCCGACCTCATCACCGAGCTCGGCCGCTTGCCGGGGGTCGGTCCCAAGAGCGCGCAGCGGCTCGCCTTCCACCTGCTGACGGTCGACTCGGCCGACGCTGAGCGTCTCGCCGCCAGCATCCGAGCCATCAAGGAGCGGGTGCGGTTCTGCAGCCGCTGCTTCAACGTCTCCGAGCTGGAGCAGTGCCGGGTGTGCCGTGACCCCCGGCGCGACGCCTCGGTGCTGTGCGTGGTGGAGGAGCCGCGTGACGTCCTGGCCATCGAGCGCACCGGCGAGTTCCGCGGCCGCTACCACGTGCTCGGCGGCGCCATCTCGCCGATCGACGGTGTTGGGCCCGACGACCTGCACATCAAGCAGCTGGCCGCCCGCGTCGGTGAGGAGGACATCGCCGAGATCGTGCTGGCCACCAACCCCAACATCGAGGGTGAGGCCACCGCCAGCTACCTGTCGCGGCTGCTGAAGGCGATGAGCACCGAAGCCCAGCCGCTTCGCGTCAGCCGCATCGCCTCTGGCCTGCCGGTCGGTGGCGACTTGGAGTACGCCGACGAGGTGACGCTGGGCCGAGCCTTCTCCGGTCGTCGCGCGGTCTAGCCCCAGAGCCGTGCGCAGCGAACCGCGTTGGCGACCGAATCTGCGGGCGGTTGTGCGGTGACGCGGGCCGGTTGGTCACGCCGTTGGGAGCGCGTGCCCGGTTAGCCTGAAGGTGTGATCGTCGTTCAGAAGTACGGCGGGTCGTCCGTCGCCGACACCGACCGCATCAAGCGGGTCGCTGAGCGCGTGGTGCAGGCACGGCGCGACGGCCACGAGGTCGTGGTGGTGGTCTCGGCCATGGGCAAGACCACCGACCAGCTGATCCGCCAGGCGGAGGAAGTCTCGGGTGTCCCTCCGGCGCGCGAGCTCGACATGCTGCTGACCGCCGGTGAGCGGATCTCGATGTCGCTGCTGGCGATGGCGATGCACGAGCTCGGCTACACCGCACGCAGCCTCACCGGCAGCCAGGCCGGCATCATCACCGACACCTCCCACGGCAAGGCCCGCATCATCGACATCACGCCCGGGCGCATCAGCAGTGCGCTGGCCGAGGGCCACGTCGTCATCGTCGCCGGCTTCCAGGGCGTCAGCCGCGACAGCAAGGACGTCACCACCCTGGGGCGGGGCGGCAGCGACACCACCGCCGTGGCACTGGCCGGCGCCCTGGGCGCCGCGGTCTGCGAGATCTACACCGACGTCGACGGCGTCTACACCGCCGACCCCCGGATCGTGAGCACCGCGCGCAAGCTGCAGCGGGTGTCCCACGAGGAGATGCTGGAACTGGCGGCCTGTGGCGCCAAGGTCCTGCAGGTGCGCTCGGTCGAGTACGCCCGCAACCACCACGTGGCCGTGCACGTGCGCAGCTCGTTCTCCTACGGCGAGGGGACCTGGGTGCAGGACGAATCGGAGGCGAACATGGAGCAGGCCGTCATCTCGGGCGTCGCCCACGACACCGGTGAGGGCAAGCTCGTCATCCGCCGGGTGCCCGACAAGCCGGGGGTCGCCGCGCTGATCTTCACGGCGCTGGCCGAGGCCAACATCAACATCGACATGATCGTGCAGAACGTCTCGGAGGACGGCACGACCGACATCTCCTGCACCGTCCCGCTTGCCGACGGCCCCCGAGCCGATCTGCTGCTGACCGCCCTGCTGCCCGAGATCGGGGCGGAGGGAATCGTCTTCGACAGCGACGTGGCGAAGGTGTCGCTGGTCGGGGCGGGCATGAAGACTCATCCTGGCGTCGCGGCGTCCATGTTCTCCGCGCTGTCGGACGCCGGAGTGAACATCGAGATGATCTCGACCTCCACGATCCGCATCTCGGTGGTGGTGCGCGCCGACCAGGTCTCCACGGCGGTGAGAGCGGTGCACGACCGCTTCAATCTTGATCGCGTGGTCGAACCGTCATGACGCGCACCGTGGCGGTGGTGGGTGCGACGGGGGCCGTCGGCCAGGACTTGCGCCGGTTGCTGGCCACCCGCGACTTCCCATGCGACGAGGTGGTGTTCATCGCCACCCGCCGGTCGGCCGGCAGGGTGCTGCGATTCCGGGACCGCGACGTGACGGTGCGCGCCATCGACGATGAGGGACTGTTCGAGGGGGTCGACCTCGCCCTGTTCTCGGCGGGTGGCGGCACGTCCCGCGAGCAGGCGCCGCTGGCTGTCGCCGCAGGGGCCATCGTGGTCGACAACTCCTCGGCCTGGCGGATGGATCCCGACGTCCCGCTGGTGGTCACCGAGGTCAACGGTCACGCGCTGAACCCCCGGCCCCACAAGGGCATCGTGGCCAACCCGAACTGCACCACGATGGTGGCGATGCTGCCGCTCAAGGCCCTGCACGACGCCTTCGGGCTCACCGGCTTCGTGGCGACCAGCTTCCAGGCGGCCGGCGGTGCCGGGCAGAAGGGCATCGACGAGCTGGCCGGGCAAATCCCCGTGCTGGCCGAGCAGGCTGAGCTGCTGCGCACCGACGGTGCGGCTGCCGCCAAGTTGGTGGAGGCGAACGTCCACGCTCGCGCGCTGGCGTTCAACGTGGTGCCGTGGCTTGGCGCCGAGGCGGAAGCCGGCTACAGCGACGAGGAGATGAAGCTGCGCAACGAGTCGCGGCGCATCCTCGAGCTACCGCAACTGGAGGTCGCACCAACCTGTGTCCGCGTTCCCGTGATGGTCGGCCACGCCGTAGCCGTGCGCGCGACGTTCGAGCGTGGGGTCGACCTGGGCGAGGCGTCGCGCCGGTTCGACGCCTTCCCGGGACTGGTGGTCGACGACCTGCCGACCCCGCTGGAGTGGGCGGGCCGCGACGAGGTGGCCGTCGGCCGTGTGCGACCTGACCTGCACGACCCGCGAGCTCTGAACTTCTTCGTCGTCGGCGACAACCTGCTCAAGGGCGCGGCGCTGAACACGATCCAGATCGCCGAGGCACTGGTCGCCCGCGGCCACGCCTAGCCGTTACAGATCGCGCAGGCGCCAGGCGTGGAAGGCGACCAGCGCCGTGCCGCGCGGCCTGCCGACCCCTGCCTCGGTGAACGGCGTTCCCTGCGCGTCCAGGCCGAACTGCACCATCCCCGCACCGTCGCTGTGACCCAGCGCCACGTTCCATCCGGGGCTGGCCGTGTTCGGGGACACCGTCAGGGCCACGCTCGGGCCGGGCGAAGCCAGCCCACCGCCGAGGTACACATGCCATCCCGAGCGCAGGCTGCCGGTCGACTGCTTCATCACGCCAGCCGTGAATGCCGCGCCGCGCCAGCCGTAGGTGACGTTGGCGTCGACGTACCCGCCGTTCACAGGGTCGCCAGTTGTGGTGCAAGCATCACGGCCGCCAATGCCCCTCGCACATGACGTTCAATCGTTGTCGTACGATGCCTTGCGTTGTGTTGCAAGGAGGCGAGAGGAGGGGAACGGTGGGACGATCGACGACCAGTCTGCGCCTCGATGACGGCCTGAGGACGCACTTGACGGCAGCGGCCGAGGCGGACGGGACAACCGTGACCGCGCTCGTTGAGCGGTTGCTGCGTGAAGGACTCGCCGCCGATGCCCATCCCGGCATCGTGTTCAAGCCGGGACCGTCCGGTCGACGCGCGGCATTGGCCGGCGGTCCTGATGTGTGGGAGATCGCGTCAGCGCTGCGCCACACTGGGGGGACTGAAGCCGAGCGTGTGGCCGCCCTCGCGGAACACTTCGGCCTGCACCAACGGCAGGTGGTCATTGCGCTGAACTACGCGGCCGCGCATCGTCAGGAGATCGAGGCTCGTATTCGCGCCAACGACGGTGCGTTGGACGAGGCAGAGCGGGTCGCCGGGGAGCGCGACCGGCTGCTGGCTTGAAGTTCTTGATCGACGCGATGCTGCCACCCAAGGTCGCCGACGAGCTCAACGCGGCTGGCCACGATGCCGTCACTCCCGAAGGGTTGGGCGCGCACAACCTCCCAGACGACGTGCTCGTGCAGATTGCGACAGCCGACAATCGGGTCATCGTGACGGAGAACGCCAGCGACTTCGCTCACGTTTCCACTTGTCCGGTGCTGTTCGTCCGCAAGTCCTGGTGGCCCTCCCGAAGCTTGGCGTCGAAGCTGGGCCATGCGTTGGACCGCTGGGCGGCCGCCTACCCGGATCCTGGCCCCTGGCCACACTGGCTCCCGGCCCAACTGGGGTAACGCGGGCGCAACGGCTAGCGGTCCCGGACGGCGAAACCAAGCTCGCGTGCCGTGGCCGCGAGACGAACATCGAACGTCGCCACCGCGGCATGCGCCTGCTCTGCCGCCAGCAGCACGCAGCAGTCTGGCAGCTTGAGATTGGTGATGGCCCGCAGCGCCGCCAGACGCAGATGAGCGTCCTGTGCCAGGCTCACGCTGGTCACCTCCAGTTGCCGCAGCGCCGCGGTGGCCCGATCCAGAAGGCCGACGCGGGCTGGCCCCACCAACACCTCGGCGAGTGTGAGCGGACTGGCGGCCAAGGAGTCGTCGCCGGCGCTGAGTAGCAATGTGCCGGCCCGGTCGTGATGGACGTCGGTGCTCTCGAACTGAGCGATGAGGACGCTGGCGTCTAGCATGATCACGCTGGCCAGTCCTCTCGCAGCTCCGTCAGATAGTCCCGACCGTAGACACCTGTGAGGGCGCCGCTGGTGCGAGCCACCGCCTCACGGCGGGTGGCGGCGCGATGCTCCCGCTGACCCATCACCGCCCGATGCCCCTCGCCGACGAGGCGCAGTAGGAGCTTGGCGCGGCTGCTCTCTTCCGGCCATTGCTCGGCAGCATCGTCCAAGGCCCGAGCGACCGCCTCGGTCTCGGTCACCACGTGGCGGGGGCGAGTGGTGGGCATGGCCGGCAGTGTAGCACCGACAAGAGAAGTGAGACACCGCCGAGCTGGGCAGCTCGCCGCGTTGAAACCGTCAGCGCAGCCGCCACCAACGAGGCGGTCGCCCCGCCCAATAGGTTGTCATGCTACGCGCGTGGCCCGTGTGAACGTCTACCTACCTGACCCGCTGGCCCGAGCGGTCAGGGAAGCCGGAATCAACGTCTCGCGCATCGCCCAAGAAGCGTTAGCCGGTGTCCTCGCCGCCAGGGACAACGTTCAGGGGCTGGACGTACCGACAGCGGGCCTGGCGGCGGCAGCGCCAACCGCCGAACTGCTCGGTGGCGGCTGAGGGGTTCAGTGGCCGGTCACTGCCGGACCGATGCCGTCGACGGCGGGCAGACTCGGAGTGCCGCGCATCCGCAACGCCGTCGGCCCTGCGGACCGGCCTCGCTCGATGACCACGTCCAGCGGGCTGTCCGGCCAGCGGCAGTGCAGCGCGCCGTCCTGATGGCTGATGGAGGCGCCCAGCAGGGTCCACACCGTCCGCGCGCGGTCGAGGTCGGGATGGCGCAGGGTCGGGCCCAGCAGCTCGGCGGCGCCGGGCGCCGGCGGTTCGGGGGTATGGCCGATGCTGGCGGCCCACTCTTGGTCGGAGTGGCCGGACCAGGCCAGCTGCACGACCAGTCCACCGACCTGCGACGGGCGCAAGAACCCCTCGTGCCACACGGAGCCGCTGGTGTCGACGTCCACGACGTCCAGATCCCCGGCGCGCACCACCTTCAGGGCCGCGTCCAGGTCCGCCACCTTGAAGGTGACGTGGTGGGTGGCCGAGCCGAACCGCCCCAAGAATCGGCGCACGAAGTTGTCTGGCTCCTCGGAGGCGGGGCGCAGCAGCTCCAGCTTGGCGCCGTTGGCGAAGCGCAGCTGCCGACTGGCAAAGACCCCGCTGTCACCCCAGGCGACGATTCCGCCGCCCAGCTGGTCGCGCCAGCGACGCTGGGCGGTCTCCCAGTCGGGCACGGCGACGGCGACATGATCCAAGTGCGCGGACAGGCGATCGATCATGGCGACGGCAGCTCCTCGATGGTCGCGTGGTGACCGGCCGCGACCGCAGCCAACAGGGCCGCACCCCGGGCCCCGGCTTCGGTGACCGGCGGCCGCTCGAACGCTCCCAGCCGCTGGCGCTTGACGGTCAGAAGCGCGGCACTGTGGGTCCAACCACCGGCTACCACCAGCCGCGTGGTCTCACCCGCGATCGCCTCGATGATGTCGAGCCGGTTCCGAGCGCAGCCGGCGACGTGCTCCAGCGCGTCGCGCCATTGCCGCGCCTCCGGCCAGGTGACGTCGCCCGCGCCCGCGGCCCTGTCCAGCGCCGTGCCCGCCACCTCGTCGATGCCCAGCGCGCGCAGGACGCGGTCGTAGGCCGCTCCCGCACGCAGCCCCGCCAGCAGCGCGTGACGATCGCCCAGCACGTGCCAGCCAACCGTGACACCGCCCTCAACGGCGGCGGCCACGGTGTGCCGCTCGACCGGTGGTGACACCGCCGCCACCAGCGCCTCGGCTGTGCCGCAGGAGTCGTAGACGTCACCGGGCCGGGTGGCCCCCGCGCCCACGGCGCCGCAGAGGTGATCGTGGCCGCCAACGGTCAGTACCGCTCCGCGCAACCGCGGCGGACCGAACGTGACACTGCCGGCCGGTGCGGCGGCACCCACGACGTCGGCCAGCAGGCCCGGCGGGGCGCCGCAGCTCTGAAGCCCCTCTACCCAGGGCGAAGCGTCGGCGAGGCGCAACCAGCCGGTGCGCGATGCCAATGACCGCTCGCTGACCTGGTCCCCGCCGAGGCGATGCACCACCCACTCGGCGACGTTCAGCCACCGCCGGCCGCGTTCGCTGCCGGAGTGATGGCGGCGCAACCACAGGTACTTGGCCGCCGAGCACAGCGCGTCAAGCGGCAAGCCGGTCACGGCGCGGAAACGGGCGTCGCCAACCTCGCGGCGCAGGTGACCGACCTCGTCGGTCCCCCGGCTGTCGTGCCAGACGATTGCGGGTGCCACGGACTTTCCGGCGCCGTCGAGCAGCACCCCCGTCTCAGCCATGCTGGTGACGCCGACGGCGACGACCGGGCCGTCCGGGGTCGTATCCAACGCGCGGCTGGCGGCGCGCAGCGCCACCTCGACCAGCGTCGCGGCGTCTAGCTGCCCACCGGTCGGCGTCGCTGTCCACGGCATCGCCACCCGCGCGTGCGACCGCTCCTTTCCATCCAGCGACACGACGGCGGCCTTGCAGGCTGTGGTGCCGATGTCGATGCCGACCAGCAGCGGTGTGGCCGTCAACCGGCCAGCTCCCGGGCTCGGCGGGGGTCCAGCGCGCCGGCGAGGTCGCGTTCGACGCTGGCCGACGCCGCGGCCACCGCGAAGCGCACGGCCGCGGCGGGCGCAGCTCCTCTTATCGTGGCAACGGCGTAGGCGGCCGCGAAGGCATCCCCGGCGCCGATCGGGTTGCGCACCGACACCACCGGCGCGGGCGCCCATTCCACCGCGCCCGAAGTCGCGACGGCGGCGCCCGCCGCCCCGCCGGTCACCACGGCGACGGCGGCTCCGCGCCGGTGCAGCTCGGCCGCGGCGTCGCGGCACCGCTCGCGCGCGTCGGCCGGGTCGACCTGCACCGTCTCGGGGGCTGCGCTGTCGGTTGCGCTACCGCCTCCGGATACATGAGCGCCAGTCAGCGCCGCCTCGGCCTCGGCGAGGTTCGGGGTGACCGCGCTGGGGCCGGCTCGCAGCGCGACGAGCAGCAAGGCGCCGCTGGCGTCGACCAGCACCGGCAACGACCGGTCACGGGCAATTGCAACCAGGCGCGCATAGGCGTCGTCGGGGCAGCCGGGCGGCACGCTGCCGGAACACACCAACATGACTGTCTTATGTCCTACCGCTTCGCTACTCGAGGACATTGCCTCGTCGAGTCGTTGGGCGATCACCTGCTCCAGCGACGCCCACAGCACCTCGTTCACGGTCGGCCCTGGCTCGTTGAGGACGGTGGTGGTGCCATCCTCGGCAAGCACGATGGTCGTCGACCGCGTCTCACCCGGGGCCTCGACGCTTCGTAGCGTCACGTTCTCGGCGGCCAGCAGTGCCGCCGCCAGCCCGCCTGTGGAACCGGCGGTGAAGCCGGCGAGTGGCGCCGAGGCACCCAGCGCCTGCGCGGCGCGCACCACGTTGACGCCCTTGCCGCCAGCGGTCAGCGTCGCCGAGGTCGCGCGCAGCACCTGGCCGGGCACCAGCCGAGGCAGCCGCAGCGTGCGGTCCAGCGTCAGGTTGGGCCCGGCGACGAGCAGCCCGCTCCGGACGCGCGAAGCAGCCGTGACGGCGGTCCTGTCAGTCGGTGAGTCGGTGGGTCGGTGGGTCGGTGGGTCGGTGGGTCGGTGGGTCGATGGGTCGATGGGTCGAAAAGTCGGGATGCCGGGATTCGAACC